>Ga0182007_10001179_pt1 | contig 14187 bp, 12 predicted proteins | sample Sormic07211113_1_FD_123023 | JGI IMG/M metagenome (GOLD analysis project Ga0182007, IMG submission 123023) | Rhizosphere microbial communities from Sorghum bicolor, Mead, Nebraska, USA - 072115-113_1 MetaG | ecosystem: Host-associated > Plants > Roots > Rhizosphere | place: USA: Nebraska... | reverse complement strand
TACTATCGGGGTGACCCCTATGGCTATTATGACGACGAAAACGGCGATTTCCCGTCGCAACCCCGTCCACAACGGCGGGCTTCGATCGATCGGGGCGCGATCTCTCCCCAACTCAATTCTGGCGTCAAAGATGACAGGCGGGCGAGCCTGGCGCGGTCACCCATCCCGCGCACGGTTGTCCCCTTTTCCGGCTACGATCCTGGCACGATCGTGATCTCCACAAAGGAAAAGCGCCTCTATCTCGTGCTCAACGACGGAACTGCCCTCAAATACGGCATCGGTGTCGGCAAGCAGGGCTTCGCCTGGAAGGGCACGGAGACGATCAGCCGCAAAGCAGAGTGGCCGACGTGGACGCCGCCCAAGGAAATGATCGCTCGCCGGCCGGAATTGCCTGACTACATGGATGGCGGTCTCAATAATCCCCTTGGAGCGAGAGCGCTCTATCTTGGTTCCACCCTCTACCGCATCCATGGCACCAACGAGCCCAACTCGATCGGCAAGGCGGTATCCTCTGGCTGCATCCGCATGGCAAATCCGGATGTGATGGATCTCTATGGCCGGGTCGCCGTGGGCACAAAGGTCGTCGTGCTTTGATTGCACCCCAGCACTGGTGGGGTCTGCCGAGATCTGGCCATATGCCGTTTTCTCCTTGAATGGGCCAGATCAAGCGCTGTTCCAAGCCGGCTTAAATCACAGCGCATGTCAGTACCCCCAGGGAACACGACCTTTATGGCGCTCCGGTCATAAATTCCGCTGATATGCTACCGCACTTGCGCTAGGTCGTTGCCCGGCCCAGTTTTCCGCCGTATCGATCAATGGGGGCAAAAGGATCAATCTTGAAGGCACGTTGTAAGCGAGCGGGTCTGGATCCGGAGGTTTTTTTCCACGGGTTTCGATCCAGCGATCTGATCGAGGCGGCGCATCGTGGCGTTCCCCTGCAGGAGCCATGCAACAATCCCTGTATAAATCTGTGACCCAGGGCGGCAAGCTACTACAACAATGGCGAGCAGAAGAACAGGCGCGGGGCGCCTCGTTACTTTGGAGTGGAGCGTTCAGCCGCAGGCTGAACTAGTTGGTCAGCGCATAGCCACGCGTACGAACAGTACGAATGAGATCCGGCCCCAACGTTCGAAGTGCCTTGCGAATGAGACCTATATGAATATCCACCGTCCGTGGCTCAACATCAGCATCCGCTGGCCACGCTGCATCAATCAGCGTCTCACGGCTTTGAACAGCTTCAGGATTTTGCAAGAGATGGCGTAGCAGGCGGAACTGCAAGGCGGTCAATGGGACATCGTGACCACTTCTATGCACCTTGGCGGTAGCTGAATTCATTTCGAGGTCGGCGTAGCGAAGCACATTGGCCTCTGCCGCGACGCCGCTTTTTTCGATCAGAGCATCTGACCTGAGGCAGCGAAGAAATGCGATGAGACGAACCGGATCAAAGGGGCGCGTTAAAACAAGATCGGCACCATCCTTTTCGAACAATGGATCCCTTAATTTGTCGAATTCATTGCAAAGGAGAGCAATTGCGATTTCAGGCCGTGCGACCTTGAGAGATCGCAAGCCCCCAGGGCCCATTTCAGAGGACGCGCCATACATGATGACGACTCGCACGCTATCGTCACGCAGTGCGCGCACCGTTTCGTCCAAAGTGCGCACAAGTGCGACAGGAAACCCGTCAATGGCGAGAAGATGTTGCAGAAGCAGAAACATTTGCACATCGTGCGAATGGACAAGAATTCGAAAATCCATATCTCCTCCTCCGGCTTGTATTATAGCGGAGCAAACTCACCGCCATTCACATCCAGCACGGCACCATTGATGAACCCCGCCTCTTCCGAGACGAGAAAGCAGATGGCGGCCGCAACATCCTCCGGTGTCCCGATCCGTCCGAGTGGAATGCGAGCAAGCGCAGCCCTGTTGGTCTCACCGTCTGGTGCCCCTGCCATTTGCGTCGCAATCCTGCCGGGAGCGACAAGATTGATGGTAATGCGGTGACCGGCAGAGGCAGCCACTAGCGAGCGAGCCAACCCGGCAAGCGCTGACTTCGACGCGGCGTAAGCTGCACCCGATATCTGTGGAATCGTGCGGCCAGCAATCGAACTGATGAACACGATGCGCCCGAAATCACGGTCGATCATGTGCGGTAGGACGGCCTGGCAACACCGCATTGCGCCAGTCAGGTTGACCGCGAGAACCGAGTGCCACTCGTTGGTGGTGATCTGTAGGAATGGTGTTGCACCGTTTTCGCCCTTTGGGGATATACCCGCGTTGCTTATGAGGATATCCGCCGTGGTCCACTCGCGCTCCAGCGCATGGAAGAACCGTTGTATCTGTATCGGCTTGGCCAAGTTCACCGTCCGAGCAAAGACATTCTCAGCGCCGAACCGCGCCGAAAGCATTTGCTCTGCGGCTGCGACATGGTCCCGGCGCTGCCCGAAAATAGCCACTTTGTAGCCATGCGCGAGCAGGCTTGCAGCGGTTGCCAAGCCGATTCCCGAGCTGCCGCCGGTCACGACAGCAAGCTTTTGCCGAGAAGCCGAGGTCATGCTGCACGATCCATCTCAGCGAACAGTGACAGGGGTGGATGTGCCTCTGGATCCGTCATCACTTCGATGAGCAGCGGTTCGTTTCCTTCGATGCCACGTTTCAGAGCTGCTGCGATTGCTGCGGGATCGTTAATGCGGATCGAAGGGCATCCGCAGGCTTTCGCAAGCGCGGCGTGATCGACTTCGGCGAAATGGCACGCGGAGGTATATTGGCCGAACTTCACAGTCTCGGCATCGCGCTGAAAACCCAGAATGCCATTGTTGAGCACGATGATGGTCACCGGCAAACGCATCCGCATCATCGTTTCGAGCTCGGCCCAGCTATGGGCAAAACCGCCGTCGCCGACGACCGCGACCACTGGACGCTTCGGCTCGGCAGCCTTAGCGCCGAGCGCAAGCGGAAAACCCCATCCAAGTCCGGCTAGGCCTCGCGGTGTGATGAAACGCATGCCCGCCCGTGGCGCCCTCAGCTGCCCAAGAATCCACATGGAGGAATAGCTGGCGTCCGCGACGATTGCGATATCGCGCTGCAGCCAGGGCTGCAACTCAGCCATGACCCGCTCCGGACGAATGGGAGAATCGACCGAGGCATACTGGGTATGGCGCGCTTCATCGAAATGTCGCCAGAATGAAGCAATCCGCTCTTCGAGAGGCGCGCGCAAGTTTCGTCTGAGCGCGAGGTCGCAGCTTTCAAGCGACCGGCGCAACGCCGCCAATGTTTCCCTCGCGTCGCCGACAAGTCGGAGAGCCTCATAATTTCGGCCCACCTCCGTTGGATCTATATCGATATGGATCACACTTGCCTTGGCCGGTATCTGTCGCCAATTGTCAGTGCCGTTCTGATTGGTGCGCGTCCCGACAAGGACGACCAGATCCGCTTCTGACATAAGCTCATGGCTGTAGAAGCCAAGGGATCGCGGGCCGACCAGAGAGCCCAGGACACCGGCAGACAGTGGATGGAATTCGCTGACAGCGCCCTTCCCCATATTGGTCGTGAAGACAGGCAGGCCTGCCTCATCCTGCAAACGTGCCAGTTCTTCAGCTGCCCCAGCACAGTGGATACCGCCGCCGGCAAGAACGACGGGCGATCGGGCATTGGCGATCCGTTCGGCGGCTGTTTGCAGATCGTGATCCGATGGTCGGGTTCGATCAAGCGGCCATCGTCCGAGATTGCTGATGCGGGGTGCTCCGGCGACGGGCGTGGGCGAACGTAAGAGGTCAGCCGGCAACAGCAATGCTACTGGGCCGGGGCGACCGGAGGTGGCGGCAGTGAATGCCGCATCGACGTAGTCGTCGACCCGTTCAGCAACTGTGACGCGCCGGACCCATTTGGTGCAGGATTGGAACAGGGCTATCTGATCAAAATCCTGGAAAGCGTTCCTGTCCGTCTGGTCACGCTCAACATCCTGGACCATTGCTACAACCGGAATGCTCGCCTTCAGGCACTCGGCAAATGGCGGCACAAGCAGGGTCGCGGCCGGGCCATTCTGGGCGGCAACAACCCCGACTTTTCCGGAGCTACGGGCATAGCCATCCGCCATGGCTCCCCCCATGTTTTCCTGCCGATAGGCAATCTGGCGAATGCCGCGCGCCTCGGCGGCAAGGATGAGCGCGGACGGCAGGCTCTGGGCGAAAATCATTTCAACACCATGACGTCCGAGCGCTTCTGCGATCCGATCGGCGACCGTACCCATCATTGAGGTTTCTTTCATTACCGTCCCTCCCAATCCGTTCTGCTGTTCTTTTCCAGAAAGTCATCAAATGCTGCGACAATGCTTTCGACATCGGCGTCAGACATCGGTGTCGACAGGCATGCCGCGGCGCCGAAGGGCAGCAAAATCCCGCATGCCAGGAAATGTCGCGAGAGCGCCCGCATGACGTCATTCTCCTCCGATGTCATGGTCGCCATATGGAAACTCGTCGGCGCGATCCTCCTCGGATGGATGCGAAACAAAGACGCCGCTCCGGAAACTGAAAACGGGGCGCTCCGTTTCAGGACTACATCCGCCAACCCCTTGCGCAAACCATCCCCCAATCGCTCTAGACGGTCGAAGGCTTCGAGCGTCATGGCCTCCATTGCAGCCTTTCCGGCAACCATGGACACGGGATTCGCCGAAAACGTACCGCCTTGTGAAAGGAGCGGCGCCTCATCGTCACTACCGAACACAGCCATGACGTCCGTGCGGCCACCAATGGCGCCCACTGGAAAGCCGCCCCCGATGATCTTGCCGACTGTGATCAGATCCGGTTCAAGACCATAGCGGGCCGAAGCACCGGCAAAACCCTGCCTTAGATTGAGAACTTCATCGGCAATGACAAGAATGCCGTATTTGCGGGCGACGGCGGATACTGTAGCGATGAAGTCGGGCGCCGGATGCAGCAGGCCTGCCCTGCTCGGCATCGGATCGATGAGAATGGCAGCGACGTCGTTTGCTCTCGGCGCGATTGAATGCTCTATACCGGCAACATCGTTAAAATTCAGAACAAGGACATTGTCGGCGATCGATTGCGGCGCGCCGGGATAACCGAGCTTAGGCAAATTTCTCCCGGAAGCGTCGTCTACGATCACGCCACCCTGACCGGCCTCGGCCCAGTCATAGGCGCCATGATAGGAACCCGCAAAGCGGACAATTGCTGATCGTCGGGTGAAGGCCCGCGCAGCCTTGATGGCAAACATGACGGCTTCGGTACCACTATTGACGAAACGCACCTGTTCCATCGCCGGTAGGCGCGAGACCAGTAGTTCGCCTAGCGCGATCTCATATTCCGTGGGATTGGCGAAACATGTGCCCATTTTCAAGACTTTTTCGACGGCCTCCATGACGGGCGCGAAACCGTGGCCATGGATCAATGTCGTAAAGTTGTTGTTGAGGTCGAGCAGACGGTTGCCGTCCGCATCCCAGACATAGGCTCCCTCGCCTTTGGCGACGTAGATCGGGATGGGATCCCTCTCGATCGTGGAGCGTGTAACACCAGCCGGAAAAACGCCTTTTCCCCGGCGAAAGAGATGAGCTGATCGGGCTCGAATAGCCGACCAGCCTCGTCCCTGAGCTTTGTCCGTAAACATGATAGGAGGCTTTCTGTTGCAAGTTCAGACGCGTGTCTTTGCACCGCCTTTATATTTTTGTTGCAACAAAATTACTCGCCGTCAAGTCAATGCATCAAAATTTTGGCATCAGGAGCGCAAATTTCTCCTCGCCGCGCGCCGCAGGCTGCGATAGCCATCGCGGATATCGCTCTCAAAGGCGGCCCTCAAAGCAGCGCCATCACGCTCAGCGAGTGCCTCCATTGCCATCTCATGATTGCGCACGCCGTACTTCTCTTCAGCAAACTCCGGATAGAGGTTGTAGAGCGACGGACCGATGCGCAGCCAGAGCCCTTCGATCATTGAGACTAGATAAGGAAGGTCTGCCATGCGATAGACCGAGAAATGAAATTCCTTGTTGTGCCGAAGCGCTGCCGTGTAGTCACCCACCTCCAGAGCCGAATTGATTTCATCCTGAATTTGTCGTAATTTATCAATATCTTGACTATTCCCATGCAAAGCTGCCCGCTCGGCCGCAAGACCCTCCAGAGCAAGTCTGATCGAGGTTATCTCCTTTAAATCCGACTCCCTAAGAACAGGAACAATCACCGTCTTGGGACCGGCGTAAACCAGTGCGCCGTCACCGATCAGGCGATTGATGGCATCGCGAGCAGGCGTCGAACTGATCCCCAGCTCCTCAGCAACGGCGCGTACCGTCATCTTGTAGCCGGGCTCATAGACACCTCGGATCAAGCGCTCCTTCATTTCCCGATATGCGGTATCCCCCAACCCGCTAGCCTGCCTATCCAAACCCGCACCTTCTCCCAGTTCTAATATCATTTTCCGTTCCCGCTGTTGACAGGCCAATATTTTGATGCAACAAAAAGATTATGTGAAGTTTTCGCAAAGCGATTGTCACATCAAAATAGCTTTAGCAGCCCGCTTTGTGACTGTCACCGGGTTGCTGGTTCAATGAATTCTGCATCCAAGCGATCTGCAGGGCTGCCAAAAAGAGGCTAGCACCGTTCGCGGATGGCTAAGGCAGCGCGAAAAAAATGGGGAATTCTCACTCAACAGAAGGAGGGTAATGATTTGATTGGCCGAAGATTGATCCTTTCGGAACTCCAAAAACGCTATGCAGACATCTGGGCTGTCAGATGCACAAATCTGGAGATCGAACCGGGCGAGTTCGTCTCGATCGTCGGTCCGTCTGGATCCGGCAAGACATCGCTGCTGACAATGATTGCCGGCTTCGAGATGCCGACCGCGGGGACGATCCGCATTGGCGACAAAGACGTCACGCCTCTGCCACCCAACCGTCGTGATATCGGCATGGTCTTTCAGAAATATGCGTTGTTTCCGCATCTGACGGTAGGACAGAACATTGCGTTTCCGCTGAAGATGCGCCGCGCGCTTTCGGGAGCGCCGCTTAAATCGCGACTGGAGGAGATACTTCAACTCGTTCAACTGTCCGAATACCGGGATCGCTATCCGAACCAACTATCAGGCGGGCAACAGCAGCGGGTTGCAGTTGCCCGAGCGCTGGTCTTCGATCCGCCGGTCATTCTCATGGACGAGCCGCTTGGCGCACTCGACAAGAAGCTGCGCGAGGCGATGCAATTCGAGCTCAAACGCATACAGCAGCGACTCGGCGCGACCGTTGTCTATGTCACACACGATCAGGATGAAGCTCTGGCGATGTCCGATCGAGTTGCGGTCATGCGGCAAGGCGAATTGCAGCAGATAGGAACGCCTACCGAGCTTTACGGCAAACCTGCCAACGCCTTCGTCGCTGACTTCATAGGCGTGATGAACTTCGTGCCCGGTACTTATGTCGGGACCGAGAGCGGCAAACATGTATTTCAGGTAGCGGAAGACGTCCTGTTGAGGGCTCCAACCGTTTCGGATGGCAGTGCCATCCATTTGGTAAAGGGTTCGCCGCTTCATCTTGCCATCAGGCCCGAACATATAAGTCTGGCACCATCAGGTCAAAATCGCGACAGTACGGGTGCCGGAATCGTAGAGGCATCTGTCTTCTTCGGCTCGACCAACATCCTGCTTGTCCGCCTCACAAGATTGCCCAGCGTTGTCCTGCGGGTGGAGTTGCCCGCCGGACAAGCGACGGCCTTCGAACAAGGAAGCAGTGTCAATCTCCTGATCGATGAAGCGAGGGTGCAAACCTTCCCGATCAAGGAAGGATTTGCCGCATGACCTTGCCAGCTTCCCCTTCGACCGCGACAAACCAGTTACGGCCGGCCACGTGGATGCGGCCCGGTTCTGCACGACACTATGCAGCCATCTCTTCCTGGCTACTTGTCTTGCCGCTTCTGGCGATCTATGCGATCGGCTTCCTTTATCCTTTGACCAAGTTAATCACCCTCAGCTTTATCGGAGGCCTATTCGCCAATTACGGGCGCCTTCTGGATGATCCTCTCTACGCGGCCGTTCTTGCGAATACCGTGGGAATCGCCACTGCTGTCACCGTTAGTTGCGTTTTCATAGGCTACCCCGTCGCCCTTGCCATGGCCCGCCTCAAAGGGAGGCTGGCCTTGGTCATTGCGGCATGCGTCTTCATTCCGTTATGGACCTCGGTTCTCATCCGCTCATATGCCTGGATCGTGCTGCTTCAGCGTCACGGCATCGTCAATTCATTACTCGTCGCGACAAACCTGACGGATGGACCGCTCAAGCTTCTCTACACGCAAGGTGCCGTCGTGCTGGCGATGACGCATGTGCTCCTGCCCTTCGTCATTGTCCCAATCTTTTCCACCTTGCAAATGCTCCCACAGGACTATGCCCGAGCGGCACGCAATCTTGGAGCCGGGGCGATCCGGACCTTCCTCTTCGTGACCTTGCCGCTCAGCCTCCCAGGTGTCTTTGCCGGCGCAACCATGTGTTTCGTTCTTGCGCTGGGCTTTTACATCACGCCGGCTCTGGTCGGAGGCCCGGGTTCGATGCTGATGGCGAACCTAATCGGCCAGCAGACCACTGTTCTACTCGACTGGCCATTTGCCGCCGCCTTGTCGACGGTTCTTCTCGCCATGACGATCGTCTTCATCGTCGTATTTCGCAAGGCGCTTTCCTTCAGCAAAGGATTCAGCAGTGTTCATTGATCAATCTTCCACCTTGCCACCACTTTTCGCTGCGACCGGCAGGCTCAGGCTCGCGGCTTTGCATCCCCTTGGCAGGGCAGCAGCGCTCATCGGTGCTGGCGTGCTCGTCGGAAGCATCCTGTTCTTTCTAATTCTGCCGACGCTGCTCATCATCCCGATGTCGCTGAGCCAAACCGATTACATTCAGTTCCCGCCGCAGGGACTGACCTGGCACTGGTATCAGGTCTATTTCAGTGATCCGGACTGGATGGCGGCGACATGGTTTAGTATCAAGATCGCAATTGCGACAACTGCAAGCGCCACCATCATAGGAACCATGGCGTCGCTTGCCATCGTCCGGGGGGATCTTCCCTTCAAAAACGCGCTTCAGGTCCTGTCGGTTGGGCCAATGATCGTTCCGCATGTCGTCTTCGGCGTTGCCCTATATCTGGTCTTCTCACCGTTGCAGCTTACTGGAAGCTTTATCGGTTTTCTGATCGCACATACCGTGCTTGCCATCCCCTATGTCGTTATTACGGTTACGGCATCGCTCCAGCGCCTCGATCCGACGTTGGAGCTTGCGGGGTTGAGCTGTGGCGCAAACCGGCTGCAGACATTCTTTCGAGTTGTGCTGCCCAATATTGCGCCCGGCATCGCATCTGCCTCCGTCTTCGCCTTCCTTGCATCATTCGACGAGGCGACTGTCGCCTTTTTCATCTCGGACACCGGCGGAAAATCAATCGGGCGTAAGATGTTCGAAGACATCGATTTCAATCTGACGCCGGTGATTGCCGCTGCGTCTGCGGTTTTCGTCGCCGTCTCCTTGCTTCTGATGGGAACGACACACCTGCTGACCGCCCGCAAAGCCGGTCAATGACGCCGAAGCCAACAAATTCAAAACACACACAAAGAGAACATTCCATGTCATCTGAAAGCTGCCCGACACGTAAATTCCAACTCCGGCGATTGGCCTATGCTGCTGCCGGCCTCCTGGGGCTACTTGCTCCTCCACAATCGGCGACAGCTGCAGGACAAGTCATCATCGCCTCAACCGGTGGGGCGTATGACCGGGCCCTTAAGGAGGCGTGGTTCGACCCATTCACCAAGGCCACAGGCATCGAGGTTGTGACGGTTGTCGCCACCAATGCTGAAATGCGCGCCAAAGCCAGTGCAATGGTAAAGACAGGCAACGTCACCTGGGATCTATACCTTGACGGCGAGATACAGGCAGCCTCAAAAGCACATCGTGAGGTCACGGAGGATCTCACCGAGTTCTGCCGCCAATTTATCGACCGCAAGGATCTTGGACCTCACGCCTGTGTGGCCGGCGGCGCTCTTCTTCAGTCGACGGCCACTCTGCTGGCCTATCGGGTTGGCAAGGTCGGCGATCCCCTGCCGGAGACATGGGCGGATATGTGGGATACGAAGAAATTTCCGGGTGGGCGTGCGTTTCCCAACTTTGACGATCCCTGGCGGGTGATGGCAGCTGCCCTTCTGTCCGATGGCGTACCGCGAGACAAGTTGTTTCCTCTCGATGTCGATCGTGCGTTGAAGAGGCTTGATCAAATCCGCCCAGCTGTCTCGATCTGGTGGAAGACTGGCGATCAGAGCGTGCAGGGTTTCCGCAATGGCGATTATTCACTCGGCCAGATCTGGTTAACGCGAGCAAAGGCGATGCAAACTGAGGGTCTGCCCATTGGCTGGTCCTATAAGGCATCCTTTCTGGTTGGCGATCGCATCGCACTGATCAAAGGTGCGCCCCATCACGACAATGCACTGAAACTGATTGCCTTCTGGCTAAACTCTCCCGAAGCTCAGGCACAGGCCTGCACTATTCTGTCCTGCACTCCTCCCAGCATCGAGGCGGCTGCACTGATCCCTGAGGAGGTTAGAAAGACCATGCCAAGCGCTGAGGATGTTCGCGATTACATTGTCGTGCCGGATGCGGACTGGATCAACGCCAACAATGCAATGTTGCTTCAACGCTGGAACAATTGGATTCGCTAGTGAGTGGATTCGATTCACCGTCCCTGCATGGCCTACGACGTGACTTCGACGATCGGCGAGAACAGATATTCGAGGATCCCTCGTCTACCGGTCTTGATCTCTGCCGTCGCGGCCATGCCGGGAGACAGCGTTACCGAATTGCCGTCAACGTTCATGACGCTGCTGTCGAGCTTGATGGTAACGGGGAAGACGAGGTTCTGAACCCGCTGCACATTCGCCGTTGGCACGGTTGCCTGTGGCAGCTTGGTCGGATCGCCCGCGAGCTGGTTGGCATCCGGCTCCGGAATGGCGTCGGTGGCGACAGCCGTCACGCGACCATGGATCACGCCATAGCGCGTGAACGGGAACGCCTCGATCTTGACCACGGCCGGTTGCCCGACCGACACGAAGCCGATGTCGCTGTTCGGAATATAGGCTTGTTGATCGAGGCCGACCGGATGGTGCCATCGATCGGAGTGCTGATCGTCCCAGTTCGTCGGCTTGCCGTGAGCATCTCCCGCCTTCTGAACATTGTCAGCGACAGAGGTACTAACCGTCTTCCCTCCATCGCTCGTGGTGACCGCCAGTGACGCCTTTGGCTCTTCGAGCTGGCCGGTCTCCGCGGCGAGCGTCTCCTCCTTCTGGTCCGTCTCAACAGCGGCGATCATACCGGCCTTTGAACCGGCGTCTTGATCAACCAGCGTCGAGCGGATAACCGAGCATTGATCAAAATGGGCGGCGTTGGCAGTCCAAGTCCTATATGCGCTCAAAACAGTGGGCGAGGCTGGCTTTTAGATCCCCATCGAAGACTCCACTTTGCTCGTGGTTATCGGTTGGCACCATGAGTATTCTTTCCTCGGACTCGATGTTAAGGCATGGTTACCCGTTGCCCCAGGTCTATCTTTCCATGGTCCGCGTTTGACCCGCAACCCGCGCCTTGCGCTCTGAAATAATCCTCTGGTTTTCATCGAGACGAGCGATCTGTTGTAGGATTTTAAAGTTATCTCGCACTGCGCCGAATGTCTTTCGTATTTCAGGAGGCACTAGGCTGACTAGATCGTTGTCGTTGCGCAAGACGGCGCCGCGTCCGAAGCGAGCATCAAGCGCAGTGCTAACCGTGGCAAATTCATCCCGGATTTTCGGATCGAGCCCGGCGATCATCTCCTCCGATAACTGTCTGTTCTGCTTCACCATTGCCATAATTCGCGTCAGTTCGCGTTGGGCTACTTGCGACAGGCTTGGAATGGCGATGCCCATGCGCCGACGCTGGTTTTCGACGGCTTGACGCTCCGTCTCGAACGAGGACGCATAGGTCGAAGCCAATGAGGAGAGGCGCGTCGCGGCGTTTGCAACGGCCTCGCTCGCCTGCCTGCGCTCGCGCCCGGCAGCCAGCAACCGATCCAACATCCTGCCCGAGCCACGCAACGCTCCGTAAGCGGCGGGATCGCTGTCCACGGCAGCGGCAATCCGACCGGGTGCGACACCTCTGACGACGAGATCTTCGATCATCTGCACCGCGCCTGCCGGATCACGCCATATGCGCTCCGCGGCCTGCGTCAAGGCCTTTCGCGCCTGATGATAGTGAGGTTTAGCCAGTGTCCGATCGCGCGCCTCCTCCTCGATCGACGTCCTGAACTCGGTCACCGCGGGAAGTATTGGTGGAGCGGAGGCATCAGTTGAACGCAAGGTTCGCTGCATTGCTGCGGTGGCAACGGTCGACGAATGTCCCAGCTCCCTGCGTGCTAACGCGCTGACTACACCATCCTCCGAGTCGATATCTCGCAAAACGTGCCTTGCGTCGCCATAGATTACACGCCGATCCTTCTCGATAGCGGACGATAGCGCATTGCCCGCCCGTTCCCAGAGAGCAGCAAGCTGCTCCCTCTTTTCCGCGAACCAGGCCAATTGTTTGTGGACGGCATCCTCGATGGCACCGACCTTGTCCGCCAGCCAGACGATCCCGCGCTGGCGGGCGAAATCCCTTGCATATCGCCGGTAGCCGTCTTCCGCCTCATAGTCGAGTGTCGTCGACTTGGCGCCCGAGCGCGAAAGGCGTTCGACGAGCTCGTTGAACAGTTTCGGGCGATGACTCTGCATTTCAATCCGTGACTGTCTCTCCCCAGCTGACTCTACCCGAATTGCCGTCCAGACATTGCGCTCGACCCGCCGCTCCTCGTAGCGCTTCGCGCCCGTCTCTTCGTCGATAACGGGCACTTTGACCGTGACGGGCTCCATTCCGTCTTTTCGCAACGTAACGCTATCACCAATGTTGATGTTGGCTTGCGCAAGGGCTGCCGGTAGGCTAACGCCCCACATTCGATGTCGCTTGCCGTCGTCCGTCCTGAGATCGGCATAGGGCGTCGGATCAACCTCGCTTCCCTCGCGGAACTTTGCTTGACCAGTCTCGATAAGTTCGCCGGTCACGCCGGCACTATGGGCGACGCGTGTCTTTCCGTCCCATCGCCGCCGCGGCGCGAAATCCTCTCGTGCTGCGTAGAGGTCGGCGCGATGACGATGACGGGTCATCGCCACATAGGTCAAATGGCGGTCCATCATGCCGCTCGCCAGCACGAAACTGCGCTCGACCGTCGCTCCTTGCGATTTATGGATTGTCACCGCATAGCCGTGATCGATGTTACGATAATGACGTTCGCCGAATACGACCATATGGCCATTGTCGAGGCGTACCGTGAATAGCGTAGCGCCAAACCGATCCGTCGTCGACATAACCGTGCCTAGCATGCCATTCTTGACCGGCTGCATCGTCGGCTTTGTTCGGCCAGGATCGGGTATGCGAGCATTTTCCAGGAAGATGATACGGTCGCCAGCGGCGAACTCACGCATGCCTCGTTCGGTCCGAAATGAGCGAGGATGGTTCAAAAACCCCTCCTCCTTTATCACCGAACGCAACGCCTCATTTAGGCGCTTCACGCTCTCATTCGTATGGGCAAGCACTAAGAGTTGGTCGCCCCTTAGATGAGGATCTGGATAAGCGCGGCTATCAAGAATAGCTTCCGTCTGGTCCCGAGTAGGGCTCTGTTTGCGATCAATTTTGCGGTCGTCCGGACGCTCCTTCCTTGCCTGCGACCAATCGGCGACGATCCTGTCGATCGCCTCGTCGCGGCATTGCGTCTCGATGATATGACCCTGGGCGGCGTAGGCATCGAGCGCTTGTTCCACCGCGCCTTCGGCAAATTGCCTCGATGCAGCGCGGGCCCATTGCTGTTGCTGCCGACGCACATCGGACAGTTCAGCGAAGCCGATGCGCTCGGCGACGGCGCGGAAGGCGGCCCCTGCCCCGATCGGCTGCAACTGCATGGCATCGCCGACCAGTATCACCTTGGCTCCTGCCTGCTCTCCCGCCCTTAACATCCGCGCCATCTGACGCGATGACACCATGCCGGCCTCATCGATGACGAGCACGTCGCCGGGCCCAAGCAGATCACGGCCCTTGCTCCAGGCAAGCTCCCAAGAAGCCAGTGTGCGTGACTGGATGCCGGAGCTCACCGCCAGACCTTCGGCCGCCTTGCCC
>Ga0182007_10001178_pt1 | contig 14188 bp, 9 predicted proteins | sample Sormic07211113_1_FD_123023 | JGI IMG/M metagenome (GOLD analysis project Ga0182007, IMG submission 123023) | Rhizosphere microbial communities from Sorghum bicolor, Mead, Nebraska, USA - 072115-113_1 MetaG | ecosystem: Host-associated > Plants > Roots > Rhizosphere | place: USA: Nebraska... | reverse complement strand
CAAATCTCGGCCCCAGCGGCCCAGATTGATGCCGGAGATCACGATTTCGCGATAGCCCGCCTCGACTAATCGCTGCACCTCGGTGATGACGGACGTCAGGCGCAGCGAGCGGCTATGCCCACGAACATATGGGATCACGCAGAACGAGCAGCGATTGTCGCAACCGTCCTGAACCTTGAGATTGGGACGCGTGCGTTCGTTGGAGGCATCGAAAACGGGGGCTGCCAAAAGTTCGGTGTGGGCGAAGATGTCAGAAACGTGAATAGTCGTGGGTCGTGGGTGGTCGGTCCACAGGATGCCGTCGTTGATCGTTGATCCCTGAGCAAGACTCTGCAGTGGGACGAAGCCCGCAGATCGGTCATCGGCCAAACCAGGAACACTCAGCTTGTGGCTAAAGCAGCCCGTCAGCGCTGGAATGTTATCGGCTTTCCCTGCTGTACTTGCAGCGACTGCATCCTCGGCCTCGGACGTCGCCCTCTCCACCCGAACCTTATCGGCAGGGCTGAAGGCCTCCCCCGATACGAGATCTTGATTTGCAGCACTGGGTTCCAACGCGAGATCAGCCAATTGGTGCTTGTGGGAATTGCCGATGACTGCCGCCACTCCCGGCAGCACTGCAATCTCTTCCGGAGCGCGCTGGGCGTAACAACCGGTGATTACGATCCGGCAGCCCGGATTGTCGCGATGAATGCGACGGATCGCCGCACGTGCATCCTGATCGGCGGCAGCGGTAACTGTGCAGGTGTTCAGCACGACAATTTGTGCGTCATTGGGCGAGTCCGCGCGGTCGAGTCCACGCGCGGCAAACTGGCGGTCCAGTGCGGCACCGTCCGACTGAGTGGCGCGGCAGCCGAAATTCTCTACGTAAAAACTGGCCACGCTTGTATAGTAACGTATGTAGCGCAGGTGTTGCGGCAACGTACCATAGCGCAGCGGCAGCGCAGATAATTGTTAGATCAGCTCCCCGGATACGGGGGCTGAAAGTGAGATGTCATGAAAAGGCGTATTTTGCTCGTGGATGACGATGTAGCGGTTCTGCTGACGCTAAAGGCGGTTCTCGAGATGCATGGGTTTGAGGTGCAGACGGCCCAGTCGGTCGCTGACGCAATCGAGAAGCTCGAGGGCGGCGCTTATCAGATGGTCATCACCGACATGCGCATGGAAACGGAAACGGCTGGATTGCAAGTGGTGCGAATCGCCCGCGACCAGCCTTACAGTCCGGCAACGGCGATCTTGACCGCGTATCCGCCGGATAATTCAGACTGGCGAGATCAGGGCGCCGGCTCCTTGTTAGTCAAACCTGTCGGCACCAAGGACCTAGTCCGGCAGATCGAGGCGCTGCTGATTAGCCACGAGGACGAGAAACAGCGTCAACGGGCGATCACAGAGAACGCCATAGCGTCTTCCCAGATTCCCCCCGATCGCCGAGGACGAAAAGCGAGCTAGTCCCCGCGTCCGCGTCACCTTGGCGAACCGCAACCGCCACTCGATATCGTGCCCGGCGCTAGGCGCTTACGGCAGTAGTCCTGCGCTGCTGAAAGCACTCACGACAAAAAACCGGACGACCCTGAGTTGGTTTGAACGGAACTGTGGTTTCTTTACCGCATTGTGAGCAGTTGGTCCGGGTTTCGACCTTGGCATAGGTCTGACCGGTAGCGGAAGGGGGTGCCCCAAGCACCGCTATGCGCTTGCTTTTGCAAGTCTTGCACCGTTTTGGTTCGTTCTTAAACTGCTTATCGTGAAAAAACAGCTGTTCCCCGGCCGTGAAGATGAAATCGGCCCCACAGTCGACGCACTTCAGCACCTTGTCCTGGAATTCCATTGAGAGATGTCTCCCTTCACCCCATCTCCCTGGTACCCTCACTCGCCCCGGATTAGATCTGGCTCTCCTGGCGCGTGAGAGAGCAGGGTCCATCACGCACACCCCTCGAAAACCCCTGGGTTCGGCCCATCCATGCCGGACGGCATGGGTTACAAAATGAGTTGCTAACGAAGTCCAACAGCCGGTCTAGAGTCGACTGACAGGGCCCGGTCGGAAACAGCTAAGAAGGGAAGAGGCCGCCACGAGAGTGGCGACCCTGAGACAACTATCTAGTCTTGTTCCTTACGAGCTTTCTTGCGGCTCCGCTTGCGAGCCAACGCCTCTTTCACGCGCTTCTTCTCGCCCGGTTTCAGGTAAAAGGAGTGACGCTTAACCTCCTTGATGATGTCTTCCTGCTGAACCTTGCGTTTGAAGCGGCGCAGCGCGTTCTCAAGGGACTCACCCTCTTGAATTCTGACTTCCGCCAAACTCCACACACCCCCAAACTCGTCCTCATTGGACCTTGGTAGTTATGCAAGGTTCATTAGGCAAAGTCAAGAGCTATGTCGTAGTTTCTGGACAGAAAATCCGGGTTTCACCGCAGACTCACTCATAATGTGAAAGAGAACTGCGCAATCAGCTAAATCGGGTTAGTGAACTCTCCTTGACTTAGAAAATCAGCCGCAGGGCAAACTGAATCTGTCGCGGAGCATACGCGTTGGTCGCCTGCAAGAAGTTAGTGGGCTTCTGATATGACGCCGGGAAGTAGTTGCTACCAATACGCTTATCGAGTTGCACGAACTGCCCGGCGGTGTGCACGAAGGCATCGTCGGTCACCTCGACCCGCTTATTGTTGCGATTGAACATATTGAAGAATTCGGCAAGCAGTTCCAATTTGAGATTGCTGCCAAGATATAGGCGACGGGAAATCCTCACATCCGTAGTAGCGTAATCAGGCCCAAGAAACGCGTTGCGTCCGTAGCCAGGAAGGCGATCGTTCATGTCATTCAGGTCTTGATTGGGATCGCCAACAACGCGCGCATCGAGCGGACGGCCGCTGCCGAGTGTATACACGCCCGCAAAGCGCCAGTCGTTGAAAGCTCTGCCAAGCCACTCATGACTTCGATGAAACGGTTGCGGCTCTGCAATCCAAGAGAACACTAGCCGATGACGCTGATCGGTGACGCTCGGCCCGCGCTCCGATTGCGGCGAGTACGTGTTCTGCACGGTTGATCCGGATGTGAGCAGAGCGTTCTGCCCATCATCGATGGCGCGTGCCAACGTGTAGCCCATGCGGAAGTAAATGCCGTTCGTCATGCGACGGCGAACTGAAACTGTCATGCCTTGATACAGGCTCGAAGCTGCGCTCTCGAATATATTGATCGCTCCGACTTGCGGAATGGGGCGATTCAGATCATTGATGCACGGCGGAAACGGACAGGTTACAGAGCGTGTCAGCTGCCACGTCGAGAATGAGTCGACGCCATACATTCCGAGCAGGTTCAACCCAGAGTCGTCGTAGACAGGATACGTAACTTGCTGCGGCAGCGGCAGATTTACGTCGCGGGTGCGAATCAGGCCTTGACCATGCACATACAAATATGAAACGCCAGCTGCGAGCCGGTGTACTAATTCGCGCTCGACGTTCAGACTTGCTTGCTCCACTTTGGGGGTCTGAAAGTTGTGAGCGAATGCAGCAATCTCGCTGGTAAGCCTGTTTGCGATAGGCTCGGAGGGTATGCACAATGGCGCATCCAGAGCACAATTCACCAGCGGATTCGGATAAGTGGGAAAAATTGAATGATCCAAGTAATCGGTGTTGTCGAGCAGCAGGTGGGTGCTAGCTAAGCCGTTGTCAGTCGCCACCGCGGAAGCGAAGATCTGAGGAATACGCGTGTAGAACATACCGTAGCCCGCGCGAATCACTAGCGGATGAACCCGTCCAATGGAGTAGGCGAGTCCTACACGAGGAGCAAAGTTGTTCGTATCCGACGGCACTCTACCAGAGTCTGGCCACAGTGGATTCGTAACCAAACCTTTTGTGCTGAAGGTTTGTATGTCGTAACGGACACCCAGGCTTACAGCAAGACGGCTCCAAAGCCGGATCGTATCCTGCGCGAACCACGAATATTCATTGGAATTCGGACTCGATTCCGCTAAGCCGAAATTCTGGATGTAGTAGCGCGGCACCTGGTGTGCGTAGGCCCGCAGGGGAGTGATCTGCATGCCATAGCGCATCGGTGTGAAGGTCCAGGGATCTACCCGCATATCGTCGAAGATGTACTCGCCGCCGAACAGAGATGGAAAGAAATTGTAAGTGCGGGAGAGCAGTGCGTCTCCTCCGAATTTCCAGGAGTGACGCGAAGATTCGAGGCTCAGAGTATCCGTGAAGTGATAGCGGTTTTCGCGTGTTCTGCGCGGCAAGATCGTGGAGCGCCCAAATCCGTCGAACACGTCGTAAATGCGCGTCCGTGGAAGACTGGAGTTGCTGAAGGACTGCTGCAGGTCACGTGAGAATTGCGCCCGGAAATGGCTTATCAAACGCCAGGAAAGCGAACTGGTCAGGGACACCGACGCGCTCTCGGTCTTCACGTTCTCCTCACCGTTTTCGCTAACCGCGAAAGTGGTGATCGGGCTGGCAGGGTCAAAGAAAACGTTGTTCGTGCCGTAATACCGGGACGTGCTCAACCGTGCCGAGAGATAGTGTTTTGGTGTAAGCGAGAAATCAACTTTGAAGAATCCGGCGTTGCCCAGCAGACTCGATCCGAATTCACCCCCCATGGAATTCAGTTGATCGGCGGCCGCGAAAACCAGAGCCTTATCGGTTTCCTCGTAGTCGCCATGGCGCAGTGGTTCGGCTCCTTTCTTCGGAACCAGGCTGGAGGTGCCGTCGAGAAAGCGCACGAGTGTTGGCACGTGGAAGATGTGCTGATCGAATCCGGCGAAGAAGAATGCACGATTTCGTTTTAGCGGCCCACCCAAAGTGAATCCAAATTGCTGCTGCTGATCGTTGGGTTTTACGTCAACGAACGGGTGACGCGCATTGAGCGCGCTGTCACGCATAAAGTAGAAAGCGGTTCCATGCAGATGATTGGATCCGCTCTTGGTAATTACGTTTACGACAGCGCCGCCCGCCCGCCCAAGCTCTGCCCCGTAGGAATTCGATGAGACTCGGAACTCCTGCACGACTTCATTGCTGAATTGGTACGGGGCGCGATAACGTCCGCGTGCTTGCGAGAAAAAGCCATTGTTGTTGTCGGCGCCGTCAACGAGATAACTGGACTGATATCCGCGGACGCCTCCGAACGCCAAATCTCCATTTGAGGACGAAGTCAATCCGCGCGGATCTTGCGTCACGCCGGGCGCCAACAAGGCTAGATCTGTGAAGCGGCGCCCGTTCAGGGGTAGACTCTCGATTGCCTTTTCCTCAATCACGGCGGAGACCGCGCTGGGCTGCGTCTCAATCAACGGCGGTGCACCGGAAACCGTGATGCTTTCTTTCGCGCCGGCGATTGGCAATTGGAAGTTCAGGACGCTGGTTCCTCCTACTTCGACGTGAAGCAGCGGACTCAGCTGCGGCGACATACCGGAAAATTCTGCGCGCGCGGTATAGTCTCCGGGAGGTAGTAGCTGGAAGACATATTCACCTTCTTGGTTGCTGGTCGCCGAATACTGCAAACCTGTACTCGCATTGACAAGCGCGACGATTGCTCCGTCAATACGTGCACCCGCAGTATCTGAGATGTTTCCTCGAACTGCACCGGTGGATGCGTCCTGAGCATTCCCGGAGACTGCCCCAAATATCATGATGAGAGCAAACAGGATCACCAGGCTGAAGAGACGGAAAACCGGGTACAGGCAATACGAACGGACCTGCGACATAGGCCAGCCCCTGCGCAAAGATTTGTGGCGCGACAGCAGGAACTAGCCAAACGAGAATCGCGGGAGAAGTTCTATATATCATCAGTTCAAGGCGCGAATCTGTGTCGAACAAACGATAAGCAAGCAGTTTTCCCGTCCTGGGAAGACGTCCTTTAATCACATAAGGGACGTGCGGCGCGGCAGAAAGTCTGATGAGTGCGTATGGTGTACGTCCGGAGCACTCCCTGGCCTTTGCTTCGTTTGCAAAAAGCTCGACCAGGTCTAACCCTTGAGCCTCAAGACCGGCTTTAACAATCGTTCAGGGTGAATGATGGCGGACTTCAGGAGGAGCGCCGAGGTCCATGAAACGGGAATCACGCGCTTCCTGGTGCACGGAACTGAGGGCCACCATGACCTCGCGTATGTAATAGATTGTTCCCGCGAACAACGAGATCAGAGCCACAACAAAGACTGCGGCAGCGGCGAATGCATCACCCCTCCAATAGACCCCAAATCCGAGCAGAAGGCATGCGGCAATACTACCGGCTAGGGAGATCAGTACCAGCACGAAGCAACGACGGATCATTTCGGCACGGTTTTCGATCGAGTTAATCTGCTCGGTGTACGCTTCAGCTTCCTGCAGTCGGTCGTTTCTGGCGGCATCGTGTTTCGCGTGCACATACTGCCGCAGGCGGCTCACTATTCCCATCAATCGGACGTTAATAGACAGGACTAATAGGGCCGTGGCAGAAACGAAGAGTGCAGGGGCAAGAAACGCCTGAAAAAGGCGAATGATATCGGACATGAACACCTTCCAATAAGACCGATCTTAAGTTAAGCACGCGGCAGGCAAGTGTGAGCATCGCTGCTTTGCGGAAGTGGCGCGGAGTAACGTCGATGAGTCCCTTTTTGGTTCGCGTCGCTCCAATGGGTGAAAGAACCGCTAGCTGAATCGGGTAGTCTTCCAGAGCGCAGTCCCTCCAATGAACAACGCAAGCAGAAGGGCAGCGCACAACACAATTGCTGCTGTCCGATTGAAATCCAGCTCGGGTATGCGGGCTACTAAGGCTAGAACAACAAACGTGGCTGTAGCGGTGGAGATGAGCGTCCAATCCAGCCACCTACGTCTACCGAGACCTTCCGTGGCGTTTATTTCTCTGCCACTCAGGCCGGCTTCCACATAGTGCCTATCAATGCCATAGCGCTCGCTCTCTCGTGCGGCGGCTTCCTGCCAACGGGCATGCTCGCGGCGCGACACGGAGCAAGATGCAATCAGAGCGGCGCCCCCCGCCATGATCAGCGATCCCACGATGACCTCTACGTATAGAGACGCACCCCGACCGCGGAACTCGCCGAACACGAGAATGCCCCAGGCGAGCCCCCACAATTGATTCGTATTTGACAGAGGGATCCCGCGGCTGATGCCAACATACTTGGCGGCGTATTGCTGAAAAATGTCGCCGATCACCCATACAAAACCGCCCAACATCAGCCAGAACAAAACGTCCTTCGCGCCAGCGATCTCGTGCCATAGAGGCAGCGCTCCGCCGCTGTAAACAAGCGCGAGCAGAGACATCATCGCCAGCTCGCCAATGGTGAAGAAAGCGACGAAGGATAGCGGGTTCATGCCTGTTAGATAGGCCTTGCGGTAGGGGATGTACATCGTGCCCCACAACACACCGGCGGCGAGAGCCGCGGCGATTCCGTGCACCCAGTCCCTCCCGGACGTCTGCGAGGACGACGCGCGTGCCAGCAGCAGCGCACCCCCGAACATCAGCACCGCGCCGATAAGGATTCCGCCCCAGCTGCGCCGTCCTGCATCACGCAGTTCATTGAACAAGATGAATCCCCACAGGATGCCTATAAGGCTGTTGGCATTCCAGAGTGGAAAGGCAATGCTGAGGCCGACATCGCGGATGGCAAAAATCGTCATCGTGTTTGCCACCGCCCACAAGCATCCGGCGAGCACACCCCAGACGACAAGGTGGGGTGCATTTCGCACATCGGTTCGCATCTGCTGCGTACCCCGAAGCAACGCCGGCACACTCCAGCGAGCGAGAAATACGCCTATTACCATCAACAACGAGACGATTACGGGAGAGATTCCGATCTTCACGAGCTTGGTCGGTGCCTCGGCTGCTCCGAGCCACGCTCCCGCACTGAAACCGGAAAGGATTCCCATCAGCTGCAGTGCACGCAATCGCGAGGCCTGGGCAGCCGGTTCAACCCCAACTTGTCTGCTGGAGGTCAGCTGATCCAACGCAGCACCACCAGTCCGGCAGCAAGCACCGCGACAGGAATCCAGAATTGAACGTCGGTCAGGATCGCGTTCCACGACGTCGAAGCGGGTCGAAGCTTGTCATCACGCATGATGGCCTGCCTTGCAAAGTCACTATGGTTTGGGTTGAGGCTCAGTTGGCGGATTCGCCACCTGCTTCTCGGGCCGAACGTCATACTCTGGATGAGGTACACCCATCAACCAGCGGTCGAACCAGTTCACAATGTGCTCGAGCCGTTCGATTCGATGCCACGGTTCGCCCGATCGCGAGAGTTCATGACTTTCTCGCGGAAACATCACCATGGCCGTAGGCCGCTTCAGAAATTTGAGTGCCCGGAACAGTTGTTCACCGCCCGAGTCGGGTGGCGTCCGGTAATCGGACTCGCCAAGCACGAACATCACCGGCGTGTGGATGTTCTCGACGAACGTGATCGCGGAACGGTTAACGTAATCCTGCGAGTCTTGGAAGGGCGGAGCTTTGAACCAGTTCGGCTGGAAGAGTGTGAAGTCGGCCGTGTACCACCAGGAGGCCCAGTCGGAAATGTCTCGCTGGGAAACTGCCGCCGCAAAACGATCCGTATGAGTGATGGTCCAGTTGGTGAGAACGCCACCGCCGCTGCCTCCGGTCACGCCCAGTTTCTTGGAATCGACGTAGCCACGCTTCAGCAGTTCGTCTACCCCGATCATCAGGTCGCGATAGTCATCTCCGGGATAGTGATACTGAATTACGTTTCCGAAGTCCTGCCCGTAGCTGGTGGAGCCGCGCGGGTTCACATAAAGTACAACGTAGCCTTTCGCCGCCATCCACTGAAACTCGTGATCAAAGACCCACCCATACGCGGCATGAGGGCCACCGTGAATATTCAAAATCAAGGGATACTTTCTTCCCGGGTCAAAGTCGGGTGGCTTCTGGATCCAGCCTTGGATGCGTTTTCCGTCGAAGCTTGTGTAATTGAATTCTTCGGGATCAGTCACATTCAGTTGGGCCCAGAGCGCATGGTTCATATCGGTAATTCTCTGTTGCGTACGATCGGACCCAACCGTGAACAGGTCGCCGATCATGACCGGGGTGGAGACAAGCGCCACGATGGTCCGGGCATCCGAGGTAACAGAAAAATCCAGCACAGCCTGATTGCCCGCGGTCAATTCCGAGACCGTGCCGGACTGCGCATCAACGCGAACCAGAGGCGTGCGGCCTTGTTTGGCAACAACGTCAAACAGAGATCGGCTGTCGGGAGACCAATGCAACGTTGTTCCGTTACCTCCGCGCGGCGCTGCGTTGTCCCCGAAAACTGAGTCGCCCATATCGAAGTCGTAGTCCACAGTCAAATTTCGCGGCTGCGAATCAGGAGCAGCATCGATCACCCACAAATCAGGTTCTGAGTAAGAGCGAACCGGCTGTGTGATTGATCCATGGAAGGCAAAGCGTCGACCATCGGGACTGAGCGCCAGATCGCTGATCCCCATGGGGACGCTCGCCAGTTTCTGCAGTTCACCACCTGCTGATGGCACGGAGTAGATATCGGTCGTAGGTAGCTGATAGTACGGCTCATCAATACGAGTGGTGGTGAAGTAGATCTTTGAACCATCCTGAGCCCAAAGAGGCTCACGTTCGTCGAAGTTGCCGGTCGTCAACTGTAGTGGTTTGTTGGTTTGATCGGAGATCGTGGGCACATTGACAACCCAGACGTGAGTGTGCCGCTTGGGGTCTAGATATCCCTCATCGTTGCTGCGGTAAACAGCACGGGTAATGACGTGCACATCGGATTCGTGCTCACTCTCAGGCTCAGGCACTGGTTGGTCATCCGGCTTGCTCTTGTCCGCGGTTTTCTCTTGCTCGCGACCTTTTAGACGGTTTTTCTGGCGCCCAGCCTTGGCAATGTCGTCTGGCGTTGTGCTGCTGAGAAAAGCAAGACGCTTGCCGTCAGGAGACCATACCGGATGGCTTGCGCCCTTAGGTAGGTCGGTGATGGTCCAGGCTTCGCCGCCGCCAAGCGGCAGAATCGCAATCTGTGGGGGAGTCGGCTTGCCAATTTCATCCTTGTCGCCGCCGCGAACGAACGCGATGGAACCACCGTCCCGCGACCAGCGCGCGCCGGAATCGTGCTTGCCATTGGTCATACGCATCGGAGCAGTGTTGCCGCTGGTCGCCACCGTCCAGATGGAAGTCTCATACCCGGTGCGCTTGTCGTCGACTATCACGCGCGTAAACGCGACACGGCGGCCATCGGGCGAGAGCTGCGGATCGGTGATCCACGTAAATCGGAAGAGATCTCTCTCGCTGATGGGACGCTTAGCAGCAGAACCCGGTGCTGACGCTGACGATGGGCTGGGTGCGCTGGTCTGAGCAGTTAATGATCCTAAGAGCAGAAGCAGAGTCAAAGCAATAACCGAGCGGGGCAAGGGCATGCATCTCCTCAGAGATCGAGTGCAAATGAGTCGGCATTGTGCTACTCGATCGAGCGAGTGTCAATGTTGCCTCTGCTCACTGGTGAAATGAACCTGAGCGTAGCGGCGTCTTTAAATCCTCACTATGATGAGCCTGCTACACTCCGGGCAAAAGGACAGATGAGTGGAATTGAAGACTGCAGATAATCTCGGCGCGAGCGCACTTCAAGCGCCCGCAGAAGTTATTGCGGCCGCGGCTCTCGTTTCCACCCGTTCATAGACTTCCTCGGCACGGCGAAGCGCCTCCTGCACATTTTGGCAGATATTCTCGGCCCCAATAACCTGCTCGAACTCTGCCTGATGGATCAACTGAGAGGGCTGTTCACGGGCTCCGCACAGGATTAATGTCCGTTTGGTTGCGTGTAGCTGGTTGGCAATCTCCTCGAGCGCGAACAAACCAGTGGCATCGAGCGCAGTCATATTGCGCAAGCGCAGGATAACGACTGGCGGCAACTTGTGAAGATTCTCAGTCAAAGCTGAAATCTTGTCGGTTGCACCGAACAGGAATGGTCCATGGATGCGGAAAATCGTCGCATAGTAGGGGATGTCTTTGTCTTGCAAGATGTGTACGCGGCCGTCTTCGATGTAATCGTCGGTGACCTGGGATACTGTGGTGGTGCTTGCAACGCGGCTGATAAACAGCAGTGCAGCCAGGATCATGCCGGCTTCCACCGCAACTGTGAGGTCAGCGAAAACCGTCAAAGCGAAGGTCACAAGCCAGACGCTGATGTCAGTCTTCGTGAGCTTGAGCAGTTGCGGGATTTCCCGCCATTCCCCCATGTTGTAGGAGACGACCATCAGAATTCCCGCAAGAGCGGCCATCGGAACATAGCTGACTAGCGGAGCTGCGAAAAGCAGAACACAGAGGAGTGTCAGCGCGTGCACGATGCCGGCCACGGGCGATTGCGCGCCAGCCCGAATGTTAGTTGCTGTGCGAGCAATCGCTCCAGTCGCGGGCAAGCCGCCGAACATCGGAGACGCAATGTTGGCGACACCCTGGCCGATCAGTTCAACATTCGGGTTGTGGCGATCATTGCTCATCCGATCGGAGACCACGGCCGACATCAGCGACTCGATAGCCCCAAGCATGGCCACGGTGAAAGCAGGACCTAGCAGCCCATGAATCAGGTCAAAACGAAACTTCGGGATCTGCAGATGGGGAAGTCCGCTGGGAATACCGCCAAAACGAGTGCCGATGGTTTCTACAGGAATTCTGAACACCACCACCACGGCGGTTCCCAAGAGCAGAGCAAGTATCGAGCCCGGAATGCGAATGGAAATGGTGCGGCAAACAAGGATGATCAGCACGGTTGCAGCGGCAACCATCGTTGCGGTGTACGAAAGAGTATGGAAGCTACCTGCCAGGGCTTGCATGCGCAAAGAGAAAACGCCCGGAACTTTATCCAACTGCAAGCCGAAGAAATCCTTCACCTGCGTGCTGGCGATCAAGACAGCGATGCCGTTGGTGAAGCCGATCACGACCGGACGCGGAATGTACTTCACAGCCGTTCCCATGCCACTCGCGCCCATAATGACCAGCAGAACGCCGGCCATAACTGTGCACATAAAAAGTCCGTCAACACCATGCACTGCGACAATCCCCGCAACCACCACGACGAAGGCGCCGGTCGGCCCACCAATCTGGGTTTTGGAACCCCCAAGAGCGGAAACCAGGAAACCGGTAACGATCGCGCAGTAAATGCCCGCCTGCGGCGTCAACCCTGATGCGATAGAGAACGCCATCGCTAAAGGCAGTGCGACCAGACCGACAGTGATTCCGGCAAGAACGTCGTGAACTAATTTGTTGAAGTTGTATTCTCGTAAACAAAGGACCGACTTCGGGAGCCAACGCTCAGCAGGCAAAGCACTTTCCATTCTGTCATTATGACAGTCGAAGCGCAGCCGGAACAGAGTACCCGGCAAGTTGGAGGAATCGGAGGAACGTGTACTGCTGCGGAATTAATCACTCATGCAAAGAACCGCGGAAGTTCGGCCTCATCCTCTTGCCATGTTATGTTCGTTCTTTTACTTGCTGCGTGTTGAACCCACCTGAGGGCCGCCAGCATCTTGGAAGAAAGCCATGATTCGATCTTATCGGGGTATTACGCCAGTCATTCCAGAGACTTCTTATGTGGACCAATCGGCCCAGCTCATCGGTGATGTCCAACTTGGAGAACACTCCAGTGTGTGGATGAATGCGGTCCTGCGCGGGGACGTTCACTCGATTCGCGTAGGCCACTATTCCAATATTCAGGACTGCAGTGTTCTGCACGGGATGAAGGAAAAGTACGGAGTTTTCGTGGGCGACTATGTCACGGTTGGTCATTCTGTTACCCTTCACGGCTGCACCATTGAAGACCGCTGCTTGATTGGGATGGGCAGCATCGTCTTGAACGGCGCTCATATCGGTGCAGGTTGCATCATCGCTGCCGGTACGCTGATTCCAGAAGGAGCCGTCGTCGAACCCAATTCCTTGTGGATGGGCTCGCCAGGAAAACTGCGGCGCCATTTGGAAGAGAAGGATCAGGAGATGATCCTGATGTACGCCGACAATTATCTGGGGTACAAGAAAATGTACTTGCAGGAGAAGTAGGGCGTCCATAAGGCGACGCCGAATGTGCAGCACTGCAGCATTGCTGTGGGTACATTTGGCCGGCGATCAACGACCAACCACTAACGACTGAAATGATTAAAGCTGTCCGAGGAACTCGCGACCTGCTGCCGCCCGACACGGCATTGTGGAATTTTGTCGAATCGGCAGCGCGTGAGGTGTTTCGTGTCTACAACTTTCACGAGATTCGGACGCCCGTATTCGAAGAGACGCAGCTCTTCGCGCGTTCTGTCGGTGAAGAAACGGACATCGTCGCTAAGGAGATGTACACATGGGAAGATCGCGCTCGCGCCGAGAGCGAGAAGGGCCAGTCGCTCACCCTGCGTCCCGAGAACACGGCCGGAGTCGTGCGCGCTTACATCGAGCATAAGCTGTGGGAACGCGGACTCAACAAGCTGTTTTACATGGGCCCGCAGTTCCGGAGGGAGCGTCCACAGAAGGGACGTTACCGCCAGTTCTACCAGATTGGCGCGGAAGTGATCGGGCCGCCTACGGCCGGGAGCGAGTCTCCCGCACGCGATGCTGAAGTCATCGAATTGCTCGCCACATTTCTGGATCGTCTCGGCATCGATAACTGGAACCTGCAACTCAATTCGGTAGGCTGCGTCAACGACCGCCCTCTTTTCAATGAGGCATTGCGCAAGGCGCTCCAACCCGTGGCGCCGCAGATGTGCGTGGACTGTCAACGCCGTGCGATCACGAACCCATTGCGCGTTTTCGACTGCAAAGTCCCGGAAGATCAGCCCATCATCGAGAAGCTTCCGCGTATCAGCGACTTCCTCGACGAGGGCTGCCGGACGCACTTCGAGGAGGTGCAGCAAATTCTTGGCTCGGTGGGCGTACCGTTCACAGTCAATGATCGATTGGTGCGCGGCCTCGATTACTACACGCGCACCGCCTTCGAATTTACCCATGGATCGCTAGGCGCGCAGAATGCGATCCTAGGCGGCGGCCGGTATGACGGGTTATCTGAATCACTCGGTGGTCCGAAGGCGCCCGGCATAGGATTTGCCATCGGCGAGGACCGGTTGGTCATGTCGCTGAAGCAATCGGCCGAATCCGTGCTTCGCAAACCCGATGTTTACATCGCTCCACTAGGCGAACGCATGAATCGCGAATCCGCTCGCCTGGCCCGCGAGTTGCGCCGTGACGATATAGTCGTCGAACTGGGCGATGAGACCTTTCGGCT
>Ga0182007_10001176_pt1 | contig 14194 bp, 12 predicted proteins | sample Sormic07211113_1_FD_123023 | JGI IMG/M metagenome (GOLD analysis project Ga0182007, IMG submission 123023) | Rhizosphere microbial communities from Sorghum bicolor, Mead, Nebraska, USA - 072115-113_1 MetaG | ecosystem: Host-associated > Plants > Roots > Rhizosphere | place: USA: Nebraska... | reverse complement strand
CTAGCTTTTCTGCAGCAGGCCGCTCAGCGACGCCAGCAGGTCGTCGTGCGTGCCCAGCCCTTCGGCCGGCACCTGGCCCTTGGGCGTGAGGTGATCGATCAGCGTCGGCAGCAGGGTGGCCAGCATGGGCAGCAAGGTCGCGCTGTTGATGCCGAGCTTCTGGGCGATGCCCGAGATCGCATCGCTGCCCAGCACGTCCTGCAACTGCCCGCCCGTGATCGGCGCGTTCTCGCCCTTGCCGACCCAGGAGCCGATGACGTCTCCCATGCCGGCCTGTTCGAACTTGGAGACCAGCCCGCCCAGCCCGCCCTGCTCGCCGTTGTTGGCGAGCAGGCCGCCGAGCGCGCCGGCCAGGCCACCGAGGTTGCCCGCCGAGCCGCCGGCGCCGCCGAGCACTTGACCGAGTACCGAATCGAGCAATCCCATGATGGGCTCCTGAATGTGGAAGGGTGGAACGAGGGCTAGCGGGCTCGCGGCGGCCGCCTGGCCAGCAGGGGTTCGCTCACGCCCTGCACGCCGACCAGCCCGAGCACGGTCACCAGGGCATTCTGCGCGCCCTGCCAGGCGTCTGTCACGTCGATCCATTCGGACAACGCGTGAAAGCCACCTGTCCTGCCGCCGGTGCCGATCGTGATCGCCGGGATGCCGAGCGACATCGCCACGTTCGCGTCGGTGCTGGCGCCCACCAGCAGGGTGCGGTGGCCGAAGGCGGCGTTCGAGCGCACGACCGCCTCGACGATCACCGAATCGACCGGCGTGCGTCCACCGGGCCGGTCGCCGATCAGCTTCGTCGACGCGCTCAGGGTGCTCACGTTCCAGCGCTTGTTCTCCGCCGCCACCGCCTCGTCGATGGCGGCCAGCACCTTCTTCTCGGTGTCCAGCAGCGGACCCGTTTCGTCGGAGCGGATGTCGACCGTCATACGGGCGTCCGGCGCGATGGTGTTGACCGAGGTGCCGCCGCTGACGGTGCCGACCGTGAAGGTGGTCCGCGGCGAGGCCGGGGTCTCGATGTCGGCGATCCGGGCGATCGCGCGACCCATGCCATGGACCGCGCTCGGCACCTGGCCGAAAGCGCCGTAGCTGTGGCCGCCGGGGCCCTTGAAAGTCACTTCGTAGCGATGGCTCGCCGTGCCGAGCACCAGCACCGTGCCGTCGGCCGCCGGCTCCAGCCCGACCATGCCGTCGATGTCGAGGTGGTCGCGAAAGATGGCCTTCATGCCGCGCAGGTTGCCCAGTTCCTCTTCGCCCACATTGCCCACGAAGATCAGGTCGCCGACGGTCTTCACCTGCTGGTCGTTGAGCACCTTGAGCCAGGACAGCAGCACCGACAGGGCGCGCGTGTCATCAGAGATGCCGGGGGCGTGGAGCCGGCCGTCGCGCTCTTTCACGCGGACATCGGTGCCGGCCGGAAAGACGGTGTCGAGATGGGCCGAGACCAGCAGCCTCGGGCCGTTGCCGCTGCCCCTGCGGACACCGATCACGTTGCCTTCGGCGTCGATCCGGGCGTCGGCGAGGCCCAGCGCCTTCATGCGGACCAGGAACGCCTCCGCGCGCCGCTGTTCCTTGAAGGGCGGCGCCTCGATCTCGGTGAGCATCCGCAGGTCCTCGATCGAGCGTTCGTGGTCGGCCTTCACGGCATCGAGCAGCTTGCGCACCGTGGGCGCGGCGAGCAGCTGCGAATAGACCTGGTCGACCACCGGGCGAACATAGGTCGGCGTCGGCGCCACCGCGGAGTTCTGGGCCTGGGCGCCGCCGAATGCCAGGGTGGCAATGGCCAGGACCATGATGGCGGTGGCGGGCCGCTGCTTCGGCCCCGGAAAGCGCGGCGCCATCGTCAGCGCCCAGCCAGCCCGACGAGCGCGGCCAGGGCGGCGGTTTCGGCGCGCAGCACGCGCGGACCGAGCGTCAGCGGCGCAAAGCCCTGCGCGATCGCGGCCTGTTCCTCGGTCGCGCTCAGACCGCCCTCGGGGCCGCTCAGCACCCAGGCCCCGCGCTGCAGGTCCTGCGCGGCATCGGCGACGCCGCGCGTGCCGGGCGCCAGGCTCAGGATGAAGCGCGCGGCGTCCCCCAGCGGCGCGTCCAGCCAGGCGCCGAAGGTCCGCACCGGATGGATCACCGGCACCCGGTTGCGCCCGCACTGCTCGCAGGCCGCAATCGCGATCGCTTCCCAGTGGGCGCGCTTCTTGTCGGCGCGCTCGCTGTTGAGCCGCAGTACGCCGTGCGCGGTCATCAGGGGCTGGATGCCGGCCACGCCCAGTTCGGTGGCCTTCTCGACCAGCCAGTCCATGCGTTCGTTGGCCGGCATGCCGACCGCCAGCTGGATGGGATGCGGCGCTTCGCGCTCGATCGCCGCGTGCGCGCCGACCTGCACCGAGACCTCGCTGCGACCCATGCGCTCGACGGTCGCGGCGTACTCGCCGCCGAGGCCGTTGAACAGCGTGATCGCATCGCCCGGCTGCATCCGCAGCACCTGGACGTGGCGCGCGGCACCCGCCGGCAGCACCAGCACGCTGTCGGCGGCGAGCGCCGACTCGCAGTGGAAACGCGCCGTCACATGCGTCCGTAGGCAAAGCCGGTCTGGGCCTGCGTGCCTTCGATCTCGTCGACCACGCGCAGGAGCGGCGTCAGTTCGCGGTAGCGGCCGGCGGTGGCCCGGATGTAGGCGATGAAGCGCGGCGTGTCGGCCAGGTACTTCGGCTTGCCGTCGCGCAAGGTCAGCCGGGCGAAGATGCCGGCCACCTTCAGATGGCGCTGCAGGCCCATCCATTCGACCGCCCGGTAGAAGGCGCCGAAATCGGGGTCGACCGGCAGGCCGGCCCTGCGGGCCCGCTCCCAGTAGCGCACCGTGACGTCGAGCACGAATTCCTCGTCCCAGCTCAGGAAGGCGTCGCGCATCAGGCTCGCGATGTCGTAGGTGACCGGCCCGTACACCGCGTCCTGGAAGTCCAGCACCCCGAGGGCATCGGCGTCGCCGACCATCAGGTTTCGCGGCATGAAGTCGCGGTGCACGTAGACGGGTGCGGCCGCGAGGTTGTTCTCGACGATCGCCTTGAAGCTGCGCTCCAGTCGCTCCTTCAAGGTACCTTCGACCGCGACGCCGCGATGGCGCGCGACATACCAGTCGGGGAACAGCGCCAGTTCGCGTTCCAGCAGCGCCCGGTCGTAGGGCGGCAGCACGCCCGGCCTGGACGCCAGCTGCCAGCGGATCAGGGCATCGATGGCCTGGTCGTAGAGCGGCCGGGCCGCCTGCGGGTCGTTCGGATCGATGACCTCCAGCATCGTCTGCCGGCCGAGGTCGTCGAGCAGCAGGAAGCCGTCGGCCGACTCCCATTCGAGCACCTGCGGCGCGCGCACGCCGGCCTCGGCCATCAGCTGGGCGACCTGCACGAAAGGCGCGCTGTTCTCCTGCGCGGGTGGCGCGTCCATCACGATCCGGGTCGGCGCGCCGGCGCTCGCATCGACGCGGAAATAGCGCCGGAAGCTGGCGTCGGCCGAGGCCAGGCGCACGGTCGCGGGCAGCAGGTGGTGGCGATCGGAAATGCGCGCCATCCATTGCTGGAACGCGCTGGCGCGGGCCGGATCGCTCCAGGCCGGTGCTTCGGGACGGGGGGCGGCGGCGCCGGACGGTGGCTGGGGGGCTGTCATGGATAATCGATTCTACAAATCCGCCTGGCGCGGAGCTCCGCAACCCGTCGGCCCGAGTCGCCGCCCTCCCCCTCCCAGACGAAATTTGCCCCCGTACCGATGCCTGACTTGAACCGAGCCACCCGGCGCCGGTGCCGCCCGCCCTTGCCCCTGGCGCTGCTGTCGCTGGCGCTGCTGCATGCGCAAGGCGCATGGGCACAGGATGCAGACCTCGACCGGCCGCTCGTTCTCAAGCGCACGCCCCAGCTCGCGGAGACCATCCCGCCGCTGCTGCGCAGCCAGCTGCCGACCTTCGTCGACGGCGACAAGATCTCCGGCCGGCCCGACCTCGAGACCGTGGTCGAGGGCAATGCCACCCTGCGCCGCGGCGACATGTCGATGCGGGCCGACCGGCTCGAGTTCTACCAGCCCGAGGACCGCGCCCGCGCCACCGGCAACGTGCGCATCAACCAGGCCGGCAACGAGTACGAAGGCCCGGAGGTCGAGCTCAAGATCGAGACCTTCGAGGGCTTCTTCAACAAGGTCCGCTATCGCTTCCTCGCTACCGGCGGCCACGGCGACGCCGAGCGCATCGACTTCGTCGACAGCAACGTGTCGGTGGCCCGCCGGGCCACCTACACCACCTGCCGGCCGGAGGACTATCCGGGCTGGATGCCGGCCTGGCTGCTGAGCGCCGCCACCCTCACCACCGACACCGAGGACAACGTCGGCGTCGCCACCAATGCGCGGCTGACCTTCATGGGCATCACCACGCCGCCGTTTCCGTCGCTGAGCTTTCCGCTCAGCAACGACCGCAAGTCCGGCATGCTGCCGCCGGTCATCGGCCTCGACAGCGTGAACGGCATCGACATCACGACACCGTACTACTGGAACATCGCGCCCAACCGCGACGCCACGCTGTACCCGACCGTGATGAGCAAGCGCGGCATCAACCTCGGCACCGAGTTCCGCTACCTCGAAGAGAAGTACAGCGGCGAGATCCGGGCCGACTACATGCCGGACGACCGGCTGCGCGACGGCCGCGACCGCTGGGGCGTCTGGACGCACCACTCCCAGACCTTCGATGCCCAGTATTTCGGCCTCGATTCGCTGGTCGGCACGCTCGCCATCAACCGCGTGAGCGACAACGACTACTGGCGCGACTTCACCCGCACGCCCTCGCTGACCCAGCGCCTGCTGGCCAACGACGGCTCGCTCAACTGGACCAAGGGCGACTGGAGCGGCGTCGCCCGGGTGTTGAGCTACCAGACGCTGCAGTACGCACCGGCACCGATCGTGCCGCCCTACGACCGGATGCCGCAGATCACGGCGAACTACAACAAGTTCGACTGGAACGGCTTCGACTTCTCGCTCAACAACGACTACACCCGCTTCGAGGCCAAGCCGCTCGAGCAGGGCGGCCAGCCCAACGGCGAGCGGGTGTTCTCGGTGGCGTCACTGAGCAGGCCCTTCCTGACCCCGGGCACTTTCGTGGTCCCGAAGGTGATGCTCAACGCGACCGCCTATCAGTTCGACGGCCCGCTCCTGACCAACGGCGCGACCCATGCCGACCGCGTGGTGCCGACCTTCAGCCTGGACAGCGGCCTGATCTTCGAGCGCGATGCCAACTACTTCGGGCGGGCCTTCCGCCAGACGCTCGAACCGCGTGCCTTCTACGTCTACACGCCGTTCCGCAACCAGAACTACCTGCCGGTCTACGACACGGCGCAGAACGATTTCAATTTCGCCACCGTCTACACCGAGAACGCGTTCTCGGGCGACGACCGCATCTCCGACAGCAACCTGCTGACCCTGGGCGTGACCACCCGGCTGATCGACCCCGACACCGGCGCCGAAGCCGCCCGCTTCGGCATCGCACAGCGGCTGCGCTTCGCCGACCAGCTGGTCACCATGCCCGGCGGCGTGCCGGTCACCGACCGCTTCAGCGACCTGCTGCTGGGTGCCCAGATCAACTGGACGCCGAAATGGAGCGTGGACGGCACGGTGCAGTACAACCCCGACACCCAGACCTCGGCGCGGACCGCGCTCAGCGCGCGCTACAACCCGAGCCCCTATCGCACCATCAGCGCCGCCTACCGCTACCAGGCCGACACCACGCCCACTTCGAACGACGGCAACCGGGCGGTCGACGTCAGCTGGCAATGGCCATTGAACGACCTCTGGGGCGACAAGGGACAGGACCTCGGCCCCGGCAGGGGTCAAGGCGGCGGGCGCTGGTACGCCGTAGGCCGTTTGAACTACAGTCTGGAATCCAGCAAACTGACCGATGGGGTGCTCGGCTTCGAATACGACGGCTGCTGCTGGATCGGCCGCGTGGTGCTGGAACGCGTCACCACCGGACAGGTCACAGCCAGCACGCGGATCATGTTCCAGCTCGAGCTGGTCGGATTCGCGGCCCTGGGCTCGAGTCCGAGACGCACTTTGACGCAGAACATCCAGCGCTACACCCCGTTGCGTACCCCGAGCATCGGCCCGAGCCGCTTCACCAATTACGACTGAGATCGAGCTTCGCCATGACACCCATCCGATCCCTCATCACCCTGGCCTGCCTTGCGACCCTGACCGCCACGGCCGGCGCCCAGGGCATCACCGACATCATGCGCGGCAACCAGCGGCTGGGGCCGGCCCCGCTGCCGTCCGAGCCGCGACCGGCCGCGGTACCGACCCGGCGATCGGCCGAGTACATCGTCGCCCTGGTCAACTCCGAGCCGGTGACCAATACCGAAGTGCAGTCCCGCATGCAGCGCCTGCTGCGCGAAAGCCCCGAAGCCCAGCGCATGCCCCGGCCCGAACTGGCCCGTATCGTGCTCGAGCGGCTCATCAACGAACGGGCCCAGCTCCAGCTCGGCAAGGAAAACGGCGTCAAGGTGGACGACCTGGCGGTCGACCAGGCCGAGCAGACCGTGGCGCGGCAGAACCAGATCAGCGTCACCGAGCTGCGCCGCCGGGTGGCGGCCGAAGGCATGTCGCAAGAGCAGTTCCGACGCGACCTGCGCGATCAGCTGACCCTCACCCGCCTGCGCGACCGCGAGATCGAGGCCAAGGTCAAGATCACGGATGCCGACGTCGACCAGTTCATCAAGGAGCAGCGTGCCGGCGCCAATGCGGCGATCGCCGCCAACCTCAACATCGCCCAACTGGTCGTGCTGGTGCCCGAAGGCGCCAGCGACGACGAAGTCGCCAAGGCACTGCAGCGGGCCCAGGCGCTGGCCCAGCGCGCCCGCGCCGGCGAGGACTTCCCGACGCTGGTGCGCCAGAACTCCGACGCGCCGGACCGCTCCGGCGGCGGCCTCATGGGCATGCGCAGCGCCGACCGCTATCCGGGCATCTTCGTCGAGGCCACGCAGTCGACGCCGATCGGCGGCATTGCGGGCCCGGTCCGTTCCAGCGTCGGCTTCCACGTGCTCAAGCTGATGGCCAAGTCGCAGCCGGGTGCGAGCGACGCCGTCGTCACGCAGACCGAGGTGCGGCACATCCTGCTGCTCAACGACCCCAAGCGCAGCACCGCCGAAGCGGTGGCCCAGCTGGCCGAGTTCAAGCGCCGGATCCAGAACGGCACGGCCGATTTCGCCGGCCTGGCGCGCGACAACTCGCAGGATGGCAGCGCCAAGCAAGGCGGCGACCTGGGCTGGTCGCGGCCCGGACTCTTCGTGCCCGAGTTCGAGGAAGTCGTGAACCGGCTGGCCCCGGGCGAGATCAGCGATCCGGTCGTCACGCGATTCGGCGTCCACCTGATCCAGGTCCAGGGCCGGCGCGAAGCCAAGCTGAGCCAGGCCGAGCAGCGCGAAGCCGTGCGCGCCGTGCTGCGCGAGAAGAAGGTCGAGCAAGCCACCGAGACCTGGGCCCAGGAAGTGCGCGCCCGCGCCTACGTCGAATACCGCGAGCCGCCGCAGTCATGAAGCCGTTCCAGGGCGCCGGCTCGTGAAGCACGTCGCGCGCAAGCGCTTCGGCCAGCACTTCCTGACCGACGGCGGGATCATCGACGCCATCGTGCGCGAAATCGCGCCGAAGGCCGGCGATGCGATGGTCGAGATCGGGCCGGGCCTGGCGGCCCTGACGCAGCCACTGGTCGAACGACTGGGCCGGCTGACGGTGATCGAACTCGACCGCGACCTGGCCCAGCGGCTGCGCGGCCACGGCCAGCTCGACGTGATCGAGTCCGACGTCCTGAAGGTCGATTTCGCCGCCCTGGCCGCGAAGTTCTCGCCTGCGCCCCTGCGCGTCGTCGGCAACCTGCCCTACAACATCTCGACGCCGATCCTGTTCCACCTGCTCGGCTTCGCGCACCTCATCGCCGACCAGCACTTCATGCTGCAGAAAGAAGTCATCGACCGCATGGTGGCGCGGCCGGCGACCTCCGACTACAGCCGGCTCAGCGTCATGCTCCAGTGGCGCTACGAGATGGACAACGTGCTGTTCGTGCCGCCGGAAAGCTTCGACCCGCCGCCGCGGGTCGACAGCGCCGTGGTGCGCATGGTGCCGCTGGCGCAGCCGCCGGCGGTCGATGCCGCGCGCCTCGGCGAGATCGTCCAGGTCGCCTTCAGCCAACGGCGCAAGCTGCTGCGCCACACGCTGGGCCAATGGCTGGACCAGCACGGCTTCGCCGGCAGCTTCGACACCCAGCGCCGCGCGGAAGAAGTGCCGGTGGCCGAATACGTCGCGCTGGCGCAGGCGGCGCCCCAATAAAAAAAAGCCCGTCGCTGACGGGCTTTCGTTCGAAGGGCGCTGGGTCAGGCCGCGGCCAGCCAGTAACCCGCGTTGAAGGGACTGCTCATGCGCAGCGCCAGGGGCGACACGTCGACCAGTTTGTCGGTCGGCATCTTTTCTGCGGCCGGGTCGGTGTTCTGAAGGTCGATGCCGGGCGCCGGAGCGGCCGCATTGTCCTGCGAAGCCTCGTTCGCCCGTTCTGCTTGGCTGGTGTGTGCAGAACGGGCTACAGAAAAGAATAGAAGCACCTGAACGGTATCTTCCGGTCTCCCCAGTAGTCCGAGGCGTCACGGAAGATGTCCAGCAGCTGCTCGCGCGCCTCCTTGTCGAACTTGGCGTTGGCCGGGATCTGCTCGAGCACGATGACGAAACCCGGTTGCGGGCCCGATTTGTGCAAGGGATCGGTCATGCAGTCGTACAACGCGTCGAAGTTCTTGCCGAAGTGCTGCGGGAATGTGAATTGCTGGGCAATCAGGTCAAGCACATCCTGCTTGGTCTGGGCATTGCCCAGGTTCGCATACAGGAAATGCTGACCGGCCGCATGCGCCGCTTCCTGCAGGTCGTTCACGCGGAAGGCGCGAATCGACTGCACGATGTTGGGTCGCACTGCACGAAGGGATAAGGTCATCTCCGCTGGTCTTTCCGTGGTTGTCGTCGTCGTCATTTCTTCAGGACGCCTTGCAGCGCCGCTCCAATTCAGTTGCTCGCTCATGGCACGATCCGCCGAAAGCTCGCGTAATGGTCTGCCGTATACCAGCAGGCCGATGGCGCCGTGCGCTCGCCTCCACAGACGATGCGCTTGGCGCCACGATCACGCGAACCGGGCGTATCGACCGTGTATTCTCGGTAGTGGCCTCGCCGTTCCTGCGGCAAGAGGCGTTCGCGGTTGCCGAACACCGTGCCGTCTTTTTCGTGCCGGAAAGGACCACCGTTCAAAATGGCCCCGTAGGTACGCTGGCCTTGCACCGGCAGTTCGGCCAGCGCGACCGTTTCCTGTGCCGGCATGCCGGCACCGGTGCCGAACCATTCGCGAGCCTGGGCTCCCGCCGTCAGGGCCACCAGCAGGACGCTAGTGAGCGCAAACTTGGAAACCGGGGACGAGATCGAGGCGTAAGCCGCCATGGAGCACCAGAAGGAATAGAGCGAGAACCGAACCGGGGGTCGACCGACCAGGACACACTCCGCAGCGCATCTTGGGGTTAACCCGCAAATTCAAGCCCGCAAGTGTGCACCAGGGACGCGCAAATAGCAAGCGCCTGCTCAATCTTTGAGCAGGCGACAGGGGCAAGCGACCGTTTTGAAGTTAGCGATCGCTATCGACAAGCGGCTTAGCGGTCGGCGTTGGCATCCGCCACGGTCAGAGCTGTCATATTCACGATCCGGCGCACCGTGGCGCTGGGTGTCAGGATGTGCACGGGTTTGGCCGCACCCAGCAGAACCGGGCCGATCGCGATGTTGCCGCCGGCCGCGGTCTTCAGCAGGTTGTAGGAGATGTTGGCGGCGTCGATGTTCGGGAACACCAGCAGGTTGGCGTTGCCGGCCAAGGCGCTGTGCGGCATGACCTGCGCGCGCTGCTTGCCGTCTAGCGCAACGTCGCCGTGCATTTCGCCGTCGACCTCCAGCCAGGGTGCCTGGACCCGCAGCAGGTCGAGCGTGCGCCGCATCTTGACCGCGCTGGGCTGGTTGCTGGTGCCGAAATTCGAATGCGACAGCAGCGCCGCCTTCGGTTTCAGGCCGAAGCGCATCATTTCCTCGGCCGCCATCGTGGTGATTTCGGTCAGTTCCTCGGGCGTCGGGTCGTAGTTGACGTGGGTGTCGACCAGGAACACCTGGCGGTCCGGCAACAGCAGGCCGTTCATGCAGGCGTAGATCGGCAGGTCCTGCGAGGTGCTGGCGCAGCCGCCGGGGCGCTTGCCGATCACCTGGTCGATGTGGTGCAGGTGGATCGCCGTCGTGCCCCAGGTGCCGCAGATGAGGCCATCGACCTCGCCCTTGTGCAGCAGCATCGAGCCGATCAGGGTCAGGCGGCGGCGCATCTCGATCTTGGCGGTCTGCACCGTCGTGCCCTTGCGCTCGGTCATCCGGTGGTAGGTCTGCCAGAAGTCGCGGTAGCGATGGTCCTGCTCGACGTTGACGATGTCGTAGTCGAGTTCTTCCTTGAGCCGCAACCCGAACTTCTCGATCCGCTGGGCGATGATCGCCGGCCGGCCGATCAAGGTCGGCCGGGCGATGCCTTCGTCGACCACGATCTGGGCCGCGCGCAGCACGCGCTCTTCCTCGCCTTCGCTGAAGGCGACGCGCTTCTTCGGCGCCCGCTTGGCGGCATCGAATATCGGCTTCATCATGCTGCCGGAGGTGTAGACGAAGGTCTGCAGCTTGTCGCGGTAGGCGTCCAGGTCGGTGATCGGGCGCAGCGCCACGCCGCTGTCGGCCGCGGCCTTGGCGACCGCCGGCGCGATCTTCATCATGAGCCGCGGGTCGAAGGGCTTCGGGATCAGGTATTCGGGCCCGAAGCTGAGCTTTTCGCCCGCATACGCCGCGGCCACGCGCTCGCTCTGCTCGGCCTGCGCCAGCTCGGCGATCGCATGCACGGCCGCGACTTCCATCTCGTCGGTGATGGTGGTGGCACCGCAGTCCAGCGCGCCGCGGAAGATGTAGGGGAAGCACAGGACGTTGTTGACCTGGTTCGGGTAGTCGGTGCGCCCGGTGGCCATGACCACGTCGTCGCGCACCGCGTGCGCGTCTTCCGGCGCGATCTCGGGGCTCGGGTTGGCGAGCGCGAAGATCACGGGCTTGGCCGCCATCTTGGCGACCATGGCGGGCTTCAGCACGCCGCCGGCCGACAGGCCGAGGAAGACGTCGGCGCCTTCGATGATGTCGTTCAGGCTGCGGGCGTCGGTCTTCTGCATGTACTGGCGCTTGTCGTCGTCCATCAGCTCGGTACGGCCTTCGTAGACCACGCCGGCGAGGTCGGTCACGAAGACGTTCTCGCGCTTCAGCCCGACCTTCAGCAGCAGGTTGAGGCAGGCCAGCGCCGCGGCGCCCGCGCCCGAGGTGACCAGCTTGACCTGGCCGATGTCCTTGCCGACCACTTTCAGGCCGTTCAGCATCGCCGCCGCCACCGTGATCGCGGTGCCGTGCTGGTCGTCGTGGAAGACCGGGATCTTCATGCGCTTGCGCAGCTCGCGCTCGACGTAGAAACAGTCGGGGGCCTTGATGTCCTCGAGGTTGATGGCGCCGAAGGTCGGCTCCAGCGCGGCGATCACCTCGACCAGCTTGACCGGGTCCTTCTCGTCGATCTCGATGTCGAAGACGTCGACGCCGGCGAACTTCTTGAACAGTACGCCCTTGCCTTCCATCACCGGCTTGGAGGCCAGCGGCCCGATGTCGCCGAGGCCGAGCACGGCGGTGCCGTTGGTGATGACGCCGACCAGGTTGCCGCGCGCCGTGTACTTGAAGGCGTTGACCGGGTCCTTGACGATCTCTTCGCAGGGGGCCGCCACGCCAGGCGAGTAGGCCAGTGCGAGGTCGCGCTGGTTGACCATCTGCTTGGTGGCCGCGATCGAGATCTTGCCCGGGACCGGATGCTCGTGGTACTCGAGCGCGGCGCGGCGCAGTTCGGCGCGCTTGTCTTCTGGCGTGGGGATCTGCGAAGTCGAATCGGACATTGGGCCGTGCCTCCTAGGACGCTTCTTGTAAAGGGCGCCGATTGTAGACCTCGATGCCAACGCCCTGCGGCGCGCACGGCTCTGGATCGCCCAGCTCGGCCAAAGACGGAAAACGGCTGTTGCTATCTTTTCTTCTTATTCTTCTTATTTAAATTAGTAGTAGTAGTAAGGGCGCGCCTTCGCTGTGGACAGGCGCATTTTTTTCATGTGCGACAAGGACTTGCGGCAGCCCGCTGGCTGTGCGCAGGCGCGCTTCGCTGCTGTCGCGCCGAGGCGAACAACTTCGGGCCGGGCCGTCGGCCTGTGGACAAGTGCCTTGTTGTGCCGGAACTGTCCCCAGGGTTGTCCTTTGGGCGCTGTGGCAATATGCCGCCACAGAAACACCCTTCGACGAGGAGCCGGCATGGCGCTGATGGATTTCATCAAGAAGCAGTTCATCGACATCATTCAGTGGACCGAGTCCGGCGACGGCACGCTGGCCTGGCGCTTCCCGATGGCCGACATGGAGATCCAGAACGGTGCGTCGCTGACCGTGCGCGAGTCGCAGGTGGCGGTGTTCGTCAACGAGGGCCAGGTAGCCGACGTCTTCGGGCCCGGCCTCTACAAGCTGACGACGCAGACGCTGCCGGTGCTGACGTACCTCAAGAACTGGGACAAGCTCTTCGAGTCGCCCTTCAAGAGCGACGTCTATTTCTTCAGCACCCGCCAGCAGGTCGACCAGAAGTGGGGCACGCCGCAGCCGATCACGGTGCGCGACAAGGACTTCGGCGCCGTGCGGCTGCGCGCCTTCGGCAACTACAGCTTCCGTATCGGCGACGCCAGGCTGTTCCACACCGAGATCTCGGGCACGCGCGAGATCTACACCGTGGCCGACATCGACGGCCAGCTGCGCGGCCTGCTGCTGCAGAACATCAGCAACGCGATCGCCGGCAGCGGGGTGCCGTTCCTCGACCTGGCGGCCAACCAGGTCCAGTTCGCCGAGGCGCTGGCCAAGCAGCTGGTGCCGGAGTTCGCGAAGCTCGGGATCCAGCTCGAGACCCTCACGGTGCAGAACGTCTCGCTGCCCGAAGAACTGCAGAAGATCCTCGACCAGAAGATCGGCATGGGCATGGTCGGCAACGACATGGGCAAGTTCATGCAGTACCAGACCGCCCAGGCGATCCCGAAATTTGCCGAAGGCGCGGGCGGCGGCGGCGGCATCGCGGGCGACGCGATGGGCCTCGGCGCGGGTGTCGCGCTGGGCCAGGTGCTGGCGCAGAACTTGTCGCAGGGGCTGCAGGCGCAGCCGGCCGCGGTGCAGCAGCAGCCGGCGGTGGCCGTGGTGAATCCGGCCGACGTGATGACCACGCTCGAGAAGCTCGGTGAACTCAAGGCCAAGGGCATCCTCACGCAGGAAGAATTCGACGCCAAGAAGGCGGAGCTGCTGAAAAAGCTCGTGTGAGCGCGAGCGGCAGCCAGCGCTACTACCGCGCGCCCTGCCCCGGTTGCGGTGCGCCGGTCGAATTCCGATCGGCGCAGTCGACGCACGCCGTCTGTCCCTATTGCCAGAGCACCGTGGTGCGCGAGGGCGAGACCCTGGCGCGCACCGGCAAGATGGCGGAGCTGTTCGACGACTTCAGCCCGCTGCAGCTGTTGGCGGCCGGCCGCATCGACAACCAGCCATTCACCCTGGTCGGCCGGCTGCAATACAGCTACGCCGGCGGCCGCTGGACCGAATGGATCGCCGCGCTCGACGGCGACCGCAGCGGCATCCTGAGCGAGGACAACGGCGCCTTCGTGTTCGCACTGCCGGTCGACCTGCAGCGCGCCGCGCCGCCGCCGGCCGAATTGCGCGTCGGCGCAACCACCGCCTTCAATGGCCAGGCCTACACCGTGGCTTCGAACGAGCAGGTGGCGCTGGTCTCGGCCCAGGGCGAACTGCCGCGCTTGCCGGAGCTCGGCCGACCGTTCGCGGTGGTGGAGCTTCGCAGCGACCAGGGGCAGGTACTCAGCCTCGACTACGACACCGATCCGCCGGGCGCTTGCCTCGGCCGCTCGGTGCGGCTCGAAGACCTGCAGCTCACCGGGCTGCGCAGCGAATCGGCCAAGGACGAGAAGGGCCGCAGCTTCAATTGTCCTAACTGCGGTTCGCCGGTGACGGTGAATTTGATCGACAGCAAGAGCGTCACCTGCCG
>Ga0182007_10001175_pt1 | contig 14197 bp, 8 predicted proteins | sample Sormic07211113_1_FD_123023 | JGI IMG/M metagenome (GOLD analysis project Ga0182007, IMG submission 123023) | Rhizosphere microbial communities from Sorghum bicolor, Mead, Nebraska, USA - 072115-113_1 MetaG | ecosystem: Host-associated > Plants > Roots > Rhizosphere | place: USA: Nebraska... | reverse complement strand
CTGACACTGAGTGCTTTAAAACCCGGATATATTTATGAGTTAAATCTGGGTGATGTTAAAACTGCTCAGGGAGAGCCTTTAGCTAATAAATTGATTTGCTACACCCTCAATAGGCTAATACCTTAGTAAGCTAGTTAAGGCTAAAGCTTTTGAGGCGAAATGAGACCGGTCGGGCTTTTGAGAGAAATAAAAGACCTGTATAACCAATGGAATAAGGGGATTCCGGAATGATATGAACAGAAGAAAATTTGTAAAAACTGCTGGTATGATGGCTGCAATGAATTCGTTCGATTTAACAAACAAGGCGTCTGCCACACAGGATGCTGCAAAGATGATTCGTGTAGTGAATACCCGTTCAGATTTTGAACGCGAAAAACTCATCCGCCCCTTTGGGGTGAAAGGTGGTTATTTAACTGAGTTATGGCAAACTGTGTCCGGAATGCAATCAGCATCTGGTCAACTTAAGATCGGAATTGCCACTCAAAGTGTGCTATACGGTGATGCTGATCTGTTCGCCGCTCATTCAGAAGCGAATGGGAATGCACTGATGTATGTACTCGTTAATAAAGCTTTGGAACTGGTCAAACAAACCCCTTTTTTGACACCGGTTGATTTGCTGGATAAAATACTGCCGACAGTAGTTGAGCATGGAAAAAAAATAACGGGAAAATCAGATCTGAACATCAACTTCGTATATAATGCCTTGGTGAGCGTGGATAATGCTGCCTGGCTTTTGTATGGCGCAGAGAACAATTTCAGCAACTTTGATGCGATGATCCCGGAGCCTTACAAAAAAGCTTTGTCTCATCAAAATGATAAAATCGCCGTGATGTATCAGATCCCTTATGGGATGCCCATGACGGAGGTGAAAAGTGCCGCCAGCCAGGGATATTTTGTATTTAAGATCAAAACAGGCGCACCCGGATCACAGTCTGAAATGCTTGCAGCTGACATGGCAAGACTCAGCCTGATCCATGATGTCCTTAAAGGTCTGAGAACTGATCAGACTTCGGATGGGAGGCTGATTTATACCCTGGATGCCAATGCGCGCTATGAGAAGAAAGAAACCTTATTGCGGTACCTGGATCATGCAAAAAAGATTGGGGCTTTTGACCAGATCAAGTTAGTCGAAGAGCCATTGGCTGAACGTAATGAGGAAGATGTAAGGGATACAGGAGTAAGGATTGGAGCTGATGAAAGTGTGCATCATGAGGCAGATGCACTTAGAAAATTAGAACAGGGTTACACCGCTTTGGTTCTGAAAGGCATTGCCAAAACACTCAGTATGAGTATGAAAATCGCCAAACTGGCTTATGATCGTCAGGTGCCATGTTTGTGTGCTGATTTAACGGTTAATCCGATTTTAATTGACTGGAATAAAAACCTGGCCAGCCGTTTAGCTCCGTTCCCAGGTATTGGTATGGGGCTGATGGAAACAAACGGAGATATGAATTATCGTAACTGGAAGAATATGGTGAATTATCATCCCGCTGCCGGTGCTTCCTGGATGCAGGTAAAAAATGGAGTCTTTGAATTGAATAAAGATTTTTACGAGCGCAGTGGAGGAATCTTTGAGCCATCAGCTCATTATCAGGATCTGCTTACTTAAAATCCATGTTTCAATGCATTGAAGTGACTTTAGAAACCACTTATGATTTATGCGGTTTGGACGAAAATGGTCTATCATTAACTTTCTTTCGCAAAAGTTTCACATAAAATGAAATTAATCTAAGCTGTTAATCATTTATTAAGCTTTTGTTAATGCCAAAAATGAACTTCATCCCAAGATCATCTAACTGATCAACTAAAAAACTTACAAACCAAATATGATCGAATTGAAAGCTCCAGCTAAAGCTAAAGCCACACTTACGGAGAGAAAATATCTTGTTACCCTGGTATTCGTTACTTCACTATTTATGTTCTGGGGAATCGCCATTACGATGGCTGATGTACTGAATAAACATTTTCAGCTGACCATGAATCTTTCCAAATCTCAATCTGCCTTTGTTCAATTTGCTGTCTTCGGTGCCTATGCGGTAATGGGCATACCTGCGGGATTATTTATGAAACGCTTTGGTTATAAAAAGGGGGTGCTTCTGGGGCTTTCTCTTTTTTCTTTAGGGGCTTTTCTCTTTATACCTGCCGCTAGTATATCCTCCTTTGCTTTTTTCGGCGTTGCCTTGTTTGTTGTTGGCTGTGGTCTATCTACCCTGGAAACCGTTGCACACCCTTTTGTTGCTTCGTTGGGAGATCAGCGCACCAGCGATCAGCGCATTAACTTTGCGCAGTCTTTTAATGCAGTTGGTGCTATGCTTGGACCTGCTATTGGCAGTTACTTTTTATTTGGGAAACACATTGAAGGGAGTACTGATTTAACTTCTGTTAAGATATTGTACGCAGTAATCGGATTGATTATTTTATTGGTCGCCGTATCTTTTTCTTTTGTTAAAGTACCAGCTACTACCGATCCTCATGCTATTTCGGAAGCTGATATAGACGCGGTGAATGTTGATACGGCCCCCGATAAAAAACTGTTCGACCATAGACATTTTGTTTGGGCAGTTGCTGCCCAATTTTTCAACGTGGCTGCACAGGCAGGTACCTGGGCTTTCTTTATCAATTACGGGCATGAAAAAATGGGCTTTAGTGATGAAAAAGCCGGACACTTTATGGTAGTCTTTATGGGAATGATGCTTGCCGGACGTTTTATCGGTACATTTTTGATGCGGATTATTGCCCCTAATCAGCTGTTGGCGGCATTTGCATTTGCCAACATCGTCATGTGTATTATGGTAGCCCAAAATTTGGGATTGGCGTCATTTATCGCTTTACTCATGATCAACTTCTTTTTTAGCATCATGTTTCCAACCATATTCAGTCTGGGATTGAAAAATTTAGGTGTACGTACGCAACAGGCAGCTTCATTTTTATCAATGGGAGTTGTTGGGGGCGCTTTTTTTCCCTTCTTAATGGGAGCTATTGCTGATCATGCTGGAATTGAGAATGCCTATTATGCACCCATTGTCTGTTATGCAGTGATTTTCCTTTTCGCTTATAAATTTTATAAAGTAAAGCATTGATCCCAGAGGGCAAGGGTTGTGTGGGCTAAAATTGTTTCAAATCAATAAAGTATTAATAGATTAATGAAAACTTTAAAAAAAAGTGTTAATATTGATTTCATTATTTTGTAACGTAGTTATTTCAACTTGCGAAAATGACCAAATATATAACATGCAACGATCAAGAACTTACAGATTTGCTAAGATCAGGAGATCATTTGGCATTTACTGAGGTCTATAATAGGTATAAAGGGCCTCTTTATATCCATGCATTTAACCTATTAAGAGATCGGGAGGAGGCTAAAGACGTTCTTCAGCAGATTTTTGCCGTATTGTGGACCGGTAGAAATGATTTTGTATTGAAATCGCAGTTGTCCGGTTACTTGTATACCGCTGTGCGAAATCAAATTTTTAAGCGTATTGCACACAACCAGGTCGCCTCAAGATATATTACTTCCTTAGCAGAATTTGGTACAAGCGGGGAATGCATCACTGATTACCTGGTCCGTGAGAACCAGTTGCTCTCCATTATTGAAAAAGAGATTGCTGAGCTTCCTCAAAAGATGCGGGAGATATTTGAACTGAGTAGAAAAGGAGGGCTTTCACATAAAGAAATTGCAATACAATTGAACATCTCAGAAAAAACGGTACGTAACCAGGTCAATAATGCACTTAAAATCCTTCGCGTCAAATTGGGAGTGCTGATTTACTTGCTGTTGTTTTCAAATCTTTAAAAATAATCATTTTTTTTTCTGGGCCATCGGGCCGGGCAAGGGGTCTATAGTTGTAACTGAGACGAAACAATGTTCGCAAAGCTATGGATAACAAAGAAGCACAAGCTTTATTACTAAAATACGAAGAAGGTAACTGCACTGCACGGGAGAAGGTATTGTTGGAATCATGGTATTTGAAACTTAAATCAGAACAGTTACCGCTTGACTTGACGGATGAAGACCTGGAAGCGGATCTACGTGAAGTTTGGGGAAAATTAGAAGATGACCACCTTCAGAAGAAAACAGCTAAACTTTGGCAACGGTTTACGCCTGCTTTACGTGGCAGCATCGCAGCTGCAGCAGCAATACTTTTAGTGATTGGTACGGGAATTTATTTTTATACCGTTCGCCGGCCAATCGGCAATCGTAATTCACAGATCGCCAATGAAAGTGACATTGCGCCAGGTCGCAATATGGCTATAATTACTTTGGGAAATGGAACTGCCCTTCCGCTGAAAGATAGTAAAAACGGGGTTGTTATAGGTGATGACTTAAGGTATATCGATCATAGCCTTGTCCAAAACCTTCCTGTCAAAGAACTTTCCGACGGTTCCAAAACGCAGCTAACCGTTAGTACACCTCGTGGAGGCGAATACAAAGTGGTCTTGCCTGATGGAACTCAGGTATGGCTCAATGCCGCATCATCTCTTAAGTTCCCATCAAGTTTTGCCAGTGCAGCGACGCGTCGTGTTGAGCTAAACGGGGAAGCTTATTTTGAAGTAGCCAAGGATAAAAAGCATCCATTCATCGTACAAACCGATAAGCAGGAAACTACGGTATTGGGTACACATTTCAATATCAATTCTTACGAAGATGAGCCAACAATTAAGACAACCGTACTGGAAGGTTCTGTCAAAATAAGCTGTGCTTCGAAAAAAACATTCCAGGTCTTAAAGCCTGGAGAGCAAGCGATGCTTCAACCCGGAATGATAAGTATCAATACGGTAGATGCGGAAATGAGTATAGATTGGAAAAACGGAGAATTTTCGTTTAAGAATGAAGATCTGAAGAGCATTATGCGTAAGATATCTCGCTGGTATAATGTAGAAATTGCTTATCAGGATGAGAGGATCAACCAGAGGAAGTTCAGTGGAACAGTGTCTAAATTTGAAAATGTCTCTAAAGTTCTTAAGATACTAGACCTTACAGGTGATGTGCATTTTAAAATTGAAGGACGAAAAATAATTGTAATGGACTAACAACAGTTTGATTATAAAATAACCAATATAAACCAATCTCAACATGAAACAAAGTAAGCGGGCTCCCTGAAAAGGGAATCAGTGAACGGTCATTTAATAAAACCAGGGGTGCGTCCAACACCCCCGGCAAATCGTCTGACTGATTGAAATTATCTTGAACTAAACAACTTATCACTTAACAGACTATCAAATGTATAAAATTTATACTCAAAATTTACGTGTGCATAACTTGCATATCAAGAAAGTGCTGCTAATTATGAAACTGACGACCATTTTAATAATTGCAACTTTGTTACAGGTAAGCGCTTCCGGATTGGCGCAGAAACTCACCTATTCAAAAAAAAATGTTGCTTTAATGCAAGTCTTTAAAGAAATCCAAAGACAAACTGGCTATAATGTTGTCTATTCCGTTCGTAAAATCAATGACGCGAAGGTTATAAACGTCAACTTCAAAGATGCTGGCTTAGCGGAGGTGCTGAAAAAGTGCCTTGAAGGCCAACCGTTAGTTTATACGATTGAAGAAAAAACCATTGTGATCAGAGAGCGTGATAATTCTCTTTTGGATAAAATAATAGACCGTTTAAACTTAGATATTAATGATGAGGAAACTGGAAAATTACAAGCTGTCCAGGTTAAGGGGAAAGTAACTGACGACAAAGGTGAGCCACTTTCAGGTGTTAGTATAGCTATTAAAGGAACCAAAATAGGAACGACTTCTGACAACAATGGAAGTTATGCCATTTCTGCTCCAGATGGAAATGCTATTCTTGTTTTTTCTTTTGTGGGCTTTTCAAAGCAAGAAATTTTGATTCAAAGCCGTACCATCATTAATGTTCAATTAAAGACAGAGCCTTCAATTTTAGACGAAGTAGTAGTTGGATATGGTACTATAAGAAAAAGTGATGTTACAGGTGCTGTTACTTCAGTAAGGTTTAATGAGAAAGAGGCGGCGCAGATTACATCTGTAGACAAGTTGTTACAGGGAAGGGCTGCCGGAGTATATGTGAATTCAGGAAGTGCTGCTCCCGGTGGAGCTGTAAACGTACGCATACGCGGTGCAAGTTCATTTTCTGGTGGAAATGAACCGCTTTATGTAGTTGATGGAGTAATCATTAATACTGCTACACAGGATGTAGATAATTCTTTAAGGGCAGGCACAAATCCTGGTAATTCAAGTCAGGAAGCACAGAATGGGTTAACCGCTATTAACCCTCAAGATATTGAAAGTATTGAAATTTTAAAAGATGCTTCAGCTACCGCTATCTACGGTTCCCGTGCCGCTAATGGCGTTGTATTGGTTACCACAAAAAAGGGGAAATCAGGAAAAGCACAGGTGCAATATAGTTCATCTATAGAAGTGGCACGCGTGAGCAAAATGATGCCAGTACTGAATGGAAACGAATTTGCCACTTTTAGAAATCAAACCGAAGAAATGCTGGGAAAAGGCCCTGCCTATAATCTTTCCCGGATAACACCAATCGATTGGCAACGAGATATTTTTCAAAATGGAGTTACGACTAATAACAGGTTAAATATCAATGGTAGTAACGAAAAAACCAATTATTATCTTGCTGGAGGAGTTCTCAATAATAACGGTGTTATTCCCACTACGGGTTTATCACAAGCCGATTTGAGGTTTAATTTAACGCAAAATGTATCAGATCGGTTTAAAGTCAGTTCAAGAACAGGATTAATCTACCGTCGTAATTCGATGACCCAGTCTACGGAGCAAATGGGTAGCGCAAGTAATAGTATTATACGTCAGATGTTAGCTAAGGCGCCTATACTGGATACTTTGGCGGCAGACCAGGTAGATATCGAGTTAAACCAGGATATTGAAGGCCCAAGAGTTTGGCTTAAAGATTATGATGATATAAGTAAAGAATTCAGGGCAACGGAGGCTTTAACGATCGATTATAAAATTTCTTCAGCATTTACAGTAAGTATATTGGGAGGTTTTGATCTACGGTTTAAAGACAGACATCGTTGGTTTGGAAAAAATTTAGGACAGGGGAGAAACACAAACGGCCAACTGGGATATTCATCACTGAAAAATTACACCTACAATACGCAGGGCTTGTTGAAATACAGCAAGTCTTATGGTAAACACAGGCTTAATGGCACGGCTGGGGTAACTTTCGATAAAAGCGATATAGAAAATGCTTATACTGTAAATGAAGACTTCTATACGGAAGAGTTAAGAATTTACGGGCTTGGAGTAGGTGCAAGAATTAACCCCTTTACGGAAGGATTTTCAGGTTCATCCATACTTTCGGGATTAGCTCGTCTTATCTATAGCTATGATGATAAATATGTTCTAACAGCAACAGGACGTGCTGATGGCACCAGCAGATTTGCTCCGGGAAATAAATGGGGGTATTTCCCTTCAATGGCTTTCGCCTGGCGTGCTTCTGAGGAAAAATTTATAAAAGATCTAAATCTTTTTTCAACGTTTAAGACCAGAGCTGGTTTTGGTATGACAGGAAATCAGGCAATTAGCCCTTATTCAACACTTACCCGTTATAGTGCTGCTTTCTATGCATCAGCAAATGAAACACCGATCGTAGGGGCCAAACCTTCGTTGATTGCCAATAAGGATTTAAAGTGGGAATCTTCTTCTCAAGTAAACCTCGGTTTGGATATTGGGTTTTTGAATGATAGGATTTCAATTACTGCTGACGTATATAAAAAGAAGACCAAGGATCTGCTTCAGCAGTTAAATATCCCAACTTCTACCGGATTTTCGAGCATAGCAGTGAACAGGGGTTCTGTTGAAAATAAAGGACTAGAGCTGGCATTAGAAGGCGTAATTTCTGATGGCAGCGTTAACTGGACAGTCGGTGGAAATATAGCTTTTAACCGGAATAATATTGCGGATATTGGTTTGCCGGAGGGTAAATTTGGAAATCTGAACCTAAAAGCATTTTTAGGTAAAGATGTAGCAGGGGGAAATGAGTTTCATACGCCAGCCAATATATTCGCTGAAGGTTATCCAATGGCTATGTTTTTTGGGTACCAGACAAAAGGAATTTACCAGCAAGCAGATCTCACAAGTCATCCTTTAGCACTTTCGGGCGTAGCATTACGGCCAGGGGATATCTATTTTGTTGATCAGAACGGAGATGGAAATATTACAGCTGCTGATAAAGTAATTCTCGGTAACCCAAATCCTAAGTTTACTTACGGCTTCAACTCTACAGTTAGTTACAAACAATTTTCCGTGAATGTTTTTATTAATGGCGTGTCTGGTAACCAGATTGCTAATGGTAATAAACTGAAAATAGAAGATACTTCAGCTGGATTAAACATCACAAAAGATGCTTACTATCAGGCATGGACGCCTGAACAGCCAGGCAACCCAAATCCGAGGTTGTTATATAAAAATGGTGATTTTACCGATCGTATCCTTGAAGACGGCAGTTATCTACGTCTGGGGATGGTAACCTTAGGATTTAAGCCTGTTGTGAAAAATTTAAAGTGGTTGAGCGGCCTTGATCTCTATGTTACCGGTAGAAATCTTCTTACGTTAACAAATTATTCTGGTTTCGACCCTGAAGTAAACAGTTTCACCAACGATCCGCTAAGATCAGGCGTTGATTGGAGTTCTTATCCTAATACACGTTCTTTTGTTTTTGGCGTCAATGTTACTTTTTAATATAGAATTATGAAAAAGATATTATATTTTTCTTATGTGCTGCTTTTATGTTTGGTACTGTCCTGCACTAAAAATGAGTTGATTGAGGAGGACCCTAAAGGGTTTCTTAATGACCAAACGCTATTTGATACGGAAGCCGGTGCACAAGCAGCTCTTGTTGGTTGCTATGCGGGTATTTCTACTTATTATTATTTTGTTGTAGCATATACCCAATTTTTAAGTTTGGGTTCCGGTGCTTTTTGGACAGACCATGCAGCAAGCCTTCCCTTAGCTAAACAAATTTCACAACCTACAGATGCATTAATTAATAATGTATGGAAAGAAGCATATGCTTCTATTAATTCTGTTAATGCATTACTCGCTAACATGCCTAAAAGTCCTATTAAGGAATCTGTAAAAAACCAAATTCTTGGCGAAGGTCATTTTCTCAGGGCCGTACTTTACTTTAATAATGTGAGAACCTGGGGTGACGTCCCATTGAGAATTGAAGTGGCCAATAGTAATAACCTGAACATGGCGAGAACACCTAAAGCTCAGGTATATGAACAAATTATCGCAGACCTGGAGGCAGCGAAAAACCTTTTGCCCGCGCCACAAGCACAAATAAAGGGAAGGCCACATAAATGGGCCGCCTATGCATTACTAGCTAAAGTCTATCTGACTTTGGCAGAAAATGTCGATGGCTCTCCTTATTGGAAAAAAGCTTATGATGAAGCTATACAAGTGTATAATTCAAATGCTTATACGCTGGTTCGTCCCTATAAAAATCTTTGGGACGTATCTAAACAAAATTCATCTGAATCCATTTTTGAAATTCAATACAGTATGGCGGGCGGATCATCAAATGGTTTAACGCAAATACATATGCCATCAAATACTATTTATACTCCTAATCAAGCTTCTTCTCCGACCAGGCGAATCCGTACTCATAAAGCTACTTTTAACGAGTTTAGAAACCAGTATCCTGGAGATCCGCGCATCAACGCGACTTTCCTCTATGGAGATGTTCCAAAAAAGGACGGTACTACACTTAAAGTATATCCTACCAACACAAGCAGTGGGGAGGGATATCCATATATCTTCAAATATGCAGATCCTGCTTGGGTGGCCTCAGTAAGTAACAGTAATTTTATTTACCTCCGTTATGCCGACGTTTTACTGATGCTGGCTGAAATTGAAAATGAATTGAATGGGCCTGGTGGTGCTTACAAATATATTAATGAGGTATTATCACGTGCCAGAGATGCAAATGGAAACGGAATTGCAGAGGCGGGAGAAATAAGTCCGGCTAATTGGTCGGGTATGACACAAGCACAGTTCAGGGATCGGATCATGTTAGAACGTCGGATTGAATTGCTCGGAGAAACACATGAATTCTACGACACCCGTCGACGAGGCCTGGCTTATCTTAAAGCATATTTTATAAGTCACAATACCCATCCAGGATTCAGTGCAACTAACGACTTTACCTTCCCGGTTGATGAGACCTCAGTTAGCAGGTTGTTATTAATGCCTATTCCATCTGAAGAAATCAATTCCAATGGGTTGATAAATGCATCAAATCAGAACCCGGGGTATTAAAGTAGATATGGAAGCTAGAAAGTTTAAAGCATCAGCAAGACAATCAATTGTCTTGCTGATTAAAATATCTATTAAAAACAATCTACAAATTTTATTAAAATCCACCCGATCTGATGAAAAGACGTGTTTTTATTAATTATATCTCGGCATTTTCGCTAGCTCTTACGGTTGATCAGGTTTTTGCGCAGAATAAAGAGATCAGCAGGCATCTAAACAGTGACGCTGTTGTACGGATCAGTAAAAAAAATGCTTTATATTTTGAGCTTTCCAATGGTGAACCTTATATAGTTTCAGGGCCCTGCCTTTCTGGAGCACCTGATATGGAGACGATGGAAGGATATCTAAAAAAGTTGGCTGAGAATGGCGGTAACTTTGCAAGGGTGTGGCTCTGCCACCGACTTTTTGAAGTCGAACAAAAGTATGGCGAGTTTAGTGAAGAGAAAGCTGAAAACATAAGCAAGCTGCTCAAGCTGGCTTCAAGGTACAATATCAAGCTAAAATTTTGCCTGGAAAATACAAGGCAAATTTTGCCTGAAAAAAATGCCTCTTTTAATAAACCGCAATATCATACGATAAACGGCGGGCCATTTACTCATGTAGATGAATATATTAACACCCCGGAAGGCAGGGCAGCGTATCTAAACCGAGCTGAATTTTTAAGAGAAAGATATGCCGGTCATCCTGCCATTTTTGGTTGGGAACTTTGGAACGAGATGAATGGCATTATGTGTAAAGGTTTGCATGAATGGAATGATTATATGCTTCCGCAGATGCACAAGAAATTTCCGCAGAGTATCGTACTCCAAAGCCTGGGTAGTTTCGATATGAATGAACGGAGGCCGGATTATAAATACATAAATTCCTTAAGTTCAAATGATGTGGCACAAATACACAGGTATATCGATGCCGGCGCAAAATTAGAGGTTTGCATGGCTCCTATGGATATTCTTGCAGCAGATGCTATCGACGAACTACGTTCTTATGGTATTAAGAAACCAATGCTTTTGGCTGAAGTTGGGGCTGTACTTCCAAATCATACAGGATCTTCTGAACTCTACCCCCTGGATATCGACGGGACATTGCTTCACGATATGATATTTACACCTTTCTTTTGCGGAGCAGCCGGCACGGGAAATAGCTGGCATTGGGATAAATACATCGACAGAAATGATCTTTGGTACCATTTCGCCAGATTTAAAGCGGCAGTTACCGCAATTAATCCGCTGGAAGAAAACTTCAAGCCTTTAAAATTGAAACATGATAACCTGCGAATATACCTTTTGTCCGGTAAGAACACCATTCTTGCCTGGTGCCGTGATATCAGTAGCGACTGGAGAGCGGAACTTATTGAGGGTAAAAAGGCAAAGCCAATCAAAGACCAAAGCATTGATTTTAGCAGCCTTATTTCATCTGATTCAATAAAAAAAGCAAGTTTCTATGATCCATGGCAGAATAAATGGTCAGAAGCACCGACAAATCAGGTGTTTGAGTTGCCTGATTTTAAAAGATCTCTGGTCATAAAGATTGAAAAATTTAAGTGAAGAAAGGCACAGGAAGTAATAGGGTTATTAAATGTGCCATAATGGCCAGGATTATTAATGTATTAGTATGTATAGATATCTCTTTAAAAAAATAGTATTCATTTTTTTAACTGCCGTTCCCGTGTTAACTGCAATTCAGGCAGTTTGTCAAACATCAAAAAATGAAGTTCCAATGATAGGAGCAGAAGTTTTTATTGAGCCGGGGCAAACCCCTGAAGAAATAGACACTTGGTTTCGTAGGTTAAAAGAAGCAGGTATGACCGTTACCCGTATCCGCATGTTTGAAAGCTACATGCATAAACCTGATGGATCCTGGGATTACTCTTTGTTTGATCTGGCGTTCCGGGCAGCGGAAAAGTATGACATTAAAATTTACGGAAACTTGTTTCCAGTAACTTCTTTTACCGACGTCGGTGGATTTAAATTTCCCAGGGATGAAGACCATCTCAAATCTATAGCGGTATACATTAAGCATCTGGTTACGCATTTTAAGCAGTTTTCTTCACTTTATGGATGGGTTCCTATTAATGAGCCGGGAGTAGGACGTATTCCGAATCAAGAATTTTCGAAAAACAAGTTTATAGCATGGAAAGAAAAGGAGCCAGTTTCTGCTTATAACAGTAAAGGGTATGACCAATTTGATTTTGCAGATGAACGTTTTCTTGTTGATTATAACACCTGGTTTCTAAAATGGTTAACTGATGAAATACATACTTATGATCCTGGGAGACCGATTCACGTTAACAATCATGCTATTTTTCAGAACGCCGCAGAATATAATTTTCCTGAATGGAGGAAGTTCCTGACAAGTCTGGGCGGATCAGCGCATGCCAGCTGGCATTTTGGGTATTTTACCAGGGAACAATATGCTGTAGCAGTTTCTGCAAACAGCGAGATGCTTCGTTCGGGGGCTGGAAATATCCCCTGGCTCATGACCGAATTACAGGGAGGAAATAATACTTACAGTGGTTACGCTGCTATGTGCCCTACTAAAGAGGAAATCAGTCAATGGTTATGGATAACAATTGGAACGGAAAGTAAGGGAACCATCTTTTGGTGTCTTAATCCTCGGGCATCAGGTTTTGAGGCCGGGGAATGGGCAATGCTTGATTTCCAGGACGAACCAACAGATAGAATGAAAGCAGCATCTGAAGTAATTGCTGTCATCCAGAAAAATAAAAACCTCTTCGCTAATGCCCGTGTCGTTGAATCAGGCATTGATGTTCTATATTCTCGTGAATCATTGTGGATTGAGAAAAAGTTGCAAACCGGCGGTCCCTTTTATGAAGGTAGAAATACAGGAGGCGTTATGAAATCGGCACTTGCATATTTTGAAGCGCTTGGAGAGATGGGGATCCAGTCTGGCTTTAGGGAGTTCAGCGAGTATGATTTTACAAAAAGTGACTATAAGGGTAGTACAATTGTTTTAGCACATCAGATTTCAATTCCTTCGGGATATTGGAAAAGTTTAGCACATTTCGTCGATAAAGGTGGTAAACTTATCGTGGATGGGTTAACTGGTTTTTACAATGAAAACGCAGTTAATATCATGAAAACAGGTTTTCCATTGCAAGATTTATTTGGGGGAAACATTAAAGAGTATAAACTTATAGATGACATATTTGATCTTAAACTTCCTGATGCAAATTTGACCTTGCCTGCTCATTTATGGAAAGGTACAATTAAAGCTGTTTCCGCCAAGCCAGTTGGTGTTTCCAACAATGAAATAATAGCGAGCCTTAACCAATATGGCAAAGGGGAGGTCATTTGGATTCCTTCGCTAGTTGGACTTGGGTCAAGAATAAAAAAAGATTATACGCAGCTTTCATACCTGTTAGAAAAGGAAGCAACATTAAGTCTTGAAGATATTCCTTTTAGGTTTGTTGAGCTTCAAAATGGATTGCTAATGAAAACGATGCAATCAGCTAAATCCATTATTACCATTATAATCAATAAGTCAGCAGAGAAACGCGATGTTCAATTGCAGGGGAAAGGAATAAAATTAAAACCTAGAACATTATACGCGGATAACGGCGGCTCAGTTTCAAATGCCACGGTGCAAATATTTCCTGAAGAAACTATTGTGATAGAATGGCGATGATCTCCTTATTTAAAATTCAATATTAACAACTAATAAAATTCAAAATGAAATACCTAAGTATTGTAATATTCTTACTGATTTGTCCATATGTTTTTGCTCAGGACAACAATAAAAACGTTACTGAAAAGCCTGCTCCGAAAAAAAGAGAAACAGTTAAACCAACGTTGATACGAGGTCCTTACCTGCAGATTGCCACACCAACCAGCATGGTAATCAGATGGAGAACTGATGCTTTGGCAAGAAGTCGAGTAAGGTTTGGCACTAAGGCAAATGACCTGTCTCAGGTCG
>Ga0182007_10001168_pt1 | contig 14232 bp, 14 predicted proteins | sample Sormic07211113_1_FD_123023 | JGI IMG/M metagenome (GOLD analysis project Ga0182007, IMG submission 123023) | Rhizosphere microbial communities from Sorghum bicolor, Mead, Nebraska, USA - 072115-113_1 MetaG | ecosystem: Host-associated > Plants > Roots > Rhizosphere | place: USA: Nebraska... | reverse complement strand
CGGCCGGTGGGCCAGGTCGACGAGGCGATGCTGAAGGCGCTGTACGCATGACGGATCCGACCGCGCTGCGCGACCCGGCGGCCCGCCGGCGGCTGGTCGGCGGGTTGGCCGCGCTGGCGATCGCCTGGCCGATGCTGCAGCTGGCCGGGTTCCAGCCCGCGGCCCTGTTCGGCGCCGGCAACCTGCAGGTGATCGGCGGCTTCCTGGCCGGCTTCGTGCCGCCGGCCACGGCGCCGGACTTCCTCGCGCTGCTGGCCAAGGCCACGCTCGAGACTTTGGCCATGGCCACCGCCGGCACCGCCCTGGCCTTCCTGATCGGCGCGCCGCTGGCCTTCGTGACCACCCGTGCGCTGTCGCGGTCGCGCATCGGCCCAGGGCCGGGTCGCGTGCGCGCCGCGGCGCTGCGGCAGTGCGCACGTTCGCTGCTGATGGTGCTGCGCGCCATCCCCGAAATCGTCTGGGCGCTGATCTTCGTGCGTGCGCTGGGGCTCGGTCCGGCGGCCGGCGTGCTGGCGCTCGCCATCACCTATGGCGGCATGCTCGGCAAGGTCTACGCCGAGGTGCTCGAATCGACCGACACCGCCCCCGCACGGGCCCTGCTCGAAAGCGGCAGCGGCCGGCTGGCGGCACTGTGCTACGGCCTGCTGCCGAACTGCGCCCAGGAGCTGACCTCCTACACCGTCTACCGCTGGGAGTGCGCGGTGCGGGCCTCGGTGGTGATGGGCTTCGTCGGCGCCGGCGGCCTGGGCCAGCTGATGGACCAGTCGATGAAGATGCTCAACGGCGGCGAGGCCAGCAGCATCCTGCTGGTCTTCCTGGGGCTGGTGCTGCTGGCGGATGCGCTCAGCAATGCCCTTCGGAGATTGCTGCGATGAGCGCCTCGTTCGCGGCCGCGCCGCCGCGCTGCCTTCGCTGCTGGGCCACGGCGCTCGCCATCGTGATCGCGGCGGCGGCCAGCTTCGCCTGGCTCGCGATCGACTATGGCGCGCTGTTCACCGGCGAGTCGCTGTCGCTGATGGGCAGGTTCATCGCCGAATTCTTCCCGCCCGACCTCTCCGCCGCGTTCCTGCAGAAGACCGCCTGGGGCGCCTTGCAGACCCTTGCCGTGTCGGCGCTCGGGACCTTGCTGGCGGCCGCCGGCGGTGCGCTGCTCGCGTTGCCGGCCTCGGGCCGCTCGGGGGCCTGGGTGCAGGGCGCGACCCGCTTCGTGCTCAACTTCCTGCGCAGCGTCCCCGAGCTGGTCTGGGCGGCGCTGATGGTGCTGGCGGCGGGCATCGGCCCCTTCGCCGGTGCGCTGGCGCTGGCGCTGCACACCACCGGCGTGCTCGGCCGCCTGTTCGCCGAGAGCCTGGAGAACGCGCCGCGCGCCCCCGAACGGGCGCTGGCGCAGAGCGGCTCGGGCGCCGTGGCGGCCTTCGCCTACGGCAGCCTGCCGCTGGTGCTGCCCCAATGGGTGGCCTACACGCTGTATCGTTGGGAGATGAACATTCGAATGGCCACCGTGCTGGGCTTCGTCGGCGGCGGCGGCCTGGGCCAGCTGCTCTACTTCCACCTGTCGATCTTCCAGCAGCCACAGGCGATGACCGTGCTGGCCGCGATGTTCGGCCTGGTGGCGCTGGTCGACATGGCGAGTGCCCGGCTGCGCCGCGACCTGGGGCCGGCCCATGCATGAGGACGACAAGCGCTACCGCCCGACCCGGGTGGCCGACATCCCCGGCTTCGACACCCTGATCGACGCCCGCTCGCCGGCCGAGTTCGCGCTCGACCACATCCCGGGTGCCATCAACTGTCCGGTGCTCGACGACGAGGAGCGCCGCATCGTCGGCACGCTCTACAAGCAGACCGGGGCCTTCGAGGCCCGCCGGGTCGGCGGCGCGATGGTCGCGGCGAACCTGGCGCGCCACCTGCGCGAGCAGTTCGCCGACCGGCCCGCCAACTGGCGGCCGCTGGTCTATTGCTGGCGTGGCGGCCTGCGCAGCGGCTCGATGGTGACCTGGCTGCGACTGGTCGGCTGGGACGCCCAGCAGCTGGCCGGCGGCTACAAGAGCTTCAGGCACCACGTGCTGGCGCAGATCGAGGCCACCTGTCCGCAGCTGCAGCTGCGCGTGATCTGCGGCGCCACCGGCAGCGCCAAGACCCGCCTGCTGCAGGCCCTGGCCGCGCGCGGCGAGCAGGTGCTCGACCTCGAGCACCATGCCAGCCACAAGGGCTCGCTGCTGGGTGCCTTGCCCGGCGTGCCGCAGCCTTCGCAGAAGCAGTTCGAGACCCGCATCGCGACCGCCTTCGAGGCCCTGGACCTGGCCCGGCCGGTGTACGTCGAAGGCGAGAGCGCCCGCATCGGCCGGCTGTCGCTGCCGATCCCGCTGGTGGCGCGCATGCGCGGGGCCGACTGCATCGAGGTGCAGGCCGACCCGGCCGCGCGGCTGGCCTACCTGCTGCGCGACTACGCCTACCTCGGTGACGACCGCGAGGCCCTGGCCGGCCAGCTGGGCAAGCTCAAGGAGCTGCAGGGCAAGGCCGTGGTGGACCGCTGGCAGCAATGGGCGCGCGACGGCGAACTGGCGCCGCTGTTCGCGGAGCTGATGCTGCTGCACTACGACCCGCACTACGAGCGGTCGCAGGCGAAGCACTTCGGCCGCTGGGCGCAGCGGATGACGGTGGCGACCGCGGATCTGACGGAGGCCGGAATCGAGGTGTTGGCCGAGGGCGTGCGGGCTTGCGAAGAGCCGACCGGGCGCGCGTGAATTCGCGCAGCGCGTGCGTCAGCGTCCCGAGAAGCGCGCCGGTCGTCGTTCGACGAAATGCGCGACACCCTCGGTGAAGTCCTCGCTCCGGATGCTCTCGACCATCTCGGCGTTGGCGAGCGTCACGGCCTCGCCGAGCGACTGGTAAGGCGCCTCCCAGAGCTGCCGCTTCATGACGCGCACCGAGCGCGGCGACACGTCGGCAGAGAGTGTCCTGGCCAGCGCCTGTGCCTCGGCGAGCAATCGATCGGCCGGGACGACCCGGTTCACGAGCCCCATGCCGAGTGCCTCCTGCGCGTCGATCTTGCGAGAGGTCAACAACAGGTCGGTGGCATGCGCATGGCCGACGATGCGCGGCAGCATCCACGAGATGCCGTGCTCGGCGATCAGGCCGCGCTTGGCGAAGGCGGTGGCGAAGACCGCCTTGTCGGAGGCGATCCGGAAATCGCTGTAGAGCGCCATCACCAGGCCGAGCCCGGCAGCGGCGCCGTTGACGGCGCAGATCACCGGCTTGGGAGCGGCGGGGAAGTACGAATAGCGCGTCTGGTAGTCGGCCCTTCGGTTCATGTCGAACGGCCGCATCCACTGCTCCGCGCGGATGTCCTCCGGCGGCAGCACTTCGAGTTCTTCCATGTCCATGCCCGCACAGAAGGCCCGGCCCGCGCCGGTCAGGACGATGGCCCGCACGTCCTTGTCGCTGCCGGCCTGTTCGATGGCCGTGCGCAGTTCTGCCTCGAGGATCCGCGTCAGCGCATTCATGCGCTCCGGCCGGTTCAGCGTGATCGTCGCGACGTGTCCGTCGACCGTGTAGATGATTTGTTCGAAGTTCATGGTGAGAGGTTCAGTGGAGGGTCTCGATGAAGGCGGCAGGCAACTGGATGGACACGGGCTCGACGAACTCCTCGAGGCCACAGCGCCCGTTCTCGCGCCCGATGCCCGATTTCTTGAAGCCCCCGAAAGGCGCGGCGGGGTTGAAAGGGGCGCCGTTGATGTCGACCTGACCGGCGCGCAGGCGGCGGGCGACGGCCAGCGTCGCCGCCTCGACCGGTCCCCACACGGCGGCTGCCAGGCCGTAGTCGGTGCCGTTGGCGAGGGCGATGCCGTCCTCCACCCCGTCGTAGCCGATCAGTACCAGCACCGGACCGAAGACCTCGTCGCGTGCCACCGCCATGTCCGGCGTCACGTCCGCCAGCACGGTGGGCGCCACGAAAAAGCCGTGCGGGGGCAGATCGGCCGGGCTCCCGAGCTGGCGTGCGCCGGCGGCCAACGCCCCGGCGATCAGGCCTTCGACCTTTTGCTGCTGCGCCTTGGAGGCCAAGGGCCCGAGTCTTGTCGCGGCGTCGGCCGGGTCGCCCATGCGGTAGGCGGCCAGGAGATCCACGGCCGCCGCTTCGGCTGCGCCCAGCAAGGGCCGCGGCACCAGCAGCCTTGTCGTCGCCGAACAGGTCTGGCCCGAATTGAGCATGCAGCCCGCCAGCGTGGTCTTGACCGCAAGCGCCAGGTCGGCGCCGGGCAGCACCAGCGCCGCCGACTTGCCGCCGAGTTCGAGCGCCACGCGCTTGATGGCTTCGCCGGCGATGGCCGCGATGTGGCGTCCCGCGCGGGTGGAGCCGGTGAACGACACCATGTCCACTTCGGGATGCCGTACCAGGGCCTCACCGACCTCCGCTCCGCTGCCGTGGACGAGGTTGAACACACCGGCCGGCAGTCCGGCCCGAAGTACCGCCTCGGCGAGCAGGAAGGCGCTGGTCGGCGCCAATTCCGAAGGCTTGAGCACGACCGTGCAGCCGGCCAGCAGTGCAGGCGCGATCTTTCCGGTGATCTGGTGCAGGGGATAGTTCCAGGGGGTGATGCAGGCCACGACGCCGGCAGGCACTTGCTGCACGAGCGAATGGCCGATGCGCGTCTCCCATTCGAAATCGCCGGCAAGGTCCGCGTACATGTCCCAGGCGGCCAGTGGCGCGCCGACCTGGATGCGCGCGGCCAGCTTGCGCGGCATGCCGACTTCCCGCGAAATGGCGGTGGTCAGCGCGTCGGCTTGTTCGCGCAACGCGGCGGCGATGCGGCGCACGGCCGCGATGCGCTCGGCGGGAGGCGTGGCGGCCCAGCCTGCGAAGGCGCGGCGAGCGGCCATCACCGCGGCATCGACGTCGGCGGGCGAGGCGCTGCGCCAGGAGGCGAATGCTTCCTCGGTGAAGCTGTCGGTGACCGGCAGGTCGTCCGCGCCATGGGCGGGCACCATGGCGCCTTCGATGAAGAGCTGGTTGAAACGGGTCATCTGGGGTCAATCCTTGGAGGGGTTCGAAGTCTTCGGGGCGTCGCGTCTGGCCAGGAACTCGCGCATGACGCGCTGGGGTTCGCCGGTGGAATAGCACTCGAGCTGGTAGCGGATGCCTGCGCTGCAGGCGTCGTCGAAGCCTGCTTGGGTGCGCTCGCGAAAGCGTTGCTTGGTGGTGCGCAGCGCGGCGCCAGGGAGGGCGGCCAGGGCGCGCGCGCGTTCGAGCGCCCGCGGCAGCACCTGCTCGGGAGCGACCAGGTCGTTGACCAGGCCCAGCGCATGCGCGCGTTCGCCGGTGATCAGTTCACCGGTGAGCGACAGCTGCTGGTTGAGCGAATGACCGATCTGCAGCGACATCAGGTAGGAGCCGACGATGCTGGCCAGCCCGGCCTTGACTTCGGGCTGCCCCATTCGCAGCGTCGGGTGTGCCACGCGCAGGTCGCACATCAGCGCCATCTGGAACCCGGCGCCGACCGCGGTGCCGTTGAGCGCGGCGACGATCGGCTTGGACACGTCGCGCACGGCCTGGTACATCGCATGCTGGCGGTTGAGCCAGCCGGCCAGCGTGTCGGTGTCGATCGTTGCCGCCTCGTCCAGGTCCTGGCCACCGCAGAAGGCGCGCTCGCCGCTGCCGGTCAGCACGATCGCCCCGACGTCCCGATTGGCATCGAGGGCACGCAGTTGCTCGCCGAGGGCGGCGCGCAACTCTGCGTTGACCGCATTCATCACGGCAGGCCGGTGCAGCCGAACCACAGCCGTGCCGTCCTGGATATCGACCTGCACGGTGTCAGTGCGCTGCATGCGATGCTCCCTGGCGTTCGATGACGGCGTCGACGGCCCAGCCGCCCTGGCCCGCGTCGCCGACGATCAGCGGGTTGAGGTCGATCGATGCGATGGCGAGAGGGTGCGCCGCCGCGAGCGCGCCGAGCGCCACCGCAGTGCGCGCAACCACGTTCAGATCGAGGGGCGCTTCGCCGCGGACGCCGGCGAGGACCGGCGCGATGCGCAAGCGGGCGAGTTTGGCGATCACGTCCGATTCGGAGAAGGGATGCAGCAGCACCACGAAATCGCGCAGGGCCTCGACGTACTTGCCGCCATCGCTGACCATCACGACGGTTCCGAACAGCGGGTCCTGACGCACGCCGAGTGCGAATTCGCGGCGCCCGCGCACCCTTTGCGCGACGATGACGCCGTCCAGCGGCAGCCCCATCGCGGCGACGCGTTCGGCGCATGCGGTCCAGGCGTCTCGAACCTGGTCCGCGGTCTGGACGTCGACGAAGACCAGGCCGTGCTCCGACTTGTGGGGAATGCGCGCCGAACACGCCTTGACCACGACCTGCGGTCCCAGGGCTCGCCAAGCGGCGATCACTTCGTCCGCGTTTCGGCACAGACGGTGCGCGACCGTGGGGATGCCGGCGGCGCCCAGCAGGGCGAGACTGTCTGCCTCGCTCAGGAGCGGGTCATCGCCGTCCGGCAGGGGCCGCGCATCCAGCGAAGGTGCCCGCAGCGCGTGGCGCGCGGCCGACTGCTGCATCAGCATGCCGTGCCGGCTCCACTGGTGCAGCGCATTGATGGCGTCCGTCTCATGGGAGAACACCGGAACGCCGGCATCGCGGAAGGCCTGTCGCACCGAGGCCTGGGGCGCGGACACCACGCACGGCTTGTTGCGCGCTGCGGCGAAGCGGGCGGTGTCGCGGGCCATGCCGGGCACGTCGTAGCCTTCTCCGGCGACCGGCACGCCGATGAGGAACATGTCGGCCTGCGGGTCGGCCGCCAGCGCGCCCAGCGTGTCGGCGTACATGCCGCCCCGGGTCATGAGCGAGGCCGTGAGGTCGACCGGATTCTGTGCCGTCGCGAAGCTCGGCATGATGCCGGCGAGGGCGTCGATGACGGGTTGGCCGAGTTCGGCCAGCGGCAATCCGAGCGTTGCGGCCGCATCGGCGCAGAGCACGCCGACGGCGCCGCTGTGGCTCATGACGACCAGGTGCTCGGCCGCCCGGGGCGGCGAGGCGAGGTAGAGCTCGACGGCGTTGACCAGCCCCTGCACGTCGTTGGCACGCCAGATGCCATGGCGCTCGAAAAAGGCGTCGACGACGACGTCGTCGTTGACGATGGCGCCGGTGTGCGAAGCGGCGGCCTTGGCGCCGTGCGCGCTGCGACCCGACTTGAGCGCGATCACCGCGGCACCGCGCGCCGAGGCGAGCCGAGCGACTTCCGCGAGCATGGCCGGGTCGCTCAGGGACTCGATGTACATCAGGACGACGCGAACGTCGGGGTCCGCCGCCGCCGCCAGCGCCAGCTCGCACACCGATGCATCGGCGTCGTTGCCCGAAGCGACCAGGTAGCGCACGCCGACGCCGCGCTCGCGCAGCATCGCGTACGGCATCACGCTGGCCGCACCGCTCTGGCTCACGATGGCCACCGGGCCGTCCGCGGGTTCGACTTCCATGAACATCGTGCTGAAGTTCATCACCGCGCCGGTCTGGAAGTTGGCCACGCCCTGCGCGTTCGGCCCGATCAGGCGAATGCCGAGGCGCCGCGCCTGCGCCACCAGCGCCTGCTGGCGCGCGACGCCCTCGGTGCCGGTTTCGCCGAAGCCCGAGCTCATCACGATGGCGCTGCCGATGCCGCGCGCCGCACACTGGTCGATCACGCCGGCGACCGCATCCTGGCCGACTGCGATGATCGCGACGTCGGGCGCCTCGGGCGTCGCCGCGAGCGAAGGGTAGGCCGCCAGGCCCTGGACCGTCGCGCGCTTGGGATTGATCGGGTAGACCGCACCCTGGAAGCCGAAGCGCTGAAGGTAGTGCAGTGGACGCCCACCGACCTTGTTGCGGTCTTCTGTCGCGCCGACGATGGCGATGCGCCGCGGCGCGAAAGCGCGTTGCAGCCGGGGATCGAGGAGGTCGTTCATGGTGTCGCTCAGTCGAGGCTGGCGCCGGAGGCCTTCACCACCGGCGCCCACTTGGCGGTGTCGCTCTTGATGAGTGCGGCGAATTCGGCTGGCGTGGTCGTGTGGGCATCGGCGCCGTCGGCCTCCATGCGCTTCTTCATCTCGTCGGTGGCCATGACCGCGACCATTTCGCGGTTCAGGCGCTCGACCACCGCAGGGGGCGTCGCTTTGGGCGCCAGCACGCCATACCAGATCGTCACGTCGAAGCCCTTGAGGCCGGCTTCCTGGACGGTCGGCACGGCCGGCAGCAGCGGCGAGCGCTTCGGACCCGTCACGGCGAGCGCGCGCACCTTGCCGGCGGCGATGTTCTGGGTCTGCTGCGCGATCGTGTCGAACATCATCGACAGGCGGCCGCCCAGCAGGTCCACCATGGCCGGCGCCGAACCCTTGTAGGGGACGTGCGTGATCTGGATGCCGGCCGTGCTGCGGAACAGTTCGCCCGACAGGTGATTGGAGCTCCCGTTGCCGGCCGAGCCGTAGGTCAGTTCACCCGGCCTGGTCTTGGCCAGCGCGATCAGGTCGGCCAGGTTCTTTGCCGGAATCCCGGGGCTCGCGACGAGCACGTTCATCGTCGTGGCCATGAGGCTCACGGGCGCGAAGTCCTTCACCGGGTCGTAGCGCAGCCGGGCGTAGAGGCTCGGGTTGATCGCCAGCGTGCCGGTGGTGCCGAAGAACAGCGTGTGGCCGTCGGCGGGCGCCCGGGCCACGAGTTCGGCCGCGATGCCGCCGCCGGCGCCGCCGCGGTTGTCGATGATCACCTGCTGGCCGAGCCGATCGCCGAGCTTCTGGGCCAGCAGGCGCGCCATGGCGTCGGTCGGACCCCCGGCGGGGAAGGGAACGACCAGCGTGACGGCCTGCCTCGGATAGGCCGCCTCCTGGGCATGGAGCAGGGGCGCGGCCAGCAGCGAGGCGGCCGCCATCGCGAACGCGATCGGGTGCTTGATCTTCAAGGTTGTCTCCTTTTGGGTGAGTGCAGCCCGAGGTTAGGCCGCGCCGTGAGTTCCAGAAAGGGCAAGTTATGGATTTCTGATTTCCATTAAAGTGAAGTCATGAAGCTCAAGCAACTGGACACCTTCCTGCGGGTTGCAGACATGAAATCGCTGTCGCGGGCGGCGCTCGCTTCGGACATGGCCCAGTCGCTGGTGAGCCGGCAGATCGCCATGCTCGAAGCGGAGTGGGGGCGGCGGCTGTTCGACCGCACCGGTCGCGGCATGGCGCTGTCCGACTTCGGCCGGCGCATCTATCCGGAGGTGCAGCGCGTTGTCGAGCAGGTGCGCCAACTCGACGCCGCGGCCACCGAGGCGGCCGGCGTGCTGACCGGCACGGTGCACGTGGGCGTGTTGCCGTCCTTGTCGCGCCAGTTGCTGCCGATGCTGCTGGCCGACGTGCGCGAACGGGCGCCGGCGCTGCACCTGCACGTGATGGAGGGTTTCAGCGGCACGCTCGACGAGCAGCTCGCATCCGGCCGGCTCGACATGATCGTGGTGAATCGCTATGGCTCGTCGGCGCTGCGCGGCGAGGACGTGCTCGGCAAGGTCGAGACCTTCCTGATCGGCAAGACGGGCCGGCCCGAACTTCAAGCCAGGACGGTTCCGTTTCGCGCCCTGGGCGGCCTCCCGCTGGTGTTGCCCGCGGCGCCGAACGGACTGAGAACCACGCTGGACGTGCTCTCGCGGCGCCACAACGTCGCGCTCGACATCGTCATGGATGTCGACACCGCCACGGCAATGAAGGACGTCGCAGCGAGCGGACACGCGTTCACGTTGCTGCCCATCACCGCGGTGACGCAGGAGATCGAACTGGGCCTGCTGTCGGCCTGTCGCGTGACGAGCCCGGGCATCCGGCGGACGATCGCGCTGAGCCTGACGCGGCAGCGGCCGCTGTCGGAAGGCGCCCGGCTCGTCGCTTCGCGCGTGCGGCTGCTGGCCTCGGGCCTGCTGTCCGGTCTCTAGATCCCGTCCAGCGCCTCCAGCGCGGCGTCGCGCGCCATCACCGCGGCGTACTTCTGCCCCATGTCGAACAGACTCGCCTCGTGCGGCCCGAGCGCCCGGTCGCCGACGCAATCGGAGACCACCAGCGGCCGGAAGCCGTGCGACATCGCGTCGACCACGCTGGCGCGCACGCAGCCGCTGGTCACCGCACCCGCGACCACCAGCGTCTGCACGCCGCGCTGGCTCAGCCAGGCGGCCAGCGAGGTGCCGAAGAAGGCCGAGGGCACGGTCTTGCGCACCACCAGCTCGCCCGCCTGCGGCGCGAGTTCGGGCACGATCGCGCTGTTCGCATCGCGCTCCTTGAGGCCGAGCATGCCCGGCACCTTGAGCGAGAAGATGTTGTGGTCGGCGCCATCGTCGGCGTAGACGATCCGGCTGTGGGCGATGGCCCAGCCGCGCGCGCGCGCAGCGGCCAGCAGCGGCACCGTGCGCGCGATGGCCTGGGGGATGTTGCCGCCGCCGAACACCGCCGGATCGGCGAAGCCGTTGACGAAGTCGACGATCAGCAGGCCGACCGGGGCGCGCAGCGGCAGCGTGCTGCCGAAGCCCTGGCGTTCGTAGGTCTCGATCTCAGCATGCATCGTGGTTCTCCCGGCCGTCCAGGACCTGGCCGTCGCGGACCATGTCCACCCCATCGAGGCGCACCGTGCACTTGCGCAAGGGGATGTCGATGTGGCAGGCCGTGTCGCGGCTGCCGCCGGCCTCGTTGTTGGGGCCGAGCGAGAACAGGAAGTTGCCCTCGTAGGCACGGGCGTCCATGCCGATCGTCGCTTCGCGGTCGTACAGGCCCAGGGTCGACCAGCGCGCGCGCGGCTGCAGTCCCCAGCCGATGTGGGAGATCGCATAGGCCTCGGGATCGCGGAACGAGGCCATGTAGTCCTCGAGCAGTTCGGCATCGACGCCGCCCTCGATCTTCACCGCGTAGCCGTTGTCCACCGTGAGCACGATGCGGTCCGACGCGTAAGCTTTCTGCGGCAGCAGGATGTCGCCGCGGTCGATCACGATGCGGCCGCTGGCGCCGCCCTCGTCGGGCCAGGTCAGCGCGAAGCCGCTCGGCCAGTGGTCCCAGCGCCCGGGCTCGTCGACGAATCCGTACTCGCTGATCGCCGGGTACTGGCCCAGCTTGCAGCGCAGGTCGGTGCCGGCGGCCGACACCACGTGCATCTCGCGCGCGGCGCCGATGCGCGCCGCGGCGGCCTTGACGCGGGTGCGGTCGGCCAGGGTCGGCACCATGCGCACCAGCACCTCGGGCGGCTCGACCGCCAGCAGGATCCGGGTGCCGGACGCCAGGATCTCGTGCTGCTCGGGCGAGAACAGCAGCGTCATCAGGTCGAGCACCAGGTCGCTGGCCTTGAGGGCCGCGATGGCTGCCGGGTTGCCGGTCAGCGGCGTGGTGCCGAGATAGGCCAGGCTGTCGCGGCTCAGGGCCTTCTCGGCGTTGACCGGCGGCAGGTCCAGCCGATTGACGATCGCGCCCATCGCCTGCGAGGCGATCAGCGCGCACTGCAGGGTCTGCGGATGCGTGGCGGCGCTGGTCAGCACGGTGACGCTCTGGCCGGCCTGCAGCTTGCTGAGGGTGAGCACCTGTTTCCAGGCCTCGATCATCTGGTGGTCGCTGACGGGCATTGCATGCTCCTTTCCGGGTTGGGGGTCAGTCCGAAGCCGCGGCCAGCGGCTGGCCGAGGAAGTCGCCGAAGGCGCGGTAGAAGCCGGGCTCGTCGTCCCACGGGATCATGTGGCCGGCGCCAGGCACCTGGGCCACCCGCAGCGCCGGCATCAGGCGCCGGAGCTCGTCCTGGTCCTCGGGTCGGATCACGTCGCCGCGGCCGGCGACCATCAGCAGGGCCGGCACTTCGATGTGCGGCAGGTCGGCGTGGATGTCGTCTTGGTGGAAGCCCTCGTAGGCGGCGACGATCGCACGCTCGTCGCAGGTGTGGAGCCATTCGGCGCGCAGCCGCAGCTGGGCCTCGGTCCAGGTCGGCGAGAAGGCGCGCAGCGCCTCGAAGCCGGCGCCGTCGCGCATCAGGCGGATCGAATCGATGTACCAGGGCAGGTTGGCCGGGTAGACGCGGCGGCCGGGACCGGACACCGGCGGGTCGATCAGCACCAGCCGCTCGAGCCCCGCGGGGCACAGGCGCACGGTCCGGATGCCGATGCGCGCGCCCATCGAATGGCCGACCAGCGCATAGTCGCGCAGGCCGAGCGCCTCGGCGAAGGCGCCGACGTCGCGGGCGCAGGCGTCCAGGCCGTAGTCGAGCGTGGCGGACGACTCCGAGAGGCCGCGGCCGCGGACGTCGAGCACATAGGTGTCGAAATGTCGGCCGAACTGCTCGGCCACGAAGCCCCAGGTGATGGCCGGGCTGGTGATGCCCGGCACGATGACCACGGGGCGGCCCTGCCCGCCGTAGCGGAGGTAGTGCTGGCGGATGCCGTTGGCGCGCAGGTTCGCGCCGTGAAGGAAGGTGCTGCGCATGGGCGTGCTCCGGCTCACCAGGCGCCCGAAAGCAGCGCACCGGCACCCGGCACCACCGGTTCGAGGTCCAGCGCCTTCAGCATCGCGTAGGTGGTGGCGATCGCCGCCGTGACCACCGGCTTGCCGGTCATCGCCTCGACCTTGGCGACCGAGGGCAGCGAGGGCATCTGGACGCAGGCCGACAGCACGATCGCATCGACGCCGCGGGTGTCCATGCCGGCGACGATCGCGGGCAGCAGGGCCGGGTCGTGGCGGCCGACCTCGAGGTTGTCGGGGATCTCGAGCGCGCGCCAGTCGCTGACTTCGATGTCCTCGTGGCGGATGTAGTCGACCACCAGTTCGGTCAGCGGCTTCATGTAGGGTGCCACCAGCGCGATTCGTTTGGCGCCCATCACCTTGAGCGCGTCGACCAGCGCGCCGGCGCTGGTGACCACCGGCGCGGCGCCGCCGTTGTCGGCGGTGCGGGCATGCAGGCGGGCCTGCGAGCTGCGGTGGTAGCCGTGGCCCATCGACATGATCGCCACCAGGCAGGCATAGCCCAGGACATCGACGCGCGCATCGCTGAGCTCCAGCGCGCAGCGGTCGGATTCGGCGTCCATCGCGGCGAGCTCGTCCTTCTTGACCGTCTTCATGCGCATGCGACTGGAGTGGAAGGTGAAGCGCTCGGGGCGGACCGCCTGGCGGGCCATGAGCATGGCCGGGATCTCGGTCTCCATCGTGGTGTTCGAGCTCGGCACGATCTGGCCGATGCGGTAGCTGCGGGTCATGGGGTTCTCCGGTGATTGAAGGGAAAGGCGCTCAGGCCAGGTCGAGCTTGAGCAGGCGTTCGGCGTTGCCGTGGCAGACCAGCGCGCGGGTGCGCTCGTCCAGCGGCGCCGCCTCGATGAAGTCGGCGGCGACCGCGGTCGACTCGTAGGGATAGTCGACCGAGAACATCACGGCCTCGGCGCCCATCTCGGCGATGGCGCCCGCCAGTGCGGCGGGCGAGCAGACGCCGGAGGTGGTGATCACGATGTTGCGGCCGATGTACTCGGACGGCGCGCGCTGCAGCGTGAGGCCGTGCGGATAGGCGGCGAAGCGGCTGTCGAAGCGCCAGCGCTGGAACGGCAGGCCCTCGCCCATGTGGCCGAGGATCAGCTTGAGCCGCGGGAAGCGGTCGAAGACGCCGCCGAAGAGCAGGCGCAGCGCATGGGTCGCGGTCTCGACGCCCCAGCCCCAGGTGGCGCCGTTCAGCTCGGCATGGCCTTCGAACGAGACCGGCGCTGACGGGAAGTCGATCGGGTGCAGGTACAGCGGCACGTCGAGGGCCTGCAGGCGGTCCCACACTTCGTCGTAGGCGCGGTCGTCGTAGTAGCGGCCCCGGGTGTGGCCGTTGACGAGCGCGCCCTTGAACCCGAGCTGCTGCACCGCGCGCGTCAGCTCCGTGGCGGCGGCCTTCGGATCCTGCATCGGCAGCGCGGCGAAGCCCGCATAGCGGGTCGGGTGGCGCGCGACCTGCTGCGCGAGGAAGTCGTTGTTCTCCTGCGCGCTGCCGATGGCGAGCGAGGTGCTGGCCTCGCCCTGCACGCCGGGGCCGGTCTGCGACAGCACGATCACCGCGATGCCGGCCCGGTCCATCTCGCCGAGGCGGATCTCGTCGAAGTCGGCCAGCCGGCGTGCGAGCTCGGCGTAGACCGCCCGGTCGATGTGCTGCAGGAAGGACTTCGAGTAGCGTTCGAAGCCGGGCGCCATGAAATGCTCTTCGAGCGCGATCTTGCGAATTCGGGTCATCCTGGGGTTCTCCTGGTAGGGGT
>Ga0182007_10001164_pt1 | contig 14247 bp, 14 predicted proteins | sample Sormic07211113_1_FD_123023 | JGI IMG/M metagenome (GOLD analysis project Ga0182007, IMG submission 123023) | Rhizosphere microbial communities from Sorghum bicolor, Mead, Nebraska, USA - 072115-113_1 MetaG | ecosystem: Host-associated > Plants > Roots > Rhizosphere | place: USA: Nebraska... | reverse complement strand
TAGCTCAGGTTAAATCCGCTGTTTTCGGGATATACTTTAAGGTAAGTTTCCTTGGTTTCAGATTTAAAGATGCCGATTGCGTCATGCACTTCACCCTCAATCTGAATGTTTTCGAAATAGGCAACATAAAGCTCCCCGGATTTTATTTTAGGGTGATTTGATACTTCGTAAAGGTATTTGGCCAGCTGCTGGGAATTTTCATGGAAACGCTCCCCTTTTTCAAAGATCGCCTCGGCAAAATGATAGACCACATTAAGGTTCAGGTCATCATTGGGATGAAAAAAACGATAGATCTCGTTAACCTTTGCATAAGGCCCAAGGAAATACTGCAGGAGGAGTTCTTTCAGTTGTTCATCCTGGATAACAAGGGATTGATCAGATAAGACGTATAGCTCATCTTCAGCTTTATTACCGATTCTATGTATGGAGAGTTCAGCCAATGAGGCTTCAAAAAATGAAATCATAATGTACTTTTGCCTTAAATGGAAGGCAAAAGTACTGCTTACGAATTGAATAGCACCAATTAATTAATTGATATTTATTTTCGTGTATCTCTTAATTCAACTGGATTACGGGTATTTTTTTTCATTTTCAGGTTCAGCATTTCTACTAAAATAGAGAAAGCCATCGCGAAATAGATATATCCTTTTGGAATATGCTGATCAAAGCCCTCTGCTAACAAAGAAACACCGATCAATAAAAGGAACGATAAGGCTAGCATTTTTACCGTTGGGTGCTTGTTTACAAAATTACTGATGGCATCTGCAGACAACATCATAATCACGACGGCAATAATTACGGCAGCAACCATAATTTCTACGTGGTCTGCCATACCTACGGCTGTGATTACAGAGTCAAGGGAGAACACGATATCCAGTAACAAGATTTGTGTAATGACTCCGCTAAAAGAGTGCACCTTAGGTGTGCCGGTTTCACCCTCATCACCTTCCAGTTTCAGGTGAATCTCATGGGTCGCTTTATAGATCAGGAATAAACCACCAAAGAGAAGGATTAAGTCTCTTCCCGAAATCCCTAACTTACTTAGCCATTCGGAATCAGTGATATGAAACCAGCTGCCGATATTAAACAACTCTGAAGTTAACTGCATTACCCAGCTTAAGGAAAGCAAGAGCAGCACCCTTGTGATCATGGCAAGTGCCAATCCAACCTGACGGGCCTTCTTTTGTTGATCCTCAGGCAGTTTGGAGGAAAGTATGGAAATAAAAATAATGTTATCTATTCCCAGTACAATTTCCAGGAGCGTTAAGGTGACCAGGGAAATCCAGGCTTCAGGGCTAGTTAATAATTCCATAAGTGTAATTTACTTGTCGCTAAAGATATAAAAAGCGAGCCAAACTTTTAATGCCTTGCATGGATATGAGAATAAAATCAATATTTTTGCCACTTAATGAATTCAAAAATGCTAAGAACAACAACTTGCGGCGCTTTAACGATTAAAAATCTTGGAGAAGATGTTATCCTATGTGGATGGGTGCAAAAATCCAGAGACCTGGGCGGAATGACTTTTATTGATATCCGTGACCGTTATGGAATTACACAATTGGTTTTTAATATGGATGATAACCGGGAGTTGTGTGAGGCGGCAAGAAAACTGGGTCGTGAATTTGTGATCAAGGCCTCAGGGCTTGTCGTGGAACGGACCAATAAGAATCCAAAAATGCCTACCGGTGATGTGGAGATCAAAATCACCTCGCTTGAAGTGCTGAACGCTTCCAAACTGCCTCCTTTTTTAATTGAGGATGAAACTGATGGCGGTGATGACCTGCGCATGAAATACCGTTACCTTGATTTACGTCGTGCGCCTGTTAGAAATAACATGATCCTGCGCCACCGTATGGCCCAGGCTGTTCGCCGTTACCTTGATGGTTTAGACTTTATTGAGGTGGAAACACCGGTGCTGATCAAATCTACGCCTGAAGGCGCCCGGGATTTTGTAGTTCCAAGCAGAATGAACGCCGGAGAATTCTATGCCCTGCCTCAATCTCCGCAAACCTTTAAGCAGTTATTGATGGTTTCTGGCTTTGACCGTTATTTTCAAATCGTTAAATGTTTTAGGGATGAGGATTTACGTGCCGACAGGCAGCCGGAGTTTACGCAAATAGACTGCGAAATGTCTTTTATTGAGCAGGAAGATATCCTGAATACTTTTGAGGGCCTGATACGCACTTTATTCAAGGAGATTAAAGGCTTTGATTTACCGGAAGTGCCAAGGATGCAATATGCGGATGCCATGCGTTTATATGGTTCCGATAAGCCTGATACCCGTTTTGATATGGCTTTTGTGGAAATGAATGAACTGGTTAAAGGTTATGATTTCCCTGTATTTGAAAATGCAGAGCTGGTGATCGGCATCAACGCCAAAGGTTGTGCCAGCTACACACGTAAACAAGTAGACGAATTAACTGATTTCATCAAAAGGCCTCAAATAGGTGCAACAGGACTTATCTATTGCAGACATAACGAAGATGGTTCTTTAAAATCATCTGTAGATAAATTTTATACAGAAGAAGTGTTACAGCAATGGTCAGCTGCTTTAAATTCTCAACCTGGAGATTTAATGCTGATCATGGCAGGGAACACGGACAAAGTGCGCAAGCAATTAAGCGAACTTCGCCTGGAAATGGGTAACAGGTTAGGCTTGCGCGACAAAAACACTTTTAGTGCGTTGTGGGTGCTTGATTTCCCTCTTTTAGAATGGGATGAAGAAACCGAACGTTACCATGCCATGCACCATCCATTTACCTCTCCAAAACCGGAAGATATTGCTTTACTGGATACCAATCCGGGAGAAGTAAGGGCAAATGCTTATGATATGGTGGTTAACGGAACTGAGATTGGCGGCGGTTCGATCCGTATCCATGAAAGAAATTTACAAGCACTGATGTTTAAACACTTAGGCTTTTCGCCGGAAGAAGCACAGAAACAATTTGGCTTCCTGATGGATGCCTTTGAATTTGGCGCCCCTCCACATGGTGGTATTGCTTTCGGTTTTGACCGTCTGTGCTCTATTTTCGCAGGACTGGACAGCATCAGGGATGTCATTGCCTTCCCTAAGAATAACTCTGGCAGAGATGTGATGATTGATAGCCCTTCTACCATTGATGACAAGCAGTTAAACGAACTGAAAATAAAAACTACCTTATCATAATTGCTATTGGGTAGTAAAAAAAGGGGCGGTCATTTGAATGACCGCCCCTTTTTTTACTTAAATCTTTTTTTAATACGTTTCACTATCGGGTGGGATGCCGTAATCAACCTGCATTCCTGATTTGGTGGTGTTTTTAGGTTTGTTAATCCAATTTTTAATAGAACTGACAAATGTAGTGATATGCTCTGCATCAAGGCTTTTACCAAGCTTACTGGTTGCTAAACCAACCAAAGCCTTGGTCATAAAACCCGATCCCCTAAAAAAGGTAGAATTCATGATCACCGGTAAAACAAATGCCATCAATTTACTGCTGAAATTCATTTTTTCATCCACCTTTAATATATTAGTTGGCGTAAAATATTTTCTAATCAGCGCAGAGGGGGCATATTGCTTTATATATATCTTCGTGTTCTCTTTTAAAAGTTCCCCTCGTACCGTATACCCAGTCTTCAAGGTGAAGATCTGTGCCTGAAGTTCTTCCAGGTTGTTGATGTTATACCTTTTCTTCATCTTTGTCGGCTAGTTTAGTGAAATATTTTCTTATGGCCATGTTGATGATGGCCTTCTCGATATATTTATCCTTCGTGAAAAAAACCACCAGGGCTATGACCAGATAAATTAAAGCAACACAACCAAAACCCGCGGTGAAACTGCCGAAAACATCGGATAAAAACAAGGCAAGGGTTACTGATCCAAATAAGAAAGCCAACACGAAACAGACGGTCACTGTGGCCATCGTCACGATGTCTGCAAAAGCCTTCGACATCTTCTCTACCATGGAGAGCCTTAAGTACTCTACACGGGCTTCTAAATACTCCTTAGTATCCGTTAGGATATCTTCAATGTTCTTTTCTTTATTTTCCTGCATTGTAATTTAAATTAGGCAAGTTGATTAAGCGTGCTCGGTATCGTCAATAAATTCCGCTTCCTGGTTTCCTTTATTTTTAACCGAGCTTACAACCTTATCCTTAAGATTGGCCAGGTTGTTAATCTCATCTGCTGCCCTGTCTTTAATGGAATCACTTAAATCTTTGATAGATTGACTTAGCCTGTCACGTGTATCGGTACCTTTTTCTGGTGCAAACAACAAACCCAATGCTGCGCCTGCAGCTAAACCGGCTAATAGCCCAATTAACACTTTTGAATTATCATTCATAACTTTAAAAATTTACAAAAAATTAGATAAATAAAATTGAATCCGTTTGCTTACTTAAAACTCATCCTCATTGGAAATTGTTTTAATTCTTTCCAATCTTTCTGAAGCCATAGCGCTTGTTTCATATATTCTGATCAATAAAATGAAGTAAGACAACAGTAGTGGCCCAAAAACCAATCCAAGAATTCCAAACAAGGGTATACCAATAACTACGCCAATTACGGTGATTATTGGATGAATGTTTCCAACTTTCTTGGCAATAAGGAGACGAAGCACGTTGTCAATATTAATCAGCACAACGAAACCAATGAGCAGCATGGCCCATCCCGCAAAGTTATTTCCATTGGCAATCTGCAGTAATGCAGCAGGCACAAATATAATAGGCGGACCCAGCACCGGCACAAAACTGATAAAAGCTGTAATTACGCCCCAAAAGAAGGGGTCATTATAGCCCAAAAAATAAAACGACAAACCCAGCAATGAACCTTGAACCAAAGCAATGAAGCCCTGTCCCACTACGTTCGCATAAGTAGTGTTCCGCATTTCTTCTGCAAAACGGTTTGCATTTTGTTCTCTGAAAGGGGCATATTTAACAAGTGCCTGCTCAAATGTCTGATGCTCCACCAACATAAAGTACAGTAAAAAATACATTAAAAGCAGCCCAAAAACAACATTGAAGGCCCCTGATATCAAGGATGGGAATAATTCTGTTGCCCAGGTCCCCGTTTTAGCCAAACCTTCTTCAATCAGTTTTTGCACATCACCGCTTACCGGCAACAGGTGTTTTAATTTATAAATTAAATCTGTGTAATAACCCTCATCACTTTGCAGTTCATTAATCTTGGCGATGACCATGCTGCTCAGGAAATAAAAAGGCAAAACAAGTAGGATCACAGAGGTGAAGAGCAAGAAAATCGCAGTAAAGCGCCGGTTCCATCTTTTTACTTCCGATAAATAAAGATAAGCGGGGCGCAACAGGGTATAAAGAACAAGCGTGCTGAGTATGGATCCGAATATTCCCTGGATAGAATAAGCAATTAAGCAACCTATAGCGATAATAATCACCAGGTTGATGTTATTCCGTTGCTTGTAAGAAAATATAGACATTTTTGTGGTTTTAATTGTCCAGGTTAACAGCCTTCATTTTGTTATAAAGTGTTTTTCTGTCAATATTTAATATTTTAGCGGCTTTGGTTTTATTGAAATGCACCTCCTGCAAAACCTTGATGATTGTTTTGTATTCAGCTTCTAAAGCAGCATTCTTTAAATCCTTTGGCTTTTGTTGCTGTTCATTGGAGAAGTCCATCCCCGAAATTTTAGCGTGCGTTGAAATCTCCAGGGGCAAGGAATTGAGCTGGATCTCCTGGCGTTCCGTCAGCAAAGTAGCGCGTCTTACGACATTCTTTAATTCCCTGACATTTCCTGGCCAGCTATAAGTTAAAAAACAGTTTTCCACTTCTTTAGAAAAACCCAGGACATTTTTATTCAGCTCCTTATTGGCTAAGTCCAAAAAAGTCATTGCAAACACCAGGATATCATTTCCACGGTGTTTTAAAGATGGTAAACTAATAGAAAACTCATTGAAACGGTGGTACAGGTCTTCCCTGAAACGGCCGTTTTGCATGGCGTTGATCAGGTTTTCGTTTGTGGCCACAATAATTCGAACATCGAGGTCTATCTCTTTTGTACTGCCAAGCCTTTTCACTTTTCGCTCCTGAACGGTCCGTAGAAGTGTCGCCTGGATTTCGTAAGAAAGATTACCGACTTCATCCAGAAATAAGGTCCCACCATTGGCCATCTCAAAATGACCAATTTTAGTGGTCAAAGCACCCGTAAAGGCACCCTTTTCATGACCAAAAAACTCAGAGCCGGCAAGTTCCTTGGTCAGTGATCCACAGTCCATGGCTACAAAAGGCTTGTCCTTCCTTAAACTGCTTAAGTGGATGGCTTTTGCTACAGATTCTTTTCCTGTACCACTTTCACCTGTAAGGATCACACTATAATTGGTGGGAGAAACGAGTTTGATCTGCTTCAGCAAATCCTTGGATGCTGCACTTTGTCCGATGATGAAATTTTCTGAAGACAGGTAAATCTGTCCATTGCTCTTGTCTTTCGCCGACAGACTATCCGTATCAGCCTCATATAAAGCCGTTTGAATCTCTATGGCCTTGCTGATGGTATTTAATATTTCATCGGGATAAAGTGGCTTCGTGATATAATCAAAGGCGCCCAATTTAATCAGCTCAACGGCAAGCTTGATATCAGAATAACCGGTAATGATGATCACGCCTGTCCTGGGATAGTTTTCTTTGATTTTGATCAGGATTTCCCTGCCGTCAGTATCGTCTAAACGGTAATCACACAACACAAGATCAAAAAATTCCTGAGACATGATTTCCATAGCCCGAACGCCGGTAGTAGCCGTGTTTACCCTAAAACCGTTCTTAGTTAAGAACCTGGACAACATTATGCCTATATTCAGCTCATCATCAACAATTAATATATTTCTCATATAAGCACCAAAACAGAATCTTTTTTACAACGAGTTAAATATAGATAAAAATTTCATTTCAAAAATATTTTCAGTGTTAATACCACTGACATCCCATTACTTAAATGATAATTCATTTTATTTTCCGGTAAACACCGGCTTTCTCTTTTCCAGGAATGCAGCAACGCCCTCTTTAAAATCTTCGGTATGGAAACACTTACCGAATTCCGCAATTTCCAGTTGGAAACCATTCACTTCCGGGTTCACCGCAGCGTTAACAGCAGTGATCGCACCGGCAACCGCAAGTGGGGCCCTTGATTTTATTTTTTCCAGAATTTCAAGTGACCTGGCCATTAAGGCAGACGCTTCCACAACATGATTAACCAAACCTATTTCCTTTGCCCTTTCTGCGGAAATCATATCGGCAGTAGCAATCATTTCAATGGCATGACCCTTTCCTACCAACCTGGTTAGTCTTTGTGTGCCCCCGTAACCCGGGATAAGTCCTAATGACACTTCCGGCAAGCCTAACCTGGCCTGTGCAGCTGCGATCCTGATATGACAGGCCATGGCGAGTTCCAGCCCTCCGCCTAAGGCAAAGCCATTGATGGCAGCCACAACCGGTTTAGGGCAATTCTCGATGGCATCAAAAACTGTCGTCTGCCCATTAAGCGCCAGTTCTTCCCCCTGAATAGCATTAAAGCTCGAAAACTCGGAGATATCTGCCCCTGCTACAAAAGCCTTTTCCCCGGCGCCGGTAAGCAAAACTCCCCTTATACCATCATTTGTACTTGCATCAGCAATGGCCGCAGCCAGCTCAGCCAAAGTCTCTTTATTGAGGGCATTTAATTTTGGCTCACGGTTGATGGTCAGGAACAAAATCTGCTCTTTAACCTCTGCTAAAATATTTTTATAGGTCATCTTTAAAAGTTTCTATGGTTAACGGTCCAGTTTTTAATGTATTCAACAACGGAGGCCATCGTGGTCCCCGGTGCAAATAATTCACCTACCCCCATCTCCTTCAATTTCACGATATCTCCATCAGGTATGATGCCTCCACCCGTTAACAAGACATCGCCTAAACCTTTTTGTTTCATCAATTCGATTATTTTGGGAAACACGGTCATATGGGCCCCAGACAGTATAGAGATACCAATCGCATCAACATCTTCCTGCAGGGCCGTGTTTACAACCATTTCTGGCGTTTGCCTTAAGCCGGTGTAGATCACTTCCATGCCGGCATCCCTGAGGGAGGTTGCAATCACTTTTGCCCCCCGGTCATGTCCGTCCAGTCCAACCTTGGCCACTAAAACACGTATCGGCCTGTTAAATGTGTTGCTCATAAATATGGTAATTGTAATGAGTAAAAGTAACTAAATTAGCGGTTTTATGTTAACTTTGACGACTAATTTACAGTTTTTATGAGTGAGGAAAGATCATTGAACTTTATTGAAGAGATCATTGAAAACGATTTAAAAAGCGGAAAATATACAACTTTAGTGACGCGTTTTCCACCTGAACCAAACGGATACCTGCACATTGGACATGCCAAGGCCATATGCCTGAACTTTGGGCTGACTCAAAAATATGGTGGCTATACCAACCTGAGATTTGACGATACCAATCCGGTTACTGAAAAAACAGAATATGTTGACAGCCAGCAGGAAGACATTAAATGGCTTGGTTTTCAATGGAAAAACGAGTTATATACCTCTGATTATTTCGACACCCTTTATGATTATGCGGTAAAGCTGATCAAAAAAGGACTGGCTTATGTGGACCACAGTACGGCAGAAGAAATCGCTCAATTAAAAGGTACCCCTACAGAACCGGGTACAGACAGCACTTTCCGTTCCCGCAGCATAGAAGAAAACCTTGACCTCTTTGCCCGGATGAAAAATGGCGAGTTTGAAGACGGTGCCTGCACGCTTCGTGCAAAAATAGACATGAGCAGTCCTAATATGCTCATGCGGGACCCTATTATTTACCGAATCAAACATGCGGAACATCACCGTACCGGAAATAAATGGTGTATTTACCCGATGTATGATTTTGCTCATGGTCAGAGTGACAGCATTGAAGAAATTACGCATTCGATTTGTACCCTTGAATATGTTTCCCACCGTGAGTTGTATGACTGGCTCATTCAGGAACTGGAAATATACCCTTCCAAGCAATATGAGTTTGCCCGCTTAAACATAACCTATACGGTAATGAGCAAACGTAAGCTGCTGCAATTGGTTAACGAAGGCATTGTTGCGTCATGGGATGATCCACGTATGCCAACCATCAGCGGTTTAAAAAGAAGAGGTTATACACCGGAAAGTATCCGTGAGTTTTGCGACAGAATTGGCATCGCAAAAAGGGAAAACCTGATTGAATTGAGCCTTTTAGAATTTTGTATCCGGGAACACCTGAATAAAATAGCCAACAGGGTGATGGCCGTGATGGACCCTATAAAAATGGTGATTACCAATTATCCTGCTGACCAGACGGAGATGCTGACCGGTGAAAACAATCCTGAAGCGGAAGATAAAGGTGGCTACAGGGAAATCCCTTTCAGCAATGAGCTTTGGATTGAACGTGAAGATTTTATGGAAGTGCCGGCAAAGAAATGGTTTAGACTGGCGCCTGGCGCCATGGTGCGCTTAAAATTCGCTTACATTGTTAAATGTGAAGACTTTGTGAAAGACGAGAACGGTAATGTGACGGAAATTCATTGTACTTACCTGCCGGAATCCAAAAGTGGTGAGGATACCAGTGGTGTAAACGTAAAAGGCACAATTCACTGGGTGAGTAAAGCACAGGCTAAAACTGCTGAAATAAGGGTGTACGACCGCCTGTTTAGCGTAGAATCCCCTGATAGTGAAGAAGGTGACTTTAAGGATTACCTGAATCCAAACAGTATGGAAGTAATCAAAACGGCCTATATAGAACCTTATCTAGCCAATGCAACGGCAACAGAACGATACCAGTTCATCCGTAAAGGTTATTATTGTCTGGATAAAGATTCAACCCCGGAACAGTTGGTCTTCAACCGTACTGTGGGACTGAAAGACGCCTGGGCAAAAGCAAAGAAATAGTTTAATCGTCACCCCGGACCTGTTCCGGGGTCTATTATCTCCTGAATTCGGATTTAATAAATTCAGTATAATGAAACGATCATCGCTTCATTACCTTTAAAAAGCAATTATATCTCACAAAAAATGACCAATGACAATGCTGCTTTAACATTGTTATTGGTCATTTTCTTTGTGGTCTATTTAAGCGACCCTTATAGATATTTAAAGTATAAATTATACAGGATCAGCTTATCTGCAGGAGTAAGCTTCGGTGTGATATCAGTTTGCACAAAATGTCTTTTAAAAGCAGTAATTGCTGCACCCAGGTTCCGGATGTCATAACCAATGATCCGCAGGGCAACTTCCGCATTAAAATCAACCGGCGGCATCATCAATACATCATCATACCACAACCCATAGCCTTTTTTGGCCAGCACTTTCCAGGGAAAATTATTTGGATCAGGTTTACGCGTTGGCGCTATATCCGCATGACCAATAAAATTGGGGGTCGGGATGTTGTGTCTTTTCTTCAATGTTCCAAGCAGGGCACATAAACTGTTGATCTGCGCGTCAGAAAAAGGCTCATTGCCGTTGTTATCCAGCTCAATGCCAATAGACGACGAGTTCAAATCCGTATCATTACCCCAGCGGCCTATACCCGCATGGTTGGCCCTTAAATAATCGTTCAACATCTGCACCACCCTACCATCACGACTGACAACATAATGTGAACTCACCTGCGTGCGGGTCAGGGTGAAAGTTTTAATGGTCTGGTCCAGGGAATTTTGTGCAGTATGGTGAATGATCACATAATTCGGCTTGCGAATGCCAAAGTTAACCGTACCAATAAAAGATTGCTGCGCTTCAGACAGAGAATCTATCCTTTGGTTTGCAGGCGGCATGGTCCGCATGTCGGTGGCAAAGGTTTTAACCTTTTCTTTATAGACTTTATTAGTGGCGGCATATTTACTCGTAGAACAGGCGCTGAAAGTTATCGCAGCAATCCCAAACAGAAAAGCCTTTAAGGGTAAATTTTTAACTAACATCATAAACTTTTAATCAAGCGGTGAATTTAGCTATTTTTTACTATTTTGTAGCATTCTTCCGCTTTGAAGGTCATAAGTTTGTACCGAAAAGCGTTTGATTCGATTTTCAATGAAATCATCATCTACTTATGATGGCATCTGCATCACCTAAAACAAATACAATTGATGAAAAGAAAACATACCGTAGCACGCCTGTTTTTTGGTTGTGCATTCATTGCAGGCCTTGCTTCCTGCAGCAATAACAATGGAGGAAACACAACAGAAACGGCAAGCACAAGCCTGCAAAGAGATAGCCTAAAAGATTATGTGGACAGCAGGATCAATATTTACGAAACTGTTAAACTCACCACCAATTTAAATGAACTGACGGTCAATGAACGCAAAATTCTACCTTTGTTGATTCAGGCGGCCAAAATAATGGATGATTTGTTCTGGCAACAAGCATATCCGCAGCGCGACAGCCTGTTGGGTGTCCTGAAAGATGAAACTGCCAGGGCTTTTGTTAGAATAAATTATGGTCCCTGGGACAGGCTAAATGGAGACAAGCCTTTTATCACCGGTATTGGCCCAAAACCTGCCGGCGCTGCTTTTTACCCCGAAGACATGACTAAGGAAGAGTTTGAGAAATCAAATTTAAAGGACAAATTTGACCCCTACTCCGTTGTGAGACGGGATTCTACAGGCAATTTAATGCTCATCCCCTACCATGTTCTTTATGCTACAGAATTACAAAAGGCGTCCAGTTTACTGAAACAAGCAGCCCTGCTTGCAGAAGACCCTGCTTTTAAAAAGTACCTGAACTTAAGGTCTGAGGCACTGGTGACAGATGAATACACTGCCAGCGATAATGCCTGGCTGGATATGAAGAACAATGTGCTGGATATTATTATCGGTCCAATTGAAAATTATGAGGACAAACTGTTCAATGCCAGGACCTCTTACGAGGGCTATGTGCTGGTAAAGGATAAAGTATGGAGTAAACGTCTCGCAAAATATGTAAGCATGCTTCCTGCACTACAAAAAGGACTACCTGTAGCGGCCAAATATAAAAGTGAAATGCCGGGTACCGACAGCGAACTCAATGCCTATGATGTGGTTTATTATGCCGGAGATTGTAATGCCGGTTCTAAAACCATCGCAGTTAACCTCCCTAATGATGAGGTCATTCAGCAAAAAAAGGGAACCCGTCGGTCGCAGCTTAAAAATGCAATGAAAGCCAAGTTTGATAAAATTCTTGTGCCTATCTCTCATGAGCTTATTGATAAAGAACAACAACAATACATTAAGTTTGATGCTTTTTTCGCCAATGTGATGTTTCATGAAGTGGCGCATGGTTTAGGAATCAAGAAAACCATCACCGGCAAAGGCTTTGTGAAAGAAGCCTTAAAAGAACAATACTCCTGGCTTGAAGAAGGCAAGGCTGATGTATTAGGCCTTTATATGGTTACAGACCTCCTGAAGAAGGGTGAGTTAACCGGTGACATCAAGGAATTTTACACCACCTACATGGCAGGTATTTTACGCTCTGTTCGCTTTGGAGCCGCCAGTGCGCACGGTAAAGCCAATATGCAATGCTTTAACTTCTTTAAAGAAAAAGGTGCCTTCATTAGAACGGACGCAGGAACCTACAAAGTTGATTACAATAAGTTTGGGGAGGCCATGAACGAGCTGAGCAAACTTATTATTACTTTACAGGGAAATGGAGACTATAATGCGGTGGTGAAAGTACAACAGGAAAACGCAGTTATTTCTCTAGAACTTCAAAAAGACCTTGATAGGTTAAGCAGCAAAGGCATCCCTGTTGATATTGTTTTCGAACAGGGAGCAGATGTGTTAGGCGTTAAATAAAAATTTATAGATAGGTTTAAAGCAGGTGTTTACTAACCATGGCCTCCAGTTCAAGGATATCGAAGGGCTTTGAAAGGTAACCATCTGCCCCTGCCTGTTCAGCCAAAGACTTAACGTCATTATTGGCAGAAAAATAAATCACAGGGATGTGTTTTAAGTCCTCATTATTTTTAAGCGCTTTCGTGGCATCAATACCTCCAACATCCGGAAGCCAGTTGTCCATGAAAATAATATCAGGGGTATAGGCATTAACCTGGCTAATGATATCATTAGATGTAGAAGATGTTTTAATTTCATACCCCGCATCCTCCAAAATTATGGTGCATAACTCCAGTATATCGGTATTATCATCGAAAATAAACACTTTCTTCATAGATTCCATTGATTAAGGTTTGGATAACAAATTTACAAATTCTGCCATATCTTCGGCATTTAAAATAAAATCAGGTTCAACATGCAATTTGGCCTGCGCTGGCATAAAAGGAACCTGGGCATTCTCAGGGGTTTGTATAATTACCTTTCCACCATATCGTTTCACCGTTTTCAAACCATTAACACCATCTGCATTAGAGCCTGAAAGCAACAAGCAAACCAGTCCGTCTTTATAAACTTCTGCGCCAGTTTGAAACGTGGCATCTATTGCTGGTCTTGAAAAGTTAATTTTTTCCGAATAGTCCAACGAAATGGTATGGTCAAGTTCTATAAGCAAATGGTAATCCGAAGGCGCAATGTAAATAGTTCCAGGGACAACTTTTTCCTTTTCTTCAGCTTCCTTAACTCTCAATCGTGTTCTACCCGACAGTAACTCTGGCAGCAGTGAATCTGAACCGGTTTTACGGTGGACAACAATTAAGATCGGGAAACTAAGCTGCGTATCAATAGCAGGCAGCATTTTCAGCAGGACGTCTAAACTACCGGCAGAACCACCAATTATTAAAGCTTCACATTTCACCATATCAACCAACTTTACGCCAGATTTTATCCCCCGGCAATCTTTTATATTTTTTTACTATTCTTGAAAAATCTATAGTTTCCTTCGTACCCAATGCCAAATAACCCAGTTCTTCCAGGCTATCATCAAACAATTCCAGTACTTTATACTGAAGATCACGGTCAAAATAAATCAACACATTTCTGCATAAAATAAGTTGGAACTCATTAAAAGAATGATCAGAAACCAGGTTATGCGTAGAAAAGATCATTTTACTCCGAAGCTCATCATCAAATTTTGCCAGGGAATACTTCGCGGTATAATACGTCGAAAAATCCTGGCTCCCTCCAGCAGAAATGTAATTTTCAGAGTATTGTTTCATATAACTGAGGGGAAACATGCCCAAACTTGCCTTTTCCAACACGGCAGGATTTAAATCAGTCGCATAAATCAAGGACTTGTTCAGTAAATTGAGCTCTTTCAACAAAATGCTGATCGAATAAGCCTCTTCCCCCGTAGAACAGCCAGCTATCCATATCCTGAT
>Ga0182007_10001163_pt1 | contig 14252 bp, 15 predicted proteins | sample Sormic07211113_1_FD_123023 | JGI IMG/M metagenome (GOLD analysis project Ga0182007, IMG submission 123023) | Rhizosphere microbial communities from Sorghum bicolor, Mead, Nebraska, USA - 072115-113_1 MetaG | ecosystem: Host-associated > Plants > Roots > Rhizosphere | place: USA: Nebraska... | reverse complement strand
GTCCAGCGCCGGCGTGAGGATCAGCGTGCGCATGCCACGCTCGTGGTAGTTGTACGCGCTCTGCAGCAGCGTGGTGGTCTTGCCGGCATTCATCGCCGAGTAATAGAAGTAGAGTTTGGCCATTTGGTTATTTTTAATTTATTGATTTTAAATGTGTTTTGTTTGGTTTCTTAGCAACCAAGAAATCGACTACCCCCATACCTACCCCCAGGAATTTTCGTTACATTGGGAGGTGAATTGGGGGAAACCGATTGATAGGCTAGCGGCCATTCTAGCCAGCTCTTGGGCGCGCGATTGGATGAAGGCGCAAGCAGTTCGCCACTCGCAACTCACCACATGAACCGCGCTCGCAGCTAGTCGAGCAAACCGTCCGCATCCATAGTCGCCACTGCCTTGCGGTAGCTGACGAGCTCAGGTCGCCCCGACGAAGTGCCTTCGCGGACTCGGTAAGGAAGCGCCGCATTCCAAGCTATATACACATCCTTTGCGTCAAGCTTCAGCTTTTCACTACTTTCCGACGCTTCGTAATTCTTAAAAATCTCTTTGACGGCGGCCCGAGCATCTTGCACACATTGCATCTCCTTCGCGGTATTTTCCTTCATGACGTCCATGCGACCCTGCATCGACGCACCATTTTCATGCGAACTTATCTGCATCTCGTATGTTTTCAGGTTCATATGATTGGTAAAGGCCATCAATTCACAGGTAGCCGCTTCTTTGTCTATCGACATCAAGAAGGTATCACTTTGCTCACTCGCCATAGCCGGCATCGCCATTAAGACTAAAATGGCAGCGAAAATACTGAAAATCTGAGTCAACTTCATGTCGATGCTCCGTTCGTCAACACCATTAACAATCCACCAAGGACTCGCCTGCTATTTTGCTTGAGCAGGCGCACCACTCGTAACGAACTTACGGAGCTTGCCATCAGGTCCAAAATTCAAACCGAGCGTTTCCATCTCGCTGCTACCGTGACCAGTGAAGTTGCCATGAGCAACAGTATGGGTATACACCAATATTTTGCCGCCATCGCTGTTCCGTGTGATCTGCATAGGCTGTCCAAACCACGCCAGCGCGTTGTCGACGGTTGTTGTTCCTATCTCTAGACGGCTCTCGGCTGATGTGTCGAACTTGCGACCGGATTCGATGGTCGCACAGCCAGCCAAAAAGCTCGCCATCATCACGGCAGTTGCCATCAACTTCATACTCATAGTCATTTACCCCTATTTGATTTCGATGAAATTGGTATTACAAATAACCTTATCATTGATCAGAAAATGGTGAGGTCGATTTATAGTCCAATCCAGTCATTACAGTGCTGCAATCGTCCGCATATATGTATTTGTTCTCGCCTTCGGTTTGGATACCCGCTTTATTTGGATCTATCGTGCAAGCCGCGATATCAAGCTTCCCCGTCGACAGAGACGAATATGCAATTTCCCAGTAATGCGCCGATGACAAATAGATATATCTATCACCTCGATCATCAGAGCTACCCGATCCAGCAGTGAATTTGACAACCCCTGCAGTCTTCAAGTTGAATTCGTTCTCGGTTACGAGCGATGCATCAAAGGCTCTACCTCCAACGAAATAGCGCTTTCCAGAGTATTTGGAAATCGCTGCATCTTTGTCTTGGGTATATGCATCAAGCAGCCTCCACGCCGAAACCTCCGGTAACGACGCATCAGCATATTTGCGCGCCTTCATCGCCTTCTGCCACTCAAAGTCGTCGTATTTCTTCCAGCCGTACCAGCAAGAGAGCGCTGCTACGACCAAGGCAAGCGCCAAGAGCACCCAGCGCCCAACCCCCCATCTACTTGGCTTCGCTCGTCGCGCGTCTTGTTGACCTTGATCACCTGTCATGCCTCCTCCCTCCTACTCAATTGATCTGAGATTACCAATATATTGTGAAGACCGACTAGCACCTTCCCTCCTACGGTCTCTCCCTTGCCGGGAGATGTTGGGTTGGAGCCAGAGGTTGCATTCGGTTTGGTCTTGCGCGCACTCCGCAAACGGGCAGGCATGTCGCAAGAACAGCTCGCCTTGAACGCAGACCTCCAGCGCAACTACATATCTCTGCTGGAGCGCGGCCTGAACTCAGCGAGCATCAGAACCCTTTTCAAGCTTGCCTCCGTCTTGCAGATCAGCCCATCACAGATGCTTGAACAAGCAGAGCGGCTCATGAAGTGACCCTCATAGGAGCGCCCCCGCCGCGTTCTCAACGAAGATGTCGGCATCCCGAATGTAACGCTGGAGCATGGCATCGCTGCGATGCCCGGTCTGCTGTCGAATCTTCCATGAACTGACACCAGCCTTGGCGGCCGAGGTCACCAACCCTGCCCGCAGGCTATGCCCGGAGAGTCGTTCGCATGGCAGCCCTACACGAGCCGCACACTTTCGGAGCACCAGATTGACACTTTGATCGGTCAGGGCTCGGCTGCCGATCTGCCCGCCCTTGCTAACTGGCCGAAAGATCGGCCCCGATGCCACCTCGGCCTTGTCCAACCATGTACGCAAGGCTTTGACCGGGCAGGCGCGGGTACGACCATATGGAATGCCAACTTTCCGGCCGACCCCCTCCTGATCCGTCTTGCTCCTGCGCAGGGTCACCAGCAATCCATCTGGAACGAACGTCACATCCTCGACATCAAGACCGACCACCTCGCTACGGCGGAAGCCGCCGGCGAATCCAACCAACAGCAGGGCCCTGTCCCGAACCCCCATCAGGGAATCCGGCAAGGCATCCACCACTGCCAGCAAGTCTTCCCTGAGTAGGGGTGCTGCTTGTCGCTGAGGCCGTCCATGAAGCCGGCGAATCCCCCTCAGGGTCGCCCGGACATGCTCGCCCTTGGTGGGGTCGACACACCCCTGCGCCACATGGGCCTTGCCTATCGCCACCGCGCGGCGCTGCAACGTGACTGGACTTAGCTCCTCAGCCAAGGCCGCCAGATAACGAGCTACTTGCACCTGCGTGGCAGGGATCGACCCACCCGATGACAGAAAGGCCAGCACATCCGCGCGGTACGCCCGCTTGGTCGCCTCTGACAAGGACGCCTGAAGGTATCGCACCTCCGGTTGCGGCAACGGCTCTGCAATTGATTGCATGGATGCTGGAGAGCCGGTCGTGCAATTGATTGCATGGGACGCCATCGCCACCGAAGCCCTCTGAATAAGTAGCGAGAATGAAGGGTTATCGCTAGTAAAAATGGGGCGCTGCATGTTCATGCCGGCTCCCCAGACGACTTCGCCTCGACCAGATACTCCGCCCATGCCGTCCTTCGCGCATCATTCAGGGCAGGCAACCGCTCTATTAGAAGCATGCGCAAGGCGGCGCACGCCGCATCATCTGTCATACCGAAATGCGCCAACTCCGCCCGCTCAGCCTCGATTCGTATTTTCGGAGCGTAATCTTCCACACGATCCAGCAATCCTGACTCGACCTGAAACAACGCAAGCCCCAGTGCCTTCGTCGCATCGGTAGCGCCGGATTGGCTCAACATGCTCCGAAGCTCGGCATCCCGGTGCAGCAGCATGCGCAGCGCACGCAGCCCAACTCTGGTGTGTTTGCAAAAGGACGGTGCGATGAAGCCGCCGATGCGTGGCGCGGCCTGCAAGCCCAGTTCAGCCAAATGGATCGGCCTGACATGGGCCTCCTCTTGTAGCAGATAGGCGAACGGAAGCGCGACATTCAGCAACTCCGTGCCTGAACCTTTCAACGTAGCGAAAGCAACCATCGGAGGGAGCTGAAGCGCTTCGACCACTCGCCGCACCGCTTCGGAGTTGGCTCTTGAGAGCATGCGATAACCGGCATGCGTCCTTACGCTGAATCCGGCGAGCAGTTGCAAGGCCGTTAAGCGTTGCCACATCGGCGCGCAGCCATCCAAAGCCAACGGCTCCCACTGCGGTGGAAGCTTCAAAAGTTTGACGCGGAAGCTCGCTACCTGGGGAGAGAACTCGCTCCAACATAGCAAGTCACATGCGGTTCGATCCTTCATGGCCGCCGCAAGAGACTGCACCAGCCATACAAAAAGCTGGAGATCACCAAGGGCATTCCGTACCTGACGCTTGCCCGCCACCGCTATCACTGCGGCGACCAAATGAATGTCTCCTAGCCCAATGTCCTCCACGGCGATCACTCTCAACCGTCGCCATGCGTATTCCCTATCGGCAGAGCAGAGAGCTACCGCTGCATCCGCAGCGTCTTCCAGCAATCCCCTTCGGATACACTTCTGTAGTGAGCTAGCAAGAAGCCATCGATCAGATGGGAACGAATGATGCGGGGATAGCCGAATATTCTGTGGCAACTCCTTCGTCAACTGATGAATCAGCGATTTCTCGATTGAGCGTAACGAAGACGTTTCTGCGTGGCCAGCAAGTGACACATCAATTTCCATTGATGAAAATGGGAGCGTGACACTTGAGCATCAAAAGTAAATAGGCTCAGACCTTAATTGTATATAAATATGGAAGATCGTCCACGATTTTTAAAATACGAACGCCTACCCTTACCGCCAAATAATCAAAATAGCCTGAAGTTTACATATATATAATCCTATACAAACGAGATTCCTGCGGGTTTTCGGTCTGGCTGAGCATCTATTCCGGCTATGGCTGAACTCACCGCTGGTGTTGCCTGGCAGTCCCGCATCATGGCTCTGTGGCTCCAGATGCCGCCCGGCTTGGGCGTCTGCCTACGTGAGCGGATGGACTATCATGATCAGCGTTCCGGTAATCAGACGTGGACGTCCGTCTATTGGATAGTTAGGCGTCACAATAAATTTCTTGAGGTTTCGGCATGCCAAATGAAGTGCTTTGGAATGAGTTCATTTCGTCTCACCACAAGCCAATTGGGGTCACCGATTTCAGCGGCAAGGTTCGGACCTTCGAGTTGAGCGGTTACTTAACTATCGGCTACACGATTGTCGCCAAAGAGCTGACAGAGCTTGATCGTGGTTATGAATTTTCAGCATTTTCGTACTCATCACCTCATGAGGCCTTATCTAAGCTGAAGGAAAAAATACGCGCCGCTCTTGCTACCAGAAACTTAGATCCCAACCACTTTCCTCACCTGTTGATAAATAGATGCACTGGCCGAGTCGCTAGCGGTGGCATCGTCGTAGATGGAGAGTTTGTTTCTTGGGAGAGCTTCACCGAGATGGTTCAAGCCTATGAAGGCTGGGAGTTTGAAATCAACTTCAGCGACACCTAACAATTCTCGTAAGGGATTCCGATCAACCCAGAGCGCGTGGAAATCCCTTCTCCATTTAGCTCAAACTTTCAACGCCCGCTCCTGGTCGGGTGCGGCTGATCGGGAATGATGAGCGACGAAGAGTGATTGTGACCAGTTCGCTCATCACGGACCGACCGGAATCGATGATCACTTGGCCGGAACATGCAGATTCCGTGCAATTGCCTGTACCGATCAACACGACCAGTAGTTCTAATTGTCTGTGATTGCGGTACCGCTCATTGCCACTCACGACACGACCGGCCGCATTCGGCCCAAAGCGAACGACGGAACCGGTCAAGACCGGCCTGTTGCGACGTCACCGAATGCGAGATTTGACGGTTGAGTCTATGCCTTGCCCGGAGGACCGGGGACCTTCTGCGCAAGGACCTCAATCATCTCGTCAAGGTCGTCGAACGTGCGCAGCTCGTCCTCTAAGGCGAGCTCGTAGTGCTCAAGCTTGCGGACCGCACGCGTGTTCGCGGGATCAACGTGTCGGCGCAGCTCCGACCTGAGGCTGAGAAGGCGCTGGCGCGCCCCCTCAACTGACGCGCGCGCGCGATTTCGGTCGAGGTCTTGGAATTGTGCTTCGATACTGAATCCTGCCAACTTTCCGAACCGTTTGAACGGGAAGATTGCTGCGACTTCCTCATCTTCCTTCACCATGCGCTCGTACATTGTGACAACGCACTGGTCTCCACACGAGGCGACATAGTCTCTGACTGCCGTATCCAGTTCCACGAACGGCGTGCCGCGATCGTCAGCGTCTCGTTTGAAGGCGGCAACTGCCTTCTCCCGACTTGCTGCTTCTTGGTAACCCGGGCCAATGAGTACTCCATCCCGGTGGTAGATCCTGCCTTGACGGATGTGGCCTCGACACATGAGGCCCTTCCTTAGGAGTCCGAAGACGGCCCTCCAGCAATGTTCAATGATTGTGATTGCGCCGGATGGGGAGACCTCGGTCGAGATAACCACGCAGTCAGATACCTGAGACAACTGGAAGTCGACGTCATGCTGAACCCTGGAGGCGCTCGGACAGATGCTGGGCCCATGCGCTCTGAGCGCTTTGATATCGTCGTCGCTGCCCAATAGACGGGTGGCTTCTGCGAGTGCTTCGAGCGACAGGGATCCACCGTTGTCGATTCGCTCGACGGCTGACGAAAATCCAAGGATGTCCACAAACGCAATGAACTTGTTCGTCAGCTGCATCGTGATCTCTCCTGCCTAAGAGCGAAGCTCAAGTGGATCACGGCATGATGTAGCCAAGGGAATCGACAAAGCCAGCAGTGTTATTGCTCTGCAAAGTCGCTTCCTCTGCCTGTGGCGTCAGTAAGCTCCCAACACCGAAGGTCGGCTCTTGGCGCTTGTAGACATATGCTGCAAATGCCCACTTCGGCGTTGCCCTGCCGACAACCGGGTCTCAATCAACCGCTTTCGGGGGGCCTGGAAAGATGCCCGAATTCCGGGCGCAGGTTTTCATCTGCGCCGCGGAACGTGGTTCGCCTAGGCCTCAGGCCGCTTTCTTGGCGGCGGTCTTTGCAACTTTCTTGGCTGCGCCCTTCTTGGCGGCCTTCGCCGGAGCCGCCTTGGGTGCACCATCGATCAGAAGGCTCTCGGCGGTGGTACCGCGCTTCTTCAAGGCCTGCACGAACCACAACGGCCGCTTACCACGACCTGACCATGTCTGGGTGGCGTTCGCAGGGTTGCGGTACTTGGGGGCTACTACCGACTTCAACCCCTTGGCGCCTTTGCCGCTAAGTGTCGGATACACGTCGGCCAAGGTGAGGCTGTTGCTTTTCAGCAAACGCTCGATTTTTTCCCGTACCTCTTTGACGTGATTGGCGTGAGCAGCTTGCATCTGCGATTGGGCATTCGTGATGAGTGCCTTGAGTTCGGCAGGAGACAGCGTTTCAAGATTAATGGCCATGATGTGCTCTTCGGCAGTGGGTCAAAAGTGAGAGTCTATCCGAGCGAATAAGAATTCACCTACCCCAGGAAAGCGCATTCCCTTACACATCCCCTGCTTACTTCACCGCATGAGTGGCGATGAGCAGGTGAATGCCTCGAAACTAACATCGAAGAGCCCTCGCCTAAAGTTCGCCTACACGCTTACTCTCATGCACGTTGTGGGCGGTCACTGGCTGCGCGCCGCCTTTGCGGGCTCGATGACAGCCGGGCAAGCTGCGAAGGGCCGAGGTCCACGGCAGATTCAATCGGTGGATGCAACACACTGGACGTTGCTTTGAGCAGCAGGCGCGTGAGCTGTCCGCAAGCCAAGTCGCGGGCATTCAAATTTCCTTGAACCGGAACTTCGAGGCGATATATTTCGCCGAACTCTCAATATACGGGAACACGGTGCTTTCGTTGATGTTCAACTGATCCAGTTGATTGAGAACAGCCCGCTTGTTCGACACGCCGATGCGCTGGACCGAGATCTCCGGGGTTCCGCCTTCGTTCAGCGTCGAGTCCTGGCCAAAGAGCAGAAACGCGCCCGACTGAAACGCAATCCGACTATTGGTGTGCTTTCCCTTCACGCATATGACGGACCGGAGATGGCGCGGGTCCAGTCTGCTTTCGAAGAAAGGTTTCTCTTCCTTGACGAAATGCAGCAGACGCTTGACCGCCGGCTGACTATTGAACTTGCGCACGTCATTGCTGCTGTAATCAATTGATTCCTTCGAATCCTGCGGAAGCCGGGTCAGGTTCGCGATGCAGCTGGCGGTATCGGAGTCGAAATACTTAATCTGGCTCCGATCCATCGAAAATACGATCACTTCGCCGTCATCGTCCGGATTGCTCTTGCAGGCGAAGTACAGTGCGATCAGAGGATTCGAGGAGATGTCGAGCAGGCGTGTCGGCAATGAGTAGTGCTGCATCCTGACAAGCCGGTCGAGCGTATATACGTCGCCATGGAAGTCGACGGAGTTCGAGACAAGCAACTCCCGGTACATCCGATCCTCGGCGTCACGGTAGATGAAGTTTCCGCGGTCATCCTTGCGAAGGATGGACGGTTCGAGCCGGTATTTGACGCGGTTCGAGTGTCCGCGATAGAACACCTCACGCCCATCGTGGTTCATGCCCAGCACGTTCTCGATGAAGGTGCCGACGCTATTGGCCTGAAATTCGGGTGTTGAGGCCGGCGGTAGGTCGCCCTTCGCAACCTTTGGGCTTGTCGCTCCGCCGGGGATGACGCCAGCACCTATCAGCACATCGAAAAGGTCTTCGTCCTTGATTGCCCAGTGTGTCCGGTTCAGTTCCCAGTCGCGAATGTCCAGGGCCGTTTGCAGCGGCTCGATCCGCTCGAATGGAATCGGTGGAATCTGGGGATCAAGTTCCGGCTGGATATAAAGCAGGCTTCCATTGTTGCGCAGCTTGACCGTCTTCAGCCGTCCGACGCGCATGGGCTCGTCAGTGCCTTCGTAGGCAAAAAGGCACGGCAGTTCCATCAATGCCTTGAGCTGTAAGTCCTTTAGTTGCCGGAAGCTGGTAGCAATTTCGTCGCTGGTGTATTCAAGGAACCGGCCGCGAGGGTACTCGTAGCCGGGAAGGTCCCAAACGCCGTCGTTACTAGTGACTAGGAAATTGAACATGCGTTTGGAGGATTGCCAGGGCCAGATCTACAGAGAAAGGTAGCAGAGCCGCGACCTAGCTTTTCGATTTGCTCAGGTCGTGATCGATTTTCGGACGATCCGGAGGAGCGTTTAAGACTCTCGACGTCTATCTTCCGGCCTTAGGCCGCCTTTGGGAACAGTCTGCTCTCGACCCAAATCTGCTCTTCGCGAATGCCTGAATTAAGCCGATCACGAAGCGCGTTCGGCCTGAGCAAAAACATCGCCGCAGATCAAGCTACCGACGACTGGCGTCACTTATCGACGGGAGCTGGTTTTCCGCTCGGGCATTGCGGCAGTCTCGGCCGCAGCCGCATCCAGCACCGCGATCAGTTCGCGCCGTGGTTTGCAGTCATTGTACCCCTGCTCCACCAGTGCTTTGGCCTTGCCTAGAGCCTCAAGACACTCTTCGCGAGTGACTGGACCAGGTCGGCTGGGGCCACCGTAATAGAGGTCGTCGGCCACCGACAGACCATGCTCCCGCCGGTGTTCTGCCAGTGCCCAGTCCTCCAGCAAGGACCGCTGTACGCTCAACTTGGAGCCCATACGAAACGACAGAGGTATGCCAGCCAAATCCTGCATTAGGGCTCCAAGCCGGCGGTGCAGTTCCAGCGGCATCGCCTTGGCCGGACGCCAGAGCGACCGTATACCAGGAGCGCCCCCATAAGGCGTTGCACCCTTGTAGTCGCGATAGGAAGGGCCCGGACGCGGCTTACGAGACTTACCATCGTCCAGTCGTTGCGGACTCACGTAGTCGTCGCCATTGACACCCGTTTCGTGGGGCCAAGGCTCCAAAGTCGGGGGCGTAACGACGGCCGCCAACGCGGTAGCAATTTGCCTCAGCAACACCGCGTCGGGGCTAATTAGACACGACTGGCATTCGCCCGGGACATAAAGACCTTCCCAAGAAGGGACCAGCATGTTCAAGCCGCGCTTGGCCAGCCAAGCTTGGCGCTCCTCTTGGTGGTGCATGATTTTCTGCTTATAAGGCTCATCGAGCCACACCCAGCTGCCGCTCACTGGATCAAACCATCGTGACGGGTGATCTTTACCCGGCAGGTCATCCAGCGGGCGCATAGCAGCATGCTGTTGCATCGTTGTGGCTGGCTGCAACCCAGTAGCTTCCATGAATCGCAAGCTACGGGCCGCTCCAACCAGCGTTGTGCGAGCTTCCTCGACAGAAGACAGATTGGTCAGATGTTCAAGATGGTCTGCGTACTCCATCCGGAAGCCACGAAGGCCGCGACCAGACGACACGCGATGCTTGGCCACCACTTCCGACAGGGGCCGGGAAAGGTTGATTTGCAGGAGCTCGCGGCCAGCCCGGCGCTCGATTTTCGGATGCGCACGGTGCGACGCGTACCAATGCGCCGACAGGAAGACTGGAAAGACCCGGAGGCCATCTGCCGCAGCGAGGAGCACTGCCGGCTGGCCGACCACCAACTGGTGCCGCGCGTGCACGAAGTTTTGGAACCCGGCTTGATGACTCGCCAAGTCCAGAGCGTCACGATGACTAATGTTGCGCTCGCGTTTGATCTTCTTGGCGAGCTGCTTGATGCCATCCACGGTGGACGGCCGAATGCTAGCGGTATTCATGCGCTTGGTCCTCAGGCCTATTTCGCAGCGTCACCGTCGCCACCGCTATAGACCAGACAAAGGGCATGTCGGCCAAGGGTTACTTACAGGCAATGCTCTAGGAGCTTTGAAGGACGGTGTCATGCACCTGCCAGCGCATAGCTCAAGCTAACCGTGGCAGCGACACGAGTCAACCCGTGGTATGAGCCAGTGGGCGCTGACCAGTGCTACGTGGTCCGAACCAGCTTACTGATACGTTTCGCCGGAACGCCGATCACGATCTCCCTGCACGCACGGTGCAATCAATTGCAAGATCATCGCTGGCGGCGATCTTTGTCAAGAACTGCACTTCCCCATCATTTGCCAGTTCCGTATTCGGCAAGAGCTGCCATCACGTCTTCAATTGTGGCTATGTCTTCAGGTTCCTTAACCTTAGTCTTAACCTTCTGAACAATTTCCGGCTTATCAAGCTTCGCCACAGGCTTCGGTTTTGCAATTGATTGCAAATATAGATTCACTGCAACGTCGTGGTGCTGGAGCAAGAATCCAATTACTGGGCGTTCGGGTGTGGTGTTCAATCCTTTATGGTATTTCGCTTCAAGCACGAAACTCACCCAATTTTTCAGCACGAATTCCATCACTTTTGGTGCAAGCTCACCGGTTTTCTGCAGGTACTGCCGCATCTGCCCAACTTCTTTGTGGGTGAAGTCCTTAGCGTAAACTTCATATTTCTCGCTAAACATTCTTTTCCATGCCATGGACAAGCTATTTGCCGTGAGCCCCACCGCTTTATAAGGCATTTCTTTTTGCCGATAGCTTTTGAGTATGTCGCTGGCTTTTGTCATCCATTCCTCTATCGTGAACACGGTCTTGAGCTTTTGCTCTGCCAAACCCGGACGTTCTGCAACCCAATCATCAATCACTCGCGGGGCTTCTTCTACAGGCTTGTGGGTCACAGCTACTGAAACTACACCCACTGGCTCATTCACTGCGACGGCAGTCGCTCCTGCTTTTATCTGTTCGTAGTCTATGTCTGTAGTCTCTGTATATGGGATCACCGATTCGTGATTTGGATTTCCCTTTTTCGTGACATGGAAATCACCAACCTGTGATTTACAAAGTTCCGCCAGCTTATCCAGCTGCAACCGGATGTGTGTTGTTGGGTGGCCCGCAAAGTGGAAAATCTTCGTCTCCACCACTTCCAGCTTAATCAGCTTCGCAATGGCGGTGTCGTACTGCCGGGGAGAGATTCCACATTCTTTAGCCCAATCCACACGGCGCTTCGCCAGCCACAGAAGACTTTCACGCTTGATCCGCAACTTACTTGTCCCGGACGACCCCGGCGTGAACCAGTAAACGATCTGCGACAACAGCAAACCCGCCTGCGACGAGCCGGCGATCGCAGTGAACTCCGGGCGTACCCATACACCGCTCAGCTGTCGCTCTACTTCTACCCACTCGTTCACTAAAAGTCCTTGGTCAGTTTCAACACGGCGTTGCACACTTCGCACACGTTGAGCCGCATCGGTGTGCCGTCATAGCTACCTAGCGCGGGGATAGCGGCCTGTTTGACCCTACCCGTAAGGGTTTGGTGGGATACCGCAAAGAGGAGGCAAGGCGGAGCCTCCCTGACTGATCAAAGGACACAGCGCTGTCAGACCCTAGCCACGTACTGTCAGCGTGCAGTTGATTGCACGGCACGCATCTCGAACCGGCAATATTCGGTAACTGCATCTGGTTGCTATGGCCAACGCTAAAGCCGCCAATCGGCGGGAGTGTCCGCACCTTTCCTTAGCTTTTCATCCCTCCAACCGACCCCGAATCGTTGCAGTGTTCCAGTAGGGCCGGCCTTGCTTTCCCACCGGGCGACTCGGCCAGTCGTACCCGTCCGGCTTCGGGAACTCGCCGGTTTTGATGCGCTGATAAATGGTCGTGTGCGAGCAATTGAAAACTGCCATCAGATTCGCCATGCGCAACCTTCCCGGCTGGTCGAGCGAGATAACTGGTGCTTTCGCTTTGACCGCGCGGCTTTGCGCTTTACGGTTTTGCAATTCAGTTGCAACGCGGTGAGAGACTTCGCACACTTCGAACTTGCCTACCATTTTCCAATGCTCCAAATGCAAAAAGCCCGCAATGCAGTGACGGCCAATATTCTGGCTTCACTCCATTGCGGGCTTGGTTGTATGTCAGTGACATTGTGTCGCTGCACGTACACATTGGCACCGTGCATTACGGCTGTCAAGCGTTGCTTACAGTGTCTTTTTGAATGGCACGACGTTGGAATTGTCGGACGCGAGCATATCGGCCCAAACTTGCATCATTTTGACCCTGTCGGGCCAATACTTTGCGTGATTATATGACGCCTCCGTTTTGTCCCGGTGCCAGTGGGCAAGCTGCATTTCCACAACATGCGGCGGGAAGTTTCGCTCATTGAGCGCAGTTGAAGCCGTCCCTCTAAAACCATGCGCCGACAGCTTTCCCGCATAACCCATCCGGTAGAGCGCTTGATTGACCGTATTGGGATTCATGACCCCGTTCTTCTTGCTCCGATTTGGGAACAGGTAGGGGGAATCTCCCGCCAGCCCACGCAGCTCCGCAAGCAGCTCCAGCGCGCGAGTTGACAATGGCACCACATGATCCCTGCGTTTCTTCATCTTGTCAGCAGGAATCAGCCAATGCGGGCCGAGCTTCATGTTCGTGCCTTCCAGGTCGAACTCCGTCCATACCGCGTTGCGCAGTTCGTTAGTACGGACGAACGTCACTGCCAACAGCCTAATGGCGAGCTTCACCTGCTCGCTTGCACCGTCCCTTTCCAGCGCCTCCCACAAGGCAGGAAGCTCATCAAACTCAAGATGCTTGTTGTGTCGGACTTCTGGCTTGCTCACCACCTCGCCCAGTGCCCAAGTCGGATCGAAATCCTTCTTGACCTTACCCTTGGACGCCGCGTAGGCGAAGATTGAACGCGAGAGCTGGCGAATATGAATGGCCGTGGTGGCCGCGCCGCGCTCGCGCATCCGTATCTTTTTCTGGTGTGGCATCTTCACCGTCTTGCGATTCGCCACCGCCTCCATGATTGCGCTGAGCTCCGCCGCGCCCACATCCCCCACCTTCATCGCACCCACTTTCGGAAACACCTCGCGCTCTAGAATGCGCATCACCTTTTTGGCGTAGCCGGGGGTGCAATGCTTCGGACTCTCGGGGTTTGCCTTATGGGCTATCCACGCTCGCGCAACCTTCTCGAAGGTGTTTTCACCGTCTGCGACTACCTTTTGCAACTCGGCTTTTCTGTGCTGTCCGGGGTCGATCCCCTTCATCACCAATTGCCGGGCAACTTCATGGGACTCACGCGCAATTGCTAGTGAGACCTCAGGATAGCCACCGATTGTGTGGGTTCTTTCCTTGCCCAGCAGCCGGTATTTGTAACGCCAGCTCTTCGCGTCTTTGGTCGAAATCCACAAGTACAACCCACCGCCGTCAGCAAGCTTCAAGCCTTGGATGCTATCTGTGCCTTCGCGCTGTTTAGCAAGCTTCTTGAACGTGACGTTTTTAACGGTGGTGTCAGTCAGTACGCGCTTCACCTTGAGCGCTCCATGGCTTTTTGATACCCCCAATTATACCCCCATAGACTCTTAATTTGGGGGTATCGTGTCGTACACATCCTTATGCGCCGTTCGCATAAAACACCTGAAAATAAGCCTATTTCGTACAATTCCTTACAGCGACTTACGACGCTAATAGAAATAGAGTTTGGCCATGGTGGCGCGTTCGGTTGAAGACCGTCCATGGTAGCGCGACAGGCGGTTGACGATGGCTTGCTTGAAGATCGAGAGCACCCCACCCCG
>Ga0182007_10001162_pt1 | contig 14257 bp, 10 predicted proteins | sample Sormic07211113_1_FD_123023 | JGI IMG/M metagenome (GOLD analysis project Ga0182007, IMG submission 123023) | Rhizosphere microbial communities from Sorghum bicolor, Mead, Nebraska, USA - 072115-113_1 MetaG | ecosystem: Host-associated > Plants > Roots > Rhizosphere | place: USA: Nebraska... | reverse complement strand
ATAGAGTCTCGATATCTTCCAGGTTCAATGCCACAGGGTTTCCTCAAGCTGGGATCTTGCTTTTCTCGTGGTTGCGCAGGGTGCGTTCTCGGCTGTTCATCACGTGCTGGTACATCGCCAGGCCCGCGGCCTCGGCATCGCCGGCGGCGATCGCCTTGACGATCTGGCGGTGCTCGCGCGCAGAGACGGTCATCGCCTCGTCGGTGAGGTTCTTGCGCCGGAACAGCGACAGCTCCTTGATCAATTTGCGGTAGGTGGCGACCAGCTTGGCATTGCCCGCCAGGGCCAGCAGCCGATCGTGGAACTCCAGGTTGATCCGATGGTAGTCGGGTGCGTTGCCGGCCTTGGCCGAGCGGTCCATCGCATCGGCAAGCTGGCGCAGCTCGCGCACCTCGGCCGGACGAAGGGTCTGGGCGAGCTTGCGCCCGACATACAGGTCCATCGCGGCGCGGACCTCGAAGATCTCGAGTGCTTCCTCGATCGGTACGTCGCGCACGAAGACGCCGCGGTTCTTCTCGGTGCGCACCAGCCCGGCTTCCTCGAGCATCCGGAAGGCCTCGCGCACGGGACCGCGAGAGACCCCGAGCGGGTCGGCCAGCGCGGCTTCGGTGAGCTTTTCGCCGGGGCCGATCTCGCCGTCCAGGATCATGCGTTCGATCTCGGTCTGCACCAGGTTGGCGAGCGAGTTGCCCTGCAGTTGTGCGATGGCAGCCTGGGTCGATGGCGTCGGGGACATGCTTCGATCGTAGGCCACACTTTGTAGATTGTCTACGATTAACAAGCCCTCAAGCAGCGCCACGACCTCGGGCCCCGAGAGCCCGTTGCGAGCTCAGTCGCCCAGGTCCGGGCGCTCGCGCAGGAAGCGCGCGAAGCGCGGCAGCCCGCTCGGATTGGTGCCGTTGTAGCGGTAGCTCACCCAGCTGCCGATCGCCGGTGGCTTCTCGCGATCGGCGTCGCTGAAGCCGGTGCCGAGCTTGAAGCGCTTGCCGTCCTCGGTCTCGACCCACATCGCGCCCATCCGCGCGGCATGCTTGCCGCGGCCCGGCACGTAGGAAACGACGCGCGCATCGGCGTCCTCGAAGGGCTTGACCTTGATCAGGTCGGTGTTGCGCTCGGCGCGGTAGAGCGACCCTCCGCGGTGCAGCATCAGGCCTTCGCCGCCCATGCGCACCGTCTTGTCGAGCAGCGCCTGCAGGTCTTCGTCGGTGGTCGCGCGCAGTTGCGGCACCGCCACGATCCAGGGCGCCTCGGTGATCGGCAGCAGCTTGCGCAAGGCCGCGAGCCGGGTCGTGAAGTCGCCGGGCGACGCGGGCAGGTCGAACACCATGAAGCGCATCTCGCGCCAGGCGGCATCGACCGGCTTGTCGCTGCGCGCGGTGGAGACCGCGTGGGCGAAGCGGCCACGACCCGCCCACAGCTCGCCATCCATGGGCATCGCCGGCAGTGCCGCGGTGAACCAGGCCGGTGCCGCGATCCGCTCGCCGCCGCGGGTCCACAGCTGCTTGCCGTCCCAGTAGGCGCGGACACCGTCGTACTTCTCGCTGACCCAGTAGTCCGCCAGCGGCAAGCCGCGGCGATACACCTCGGCCAGCATCAACGGCGGCGCCTTGCCGGCCATTGCCGCGGGCGCCAGCAAAGCCAGCGCCGCGAGAACGAAAGCCCGTCGATCCATCCTGCGTCCCCGGGCCCGACCTGCCGCTAGCCTTCCGACACGCCGCCCACGACCTGGCTGAAGCCGCCGTCGACGTAGGTGATCTCGGCGGTCACGCCGCTGGCCAGGTCGCTCAGCAGGAAGGCGGCCACGTTGCCGACCTCGTCGATGGTCACGTTGCGGCGCATCGGCGCGACCTTGGAGATCGCCGACAAGAGCTTGCCGAAGTCCTTGATGCCGCTGGCCGCCAGCGTCTTGATCGGGCCGGCGCTGATGCCGTTGACGCGCATGCCCTTGGGGCCCAGCGACTCGGCCAGGTAGCGCACCGAGGCCTCGAGCGAGGCCTTGGCCAGGCCCATGGTGTTGTAGTTGGGCAGCGCACGGATGGCGCCCAGGTAGGTCAGCGTGAGAAGGGCCGACTTGTCGTTGAGATAGGGCAGGGCCGCCTTGGCCATCGCCGGGAAGCTGTAGGCGCTGATGTCGTGCGCGATCTTGAAGCCTTCGCGCGACAGGCCATCGAGGAAGTCGCCGGCGATGGCCTCGCGCGGCGCGAAGCCGATGCTGTGGACGAAGCCGTCGAAGGTGGGCCAGGTCTGCGCCAGGTCGGCGAACAGCTTCTCGATCTGGGCGTCGTCGCCGACATCGCAGTCGAACACCAGCTTGGAGCCGAAATCGGCCGCGAACTCGGTGATCCGGTCCTTGAAGCGCTCGCCCACGTAGCTGAAGGCCAGTTCGGCGCCTTGCGCGTGGCAGGCCTTGGCGATGCCGTAGGCGATCGAGCGGTTGCTCAGAACGCCCGTGATCAGAAGTTTTTTGCCGGAAAGAAAGCCCATGGGACGACCTCGTGTAAATCTTGGGCAGAATTCTCGCATGCGAGCCTGGCTTCTTTTCGTGTTGGCCCTGTGGGTCGGTCCCACCTGGGCGGCGCATGCCTACGCCCAGTTCGGCGACATCAAGTACCCGCCTGGCTTCACTCATTTCGACTACGTCAATCCCCAGGCCCCCAAGGGCGGGGAGATCCGCATGGTGCCGCCGACGCGGCCGACCAACTTCGACAAGTTCAATCCTTTCACGCTCAAGGGCACGGCGCCGTACGGCATCGGCGGCCTGATGTTCGAGAGCCTGCTGACCGGCAATTCGGAGGAGCCGACGACGGCCTACGGCCTGCTCGCCGAGGATGTCGAGGTGGCCGCCGACAAGAAATCCGCCACCTTCAGGATCAACCCCAAGGCACGCTTCAACGACGGGAGCCCGGTGCTGGCGGCCGACGTGGTCCATTCGTTCACGACGCTCACCGGCAAGCTGGCGGCCCCCCAGTTCAAGACGATCTACGCCGAAGTCATAGGCGTCACGGCGGTCGGCGAACGCACCGTGCGCTTCGATTTCAAGAACCCCAACCCCGAGTTGCCGCTGGTGGTCGGCGGCATGCCGGTGTTCAGCCGGGCCTGGGGCGGCGGCAAGCCTTTCGATCAGATCACCACCGACGTGCCGATCGGCTCGGGCCCCTACAAGCTGGTCAACCCGCGCATGGGACGGGACATCACCTACACCCGCGATCCGAACTACTGGGGCGCCGACCTGCCGGTGCGCAAGGGCTTCTTCAATTTCGATCGCGTGACCTACCGCATCTACCTGGACGAGACCGCCAAGTTCGAAGGCCTCAAGGCCGGCGAGTTCGACTACATGCGCGAGTTCACTTCGCGCAACTGGGCGCGGCAGTACAAGGGCAAGCAGTTCGATTCGGGCGAGATCGTGAAGCGCGCCTTCGAGAACAAGAATCCTGGCGATTTCCAGGGCTACGTGTTCAATGCGCGCAATCCGAAGTTCAAGGACATCCGGGTGCGCCAGGCGATCGGGCTGGCGGTGGACTTCGAATGGCTCAACCGGCAGCTGTTCTATGGGCTGTACAAGCGGGTCGAGGGCTATTTCCCGAACAGCGAGTTCCATGCCGAAGGCCTGCCGACGCCCGAAGAACTGGCGCTCCTCGAACCCTTGCGGGACAAGCTGCGGCCCGAAGTCTTCGGCCCGGCCGTGGTGTCGCCGAGCACGGCGCCGCCGGGCAGCCTGCGCGACAACCTGCGAAAGGCACGCGAATTGCTCGCGCAAGCCGGATGGACCTACCGGGACGGCGCCTTGCGCAACGACAAGGGCGAACCGTTCACGATCGAGTTCCTGAACGACCAGCCGTCGCTGATCCGCGTCGCGACGCCGTTCCAGACCGCGCTGCAGAAGCTCGGCATCCAGATGACCTTCCGGACGGTCGATTTTTCGCTCGCCCAGCAACGCATGGACAACTTCGATTTCGAGATGACGACCGTGCGGCTGCCGGGCAGCACGGCGCCCGGCGGCGAACTGCTGGAGTTGTTCGGCTCCGAGGCGGCCACCACGCCGGGGTCGCGCAACATCTGGGGCATTTCCGACCCCGCCGTCGACGCGCTGGTGCAGAAGGTCGTGAGCGCCACGACCCGGCCCGAGCTCAGTGCCGCGATGCGGGCGCTGGACCGAGTGCTGTCGCATGGCTACTACTCGATCCCGCAGTACTACGGCGGTGCGTTCCTGATCGGCTACCGTCCGAAGCCCTTCGTCCTGCCCGACGTGATTCCGCCCTACTACGATGCGGATGGTTGGGCCATGAGCACCTGGTGGGCATCGCCCGCCAACAAATAGGAAGGCCATGGCCAGCTACATCCTCAAACGCCTGCTGCTGATGGTGCCCACGCTGTTCGGCGTGCTGCTGCTGACTTTCGTCGTGATCCAGTTCGTGCCGGGCGGCCCGGTCGAGCAGATGGTGTCCCAGCTGCAGGGGCGCGATTCCGGCGGCGAGCGCGCGGCCACGAGCGGTGCGGGCTACCGTGGTCGGCAAGGGCTCGATCCGCAGCGCATCGAGGAGATCAAGCAGCTCTACGGCTTCGACAAGCCGCCGCTGGCGCGCTTCTGGCAGATGCTGAAGTCCTATGCGCGCTTCGACCTCGGCACCAGCTTCTACCAGCGCAAGGCGGTCTGGGACCTGGTCAAGGAGAAGATGCCGGTGTCGATCAGCCTCGGGCTCTGGACCTTCTTCATCAGCTACCTGATCGCCGTGCCCCTGGGCGTCGCGAAGGCGGTGCGGGCCGGCACCCGATTCGACTTCCTGACCACGCTGGTGGTGCTGGTCGGCTATGCGATCCCGGGCTTCGTGCTCGGCGTCGCGCTGCTCGTGATCTTCGGCGGCCAGCTGCAGTGGTTCCCGCTGCGCGGCCTGACCTCGCCGAATTGGGAATCGATGGGGTGGGGCGCGCGGATCGTCGACTACCTCTGGCACATCGCGCTGCCGGTGACGGCGATGGTGCTCGGCAGCTTCGCGGTCACGGCCATGCTGACCAAGAACTCCTTCCTCGAGGAGATCCGCAAGCAGTACGTGCTGACCGCGCGCGCCAAGGGGCTGAGCGAACGCGACGTGCTGTGGAAGCACGTCTTCCGCAACGCGCTGATCCCGATCGTCACCGGTTTCCCGGCGGCCTTCATCGGCGCCTTCTTCACGGGCTCGCTGCTGATCGAGACCTTGTTCTCGCTCGACGGCCTGGGCCTGCTGAGCTACGAGAGCGTGATCCGCCGCGACTATCCGGTGGTGCTGGGCACGCTCTATTTGTTCACATTGATCGGCCTGCTGACCAAGCTGATCAGCGATCTCTGCTACGTGATGGTGGATCCGAGGGTGAAGTTTGACTAGCGGCGGCGTCACCGTGTCGCCCGGGCGCCGCGCCTGGCTGCGCTTCAGGCGCAACCGCATCGGCTACTGGAGCCTCGTCCTGTTCACGCTGCTGGTGGTGCTGAGCCTGTTCGCCGAGCTGCTCTCCACCGACAAGCCGCTGGTGGTGCGCTACGACGGCCAGACCTACTTTCCGGTGCTGCGGGACTATTCCGAAAAAACCTTCGGCGGCGACTTCGAGACCCCGGCCGACTACCTCGACCCCTTCATCCGCGAGCGGATCACGTCGGGCGGCAACTGGGCGGTCTACGCGCCGAATCCCTACGGGCCCAAGACGCTCAACTACTTCGCCAAGTCCCCCAATCCGGCGGCGCCTTCGGCCCAGAACCTGCTGGGCAGCGACGACCGTGGCCGGGACCTGCTGGCGCAGCTGATCTACGGTTTCCGGGTCAGCGTGCTTTTCGCGCTGGCGCTGACGGCGATCGGCACCGTGCTGGGCATCGTCACGGGCGCGGTCCAGGGCTTCTTCGCCGGCAAGACCGACCTGGCCTTCCAGCGCTTCATCGAGATCTGGGGCTCGATGCCCGAGCTGTACCTGCTGATCATCTTCAGTGCCGTGTTCGCGCCCAGCGTCGCGCTGCTGCTGATCCTGCTGAGCCTGTTCGGCTGGATGGGCCTGTCGGACTACGTGCGGGCCGAGTTCCTGCGCAACCGGCAAATGGACTACGTGCGCGCCGCGCGCGCGCTCGGCGTCGGCAACCTGCAGATCATGTGGAAGCACATCCTTCCCAACAGCATGACGCCGGTCGTCACCTTCCTGCCGTTTCGCATGAGCGCCGCCATCCTGGCGTTGACCTCGCTCGACTTCCTCGGCCTCGGCGTGCCGCCGGGCACGCCTTCGCTCGGCGAACTGCTGAGCCAGGGCAAGGCCAACATCGACGCCTGGTGGATATCGATGTCGACCTTCGGCGTGCTGGTGGTCACCTTGATGCTGCTGACCTTCATGGGCGATGCCTTGCGCGATGCGCTCGATCCGCGGAAGGCCGACCAATGAACGGCGCACTGCTGAAAGTCCAGGGCCTGCGCGTCGCCTTCGGCGCCAAGGAAGTCGTGCACGGCATCGACTTCGAGATCGCGCCTGGCGAGAAGCTGGCGCTGGTCGGCGAGTCGGGCTCGGGCAAGACGGTCACCGCGCTGAGCCTGCTGCGGCTGGTGCAGAACGCCGACATCTCCGGCACGGCGCGCTTCGAGCACGACGAAGCGGGCGCGGCGGCGCGCGATCTGCTCTCGCTGCCCGAACGCACGCTGCGCGGCATCCGCGGCAAGGAGATCGCGATGATCTTCCAGGAGCCCATGACCGCGCTCAATGCGCTCTACGCGGTCGGCGACCAGATCGCGGAGGTGCTCGAACTGCACCAGGGCCTGTCGGCGCAGGCGGCGCGCGAGGCAGCGGTGCAACTGCTGGCCGACACCGGCATTCCGGAACCGGCGCGGCGGGCGAGGGCGTTCCCGCACCAGCTCTCGGGCGGCCAGCGCCAGCGCGCGATGATCGCGATGGCCCTGGCCTGCAAGCCGCGGCTGCTGCTGGCCGACGAGCCGACCACCGCGCTCGACGTCACGGTGCGCGCGCAGATCCTCGACCTGCTGGCCGATCTTCAGCGCCAGCACGGCATGGCGGTGCTGCTGATCACCCACGACCTGAACCTGGTGCGGCGATTCGCCGACCGGGTGGCGGTGATGGAGAACGGCCATCTGGTCGAGCACGGCCCCGTGGCGACGGTCTTCGGCGCACCGCGGCATCCCTACACGCGCCGGCTGATCGACAGCCGCCCGACGCGCGACGTGGCACCCGTGCCGGTCGATCCGGCGGCGCTGCCGGTGCTCGCGGCCAGCGGGCTGCGCGTGATCTACCCGGTGCCGCGGCCCGGCATCAAGGGGTGGTTCACCAAGGGCGAGTTCGTGGCGGTCCAGGGCGCTGACTTCCGCATCGCGCCGGGCCAGACCCTGGGCGTGGTCGGCGAGTCCGGCTCTGGCAAGTCGACGCTGGCGCTGGCGGCGCTCGGCCTGCTGAAGCACCAGGGGCAGCTCGACGTCGCCGGCCGGCAATGGGCCGCGGGCGGCGCCAGCGACCGTGGCCTGCGGCGCCTGATGCAGGTCGTCTTCCAGGACCCGTTCTCGTCCCTGTCGCCGCGCATGACGGTCGAGCAGATCGTCGGCGAGGGCCTGACGGTGCATGCGCCCGAACTCGACGTCCGCGCCCGCCGCGCCCGGTCGCTCGCGGCGCTGGCCGAGGTCGGCCTGACCGAGGACCAGTTCCCGGCCCTGCTCGAGCGCTATCCGCACGAATTCTCCGGCGGCCAGCGGCAGCGCCTGGCGATCGCGCGGGCCTTGATCGTCGAGCCCAAGCTGCTGGTGCTCGACGAGCCGACCAGCGCCCTCGACGTCACGATCCAGAAGCAGGTGCTGGGCCTGCTGCAGCGCTTGCAGCGCGAGCGCGGGCTGAGCTACCTGCTGATCACCCACGACGTCGAGGTGATCCGCGCCATGGCGCACCAGGTCATCGTCATGAAGGACGGCGCGATCCTCGAATCGGGTCCGGTCGGGCAGGTGCTCGATGCGCCCGTCCATCCGTACACGCAGAAGCTGGTGGCGGCGGCTGCAACCTGAAACCTTGCGGGACAGACCAAGAAACTGCGCAGCAGTTTTTGCGCTGTCCCCAACTGACTAGAAAAATCTTCATGTCTACCTACGACAGGCGCGCCGCCTGGCGCGCGGCGCTGGCCTGCATGGTCACGCTGGCTGTGGCCATGGGCCTGGGCCGTTTCGCCTTCACGCCGATGCTGCCGGTCATGCTGCACGAGGGCAAGCTCGACCTGCAGGCCGGCGGCGTGCTGGCCTCGCTCAACTACCTCGGCTATTTCCTGGGCGCCCTGAGCTGCGCCGCGATCCGGGCCAAGCCTGCGCACATGGTGCGCGGCGGCCTGGTGGCCACCGCCGTGCTGCTGCTCGGCATGGGCCTGCTGCAGGGCTTCAGCGCCTGGGGCGTGCTGCGGACCGCGGCCGGCGTGATGAGTGCCTGGACCTTCGTCTTCGCCTCCGGCTGGGGCCTGCGGCGGCTGGCGGAGACCGGCGCGCCGGCGCTCGCCGGCGTGATTTACACCGGCCCCGGCATCGGCATCGCCGCCACCGGCCTGCTGGGCGGCGCACTCGGTCGCTGGGGCTCCGAGGCCGGCTGGATCGGCTTCGGATTGCTGTCGCTGGTGCTGATCGCGGCCATCTGGCGCATCTTCGGCGATGGCGAACACGCCCACGCCGGCGCTCCTGCGGTCGCAGCGGCCCCGCCGTCGGCCAGCGCATCGGCGGCCGCGCGCAGCGACGCGCGCTGGCTGGTCGGGCTCTACGGGCTGGCGGGCTTCGGCTACATCATCACCGCGACCTTCCTGCCGGTGATCGCCCGCCAGGCGCTGCCGGGTTCGCCCTGGCCGGACTTCTTCTGGCCGCTGTTCGGCCTGGCCATCGTCCCTGGCGCGCTGATCGGCGCCCGGGCGCCGCCCCACTGGGACAACCGGCTGCTCCTCGCGGCCGCCTATGCGTTGCAGGCGGTCGGCGTCGTGCTGTCGGTGGCCTGGCCGACGATCTGGGGTTTCGGCCTCGGCAGCCTGCTGCTGGGCATGCCCTTCACCGCGATCACCCTTTTCGCAATGCGGGATGCGCGCCGGCTGCGCGGGAACGCATCGGCGGGCCTGATCGGCTACGCGACCGCCTCCTATGGCGTCGGCCAGATCCTCGGCCCCTTGTTTGCGGCGCCGCTGGCGCAGCGCACGGGATCGTTCGCGGTGCCACTGTGGGTCGCCGCGGCGGTCCTGACGGCCGGAGCGTTGCTTTTTGCAATGGTTTGGTGGCGCTCGGCAAGGGCCAAAGCGCTCCAAAAGCCGTAGAAACCCCTGTTTCTGTAACGCATTTGGCATATAATTCGAGGCTCACGACCAAACGGGCGGGTACCAACCGCCCGTTTTTTATTGGTCGAAGCATTTTCGATGCGGCCGGCGCCCCAGGGCGAGTGGGAAACCCGGCGGCATCGTGTGAACTCAAAGGCGAACAAAGACACGTGGCATTGCAGCAGACAGTGGAACAAACCGTGGCCGGTCTCGGCTACGACCTGGTCGAGATCGAGCGCTCGGCCGGAGGACTGCTGCGCGTCACGATTGATTTGCCCTGGACCGGCCCCAACTCTGAAGCTGCCGCCGCCGGGGCGCCCGAGCCCTTCATCACGGTCGAGGATTGCGAAAAGGTCACGCGCCAGCTGCAGTTCGCGCTCGAGGTCGACGGCGCCGAGTACAAGCGGCTCGAGGTGTCATCGCCGGGCATCGATCGGCCGTTGCGCAACGAACAGGATTTCGAGCGTTTTGCCGGCGAGGTGATCGACATCACGCTGAAAGCCCCGATGGGCGCGGCGGCGGCGGGTCAGGTGTCCGCCAACCGCAAGAAATTTCGCGGCACGCTGGAGCGTGTCGCAGCCGCAGACGGTACGCCCGGATGGCAGATCGTCTGGAGCGAGGAGCCGGCGGCGAAGCCCGGCCAGAAGATCAGCAAGAAGCGCGTGCCTGCCCCCCTGCAGGCGCTCGGTTTTGCTTTGGACGAGTTGCGCGAAGCGCGGCTCGCCCCGATAGTGGATTTCAATGGGCGCAGGCCAAAACCCGGCACCGCGGTGTCGGACTGAATGAGGAGAGTGGTGGCATGAATCGCGAAATGTTGATGTTGGTGGATGCGATCTCGCGCGAGAAGAACGTCGAGCGCGACGTCGTCTTCGGCGCGGTCGAATCCGCCCTGGCGCAAGCCACCAAGAAGCTCTACCAGGGCGACGTGGACATTCGCGTCGCCGTCGACCGCGACAGCGGCGACTACGAGACCTTCCGCCGCTGGCATGTCGTTCCGGACGAAGCCGGCCTGCAGCTGCCCGACCAGGAAATCCTGCTGTTCGAAGCCAAGGAAGAGATGCCCGACATCGAGGTCGACGAATACATCGAAGAAGCGGTGGACTCGGTGCCGATCGGCCGCATCGGCGCCATGGCCGCCAAGCAGGTGATCCTGCAAAAGATCCGCGACGCCGAGCGCGAGATGCTGCTCAACGACTTCATGTCGCGCGGCGAGAGGATCTTCACCGGCACCGTCAAGCGCCTGGACAAGGGCGACATCATCGTGGAAGCGGGCCGGGTCGAAGGCCGCCTGCGCCGCAGCGAGATGATCGCCAAGGAAAACCTGCGCAACGGCGACCGCGTGCGGGCCATGATCATGGAGGTCGATCTCACGCTGCGCGGGGCGCCGATCATCCTGTCGCGCTCGGCGCCCGAGTTCATGATCGAGCTGTTCCGCCAGGAAGTGCCCGAGATCGAACAGGGCCTGCTCGAGATCAAGAGCTGCGCCCGCGACCCCGGTTCGCGCGCCAAGATCGCGGTGCTCTCGCACGACAAGCGGGTCGATCCGATCGGCACCTGCGTCGGCGTGCGCGGCACCCGGGTCAACGCGGTCACCAACGAGCTCGCCGGCGAGCGTGTCGACATCGTGCTGTGGAGCGAGGACCCGGCCCAGTTCGTGATCGGCGCCCTGGCGCCGGCCAATGTGTCGTCGATCGTGGTCGACGAAGAAAAGCATGCAATGGACGTGGTGGTCGACGAGGAAAACCTCGCGATCGCGATCGGCCGTGGCGGCCAGAACGTGAGGCTCGCCTCCGACCTGACCGGCTGGAAGATCAACATCATGGACGCCAACGAGTCGGCCCAGAAGCAGGCGACCGAAACCGATGCCAGCCGCAAGCTGTTCATGGAGAAGCTCGACGTCGACGAGGAAATCGCCGACATCCTGATCTCCGAAGGCTTCACCAGCCTCGAGGAAGTGGCCTACGTGCCGATCTCCGAGCTGCTCGAGATCGAGAGCTTCGACGAAGACACCATCAACGAGCTGCGTTCGCGCGCCAAGGATGCGTTGTTGACGGCGGAGATCGCCCGTGAAGAGGACGTCGAGAGCGTTTCGCAGGATCTGCGCGACCTCGCCGGCCTCGACCCGGCCCTGATTCCCAAATTGGCCGAGGCGGGTGTGCATACCCGTGACGACCTGGCCGACCTCGCGGTCGATGAACTCACCGAAATCACCGGCCAGAGCGCCGATGAGGCCAAGAACCTGATCTTGAAAGCCCGCGAACATTGGTTCGCCGGCCAAGAGTGACGGTCATGGAGGCACGAAACCAATATGTCCAGTACCACTGTCGCCGAGTTCGCGAACGAACTCAAGAAGACTCCCGAAACCTTGCTTGACCAGCTCAAGAGCGCAGGCGTGCCCAAGCAGGCCGTCACCGATGCGCTGAGCGAGGCCGACAAGCAGCGCCTGCTCGGCTTCCTGAAGGCCAGCCACGGCACGGTCGAGCCCGAGCGCAAGAAGATCACGCTGACCAAGAAGTCGACCAGCGAGATCAAGCAGGCCGACGCCACCGGCCGCGCCCGCACCATCCAGGTCGAGGTGCGCAAGAAGCGCACCTTCATCCAGCGCGATGAAGGTCATCCCGCCGTGTCCGAGGCAACCGCCGCGGCCGAGGCCGAGGCACCGGTCGCCGCCGCGCCCGCCGCGCCCCAGATCGACGAGGCCGAACTCGCCCGCCGCGAGGAGGACGCACGTCGCCAGGCCGAACTGATCCGCCGCCAGGAAGAAGAACTGGTCGAGAAGCGCCGCCTGCGCGAAGAAGCCGAAGCCCGCGAACGCGAGAAGGCCGAGCGCGCCGAGCAGGCCGAGAAGGAGGCCAAGGCCGCCCGCAAGAAGGCCGCCGAAGCCGCGACCCCGGTGACCGAAGGCGCGCCCGAAGCGCCCGAGGAAGCCCCGGCCGTGACCGACCGCAAGGTCGCCGCCGAAGCCGCCGCGGCGCAAGCCAAGGACGATGCCAAGGCCAAGGCCGCCGCCGAATCGAAGGCCCGTGCCGACGAGGAAGCCGCCCGCGCCAAGGACCTCGACGAACGCCGCCGCAAGGCGCTGGCCGAAGCCGAAGCCATCCGCGCCATGATGAACGCGCCGGCCCGCGTGCTGGTGCCGCACAAGGCGCCCGAGAAGCCCGCGCCCGAAAAGGCGGCGGTCAAGGGCACGCTGCACAAGCCGACCGCACCGCCGGCGCGCCCCGGTGCGCCCGCTGCGCCTGGCGCCGCGGCCGCCCCCGGCGCCGGCAAGGAAGTCAAGTCGGCCAAGCTCTCGTCGAGCTGGGCTGGCGACACGGCCAAGAAGAAGGAAATCAAGACCCGCGGCGATGCCAGCGGGGGCGTCGGCCGCGGCAACTGGCGCGGAGGCCCGCGTGGGCGTCGTGGCAACGACCGTGGCGGCCACGAGGAGCGCATGCCGGCGGCACCGGTCGAGGCGCGCGTGCTCGAAGTGCACGTGCCCGAGACCATCACGGTGGCGGAGCTCGCGCACAAGATGGCTGTCAAGGCGTCGGAAGTCATCAAGCAACTGATGAAGCTCGGCCAGATGGCGACCATCAACCAGTCGCTCGACCAGGACACCGCGATGATCATCGTGGAAGACATGGGCCACACGGCCGTGGTCGCCGCGCTGGACGATCCGGAAGCCTTCACCGACGACGACGTCTCGGCAACGCAGGCCGAAGCCTTGCCGCGCGCACCGGTCGTGACCGTCATGGGCCACGTCGACCACGGCAAGACCTCGCTGCTGGACTACATCCGCCGCGCCAAGGTCGCTGCGGGCGAAGCCGGCGGCATCACGCAGCACATCGGGGCGTACCACGTCCAGACCGCTCGCGGCATGGTGTCCTTCCTGGACACCCCGGGCCACGAGGCGTTCACCGCCATGCGGGCCCGCGGTGCGCAGGCCACCGACATCGTGATCCTGGTGGTGGCGGCCGACGACGGCGTCATGCCGCAGACCAAGGAAGCCATCAAGCACGCGAAGGCGGCGGGTGTGCCGATCGTGGTCGCGATCAACAAGATCGACAAGCCTGATGCCAACCTCGACCGCGTCAAGCAGGAACTGGTGGCTGAAGAAGTCGTGCCCGAAGAGTACGGCGGCGACGTGCCGTTCGTGCCGGTCTCGGCCAAGACGGGGCAGGGCGTCGACGACCTGCTCGAACAAGTGCTGCTGCAGGCCGAAGTGCTGGAACTCAAGGCGCCGGTCGATGCCGCCGCCAAGGGCCTGGTCATCGAAGCCCAGCTCGACAAGGGCCGTGGCCCGGTGGCGACCGTGCTGGTCCAGTCCGGCACGCTCAAGACCGGCGACGTGGTGCTGGCCGGCTCGACCTATGGCCGCGTGCGCGCCATGATCGACGAGGACGGCAAGACCATCAAGTCCGCGGGTCCGTCGATCCCGGTCGAGATCCAGGGCCTGACCGAAGTGCCGCAAGCGGGCGACGAGTTCATGGTGATGGCCGACGAGCGCCGGGCGCGCGAGATCGCCACCTACCGTGCCGGCAAGTTCCGCAACACCAAGCTGGCGAAGGCCCAGGCGGCGAACCTGCAGAACATGTTCACCGACCTCTCGGCCGGCGAAGTCCAGACGCTGCGGATCATCATCAAGGCCGACGTCCAGGGCTCGCAGGAAGCACTGGCGCAGTCGCTGCTCAAGCTGGCGACCGAGGAAGTCAAGGTGCAGATGGTGTACGCCGGGGTCGGCGGCATCAGCGAAAGCGACATCAACCTCGCGATCGCCTCGAAGGCCATCGTGATCGGCTTCAACGTGCGGGCCGATGCCGGTGCGCGCAAGCTGGCCGAGAGCAACGGCGTGCAACTGCACTACTACAGCATCATCTACGACGCTGTGGACGACATCAAGGTCGCCATGTCCGGCATGCTGGCTCCCGAGCGGCGCGAAGAGATCATCGGCTCGGCCGAGATCCGCACCGTGTTCGTGGCCTCCAAGATCGGTACGGT
>Ga0182007_10001161_pt1 | contig 14261 bp, 13 predicted proteins | sample Sormic07211113_1_FD_123023 | JGI IMG/M metagenome (GOLD analysis project Ga0182007, IMG submission 123023) | Rhizosphere microbial communities from Sorghum bicolor, Mead, Nebraska, USA - 072115-113_1 MetaG | ecosystem: Host-associated > Plants > Roots > Rhizosphere | place: USA: Nebraska... | reverse complement strand
GAATCCGGACCGGCCCGCCGGGGGCGAAGATTGGTAATGCAAAAATTGCTGGCCGAAAGAAAAAACAAAAACGTCCAGCAGCAAACTGGTAGCCAGCAGAGAATTTTTCCACCGAGCAAAAAAGTGGTGGTCATATTGGGGCAAGTCCTCAACGATTTTTCGTTGCTCAACACTGGGTCCACCGGTGTTCACAGCCTCGCCTTCTATAGGAAATGCATAGCGACGCTCTTGGACCAAACCGACGCAACAATAATCTTTAAAGCCCATCCCTGGGAGCAAAAGAAGGCCAATCTCAATGGTCGAGTAACATACGACGCTCTGGTTAGCGAGTTCGGCTCGATGGAAGAGCGCATCAAATTTGTCGAAGACTATCCGATCGATGATCTTTTTCTGGAAGCTGACTTCGCCATTGGACTCAACACGCAAAGCCTGCTTGAAGCGGCACTTGCGGGCATCAAGCCGATACAGGCGGGCGAAGCCTTCTACGGAAAAAAAGGATTCACGTATGACGTCGCAGGCGTCGACGAAATCGCGGCTATCGTAAACTCCCGTCGAAGTGCCTGTCTATCTGTGGCGGAATTCGCAGATTATGAGTCTTTCATGATGAAGGCGCTACTGCAGTGGTTCATTCCAGAAGCACCAGCGCAGGGCATCGAACGGGTCGCCGAAATACTAGGTCCAATACCCGTCAACGCCTCAAAAAGCCAGAGCAGCAAGACTGCTCAGCCGAAAACGGCCCCCAAAGTTGCGTCAAAGCCCGGTTTGTCCGCTCCTGCTGCGCCGACTCCAGTGGCTACGTCTAGTTCCAATGGCTCGATTGCTCAGCGAAAGCTGCAGAAATTGCGCAGGACGCCTCGTGCGTTTTTTCGCGATTCTGGCTCTCCTGTTTTGAAAGCGCTGGGAAAATTGTTCTAGAGAGGCTTCAATTTTTCTAAGATAAAGTGTTTGAAAGGGCGTGATGGTCAAAACAAAGAGTCCTGTGCAGATTAAGCTCGATGAATTAAGGCATCGATGTGCGGCTAAGGGTGGTCGTATTGCGGCTAGCGCCCAAGTCAATCCTGGGTTGATATTTGAGGGTGCAATTGATATCGGAGATGAAGTAGTCATCCATAAGCCCGTTGAGATCGGGCTTCTCACATATATCAATGTCGGAGCAGTTGTTTTTCCTCATGTCAGTCTTGGGCGTTTTTGCTCGATCGGCCGCAGCGTGCAGATAGGACTTGCGAGCCATCCGACGAATTTTTTAAGCACGCATCCCTTCCAGTTCTCTCCGGGCCTCTTCGCAGGCGTAGAGGGCTACGCGCAACTTCAGACCGCGAAGTGGCGGTTCCACGAACCGACCAGTGTGGGTCATGACGTCTGGATCGGGGCTGCAGCCCTCATTATGTCGGGGGTCACGATAGGTACCGGTGCTGTAATTGGCGCAGGCGCCGTAGTCACGCGCGATGTTGCTCCGTACGATGTCGTTGGTGGTGTTCCCGCGCGCAAGATAGGCCAACGATTTGAGCGGGAGATCGTGGAGCGCCTCCTGGGCAGCAAATGGTGGGAATTGCCTTTTGATAAATTGGCTGAAATTGAGTTCTCGAACATAGAGGCAGCACTTGGAAAAATTGAAGAAATCCATTCCGAAAGAAAAAATTCGTGATCTTGTGCATTGATGTGCATGATTTCTGAAGATTTCGCTCAATTTGCTATGTATTTTGGTGCTTAAATGATTTCCTTGAATTCGATTTCCATTGGTAATGAGTCTCCGTTTGTTCTATTTGGCGGGATGAATGTATTGGAGTCGGCTGAAATTTCGATGAAGGTGTGCGAGGAATATGTTCGTGTAACGAAAAAGCTTGAAATTCCTTACATTTTCAAGGCAAGTTTTGACAAGGCGAATCGTTCTTCTATTCACTCGTACCGAGGGCCGGGCATCGAAGCGGGACTTCGGATTCTTGAGGCCGTCAAAGGAGAGTTTGGAATACCAATCATCACAGATGTTCACGAACCCTGGCAGGCTTCCGTAGCAGCAGAAGTAGTTGATATTCTTCAGCTTCCTGCATTCTTGGCTAGACAGACCGATTTGGTAGTTGCCTTGGCCAAGACTGGCCGCTTCATCAATATCAAGAAGCCTCAGTTCCTCAGCCCTACACAGGTTCTGAATATCGTGGAGAAGTTCAGGGAGGCCGGCAATGATCGATTGATTCTGTGCGACCGCGGAACCTGCTTCGGCTATGACAACCTCGTCGTCGACATGTTGGGCTTCGGCGTCATGAAGAAGACTTGCAGCGACCTGCCGATCATCTTCGACGTCACTCACTCGCTTCAGCAACGGGACTCGATGGGCGCGGCCTCAGGTGGGCGGCGCGAGCAGGTCGTCGATCTGGCCCGTGCCGGGATGGCTGTCGGCCTGGCGGGGTTGTTCTTGGAAGCGCATCCGGATCCAAGTGCCGCGAAATGCGATGGACCGAGCGCATTGCCGCTCGATCTGCTGGAACCCTTCCTGTCTCAAATCAAATCGCTCGACGATTTGGTCAAGTCGTTTCCGAAGCTGCACATTTCATGAGCACGATGGCCGCGCATGAGCAGGCGAAGGGGCGCTTGGCGATCGTGATCCCGGCGCGCTACGGTTCGACTCGGCTGCCGGGAAAGCCGCTGGTCGACATCCTGGGAAAACCGATGGTTCAGCACGTCTACGAACGTGCGCTGGAGGTGCCTGATGTCGATGCGGTCGTGGTTGCAACGGATGACCAACGCATCGTCGATGCTGTCGCGGCATTCGGAGGACGCAGTGTCATGACCTCTCCTTACCATGCTTCAGGTACGGACAGGCTCGTCGAAGTCATGGCCTCGGTGGAAGCGGATCTCTACATCAATCTGCAAGGTGATGAGCCATTGGTTCGTCCAGCGGACCTTCATGCGCTTGCCCGCGGCATGTGGCGCGACACGTCCGTAGTGGTTGGCACGTTGTGCCACCGTATGCTGGCGGAAGAAGCAAAGGACCCCAATCAAGTCAAGGTGGTGCTGGCAGACAACGGCGATGCCTTGTATTTCAGCCGCGCACCGATCCCCTACGTACGCGACGACAGCAGCGCCGACTACGAACACTTCAAACACGTGGGCGTCTACGCCTATCGGCGAGAAGTGCTGGCAGCCTATTCCAAGTTGTCACCGCCGATGCTCGAGCAAGCCGAGAAGTTGGAGCAACTGCGACTGCTGGCCGCGGGATTGCGCATTCGCGCCTTTCAAGTCGAGCCGACGGGGCCGGGTGTGGATACGCCGGAAGGTCTCGAAGAAGTCCGCGCTTTGATGGCTGGCAGCGGGGCGTGCAAACCGGCGAGCACATGCCCGAACTCGCTCGCAGGCGTTCGACTTGTGATCACCGACGTGGATGGCGTGCTGACAGATGGCGGCATCTACTACGACGCGTCGGGTGAATCCTTCAAACGCTTCCACGTCCGCGATGGCTTGGGAATGCGCATGCTGGAATCCTGCGGCGTCAAGGTGGCGGTCCTCTCGGGCCGGGACTCCAACGCCCTTCGCAGGCGCGTCAGCGATCTGGGCGTCTCGTTCGCGATGTTCGGAGTGAAGGACAAGGCCGAGGCCTGTCTTGCGCTGATGAAGCAGGCAGGGGCAGTGGCCGAGCAGACGGCTTGCATCGGCGACGACAGCATTGATTTGCCGGCGTTTGCCGTGTGCGGCATCTCATTCGCGGTGGCCGATGCCCCGCTGTATGTGCAAGAGGCAGCATCGCGGACTTTGTCGCTTGCAGGTGGACAAGGTGCCTTCCGCGCAGTCGCCGACGAGATTCTCCAGGCCCAAGACAAGCATCACGTGCTGGCGACTGCAGTTGGGTATGCGTCAGTCAGCGATTCGATGGCGCAGTAGGGTCGAGAAAGAAGACCCTTGAGTTGAATACGAGGAAAGAATGATTGCAGTAGATGTAGCAAGGAACGTGGTCTCGATGGAGATCCAGGCCTTGGAAAGCATGTCGAATCGGCTGGACGACAGCTTCGCCAATGCGGTGGCCATCATCCAGGAAGCGCGTGGCCGCGTGGTCGTGCTCGGCATGGGCAAGTCGGGCATCATCGGCAGGAAGATCGCTGCGACGATGGCCTCCACGGGCACTGCGTCTTTTTTCGTTCATCCAGGTGAAGCCTTCCACGGCGATCTGGGCATGCTTCGAGCGATCGATGTCGCGTTGATGATCTCGAACAGCGGCGAGACGGAGGAGTTGATCCGGCTGCTGCCCTTCATGGAGCATCAGCAGATCCGCGTCATCGCGATGACCGGCGGCCTGGATTCGACCTTGGCTCGACACGCCGACGCGGTCCTCAATGTCTCGGTGCAGAAGGAAGCGTGCAGCAACAATCTTGCGCCCACCAGTTCGACCACCGCCACGCTGGTCATGGGCGACGCACTGGCGGTCGCGTTGTCGACGTTGAAGGGATTCCAGCCTGAGGACTTCGCTCGTTTCCATCCCGGCGGCAGCCTGGGTCGCCGGTTGCTGACGCGCGTCGGTGATGTCATGCACAGCGGCAACCTGCCGATCTGCCAGGCCACTTCGACATTGCGCGATGTCGTGCAGACCATCACCAGCGGTCGCTTGGGGTTGGCGCTCGTGATGGAGGGCGCGAACTTACTGGGCCTGGTGACGGACGGCGACATTCGACGCGCCTTCGATCAATCCGAGAATCCCTTGGCGCATGTCGCCAGCCAGATCATGACTGCGCGGCCGATGACCGTGGATGTCGGCGAGCGCTTCTCCGTCGCTGAAGAGCGAATGCGCGAAGCCAAGATCAATTCGCTCGTCGTGAAAGACGATGACGGCAAGGTGGCCGGTGTCTTGCAGATCTACGATCTGGACAGTGGGCCCGCACGAAGGTGACTCTCATTGCCGTGGAGAGCGGTCCGGGGGCGATCTTCCTGCCATGGCGCTGCCTCGAGGCCTAGATGATCGGGACGTTTTCTGCTGGAGTTCTGCGCCATCCCCAATTGAGCGCCCTATTGGGTGAAGAGATCTGCAAGGTCAGCCGTCTGTCCGTGGGTCGGCGCGTGAGCGCCGTAGCTGGATGGGGACGTAAGGCCAATGTCCGCTGCGCTGAGGCCTACGCGAGGCGTCATGGTCTGGAACTATGGCGTCTTGAAGACGGGTTTCTTCGCTCGTTCGGAACAGGGGACCGGTTCCCGTTGCTGTCGTTGGTCGCGGACAATCAGGGCATTCACTACGACGGTACTCGGCCGAGTGGGCTTGAAACGCTGCTCAATTCGCGTGAGGACTTGCTGGCAGGTATCGGCGCAGACGTCGAGATGGCTCGAGAGCGACTGCTCCGCCTGCGTCTGAGCAAGTACAACGAGGCAGCGGATCTGGACGAGTCGGTGCTGCGCGTTGGCGACGTGCAACGGGTGCTGCTTGTGGATCAGACGTTCGGCGACTTGAGCGTCAAGCTGGGCGCTGCCGACGCGGTGACGTTCACCACCATGCTCGATGCCGCGCGGGCCGAGAATCCCGACGCGACGATCTATATCAAGACCCATCCCGAAGTCAGTTCCGGCCGCAAGCGCGGCTACCTGACTGCAGTGCAGGACGACGCTCGCACGGTGGTTCTACGGCAGGGCATCAGTCCCCTCAGCCTCATTGAACGCATGGACCGCGTGTACGTCGTCACCTCGACCATGGGCTTCGAAGCGCTGCTAGTTGGCAAGCCAGTGACCGTGTTCGGCATGCCTTGGTATGCAGGTTGGGGTGCGACAGACGATCGGCAACGATGTCCGCGTCGCAGCCGTACGCGTACCGTCGACGAGCTCTTTGCCGCGGGTTATTTCCACTACTCGCGCTATCTGGACCCGACCACCGGTGAGCGGGGAACGATCTTCGACGTGATCGATTGGCTGGCGCGTCAGCGTTCCATGGCCTCTCGCTTCGACGCAACAGGCGGTCCTGGTCGCATGCTGTGCGTGGGTTTCCGTCGCTGGAAGGCGGCCAACGTACGCCCGATGCTGTCACTGCATTCTGATCGCGTGCATTTCGTTCGCGACGCCGGAACTGCGGATCGGCTCACGCCTGGGCCAGACGACTACTTGGTGCATTGGGGCCGCACTGCACCGCCAGGTGTCGAGGCCCTTGCGGCAAGGAGCGGGGCGCGCCTGCTGCGCATGGAAGACGGCTTCGTGCGCTCGGTAGGTCTCGGCGCCGATCTGGTCCCGCCGCTCTCGCTGGTGCTCGACGATCGTGGGATCTACTTCGATCCCCTTCGTGCGTCCGGGCTCGAGCACCTGCTCAACACGCGGCGCTTCACGGTCGAAGACCGTGCCCGAGCCCGCGCTGTGACGCAAGTGATCGTGGCGCACGGCATCACCAAATACAACACCGAGCCGCGCCGCTCCGCGACCTGGGCGAGCCAAGCGGCGGGGCGGACGGTGGTGCTGGTGCCCGGGCAGGTCGAGGACGACGCTTCCATTCGTTTCGGCTGCGAAGACGTCGACACCAACCTCGCATTGCTGGAGGCCGCCCGCGTGGCGCATCCTGAGGGCTTCATCGTCTACAAGCCGCATCCCGATGTGTTGGCCCGCAATCGCGTGGGCGCCGTGGCGTTGACGGCTGCCCGGCGTTTCGCCGATCACGTGGAGACGGAGGTGTCAGTGGTGAGTTGCATCGAGGCATGCGACGCGGTCCACACGATGACCTCGCTGACGGGCTTCGACGCCCTGTTGCGCGGCAAGCAGGTGGTCGTGTACGGCCGGCCGTTCTACGCGGGCTGGGGCTTGACGGAAGACCGCCTGCCGATGCCACGCCGCGAGCGCACGTTGAGCATCGACGAACTGGTGGCCGGCGCTCTGCTTCACTACCCGCTGTATTGGGACTGGGAACTCAAGGGCTACACAACATGCGAGGCGGTGCTGCATCGCATCGTCGAGACACGCGCCCGACTGGAAGCCAAGGGTGGCCACATGCAGGTCGGCCATCTGCGCCGACAGTGGCGCAAGCTGAAGGTGCTCCTGCGGAACTGGCGAGGGTGATGCGTCGCGCCGCCCGGGCCGCGGCGCTCAGTCCTTGTGGTCGCGCACAATCGCCAACAACAACTGCGCAATACCACCCAGGGTCAGCACGACCAACGCAAACACCAGCAAGTTGTAAAGCCTCTCCGGCTGCTCCGGATACTCCGGCAGCGTCGCACTCTGCAGCACCGACAGCTTCTTGAGCGTGCGGCCCGCTTCGAGTCGCCCTTTCTCCAGCCCCACCAAAGATGTGCGGTACACATCCTGCGCAAAGTTCGCCTCCATCTCGAGCCTCTGATACTCCTCGACCCGGCTGTTCAGCGTGCTGCCCTGCGGCGCGGCGAGGCGTTTCTGCTCTTCGGCGAGCTGTCGCTCCAAGGCGCCGACCTGAAGGTCGATCTGCGCGACGTCGGGCGCCTGCGGGCTGAGATAGCCGATCATCGCCGCACGCCGCGCCTTCAGTTCCGAGAGCTGGCCTTCCAGCCGGGCCGTGATGGCGACCAGGCTTTCGGCCTTGGCCTGCGGAGAGATCAGGCCGGTCTTGTTCTGGAAGTTCAGCAGGGAGGTGCGCGCCTTCAGCGCGCGCTCACCACTCTCGGCGACCTGCTTCTCCAGAAACCCCACCTGCTCGCGCGCGAGGCGATGGCCCATCTCGTTCATGAAGGCCTCGCCTTCTTCGAGCAGGACCTTGGCGATCGCCTGCGCGGTCCGCTCGTCGTAGGCCTGTGCACGGATGCGAAGCACCCCGGCCGCCTCGTCCATCTCGATGCTGACCCGGCTCAGATAGTGGCGCAGGAAGAATTCCTGCGGCACCGTGGCCGACCACATGCGCGACAGCGGGTCGCGGCTTCGGTCGCTGTAGTGCGCGCGCAGGTCGAGCCGTGCCTGCAGCCTGGCCAGCATGTCGGTCGAGCGCAGATGGTCGCGCAGCAGCAGCATGTCGGCCTGGTTGCGAGCGCCGCCGCCGGTGATCAGGCTGCTCAGGTCGACGTTCTGGCCCACGCTGAAGTCGGTGCGGTCGACCACCACGCGCGCTTCCGACACGTAGCGGTCCGAGGCCACCAGGCACCAGTAGATCGCCGCCAGCAGGATCAGCAGGCCGGCGGCGCTCATCGTCGGATGGCTTCGAATCCAGGCCAGGGCGGCGTGGAGGCGTCCTCGTTCGGACGGGGGGCGGGGGGCTGCGAGGGAGGGCGCTGTCGCCGCCGCGCCGACGGCGACCGGGAGGATGTCGGTCATGTGTGGATGCTTTCCTTGTAGTGGGCCAGTGCGTCGTCGAGCTTGTCGAACCAATGCGCATGGCCGTCACGGAGCCAGATGCCGCTTTCGCAGAATTCCCGCAGCGTCGATTCGCCGTGCGAGACCATGATCACGCTGCTGCGGTCGGCCAGTTGGTTGAATGCGGCGCGGGCCTTCTTGCGAAAGGCCGCGTCGCCGACGGAAGTCAGCTCGTCCACGAGGTAGACCTCGAAGTCGAAGGCCATGCTCATCGCGAACTTGAGCCTGGCCTGCATGCCGCTCGAATAGGTCTTGATCGGTTCGTCGAAGGCAGCGCCGATTTCAGCGAAGTCCGCGATGAAGGCGAGCTTTTCAGGGATGTCGGCTTCTTGGCCGTGGATGCGACACACGAAGGTGGCGTTCTGCCGGCCCGTCAATGCGCTTTGCAGGCCGCCGGCCAGGCCCAGCGGCCAGGAGGTGCGGCAATGGCGCACCACTTTTCCCTTGGTCGGCGTGTCGATGCCGCCGATCAGCCTGAGCAATGTCGATTTGCCTTCGCCGTTCGCCCCGAGAAGTCCGACGCTGCGCTGCGCGGGAATGTCGAGCGTAATGCCCTTGAGCACCCATCGCCCCGCACCGTGCGTCGTGCGATAGCGCTTGTGAACGTCGCGCAGTTCGATCATTGCGCGGCCACCTGTATCGCGAAGCGGCGATGCAGCGCCAGGCCCAGGAGCCAGAAAGCCAGGCCGAACGATGCGAGGTAGCCGGCGCTGAGCCCCTGCACCAGGTGATAGCCCGGGAAGAACGCGGCCCGCCCCAGTTCAAGCCCATGCACGATGGGGTTGTAGAGCAGCCATTCCTGAAGACGCGCCGGCATGGCGGCCGGGGAGAAGAGCACGCCCGATGCGAAGTAGAGCGGCATGAAGACAAAGCCCATGATCTTCTCGATCTCCGGCACCAGCGCGTAGCCGACCGACAGCGCCAGGCCCAGGCCCGAGCCGAAGAGCCACAGCAGGAGGTAGGCCTCCAGCGCCAGCAAAGGATCGTGTGGCAGCACGTCGAACCGGAACAGCGCCGCGCCGGACAACAACGCCAGCCCGACCAGGAGTTGAAGGCTGCCCTCGACCACCGCGCGCACCAGCACGGTATCGACCGGCAGCACCTGGCGGTACGCCAGCAGCCCGCGATTGGCTGCGAGCGCCGACGCGCTGCGCTGCGCTGTGTTGGTGAAGAGCTGGTAGCCGAGCAAACCGAGCGCGAGGAACAGCGCGAAATCGGCACCGGCCAACGTGCGTTGGCGCAGCGTCGAGAACAACAACATCAACAAGGCGATGTGCACCACCGGCTGCAGCAGCAGCCAGACCCAGCCGAAGCGCTGCGACGACACGCGCGACAGCGCCTCGCGCATGAAGAGCGCGCGCCAGACCGACAGGCTCACCTGCAGCGCGCTGCGGGGCGAGGCGGAAGGTGGGCGGGGGAGGGAGGACGGCGTCAAAGGGCGCCTTCGAGGGCGCTCGCATGGCGCCGGGAACATGGGCAGGACATTCACTGATCCGAGAGTCAGGCGCCCGGCTGGTGGGCGCCGACAGGGGGCCGAGGCGGGCCCCGTGGCGAAGCAGAAATTTTATTTGGCGCTTGCCGGCCGGATGGGGGCGAATTCCGAGTGCCGTTGCTGCGGCCCCTGCTTATTCCATGGATGCTTCTTTCGATGGCGTCAGACGCTTCTTTTTCGTTGGATTCCGCTCACATCCCCCAACGCAGCGCCGCCGTGTGCACCGGCGCATCCCACAGCGCCAGCGTCGCCGCATCCATCGCGCTCACTGTCACCGAGCACCCCGCCATCTCCAGCGAAGTCACATACGACCCGGTGAGGCAGCGAGCGATCTTCAGCCGATGCCCATCCAGTATCTTGCGCACCGCGTTCACCATCAGGTACAGCTCCATCAGCGGCGTGCCGCCGAAGCCGTTGACCAGCAGCAGCACCTCCTGGCCCGGCTTGAGCGACAGGTCCTTGAGGATCGCGCCGCTCAGCTCGGCCGCGATGTCGTCGGCCGATGCCAGCCGGACCCGGCGCCGGCCCGGCTCCCCGTGGATGCCGACGCCCATCTCCATCTCGTCGGCACCGATCTGGAAGGTCGGCTTGCCGGCGGCCGGCACGGTGCACGAGGTCAGCGCCACGCCCATCGAGGCCGTCGCCTTGTTGACCGAATCGCCAAGCGCCTTCAGCGCCGCCAGTCCATCGCCGCGCTCGGCGGCGGCGCCGACGATCTTCTCGACGATCAAGGTGCCGGCAACGCCGCGCCGGCCGGTCGTGTAGGTCGAGTTCTCGACCGCCACGTCGTCGTTGACGATGACCGTGGCGTTGTCGCAGTCGATCATCTCGGCGGCCATCTGGAAGTTCATCATGTCGCCGGAGTAGTTCTTGACGATGAACAGCACGCCCGCGCCGGTGTCCACCGCCTGCGCCGCCGCCAGCATCTGGTCGGGCGTCGGCGAAGTGAACACCTGGCCCGGGCAGGCCGCGTCGAGCATGCCGTGGCCGACGAAGCCGGTGTGCAGCGGCTCGTGGCCCGAGCCTCCGCCCGAGATCAGCGCGACCTTGCCTGGCTTGGGCGTGCGCCGGCGGACGAACTGGCCGCCCTCGCCGAGCGTCACGATGTCGGCGTGCGCGGCCGCGAAGCCGTCCAGCGATTCGGACAACAGGGACTCGACGTCGTTGATGAGCTTTTTCATGGTGCGCTTTCAGGCGGATTGGGAGGTCGGTTGTGCGCGCGATTGCAGGCCGTCGCAGATCGCGCCGATGATCAGGGCGACCGAGCGCGACCCCGGGTCGACATGGCCCAGCGCGCGTTCGCCGAGGAACGAGGCGCGGCCCTTGATGGCATCCATCGCCGCCGTGGCGTCGGCGCTCGCGAAGGCGCAGTCGCGCACGCGGCCGGCCAGTTGCCCGCCGCCTTCGGCGAGCACTTTCTGCACCGGGTCGAGCACGTCGAGCAGGGTCTTCTGGCCGACCTCGGCCTTGCCCAGCCGCGTCAGCGCCTTGATGCCGGCATCGAGTGCGCCGGCCAGCGCGGCGGCGGTGGGCGGGTCGGGCAGTTCCTTGCCGAGGGTGACCAGCAAGGTGCCGAACACCGGGCCCGACGAGCCCCCGATGGTCGACATGCAGGCCATGCCCATGGTGCGCAGCGCCTCGTTGAGCGATTGGCTGGCGAGCTCGTCGAGCCGGGCCTGGATGGCGAGCGCGCCGCGGCGCATGTTGAGCCCGTGGTCGCCGTCGCCGATCGCCTGGTCGAGGGCCGTCAGTTCGTCGACATGGTCGATCAGGGTCTGGGTCGCGTTGCGTATCAGGTCGATGTCGGCCATGGGGTCTCCCGTGTGGATGTGCCGTGTTCAGGCATGGATGCGCTGGCCCTCGGCATCGAACCAGAGCGGGCGCAGCAGTTCGACCTGCACCGCGTCGTTCGGCTCGAAGCTCTCGTTGGCGGGCGCCGAGACGATCAGCTCCTGGCCGCTGTCGTCGAGGCCGACATGCACCAGGTGCAGGTCGCTCAGGCGCTCGATGCGCCTGACGCTGGCGCCCCGGTGCGCCAGGCCGGGGCCGCTCGCCGCCGGCCGGCGGTGCAGCCGCAGGTGCTCGGCGCGGATGCCGACCGTCACCGCGCGCTCGGGCCCGTCGAGCTGCGGGAACAGCCCGCGGGCGACCAGGTTGATGCGCGGCGAGCCGAGCCGCGAGGCGACGTGCGCGCTGCCCGGGTTCTCGTAGATCTGCTGCGGCGTGCCGACCTGTACCAGCCGGCCGGCGTCGAGCACGCCGATGCGGGTGGCCAGGGTCATGGCCTCGATCTGGTCGTGCGTCACGTAGAGCATCGTGGCGCCCAGATCCTGCTGGATGCGCTTGAGCTCCAGCCGCAGGTCGTTGCGCAGCTTGGCGTCCAGCGAGGACAGCGGTTCGTCCATCAGGTAGAGCGCGGGGCTGCGCACCAGGGCGCGGCCGATCGCCACGCGCTGCATCTGGCCGCCCGACAGCCGGGTCGCGGGGTTCTGCAGCTTGTCGTGGATGCGCAGCATGCGGGCGACCTCCTCGACCTTGCGGCGCACCTCGGTTTCCGGCGAGGGGCGCAGCGGCGAGCGCAGCGGGAACGCCAGGTTGTCGAAGACGCTCAGGTGCGGATAGAGCGAATACTGCTGGAACACGAAGGCCACGTCGCGCAGCGCCGGCGCGAGCGCCGTGACGTCGCGCCCACCGATCGAGACGCGGCCGGCGTCCGGCCGCTCGAGGCCCGCCACCAGGCGCAGCGTGGTCGTCTTGCCGGCGCCGCTCGGGCCCAGCAGGACGAAGAACTCGCCGCTCGGAATGTCGAGGCCGACGCCGTCGACCGCGGTCACGCCGCCGAAGCGCTTGACGACGCCCGAGAGTCGAAGCTCAGCCATGGCGCGCCCTCCGTCCGGCCCGCAGCGGCGTCTCATCGCGCGCGCTGCGCAGCGCCCGGCCCGATGCGGCATCGAACAGCGAGATCTTCGCGGCATCGAAGGCCAGTCCGACATGGTCGCCGCGCGCCACCGGGATGTCGACGTCGACCTTGGCGCGCACCGTGGTGCCTTGCGCGGTGGCCAGCGTCACGACGGTGCGGGTACCGAGGTATTCGGTCGCGAGCACCTCGGCGCGCAGCCCGGACGCGTCGTCGAAGCGCACGTGCTCGGGGCGCACGCCGCACAGCAGCGCTCGCGGCGACAGGTCTTCGCGCAGGGGCGGCACGGCGATCCGTGCCGGGCCGATCAGGATCGCATCGTCGCCGCTCGCCAGGCCGGCCTCGAAGGGCAGGAAGTTCATCGACGGCGCGCCGATGAAGTCGGCCACGAAGACGCTGGCGGGCCGCTCGTAGACCTCGAGCGGAGCCCCGAGCTGCTCGATCACGCCCTCGTTCATGATCGCGATGACGTCGGCCATGGCCATCGCCTCCATCTGGTCGTGCGTCACGTACACGGTGGTGGCCTGCAGCCGGTCGTGCAGGGCGCGCAGTTCGTGGCACATCACTTCGCGGAACTCGGCGTCGAGGGCGCCGAGCGGCTCGTCCATCAGGAAGGCCAGCGGCTGGCGCACGATCGCGCGGCCCAGCGCCACGCGCTGGCGGTCGCCGCTCGACAGCTGCGACACCGGCTTGTCGAGCAGGTGCGTGATGCGCAGCGTGCGCGCCGCCTGCTCGACCTGGCGGCCGATCTCGTCGCGCGCCATGCCCTGGGAGACCAGCGGGAAGGCGATGTTCCGGCGCACGTTCATGTGCGGGTAGAGCGCGAACATCTGGAACACGAAGGCGATGTCGCGCGCCGACGCCCGCTTGAAGCTCACGTCCTCGTCGCCGAGGAAGATCTGGCCGGAGGTCGGCAGCTCGAGCCCGGCGATCATGCGCAGGGTGGTGGTCTTGCCGCAGCCCGAGGGGCCGAGCAGGCAGAAGAACTCGCCGTTGCGCACGGCGAAGCTCGAGCTCTTCACCGCGGTGAAGTCGGTGAAGGCCTTGTGCAGTTCGTGGACGCGGATCTCGGCCATGGCGTTCAGGCGGGAAACTTGGACACGATCATGAACAGCGCGGTGCCGAACAGGGTGGTCAGGAACGACCAGGTGAACAGGCTCATCGCCAGCGGCTGCAGCATCATCACGAGCCCGGCCGTGATCACGACGCAGGCCACGATCTCCATCGGACCGCGGCGCAGCCAGCGCGGCCAGCGGCGGTGGACGGGCAGGGAAGGGGTCGACATGGCCGGAGCTCCTACTTGCGCACTGCGCCGAAGGTGATGCCGCGCAGCAGGTGCTTGCGCAGCAACACCGTGAAGACCAGGATCGGGATCAGGAACAAGGTGGTGCCGGCGGCCACGGCCGGCCAGTCCTGTCCGCCCTCGCCGATGATGATCGGAATGAAAGGCGGCGCCGTTTGCGCCGTGCCCGAGGTCAGCAGCACCGCGAAGGCGTATTCGTTCCAGGCGAAGATCAGGCAGAAGATCGAGGTGGCGACGATGCCGGTGGTCGCCTGCGGCAGCACCACCTTGCGGAAGGCCTGCAGCCG
>Ga0182007_10001160_pt1 | contig 14263 bp, 12 predicted proteins | sample Sormic07211113_1_FD_123023 | JGI IMG/M metagenome (GOLD analysis project Ga0182007, IMG submission 123023) | Rhizosphere microbial communities from Sorghum bicolor, Mead, Nebraska, USA - 072115-113_1 MetaG | ecosystem: Host-associated > Plants > Roots > Rhizosphere | place: USA: Nebraska... | reverse complement strand
TAGGTGAGCCCGACACGCCCGGAGAACGCACTGACGTCCTGCTGAGCGTGCGTGCCGGCCGTGCGGTCGTCGAACCGCGCATTCACGACATCCTCGCGGCCGCCGAGCGTCAGCGTCCAGCGCTGCCAGCGGATCTGGTCCTGCGCATAGACGCCGACCGCGTTCATCGCCGTGTACTGGTCGACGTGGCCGAGCGACGTCGGCCCCGAGAAGATCGCGGCCGTCACCGGCCGATACACCGGGTGGTACAGGTCCAGCGACGGCGCGAGCGCGAGGTACACGCTGTTGGTCGTCGTCTGCCGGTCGAACTGCACGCCGAACAGCAGCGTGTGTTCGAGCGGCCCCGTGCCGAAGCGCGCCTGCGCGTGGTTGTCGACGTCGAGCCGGCTGTAGTTGAGCTGGAACAGCCCCGCGAAACGCATCATGTTCGTCGTGCTGCGCGGCGCGAGGCCGTTGCTGAACACTGTCGCATCGTCGAGCGACAGGTGCGACCAGCGCACGTCCTGATGCAGTGTCCAGATCGCGTTCACGCGGTGTTCCAGCGCGTAGCCGAGCGACCATTGCTTCTTGCGGTAGTCGTTGAACGACGGGTCGCCCATGTAGAGATCCTGCGACAGGCGGCCGTTCGGATTCGGCAGCACCGTGCCCGATGCGGGCAGGAAGTTCGACGAGATGTCGCCGCTGTCCTGCAGGAACGTCGCGGAAACCGTCAGCGACGTGTCGGCGTTCGGCCGCCACCGGAACGACGGCGCGAGCGCGACGCGCCGGTTGCCGTTCGGGCCGGTCACCGCATTGCCGTCGCGCGCGACGCCGACGAAACGGTACGCATACTTGCGATCGGGGTCCAGCGTGTCGCCGACGTCGAGCATCGCTTGCTTGCGCGCATCGTTGCCGATCTGCACGCCGGCTTCGCGCACCCGTTCGCCATCGGCCAGCTTCGTGTGCGCGTCGACGATCGCGCCCGGCTCGCCCGCGCCGTACAGCACCGACGTCGGCCCGCGCAGCACCGCGATCGAATCGATCGTGTACGGATCGACGCGCCAGTTCGCGATCACGGCCGTGTCCGGCGCCGGCAGGCCGTCGACGTACAGCGTCGGCGTAAAGCCGCGCAGCGCCGCATACCAGTCGGTGCGGCTGTCGGCGCCGAACGTCGCGAAACCCGGCACGTAGCGCAACGCCTGGTTCAGGTCGGTCGCGCCGGTCATGTCAATCTGTTGCGCGGTCACGAGGTTGACCGTTTGCGGAATCTCGTGGATCGCCGTGTCGGTCTTGGTGCCGGTGGCGGTACGCCGCCCGACGAGCCCGACCGACGACGCATCGGCCGGCCCTCGCACGTCGATGGCCGGCAGCACGGCCCCCGTCGCCCCCGGCGCCGATGCCTGCGCGTACGCGCCGCCCGCGGCGGCCACGCACAACGCTCCGCCGGCCGCGATCACCGTCGCGCGCCGTCCCGCCCCTGTCTCCGTCCACATCCTGTCGATACTCCGTCGTGCTGGGTTGGCCCGTTCGGCCGGATCGGCGGACCGCGTGTCGTCGGGGCCCGTCCGGTGGTGTCGTGATTGCCGTGCCGGCGAAGGCTGTGACGCCATCGGCCGGATGCACCGGCCGATGGCATCGTTCGCGAGCGCAGCGATCATACCGGCCGAACGTGGCGCGGTCTTTAAAAAATCAAATCGGCGACGGTGGCGGCACGCGGATTGCTCGTCGCCCGAACCGCATCAGGGACCGGCGCGGCCGGGCATCGACGTGACACGCACATCCGGCAGGATTCACATCGGCATTTCGGGCTGGCGCTACCCCGGCTGGCGGGGGACCTTCTACCCGCCCGACCTGAAGCAGGCCAACGAGCTGCGGTATGCATCGGGCCACATGCAGACGATCGAAATCAACGGCACGCACTACAGCTTGCAAGCACCTGACAGCTGGCGGCGCTGGTACGCCGACACGCCGCCCGGGTTCGTGTTCAGCGTGAAAGGCTCGCGTTACCTGACGCACATGCTGCGCTTTCGCGACGAAACGGCCACGACCGCGTGCGCGAATTTTTTCGCTCAGGGGCTGTTCGCGCTGAAGGACAAGCTCGGCCCGCTGCTGTGGCAATTCCCGCCGTCGCTGCGGTTCGATCCGGCTCACATGGAACGCTTCCTGAGCCTGCTCCCGCACGACACGGAAGCCGCGCTCACGCTCGCTCGACGGCACGATGCGCGGGTCCGGGAGCCGTATCTGCGGATCGACCGCAAGCGCGCGTTGCGTCATGCGGTGGAAGTACGGCACGACAGCTTCGTGGATCCGGCGTTCGTGAAGCTGCTGCGCCGCCACAAGGTCGCGCTCGTCGTGTCGGATTCGACCGAGGCGTGGCCGCAGTTCGAGGATCTGAGCGCGCGGTTCGTCTATATCCGGCTGCACGGCACTGAAACGAAGTATTCGGGCGAATACGCCGATGCGGCGCTCGAACGATGGGCGCGCAGAATCGAAGCGTGGAGCCGGGGCGCGCAGCCCGATGATGCGCGTCTCGCCGCACCGACGCTGAAACCGCCGCGTGCGGGGACGCGCGACGTGTACTGCTATTTCGACAACGACACGAAAACGCAGGCGCCGTTCGATGCCGGGCGGCTCATGGCGCGGCTCGGGCTGCATGCGCACGATGCGGCGCCCGAATGAAGACGCTCCGCAAGCTGCGACCATCGGGAATGCTGTCCGGCATCGCAAGGCCAGGCCCGGAATATGCGCCTGCACGCCCGGATAGTGCCCTCATCGCGCTCACGGCGCGCCCGGTAAATTTTGCACGACCGGCACCCGACGCCACGGGCCAATTCAGCAAGGAGAAAAAGCGATGACCCTGCTTATCTACCTGGTCGGATGGATCATTTTCATCGGCGGCGTCGCCTGGGGCTTGATGACGCTGCACGTCTCGCAGCACATCATCGAGATCGTCGCCGTCATCCTGTTCGGCATCGCGGTCATCACCGGCGCGACGCGCGCCCGAAATCGCGACCGGTCGTAGCGCGGCGCGAATGCCGCGATCGTGCCGACAGCAGCGTGGGCCGGATGCGATCGGTACGCCGGAGCCCATCGACACCGTCAATCGAGGTGTGCCGAATCGCCCGCGAGCCGCTCGTTCAGCACGCGCGCGTCGGCCTGCCGGTCCAGCGACAGGCACATGTCGCTCAGCGCGTCGACGCGCGCATCGTCGAACGCCGTGCTTGCCAGCGCACGATATTTCGCGAGCAGCGCCGCATCCGGTAGCGGATTGCGCGGATCGCCGAGGGCGATCGGAACGTGCCGCGATTCCCGCGTCCCGTCCGCGCGCTGCAGGATCACGGTCGGCTCGTCGAGATCGCCGAGCGCCGGGTCGACTTCGACCGTGATGCGCGCGAGCAGCGCAGTCGCGCTTGGGTCGGTGCGCCGGTCCGCACGATAAGCGTCGATCCCGGTGTCGCCGAACGCGAGCGCCGCCGCAACCGCGTACGGCAGGCTCATCTGCGCGGACGACAGCGTCGACAGGTCCCGGCCGCCGCACATCCGCGCAACGAACGCGCTCGCACGCACCGTCACCCGTTCGATCTCGCCCGCCGCGAACGTGCGGCCGTCCGCGAGCTGCAGCGCCGCGTCGACCGCCGCATGCGCGCTGCGGCACGACGCGTGCGGCTTGATCGAGCAGCGCATCAGCTTCCAGTGCGTGCCCAGGCCGTCGGTCAACGCGTCGGGCGCATGCGATGGCGCGGCGAACGTGTTGAAGAAGCCGCCCCACACGTCGTCGAACACGCGGGCGGGCCCGCTCACGCCTTCCCGGGCAAGCAATGCCGCCAGCACGCCGCCTTCGGCCGCCCGCCCGGCGTGCAGTCGCTTGGTTTGCGATCCGTCGTGAATGAAGCTCCAGAGGCCACCGGCGAAGCTCGCCGCGTGGCCCAATGCGTGACGCGTGCGCACGGCGTCGAGCCCGAGCACGCGCGCGCTCGCGGCGGCCGCGCCGAACACGCCGCAACTGAGCGTCGAATGCCAGCCCGCGCCGTTATGGGCCGAGTAGCCGCCCGCCGCCTCGAGCACGCGCCGACCGACGTCATAACCGAGCGCGATTGCCAGCACGCATTCCCGGCCCGCGACGGGTTGACTGACGCACGACAGCGCGGCCAGCACGGCGGGCAGCACGACCGCGCCCGAATGATCGCAGCCGCCGGAATCGTCGAGCTCGAGCGCGTGCGCGGCAATGCCGTTGACGAACGCCGCGTCGCGCGCACTCGCACGCCGTCGCGTGCCCCATAGCGACGCACCGCGTCCGACGGCGCCGATCAGCGCACGGGCGCTGCGCGTCTCGACGGCCGACGTGCCCGCCAGCGCGGCACCGAACGTGTCCAGGACATGGCGCTTGGCTTTCGCGACGACGTCGTCCGGTAATGCATCGGCGGAAGTCCGCGCAACGAATGCCGCGAGCCGCGTCGCGCGCGCGTGCGTGTCCGTCGTCATCGTGCCGCCTCCTCCGCCACGCAGCGTGCGAACACGTCGACCGGATGGCCCGGGGCGTTGACGGGTGCCTGCGCACGCCACCAGCGCGCGATGTCGTGCCCCGTCGCGAACCACGCATCGCCGGTGCCGCGCAGGTGCGCGAGCAACGCGCGCAGCAGATCGATTCGCCCGGCCGTGCCGATGATCTCGGGATGCAGGCGCAACACGCAGCACAACCCGAAACGCCTGAACCCGTCGACGTCGCGCCGCCAGTTGTCGAGCACGTCGCGATACGCGGCGATGCGCGGCTGGCCTGCCGGCACGGGCGGCGACAGGTTGAACTCGAAATACGGTTCGTCCTCGAGTTCGTAGTGCAACGGCAGTTCGACGAGCCGTGCGCCGTTCGCGTCGCCGCCGCTACGCGGATGCACGTAAGGCAGATCGTCGCCGCGCCAGGACGACGACCACGTGAAACCGTCCGCGACGAGAAATTCGGCGAAGCCGTCGGCCCAGTTGCCGGTGAACGAGCGAAAGCCGTGCGCGTCGCGACCGGTCACATCCGCGAGCGCCGCACGCCCCGCGCGGCACGCGTCGACCTGCGCGGCAAGCGGCAACGCATCGAAATCTTCACAGCGATAACCGCTCACGCCGAGTTCGTGGCCGGCTGCGGCAATCTCGCATACCGTGCCGCGATGCGTGTCGGCGACGGCGCCGGGCACGAACCAGCTCGTCGGCACGCCGAACGCATCGAACGCCGCAAGCAGCCGGTCGACACCGCGCTTCGCGCCGTAACGCCAGACCGACAGCGATTTCTCGCGGCCGACGATACGCGGTTCGCGCGTCTGGATGCCATGAACGTCGTTGAAGTCGACCGTGATCGCGACCGCGTATCGCGCACCGCCCGGCCATGCAGGAAGGTGGGTCACGTACCGCTCCGTTGCGTGGGCGCCGCATCCCGCGCGGCCTGTGCGAGCCACCAGTCGGCGACATCACGGCAACGCGCGAACCATACGCCGTCCTGCGCGCACATGTGGTCGAGCCAGGCCTCCAGCAGCGCGATGCGTCCCGGTTTGCCGCATACCTTTGGATGAAGAAGCGTCGTCAGGCACAGCCCTTCACGATATACGCCGTCGAATTCGCGCGTCCAGTTGTCGAGCGTCGCGCCGTAGCCCGCGATCCGGTCGAGTCCGGCCGGGTAGTCGGGATTGCGGTGATACGCGAGCGACGCGTAGTCGTCGGTTTCCCAGCGACCGGGAATCTCGACGAGCGGCGGCTCGCCGTTCTCGCCGTGCAGCAGGTACGGCCGGTCGTCGCCGCGCATCGAGCTCGAATAGCGCACGCCCGCTTCGCGCAATACGGCCACCGTCGCGGCGCTCCAGTCGCCGGACGGCGTGCGGAACCCGACCGGCCGCACGCCGAGCGTGCGCGCGAAGATATCGGCCGATTGCGCCATGATCTCGCGCTGCCGATCGGGTTCGAGCGTCCAGAACGCTTCGTGCCGGTAGCCGTGATAGCCGATCTCGTGGCCGCGCTCGACGATCGCCGCGCATTGCGCGGGCCACGTTCGCGCGACCCAGGCGGGCACGAAAAACGTCGCGGGCAGCGCGAAGGACGCGAGCATGTCGAGCAGCCGGCCGAGCGCGCGCCACGGCCCGTAGCTGCCGAGCGTGAAATACGCGGGGTCGCGCCAGATCGACCCGTTCAGCATCGCGTCGCCGGTCGGGCCGTCGAGATCGAACGCGAGCGCGACGCATGCGCGCTTCGCGTCGGGCCAGCGGGGCGCCAGGTCCGTCATCGCGCGCTCAGTAGGTGCCGTTGATCATCGCCTTCGCCACCGCGTGTTCCTGCAGCCCCCATTTCGCGAGCAGCTTCCGGTACGAGCCGTCCGCGATCAGCTGGTCGAGCGCGGTCGTCAGCGCGCTGCTCAGCGCCGTGTTGCTCTTCGCGACGCCAATGCCCGTGTATTGCGACAGGAACGGCTTGCCGACCGGCGCATACGCGTTCTGCTCGAGGCTGTTCTGGTACGGCAGCGTCTCGCCGCCCTGCACCGCCGCGTCGATGCGGTTCTGGCGCAGCTGCATCCGCGCATCCGACGAGCCATCGGTGCCCACCACGACGATCGCCGGCTTGCCGGCCTTCACACAGTTCTCCGCGCTCCACGCGGTCGTATTGTCCGGGAACGACGTGCGCCGGCTCGACCCCACGCGCTTGCCGCACAGTGCGCTCATCTGCGCGAACTCGCCGGCGCGTGCCTTCAGCACGTAGAACTGCGGGCCCGTCTCGATGTAGTCGACGAACGTCACCGCATCGTGGCGCGTCGGCAGGTCGGTCATCCCGGACAGGATCATGTCCACGCGTTGCGTCGCGACCGCGCTCATCATCTGGTCGAAGCTCGTCTCGACCCAGTTGAGTTTCGCGCCCATCTTCGCGGCAAGCGCCTCGCCGAGATCGACGTCGAAGCCCGCGAGCTTGTCGGTCGCCGGATCCTTGTATTCGAACGGCGGATAGTTCGGCACGATCGCGACGTTCAGCGTGCGTTTCGCGCTCGCGGCCTGTGCGGTGGCGTACGGTGCATGAAGCACGAGCGCGCCGAATGCGACGGCGGCCAGCGTGCGGGTCAGGACGGATGCTTTCATGGGATGTCGCCTTCTTGGTGGAGTAATGGTGGGCTGCGCCGCTCGTATCGGCGGCGCGGTCGTTCGGGCCCTGCGCAACGGACCCGCCCGCTCATGCAATCACGGCCGAAATGAAGTCGCGCGTGCGCGCATGTGCCGGTGCGGACAGCACCTGGTCCGGCGGCCCGCTTTCGACGATCCGGCCGCCGTCCATGAACACGACGCGGTCGGCCACCTCGCGCGCGAAGCCGAGCTCGTGCGTGACGACGATCATCGTCATCCCGCTCTTCGCGAGATCGCGCATCACGGCCAGCACTTCGCCGACGAGTTCGGGATCGAGCGCCGACGTCGGTTCGTCGAACAGGATCAGCTGCGGATGCATCGCGAGCGCCCGTGCGATGGCGACGCGCTGCTGCTGGCCGCCCGACAGCTCGACCGGAAACGCGTCGCATTTGTGAGCGAGCCCGACGCGGGCAAGCAGCGCGCGCGCCTCCTCCTCCGCTTGCGCACGGCGGCGCTTGAGCACCTGCACGGGCCCCTCGATCACGTTTTCGAGCGCGGTCTTGTGCGGAAACAGGTTGAAGCGCTGGAACACCATGCTCGTCGCCAGCCGCTGGCGCGCGACCTGGCGCTCGGACAACTCGTGGAGCCGGTTGCCGGCGCGGCGATAGCCAGCCAGTTCGCCATTGACCCACAGCGCGCCCGCGCTGATCGTCTCGAGCTGGTTGATGCAGCGCAGGAACGTGCTTTTGCCCGAACCCGACGGCCCGATGATGCACAGCACTTCGCCCTGTTCGACGTCGAGCGTGATGCCGTGCAGCGCCTGGAAATCGCCGTAGGATTTGCGCACGTCGACCGCGCGAACGACTGCATTCGGCATGACGTTCTCCCGATGGGTAAGGGTCGTGAGGGTCGTGAGGTTCATTTGCGGCCCGCCGCGCGCCCCGCGCCGCGTGCGAAGCGCCGTTCGACGCGGGCCTGCGCCAGCGACAGCACGGTGACGACGGCGAGATACCAGATGCCGGCGACGATCAGCAACTCGATCACGCGGGCATTCGCGTAGTAGATGTTCTGCGCGTTGTGCAGCATCTCCGCGTACTGCACGACGCTCGCGAGCGACGTCAGCTTGACCATGCCGATCAGCTCGTTGCCGATCGGCGGCACGATCACGCGCATCGCCTGCGGCAGGATGATCCGGCGCAGCGCCTGCAGGCGCGGCATGCCGATCGATTTCGCCGCCTCGTACTGGCCGACGTCGACCGACAGCAGCCCCGCACGCACGACTTCCGACGTGTACGCGCCTTGATTGATGCCGAGTCCGAGCACCGCCGCGAGGAACGGCGTCATCACGTCGACGGTCCGGTATTCGGCGATGCCCGGAATGCCGAGCGTCGGAAACACCAGCGCCAGGTTGAACCACAGCAGCAACTGCAGAATCACCGGCGTGCCGCGGAACAGCCAGATGTAGCCCTGCGCGATCGCCCCGAGCACCGGGTTCGACGACAGCCGCATCACCGCGGTGACGACCCCGAGCACGACACCGAGCGTCATCGCGAGGACGGTCATCACGATCGTGTTGGCGAGCCCCGTCAGGATCGAGCGCGCGGTCAGGAACTGGCCGACGACACGCCACTCGATCTGTCCGCGCGCGAACGCGGCGGCGATATAGGCGAGCGCGGCAACGATCGCGACCGATGCGACGTAGCGGCCCCAGTAGCGCCGGCGCACGCGCACGAGCGCGGCCGTGTCGTCCGCCGCCGCATCGGCCGCCGCCGGTGCGCCGTCGAGGCGACGAGAATCGGATGCGCTCAGCATGACGGCCCCCGGTAATCGGCTGCCCACGCGACCTGGCGCCCGATTGCCTCGCTCAGGCGCTCGATCTGTTCTCGCACCCGTGCAGGCGAGGTGCCGCCCGCGCCGCCGCGTGCGGCGACGGCCGCGTCGAGCGTCAGATGCGCGCGTACCGCCGGTGCGAGGCGCGTGTCGACGGCCTGCAACTGTTCGGCGCTCGCGTCGGCCAGCTCGATGCCGTCCCGCTCGCACGCGCGCACGAGCGTGCCGGTGATCTCGTGCGCCTCGCTGAACGGCACGCCCGTCAGCGCGAGCCAGTCGGCGACCTCAGTGGCGAGCGTGAAGCCGAGGGGTGCCTGGCGGCGCATCTCGTCGACGTTCACGCGCATCGTGCGGATCATCCCCGCCATCGCCGGCAGCACGAGTTCGAGCGTGTCGATCGAATCGAACGCGGCGATCTTGTCTTCCGCGAGATCGCGGTTGTACGCGAGCGGCAGCGACTTCAGCGTCGCGAGCAGCCCCGTCAGGTTGCCGATCAGGCGCCCCGCCTTGCCCCGCGTGAGTTCCGCGATGTCCGGATTCTTCTTCTGCGGCATGATCGAGCTGCCGGTCGCGTAGCCGTCGTCGAGTTCCACCCAGCGGAATTGTCGCGACGTCCACAGGATCACTTCTTCCGACAGGCGAGACAGGTTCACGGCGAGCATGCTCGTGACGAACACGAATTCGGCGACGTGGTCGCGCGCGGCCACCGCGTCGATCGAGTTCTCGCACGGCGCGTCGTAACCCAGCTCCCGCGCCGACAGCTCGGGCCGCACGCAGATCGCCGAGCCCGCGAGCGCGGCCGCGCCGAGCGGCGAACGCGCGGTGCGACGGTCCCAGTCGACCAGGCGATCGGCGTCGCGATACAGCGACTGCGCGTGGGCGAGCAATTGATGGCCGAACACGATCGGCTGCGCGGGCTGCAGGTGGGTGAATCCGGCCGTCACCGTGTCGACGTGCCGGCTCGCCTGGCCGATCAGCGCATCCTGCAGGTCGAGCACGCCGCGCACGAGCTGGCGCGCCTTGTCGCGCAGGTACAGGCGCAGGTCGTTCGCCGCCTGGTCGTTGCGCGAGCGCCCGGCGCGCAGCTTGCCGCCGAGCGCCGGCAGCCGCTGCGTGAGCACGCGCTCGAGGAACGTGTGCACGTCCTCGTCGGCGAGCGATGGCGCGATCGCGCCGGCCGCATAGTCGCGCGCGATGCCGTCCATCGCGTCCAGCAGTTGCGCGAGGTCGTCGTCGTTCAGGATACCCGCGCGGTTCAGTTCGCGCGCATGGGCCCGGGAGCCTGCCAGATCGTACGGCACGAGACGGAAGAAACTCGGATCCGAACGGGACAGATTCTGCAGCGCGTCGGACGGCTCCGACTGGAAGCGGCCGCCCCACAGGCGTTCGATCGGTTCGGTAAGGCTCATTGCGGTCGACCTCGACTCGGTTGGATTAGCCCTACTGTAGGCATTCAATTTTTTTTGTTGTAGCGAGAAATTGAATCCGTTTTAATGAAATTTTTCTCAGTATCGTCGCCCGCGACGCGCCCCGCCGATGCGCAACCGCCTGCCCCCGCTCAACCCGCTTCGCGCATTCGAAGCCGCCGCCCGGTGCGGCAGCGTGTCGGCCGCCGCCGACGAGCTTCACGTGACCGCGAGCGCGGTCAGCCACCAGATCCGCATTCTCGAAAACACGCTCGGCATCGCGCTATTCGTCCGATCAAAGGCCCGCGTGAAGCTCACGCCCGAAGGCGAGGCGCTGCTGGAACCGGTCGGTACCGCGTTCGACATGATCGCGAACGCCACCGTCAGGCTCGATTCGCCGGCCGCCGCCGGCGATCTCGTCGTGTCGACGCCGCTGTCGCTGACGTCGCGCTGGCTCGCCCGGCACATCGGCGATTTTCTGGAGCGTTATCCGGGTATCCATCTGAAAGTGATTCCGTCGAACGACGATCGCGAAACCTATTCGGCGGACGTCGACGTCTGCATTCGCTACGGGGAAGGCAACTGGCGCAACCGGCGCGTCGAGCTGCTCGCGCATCCGGCGCTGTTCCCGGTCGTGAGCCCGGCGTTGATGAACGGGCCCGATGCGATCCGCAAGGTGCAGGATCTCGCGGGGCGGACGCTGTTCTGCGAGCATGCGGGCTCGTGGACGCGGTGGCTGGCGCAAGCGAACGCCGACAAGCTGCCGGGCATCCGCATTCTCGAAATCGGCAACGCGCACATCGGCGTCGAAGCCGCGGTACACGGGCAAGGCGTCGCGCTCGGCGACAGCCTGTCGGTGCGCGACGACCTGATCGACGGCACGCTCGTGCGGCCGTTCAGCGCCACGGTGCCGTCACGCCACGCATACTATCTCGTCACGCGTCATGAACTGGCCGAGTCGCCGCTCGTGACCGCGTTCACGTCGTGGCTGCGGGCACGCCTCGCGTGATGCGCGTCGCCGCGCGGCGTGCTCACGCACCGAGGCTCGCGAGGTCGTCCCACACGATGACGATGTTGCGCGATCGCCAGACCGGCCCCGGATCGATGTATTCGCCGGCGGGCCGGCCGTGCAGCGCCGCATAGAACGCAATCGCCGCGTCGTTGCCGTCGACGACGCTCAACGCGGCGCCTCGATACCGCAATCGGCCCAGATGCGTCGCGAGCCGGGCGAGCAGCTGGCGGCCGATGCCGCGACGCTTGAATCCGGGATCGACATACAGGAACTTGATCTCTCCACGGCCGTTGAATATCGGATCGGACGGTGCGCCGGCGGCGCCGATGCCGACGATCCTGCCGTCGATCTCCGCCACCAGCACAAGCCGGTTCCCGTCGTTCGACGACAGCTTTTCATTCCATTGCTTGTGGCGATAGTGTTCGTCGAGAACGGCGTGCGCTTCGGCCGGCGCGAGATCCCGGTAGGTATGCCGCCAGACCTTGACATGAAAATCGGCGATCGCCTGCGCATCGCCGATCGTTGCGGACCGGATGGATAGGCCAGTCATTGAGGACGCTCCCGGAGGCATCGCGCCGACGGGCGCGATGTGCACGACGGATTGTGGACGATCCGTCCAACGCTGTCGAACGACCTTCGCGGCCGCGCGATCCAGCGGTCGATCCGTCGCGGCGTCTTTTACCCCCGCCCGCGGCGCATCCTGAGCGTCGCCGACGGCGATTCGCCGAACGCCCGCTTGTACTCGATCGCGAACCGCCCAAGGTGCGCGAAGCCCCATTTCAGCGCCACGTCTGTGACCGACGCGAGCCCTGGCGTGTCGTCGGCCAGCAGTTCGTCGCGCACATGTTGCAGACGCAACTGCCGTACGAAGCCCATCGGCGTGATCCCGTGGCGATTGCGGAAGCCGGCGAACAGCGTGCTCGGGCTGACGCCGGCGAGATCGGCGAGCCGTTCGATCGTCAGCGGCTCGTCGAGATGCGCGCGGATGTATTCCTCGACACGTCGCACGTAGAACGGCGCGAGCGGTGCCGGCGCGGAACGGGTGCCGTTGCGCGCGGTGTTCGGGTGGCCGTACAGCAGCAGGTTCAGCAACGTCGATTCGAGCTGCTCGAACGCGAGCGGATGACGCAGCGGATGCGCGTCCGTCGCGATCGCGCCGGCGAGCACCGGCAGCATCTGCGCGAAACAGGCGCCCTGCGGCGACGACAGGCTGAATTCCGGTTCGAATTCCACGGGCATGCGCCGGTCGTCGCCGAAATGCCGCTGCGCGTGGCGCTCCATCACGTCGCGCTCGATGCGCAGGATGACTTGCGGACACGCTTCGCCCCATCGCATCCGGAGCGGCAGCGTGGGCGACAGCAGCGACGCCGTGTCGGGCGACGACACGAAGCGCGTCGCGCCGCATTCGATCTCTGCGTCGCCGCGCAGCGGAATCTGCAACAGATAGAAATGTTCGAGCGGCCCCGGTTCGATCGACACCTCGCCGCCGTAATCGAGCAGGTTCAACGACAGGTTGCCCCAGCGCGCATGATGCATGCAGCTGTGCAGCGCACGCGATTCGCCGGTCGGCGTGAGCCGGTGCGGCTTGAACACGTCGGCGACGCGCGCGCGCACCTCGTCGACGTCGTTCGACTGCAGCAGCAGCGTGTCGTGATTGAAACAGGCGGCGTCGGCCAGCCAGCCGGTTTCGGAAAATTGCGCCATCGAAGTTCTCCCGTCGTGCTCGATCGCACTCGCGCCGTGCATGCATTCCCGATATCGGGGAAGGCGTCGCACGATCCGGACAGCGCCCGGAGTATCCGGATAGTCCGTCCTGCGAAACACGCAAGTCCCGCGCAAGCCATGCAAGAAGCGGACCGTTCGCGCATCGTAGAAAACTGTGCGGGCTGTTCGCATCCGCACATACCCGCGGTCGCCCGCGGCACGCCGGCCCGCGGCGGCCGCTGCCGCAGGTTTCCGGAATTCGCGGATACCGGCCGAAGAAAGCGGATAGAAGCGTGCTTTTCGGCCGCCAATACTGGGCCGTCACCGAAACCAACCGCACGGAGGGACACATGAACGGACGTCACATCGAGATTCCATCGCCGGACGGCGGCGCGTTCCGCGCGTACCTGAGCACGCCGGCCGGCGGCACCGGGCCGGGCATCGTGCTCTGTCACGAGATCTTCGGCGCGAACGCGACGATGCGGGACGTGGCCGACTACTACGCCGAGGAAGGCTATACGGTGCTCGTGCCGGACCTGTTCTGGCGCCAGTCGCCGGGCATCGAGCTCGGGTATGCGGCGGCCGATTTCGAGCGCGCGATGGCCCTTTATCGACAATTCGACGAAAACAAGGGGGTCGAGGACGTCGGCGCCGCGCTGGACGCGCTCCGCCAGCGGCCGGAATGCACGGGCAAGGCCGGCGTGCTCGGCTACTGCCTCGGCGGCAAGCTCGCGTACCTCGCCGCGTGCCGGCTGCCGGGCGCGGCCGCGGCGGTCAGTTACTACGGCGTGGGCATCGAGCATGCGTTGGACGAAGCCGCGCACCTGCATGGGCGGCTCGTGCTGCAGATCGCGGCGCAGGACCGCTTCTGCCCGCCCGACGCGCAGCAGCGCATCGCGGATACGCTGTCCGGCCGCGACGGCGTCGAAGTCTACGTCTACCCCGGCGTCGACCACGCGTTCGCCCGCGCCGGTGGCGATCATTACGACCAAGCCGCCGCGGTCATGGCCCACCAGCGCGCGATCGCCGCGTTCCGCGCCGCGCTCGGCCCGCACTACGACCTGTCCGCACTGTGGGAAACGCATCTGAAGCACGAGTTCGACACGCGCAACGTCGACGCAACGATGGCCACGATGGTCGCCGAGCCGTACGTCAACCATATTCCGACGCTGACGGGCGGCGTCGGCCACGACGAGCTCAAGCGCTTCTACACGCATCACTTCGTGCATGCGAACCCGCCGGACACGACGATC
>Ga0182007_10001158_pt1 | contig 14267 bp, 8 predicted proteins | sample Sormic07211113_1_FD_123023 | JGI IMG/M metagenome (GOLD analysis project Ga0182007, IMG submission 123023) | Rhizosphere microbial communities from Sorghum bicolor, Mead, Nebraska, USA - 072115-113_1 MetaG | ecosystem: Host-associated > Plants > Roots > Rhizosphere | place: USA: Nebraska... | reverse complement strand
GTAGTGCGGAGAGGTGGTCAGTTCGGTGGCCAGGCCGTACGGGGTCAGGTGAGCCTTGATGCGGTCGGCGAGCACGCTGCTGATCTCGGCGGGCAGGTGCTCGCCCAGCACGACGGGTATCAGGTCCAGGAGGCTGGCGCTGCTCCAGGTGTCCCCGGTGGACGCCGACCGCGCGACGAACCGGTCGCCGGTCCAGAGCTGGTCCAGCAGCGCCGCCTGTGTCTTCTCGGCTGCGGCCGTCCACCGGCGCGCCTCGTCCGGCTTGCCCAACTCCTCAGCCAGGCCGACAAGTTCGTGCAGCTGAAGCACGAGGAAGGCGGACAGGTCGGCGGTGACGACCACGCGCTCGGGGTCGAAGGTGGTGGCGTTGTCCCAGCCGCTGTCGTTGCCGTGCTGGTAGTGGGGCAGGTCGGCGCCGGGGGCGCGGCGCGCGGTGAGCCAGAAGGCGGTCCAGCGCTCCAACCGGGAGTAGATCTGGGCCAGTTGGTCCTGGTCGGGAAGTGCCGGCAGGAGGCGGCGCAGGTGACCGAAGGCCCAGCCATGGATGGGGGGCTTGACGAAGTTGTACAGGACCTCGGAGTGGGTGACCGAGTCGGGAAGGGCTCCGGTCTCGTCCTGGTGGTCGAAGGGCAGGGCGAACTGGTCGAGGGCGAGTTCGGGGCGACCGGGCGCCAGGGCGAGGGCGTTGAAGCAGTGGTCCCAGCTCCAGACCTTGTCCATCCAGTGCTTGGACATCAGCACGGCGGGCCGGGTGACCAGGCCGGCAGGACGCACGGTCGCCGACCAGACGACGTAGGCGGCGAGTTCGGCGGCCGGTGTCGCGGACGAGCGCCAGGGGGCCACCGCGTCGACGAACTCGGCGAACGCGCGCCCGGCGGACTCCACGACGGCGTCGAAGGTCGCCGAGGACGTGTACGGCGGACGGGAGGTGTCGAGTTCTTCGATCGCGATCTCCCAGACTCCGTCCGCGTCGGCGCTCACGGCGACACCGCGGTCGGCGCTGCCCAGGGCCTGCGCCCCGGCCACCTCGGCGAGGGTGCCGGACAGCACGGTGACGCGATGGCGACGCCCGGTCTCGTACGACGTGAAGACGTGCCCGCCGGCCGCCGGGTCGTGGAAGAAGTACGTTCCGCTGAACGGGGTCAGGGCCCGTGCGGCGGCGAAGACGCCGAAGTCCAGGCCGCTCCCCCGTAGTCGTACGGTGTCCGGCGACTCGTAGGCGAGGTCGACGCCGCCGCTCTGGCCGGTCCATCTGAGCAGGGCCGGTGTCGCCTCGACGCGGGTCTCGGCGCGCTCGCCCGTGCGCGGGGTCAGGGAGACCAGGCGCAGGACGCCGTGCATGCCGTTTTGGTGCGAGACGAGGTGGAGGTCTTCGGCGTACGTCTTCTCCGCCACGACGGGCGAGATGTCGAACCAGGATCCGTACGTGCTGAACGGGATGTCGTGGACGGAGAAGGCCGGGCCGGACGGGACGGCGGTCATGATGGCGTGACTCGTTTCTGAAGCAGGGTCAGCACACGAGCGACAACTGGTCGGTCGTTGCGGTGCGTGGGCGGCGGGTTGTGACCGCTCGTGTGCGGTGGTCAGTCCTTCACGGCGCCGGCGGTGACGCCGGCGGCGACGTAGCGCTGGGCGAGGACGAGGATGACCGCGGCGGGCAGCGAGGCCACGACGGCGGTGGCCATGATGGCGTTCCACTGCTGGTTGTTGTTGCCGATGTAGTGGTAGATCCCGAGGGTGATCGGCTCGTGGGCGCCGCCGTTGACCAGGGTGCTGGCGAACACGAAGTCCGACCAGGACCACAGGAAGGCGAACAGCGACACCGTGACCACCGCGTTGCGGCTGATGGGCAGGACGATGGACCAGAAGGTGCGCACGGTGCCCGCGCCGTCGGTGGTGGCGGCCTGCAGCAGCTCGCCGGGGATGCCCGACATGAACGCCGTGAAGATCAGCACGGCGAAGGGGACGGCCAGCGTGGAGTCGGCGACGATCAGGCCGGGCACCGACTGCAGCAGCCCGAGCTGGAGATAGATGGCGTAGAAGCCCATCGCCATGATGATGCCGGGGATCATCTGCGCGGCCAGCAGCACGAAGCCGAGGACGCCGCCGCCGCGCGGGCGCAGTTTGGCCAGGGCGTAGCCGGCGGGGGCGGCCAGGGCCACGGTCAGCGCGACGGTGCCCACACCGATGACCAGACTGGTGGCGAGGTAGGGCAGCTGCTCGGCCAGGACGGTGCGGTAGCCGGCCAGGGTGCCATGCAAGGGCAGCAGGTCGGGCGGGCTCTTGCGCATGTCCTGGTCGCGGGTGAGGGAGACGTTGAGCATCCAGTAGACCGGGAAGAGCATGACCGCCGTCAGCACGACACCGATCGTGGTCTTCACCCGGCCACGCTTGCGGTGTCCGTTCATGACAGGGCCTGCTTTCTCTGCACCCGGACATGGACCAGACCGAAGACCAGCGCGGCGATCACCAGCAGGTTGCCGACGGCCGCACCCGGGCCGAAGGCCGGCAGGAGATTGCCGAAGCCGAGCTGGTAGGACCAGGTGGCGAAGGTGGTCGAGGAGTCCGCCGGACCGCCCTTGGTCATGATCCAGATGATGTCGAACACCTTGAGCGTGTAGATCAGCCCCAGCAGCAGGGTGATCGCGGAGACCGGGCGCAGCAGCGGGAAGGTGACCCGCCAAAAACGCTGCCAGGTGTTCGCCCCGTCGATGGCCGCGGCCTCGTACAGGCTGGCGGGGATGGACTGCAGGCCGCTGTAGAGCACGACCAGGTTGAACGGGACACCGATCCAGACGTTCGCGATGATCACCGAGGTCAGCGACCACGACGGCGACGTCAGCCAGTTCACCGGGGCGATCCCGACGGCGTGCAGGACGGCGTCGACCACCCCCGACTCGCTGTTGAGCATCCACGACCAGGTGGACGCCGACACGATCAGCGGCAGCAGCCACGGCACCAGGAACAGCGCACGCAACGTGGCGGACAGCCGGAAGTTCTGGTGGAAGAAGACCGCGAGAGCCAGCCCGATCGCGTACTGGAAGACCAGGCACACCACGGTGAACACAGCCGTGTGCAGCAGGGCCGGAGCGAAGGTCGGATCGTCGAAGATCCTGCGGTAGTTCGCCAGGCCCGTGAAGGGCGCATCCCCCTGGACGAAGGAACGCACGGTGTAGTCCCGCAGGCTCAGGTCCAGGTTGCGGTAGAGCGGATAGGCGTAGAAGAGAACGAGGTAGACGGTCACCGGGGCGAGGAAGCCCCAGGCCGCCCACTGGGTGGAGGCGGGCCGACGGCGCTTGATGGTGCGGCCCGGGGCCGAGGCGGCGATGGCCGCCCCGCTGCGGACGCGCTCGGACCGATGGTCCGGCAGCTTTGTCGTATGGTTCATCAACAACCCCTGCGGGCGGACTACTTGGCCGCTGACTGAGCCTCGGACAGCGCGTCCTTGGGCGACTTGGACCCGCTGAGCGCGGACTGGACGGCCTTCCACATCTGCTCGGAGATCTTGGGGTACTTGGTGCCGAGGTCGTCGCTGGTACGGCCCTTGGCCGCCTTGACCGCGTCGACCCACGGCTTGAGTTCGGGGTTCGCGGCGACCTGCTTGTCCTGGACCTCGCTGGTGGGGGCCACGTAGGACAGCGTGGTGTCGGTGTTGTAGAGGTTGTCTCCGCTGGTCAGGCAGGTGACCAGCTTCTGGGAGGTGGCGTAGCGGCCGGTGTCCTTCTGGACGGGGATGGTGACGAACTCGCCACCCGTCGGGGCCGCGGCACTGCCTCCTGCGGCGGCCGGGATGGGCAGGACCCCGTAGCCGAAGCCGGCCTTCTTGGCGTTGGCGAGCTGCCAGGTGCCGTTCTCGCTGAACGCGTAGTCGCCGCTCGCGAACTCCTGCCAGCTGGTGGTCTGGGTGTTGTTGAGGACCGAGTTGGGCGCGTAGCCCTCCTTCAGCCAGTCCTTCCACAGAGTCAGGGCCGACACGGCCTGCTGGGAGTCCAGTTCGGTCAGCTTCGCGCCCGATCCCCACAACCAGGGCAGGAACTGGAAGCTGCCCTCCTCGGTGCCGATCGCCGAAAAGGTGATGCCCTTCTTGCCGGCCTTCTTGACCTTCGCCAGCGCCGCCGTCAGCGAGGTCCAGCCCTTGACCGAGGCGATGTCCACGCCCGCCGCCTTCAGCACGTCCTTGTTGTAGTACAGGGCGAGGGTGTTCGCGCCGATCGGGGTGCCATAGGTCTTGCCGCCCGTCTGACCGGCCGCAAGGAGGTTGGGGTCGGCCTTCGAGGTGTCCAGCTTGTTGTCCGCGGTCGTGGTGAGCACCCCCGCCTCGGCCAGCGTCGACACCACCGGGTTGTCGACGATCAGGACGTCCGGCGAATTGCCCTGCTGAGCCGCCAGCAGCGTCTTGTTGCCCAGGTCGCTGGTGTCGAACGCGGTCCGCTTGACCTTCACCCCGGCCTTGGTACCGCACTGGTCCACCAGCTTCGCCCAGTCCGACGTCTTGTCGAACTGCGGGTACGGGTCCCAGACGGTGTACGTGCCGCTGCCGGCGCTCTTCGCGTCGCCGCCGCCCGAGCCGGAGGAGCAGGCGGTGGCGGTGATGGCCAGGGCGGCGACCGTCACGGCCGCGGCGGTCAGACGGCGCTGTCTGGAGGTGGTGTTCATGGGGCGGGTTCCTTTGTTGTGGGCATGCGGGTGTTCCGGGCATGCGGGTGTTCCGGGCATGCGGGTGTTCCGGGCATGCGGGTGCCAGGGCAAGGGGTGGTGATCGCCTGCGGGCACGGCGCACGGCGTGGTCGGCGGTGCGGGCGCGCTGAGGCGAGGTGAGGCGGGGTGGGGTGACGAGGGCTACGGGGGTGTGCTCAGAAGGCCGTGACGGGTCCGGTGCTCGCGCGCAGGGAGATCGGCGGTGCGAGGAGGTGGTGCCGGGGCGGCGCTTCGGGGTGGTCGAGCCGCTCCACCAGCAGGTCGACGGCGCGCCGGCCCATCTCCTCCGCCGGCACGTCGGCGGCGGTGAGCTGCGGGGTCACCGTCTCCGCCCAGCGGCTGGCGACGACCCCGGTGACGGAGAAGTCGCGCGGAACATGGCGGCCGGCGTGGAAGAGCCCCCGGTAGAGCCCCCCGAGAGCGGCCTCGTTCAGGGTGACCAGGCCGGTGGTGGCCGGATCGTCGCGCAGGATCTGCTCCAGACAGGCCTGGCCGGATGCCGCGTCGTCCCCGCAGCAGTAGGTCCGCACGGTCAGCCCGCGCTCGGCCGCGGCCTTGGTGAAGCCGTCCAGCCCCCTGTGCGCGGACTCATACCCGGCCCGCAGCAGCTGCTCAGGCCGGTTGACCAGGGCGATCCGGCGGTGACCGAGGTCCGCGAGGTGATGGACACAGGCCGCCGCCAGCGCTGTGTGGTCGAGTCCCACCCACCAGCCGCCCTCAGGGTGGGCGGTACGGCCGATGGCGACGGCGGGGAAGTCCAACTCGGCCAGGTGGTCCACCCGGTCGTCCTCGAGCCTGATCTCCATCAGGATCGCGCCGTCGACCCGACGTTCGCCCAGCAGCCGCTGGAACGAGCGGTCACTGTCCACACCGCTCGGGGACAGCAGTACGTCGTAGTCGTGGGCCGCGGCGGCCTCCACCACACTGCCGATGAAGTCCAGCTGCATACCGGTGTAGTGGTTGCCGGCCGGCGGGAAGACGAGGCCGATCGTGTTGGTCCGGCCGTTGGCGAGGGCCCGGGCACTGGCGTTCGGGCGGTAGCCCAACTCGTCGATGACCTGTTGGATCTTGCGTCGGGTGTCGTCCGAGACCGGACGCTTGCCGCTCAGCGCGTAGGAGACGGTGCTCCGCGAGACACCGGCCCGGCGGGCGATCTCTCCGATGTTCACGGGCGACTCCTTGCTCGAACCGGTTCGTCTCCTCAAGGGGAGAATACTCATCGGCTCATCGAGGGTGCGGGTGGAGGGCGATGCGATCCGATCGTCGAACCGGTTCGCGTGAAGTGAACGTAGGAACAGACACGGCGACTGTCAACACCCAGGCCGAAACTTCCACGTGCGACGGAAGGCACGAAATCCTTCCGGTCGGAGGGATTGATCGCCAGGATCGCCGGTGCTAGCTTCCCGAACCGGTTCGATGAAGTGATCCTTTCGACGACTACAGCCGGTGCCGAGGCCTCCCCCGAGCCCACAGACCTCACCGCCGACGCCAAGGCGCGTCTCCCTACGCCGCGCACAGCACAAGAACGAACCGGTTCGATCCAGCCACCCGAGGATTGAGGACGCAATCCATGCCATCCGCTGACAGATCCACCGGACGCCGGGCCCCGGCCGCCTTGGCACTGGCTCTTGGCGCCGGCCTGCTGGCCGCACCGGCAGCCCCCGCGCAGGCGGCCGACACACCCCTGCCCACCGCCCACTACACCTTCGACCAGGACGACTTGACCACCGGCAAGATCTCGGACTCCTCGGGCAACGGCCTGACGGCGACCCTGGTCAACGCCTCCACCGCCGAGTCGGTGGCAGGCACGGACGGCGGCCGGGCGCTCGCTCTGCCCGGCGGTGGGCCCACCTCCGACGGCGCCTATGTCCGTCTCCCCCGCGAAGTCCTCGGCGACGCGAGCGATCTGACCGTCTCGGCCCGCGTGAAGTGGAGCGACGACAAGTCGGCCTGGCAACGGATCTTCGATCTGGGCACCGACACCAACAGGTACCTGTTCACGACCCCGTCCAACGGCAGCGTGCTGCGCACCGCGGTGACGACCGGCGGAGGCGGTGCGGAGGCCCAGGTCTCCGGCTACGCGCCGCTGCCCGCCGACGGCTGGCGAACCGTCACCGTCACCCTCGACACCTCCGCCCACCGGGTCACCACCTATCTGGACGGCGTAGCGGTCTCCTCCGCCGCGACGACCATCAAGGCCAAGGACCTGCTGGACGATTCGGCCACGGCGGCCGGCTACATCGGCAAGTCCTTCTACCAGGACCCGCTGCTCAAGGGCGCGATCGACGACTTCGCGGTCTGGCACTCGGCCCTCTCCGCCGAGCAGGTCGCCGCCACGGTCGGCCCCCTGCCCACCGTGAAGCAGCTCTCCCAGACCTCCTTCGACGTCCGTACGACCACGGGGACCGCGCCGTCCCTGCCCGCGGCGGTCCGTTCCGCGTTCTCCGACGGCTACGACCGCGACACCCCGATCACCTGGGACGCCGTACCGCCCGAGAAGTACTCACGGACGGGCACCTTCACGGTGGCCGGAACCGCGGCCGGACAACCCGTCACGGCAACCGTCACCGTGGTCCGCGAGGGAGCCCTCGGCGTCGACCTCGCCTCGGACACCGGCGCCTTCCACGGCGGCGCCTCCGGCACCCTCTACGGCGTGTACGGACCGGACGTCCCCACGGGCAACCTCATCGAGGGCATGGGCCTGCGCACGGTCTCCACCAAGGCCCAGGACGGCCCGCAGCACCCCGGCGCCGACGCGCTGGAGGTCGTGAAGCCCTTGGCCGACGCCACCGATGGTGACGTGTACGTCTACATGACCGACATCCACCGCGGCTTCCCCTACGAGTGGCCCGGCGACACCCCCGCGCAGAAGCTGAAGCTCTACGAGGAGAAGATCGCGAAGCAGGTCGACCAGGTCCTGCGGCTGCCGAAGGAGTACCAGGACAACATCGTCTTCGTGCCGTTCAACGAGCCCGAGGGCAACATGTTCGGCACCGGCGACTGGAGCTACGACAAGGTCAGCTGGCTCACCGACCCCAAGGACTTCTTCGCCGCCTGGGACTCCGTCCGCAATCTCATCAAGGACAGGATGCCGGACGCCCGCATCGCCGGCCCCAACACCAGCATCCTGTACGACCAGGTGAAGGGCTTCCTCACGCACACCCTGGCCGCCGGCACCCTCCCCGACGTGATCACCTGGCACGAGCTGAGCCACCCGGAGGCGGTGCGCCAGAGCGTCGCCAAGTACCGGGCGTGGGAGACGGACCTGTTCCGGGGCACCGACCGCGAGGGCACCCAACTCCCCATCAACATCAACGAGTACGCCTTCAACTACCACACCTCCGTACCCGGCCAGATGATCCAGTGGGTCTCCGCGATCGAGGAGTCCAAGGTCGACGCCGACATCGCGTACTGGAACATCGACGGCAACCTCTCCGACTCGGCCGTCCAGTCCAACCGGGGCAACGGGCAGTGGTGGCTGCTGCACTCGTACGCCTCGATGAGCGGGCACACGGTGTCGGTGACACCGCCGTTCCCGGGCCAGAACTACACCATGCAGGGCGTGGCCACGCTCGACGAGAAGAAGAAGCAGTCCCGGCTGATCTTCGGCGGATCCACCGGCAAGGGCCACATCACGTTCGACAACGTCCCCAGGAAGGTCTTCGGGGACAGGGTCCACGCCTGGGTCAGCGAAATCGACTGGAGCGGGCAGATCGGCGACAACTCCGGCCCGAGACTACTGACCGAGGCCAACCTGAAGGTCGGTGACGACGGCAAGGTCGTCGTCGACTTCGGTGACGGCATACTGCCGAGACTCAAGGAGTCCTCGGCCTACGAGATCATCCTCAGCCCGGCCGGCAAGGCCAAGGGCACACAGTCCGCACCCGTGCGCTGGCAGGGCTCGTACGAGGCGGAGGACGCCGCCCACACCGGTTCCGGCTACTCCAGGAACGGCCCCGAGGGCTCGACGAGCGACGTGTCGAAGTTCTACACCTCCGGCGGCTACGACGTCGGCGGGCTGCGCACCGGCTCCGACGTCACGCTCGACTTCACCGTGAACGTCCCCGAGGACGGCGACTACGACCTGAGCGTCTTCGCCAACTCCCTCAACACCTTCGACAAGGTGAAGGACCAGGGCCCCACCAATGTCTTCCTGCGGGTGGACGGCCGGGCGGACAGCGAGCAGGAGCTGTACATGCCGCTCGGCTACAAGTGGGTGGTGTGGGACCACACCGACACCACGGTGCACCTCGTCAAGGGCACCCACACCGTGACCCTCGCCGCGCGGAGCCTCGACGGCCGACGGGTCACCAAGGGCGACACCATCGTCGACCGCCTCACCCTGTCCCTGCCCGACCCGTCGGCCGCCACCGAGGTCCACGAGGGAGAGCTGGCCTGGACGAGCGGCGGGGCACGGCCCGTCTACGACCTCCCCAGGCACACTCCTGTACCCGCCACCGGCTCCGGGGCGGTCCGGGTCGCGGAGAGGCAGCAGGCCACGTTCTGGGTGTACTCCCCCGCCGACCGCGAGGCCACGCTCGACGTCCGAACCCTCGGAGACGCGGACGCCGGACTGTCCGTCAACGGGCACGACGTCCTGCACGTCACCAGGTCCCGGCACAGGGTGGCCGTCTCCCTCTCGGGCGGCATCAACAAGGTGACGGTGACCGGCGGTCGGAACGCCACCCTGGTCGACCGCCTCACGGTCACGCCCACCGACGGCACGCTCACACCGCGCACATACGAGGCACAGGACGCCGAGCTCGCGGGCTCGGCGACGCTGACCTCCCAGCCCCTGGCGACGGACGGTACGGCGATCACCGGGATCGGCGGTGAGCCGGGCAACGGCAACACGGCGACCTTCACGGTCGGCGCGGACAGTGCCGGTCTGTACGCGCTGCGCATCCGCTACTCCAACCCGGAGCAGTCCGAGGCCACGCACTACAACCCGGACCCGCTCGCCCGCCACGCCGACATCAGCGTCAACGGCGGCGAGACCCAGCGCGTCGGCTTCCCGCACAGCTTCCACCAGGACAACTTCTGGGAACTGACCGTCCCGGTCCGGCTGAGGAAGGGACAGAACACGATCACCTTCCGCTCCGAGGAACTGCCGAACTTCGACGGCACGACCTACGCCTCCGACACCTTCCCGGGAGTACTGCTCCGCTCCCGGTACGCGCCGCTGATCGACCGGATCGTAGTGGCGCCGTACGCGCGCCCGGTGCGCTGAGACAGCCACCACGGGCAGACGCCTCGTGCCGCCCCACCGCGGAACGGGCGTCTGCCGTCGCGGCGATGCCCGCCCCCAGGGTGTCGCGACCCGACGCCGATTCTCCGCACGGTGGTCATGGCCTTGTCCCTGCCGCCGGGCGCGAGCCGGTGACGGCTGGTCACGATGACCCGGCTCTCGCCGCAGCCGGGGACGAGTGGGCGGACCTGGGCCACGGCGAGAGCCGGGTACGCCCAGGCCGACGAGAGTGCCGTCTTGCCGATGCCGCAGGCGCCCGTGATCACCACGGTGGCCGGGCCCGCGCTGGCTCCTTGCCGCTCAGCAGACGTCCGAGCTCGGCGGTCTCGACGGCACGAGCAGTGAAGTCCGCCACCCGCTGGGGAAGTTGGGCGGGCGTGGGCCAGCCGGGCCGGGCCCGCACGGGGCCGCACGGGGCCGCACGGGCCCGTACGACCTGTTGTGGCACGGACGCGCCGACAAGGCAAGCGCGATGATCCGCGCGCTCGGTGCGGCAGCCGGGAACCGGCGACCAACCGGTCTCTCCTGCTCGCCGAGACGACGTTCGGCCCAAGGGGGACCACGCTTCCCCCCGTCCTCGCAGGTCCGCGGAAATCAGCTGCCGAGGTGACGTCGAGAGCGGTAAAACGCCAGATGGCGTTCCGCGGCGGTGGCCCAGGTGTGGTGGGCGGCGAGTCGGCGGCCCCTCGCCCGGCGCGCGGGGGTGTCGTCCGTGAGTGCGGCGCCGAGCTCGGCGGCCAGGTCCTGGTGGGTGGCCGCGAAACGGGCGGCGCTGTCGAACACCTCGCGCAGTACGGGCAGATCGCGTACGACCAGCGGAACTCCCGCGGCGAGCGCCTCCATCGCGGCGAGTCCGAAGCCCTCCTTGACGGAGGGGAAGGCGAAAGCGGAGGCGGCGGCCACCAGGGGCGGCAGCTCGTCCTCGGCGACCTGGCCCAACACGACCGGCTCGACGCCGAGTTCGGCTGCGCGGGACTCCCAGCGGGCTCGGTAGTCGCGGTAGTCGAAGAGGGTCTCGCCGCCCGCGATCACCAACCGTACGTCCGGGTGCGCGGAGCGCAGCAGCGCGTACGCCTCCAGCAGGTCCAGCGAGCCCTTGCGGGGTTCGATACCGCCGACGGTGAGGACGTAACGGCCCAGTCGGGACCGCCAGTTGGCGCGGGCGGTCGGGTCGGTGGCGGCGAAGCGGTCGTAGGCCACCCCGTTGGGGATGACGCCCGCCTTGATGCCCCAGCCGTCGGCCAGTTCCGTGGCGACGGCCGCCGACACGCAGATGTGCGCGTACGGCTCGCCGATGGCCCGCTCATGGCAGGCGGCCAGTTCGGGGGTGGTGAAGTGGTCGATGTGGTGGACCGTGCGGACACAGCGGCCGCCGACCGCGTTGGCGCTGATGCAGTCCTGGGCGTGGACGACGTCGTACGCCGCCGCGAAGGGCTCGAATGCCTCGCCCAGGACGGCGATCGAGCGCAGGATCCGCTCGCCGACGGACTCCTCGGACGGGCCGTCCGGGAACGGCACGATCCGCAGTCGTACGGCGGGGTCGACCGGCCGGAAGAAGCCCGCGTCGCCGCCGCGGCCCAGCGTCCACACCGTGACGTCCTGCCCGGTCGCGGCGAGCGCCTCGGCCAGGGCGAGGGTGTGGACGACGCCGCCGCGCGGCTTGGTGGAGTAGCTCAGCAGAGCGATCTTCACGACGGGGTCTCCCGGTAGGCGTCGGGCCGGCGTTCGTCGAGGTGGCGCAGGATGCGTCGGGCGCGCTCGATCTCCTCGGCGACGTCGATCTCCCCGACCGCCAGGCCGGCCTTGGACCAGGTGCGGGCGAGGATGTCACCGCCGGGGCCGACCACCTTGGACTGGCCGAGGAAGCGCATGCCGCCCATGGTGCCGGTCTGGTTGGAGGAGGCGAGGACGACCTGGTTCTCGGCGGCGCGGGCCTGGTCGTACAGGTCGAAGAGCTTGGCCTGGCGGTCCTGGGCCATGCGCGGGGCGCGGTTGGTGATGGACGTGGGCCAGGCGGAGAGGCAGGCGAGGATCTCGGCGCCGTCCAGCGCCAGCGAACGGGCCGACTCGGGGAACGTCTTGTCGTAGTCGATGAGCATGCCGATGCGGCCGACGGGGGTGTCGAAGGCGTCGAAGCGGTCGCCGGGCGCGTAGGCGGCGACCTCGCCGGCCGGCAGGTGGACCTTGCGGTGGCGGCCGAGGACACCGTCACCGCTGACGCAGACCGCGGCGTTGTAGCGCTCGTCGCCGCCGTCCTCGCAGTAGCCGAGGCAGACCACCATCTCGGCGGCCAGCCGGGCGACCTGGAGGATCAGCGGGTCGTCCGGCTTCAGAGCCGGCGGCAGGGCCTCGGGGTCGGGGTGGCGCAGGTCGGCGAGGTAGCCGCCGAGCGCTGCGTCCGGCAGCACCAGCAGACCGGCCCCCTCGCGCCGTGCGTCATCGATGAGTTTCCCGATACGGGCCAGGTCGAACTCCAGGTCGCGACCGAAGTGGGCGGCCGCGGCCGCGATCCGGATCGTGCTCATGCGCTGGCTGCTCCCGTGGGTACGTCGTAGGTCTCGGGCCGCCGGTCTCGCAGGTGCCCCATCGACCGCCGGGCGGTCTCCAGTGCCTGTGCGACGTCCAGTTCGGCGACGGCGACGCCGGCCGCGACGCCCGTGTCGGCGAGGATCTCGCCACCGGGGTCGACGACCTTGGCGCTGCCGACGAAGCGTAGCGACCCGAACGTGCCCGCCTGGTTGGCCGACAGCCACACGATCTGGTTCTCCAGCGCGCGGGCCCGGTCGAACAGGTCGAAGCGGCGCTTCCAGCGGTCCTCTTCGAGGCTGGCGGCCGCGTTCGTACGGGATCCCGGCCACGCGGAGACACAGACGCCGATCGCGGCGCCGTCGAGCGCGAGCGCGCGGGCGGACTCCGGGAACGCCTTGTCGTAGCAGATCATCATGCCGATCCGGCCGACAGGCGTGTCAAAGGCGTGGAAGCGGTCCCCGGAGGAGTAGCTGGCGTCCTCGCTGAGTGGCTGGTGGACCTTGCGGTGGTTGCCGAGGACGCCGTCGCCTGTGACGCAGACGACGCTGTTGTAGCGGGCTTCGCCGGCCGCTTCGCAGTATCCGGCGACGACCGTCATCTCCCCTGCCAGGGAAGCCAGTCGGCGGATCTCCGGGCCGTCGAGGGCGAGCGCGGGCGGGCCCTCGTCGAGTTCGGTGGAATCGTCGAGGCTGAGCAGATACCCGCCGAGGCAGGCCTCGGGCAGCGCCAGAAGGCGTACGCCCTCCTCCCGGGCTTCCTTGATCAGCCGTTCGGCGATCTGGAAGTCCTCCTCCAGGTCGCGGCCGAACTCCGCGGCGACGGCGGCCATGCGCAGGGTGGTCATGCTGTCCCCATCCCGGTCACGGTGGACATGACCGCCTCGGTGATCTCTCCGTCGGGCCAGCGCAGCCCGACGCCTTGTCCTTCGGTGAGCTCGCCGCACACCGCACCCGTGGCGGGTCCGGCGGGCAGGGGCGGTGCGCCCGGCTCGTCGGCCGTGAGCATCGCGTAGCCCGGGAAACAGGTGAACCAGTCCCCCACCGTCGCGGCCTCCGGCCGGGGCACGGCGGCCACGTCGAGCACCGCGCGGCAGCCGCTCGCCTCGGCGAGCATGCCGAGGGTGCCGGCGATGCCCGCCATCGACACGTCCTTGGCGGCGGCGGGCCGCGCGGCAGCCACCGCGCCGGTCATGGTGCGCAGTTCGTCGCTACGGCGGTGGCTGGTCGAGTCCCACTGGCGGCCCCGGTAGCCCGGGCGCCAGCTTCCGCCGAGGTCGGCGGTGAGCCGTACGGCGTGTCCGGGGCGGCCGCCGCCACCGGGCACCGGCCGGTCCGTGCGGCCGAGTGCGGTCACCGACAGGGCGGCCGGGACGCCGAGTTGGGTGTGCCCGCCGAGCACCGGGATGTCGTACGCCTGTGCTGCGCCGGCCAGTCCGGCCAGGACCCGCGCGGCGTGCGCGGCGTCGCGGGCGCCCACGGCGTCCAGCAGCCCGAGCGGTGAAGCGCCCATCGCCGCGAGGTCGTTGGCGTTGACGAGGACCGCGCACCAGCCCGCCCACTCGGGGTCCCGTTCGACCATGGACGGCACGATCGCGTCGCACGCCGCGATCACGTCGGTGCCGGGGACGGGCGCGCCGTCGTCACCGACGAAGCCCGGGGGCGCGGCCAGTGCGGTGAGGAGCGGTCCGAGGGGGGACTTCGTGGCCGCCGCGAGGGCGGCGATGCGGCCGATCGGCCAGCGCATCAGGACGTGCGGCACACCCGCGACCGTCGTGTCCCGCACCCGCTGCCAG
>Ga0182007_10001153_pt1 | contig 14317 bp, 14 predicted proteins | sample Sormic07211113_1_FD_123023 | JGI IMG/M metagenome (GOLD analysis project Ga0182007, IMG submission 123023) | Rhizosphere microbial communities from Sorghum bicolor, Mead, Nebraska, USA - 072115-113_1 MetaG | ecosystem: Host-associated > Plants > Roots > Rhizosphere | place: USA: Nebraska... | reverse complement strand
TGTAGTACCGACAGCGGAGTACTGGCGGACGGGGGTTCAAATCCCCCCGGCTCCACCAAATACCAGTTTTCACATGTTCCCACATGATCGGAAACACCCCAAGAAGCCCGCCTAGTGCGGGCTTTCTTGTGTCTAGACATCCACAAATGAACCCACACAGCATTGCGCCCCGTGTATGCCTGCTTGTATGCTCGCCTTAAATTTGAAACTGGGGCATACACGAATGAAGCGTTCGGAGATTAAGCGCCGTCCGATGGCAGACACCACACTAGCCAGCCTTGAGCCGGAGGCCAGCACTTACCGGGAGTTAGATGGCGCCGGGCTATATCTACGAGTGAAGCCCACCGGCCAGAAATCCTGGGAGCTGCGTTACAAAAAAGCCGATGGCAAGTGGTCATGGCTAGGCTTGGGAGGCTACGGCAAGGGTAGCCACCAGTTGACCGGCGAACAGGCGCGTCAGAAGGCAGCACAGCTACGCGACGGCACAATGAAAGATGGCAGCATGCTCGCCACCCAGCGCGCCCAAAAGGCAGCGGAGCGCGAGGCCGCCAACAATACTTTCGAGCACCTGGCGCGCGAGTGGTACGCCAACAAGCGCAAAGGCTGGAGTGCCGGCACTGCAACCCGAACCATCGGCGCCCTGGAACTACATGTGTTCCCGGTCTTTGGCAAGCGGCCCTATCAGGGTGTTCTGCCAATGGAGTGGATGGAGTTCCTGCGCCGTATGGAGCAAACCGGAATCGTTGAACAGACAAGCCGAGTACGTGGCATGTGCCGGGAAATTTACGACCTAGCCCGCGTCACTGGTCGTGCCACTCACAATCCGCTAGAAGGCTTGCACAAGTTCCTGCTGACCAAGCCAGCCGAGAACTATGCGCATGTTTCAATTGACGAGCTGCCGCCGCTATTGCGAGCCATCAGAGCGTACCCGAGCGCGGCAGACGTTCGTATTGGTCTGCACCTGCTGTCTATGCTCGCCTGTCGACCGTCGGAGCTGCGAGAGGCCCGGTGGACTGAGTTCGATCTAGATGGCGGCCTGTGGACAGTTCCCGCCGAACGAATGAAGCGTCGTCGTGAACATGTGGTTCCCCTTCCGCGCCAAGCCGTCGAACTGCTGCGCGATCTGCAAAACATCACCGGAGCTTATTTGCTGCTATTCCCTGGCCGTAGCGATACAACCAAGCCACGCTCCAATACCGTTTTCCTGATGGCTCTGCGCCGACTTGGCTACGAAGGTCGGCAGACAGGCCACGGGTTCCGCCATATCGCCAGCACGATCCTCAACGAACACGGCTTCGACGAAAACCACATTGAGGCTCAGCTATCACACGTCAAGGATGGGATTGCAGGTGTATATAACAAAGCCCAGTACCTGACCCAGCGCACGACCATGATGCAGTGGTATGCCGACCGCCTCGACGAGCTGGCAAGTGGCAACGTCGTGGCACTTAAACGGGCCTGATGACCCACAATCGATTCATAAATTTCGGTCTATTTGGCAGCGCCATCGGGCCAAGTCTGCCGGAGGCACGGCTCTCCCAATTCCCAATCAAAGCAGTAGAGACACGCATGGCAATCAAACCTCTAAAACTCAAGCGTTACATATCCGAAGAAGAGGCGGCGCAGCTTCTTTCCTTACTAATTGGCGAGAAGGTAAGCAGCGAAGATATGGCGGAGTACGCCTTGGAAGGGGTCATCCCAGCGTATATGCAGTTTTCGCCTGTTGATAAAGAAACATACCCAGGACCAGTCTTCTCCCTTGCTGAGGATAATAGTTACCCGGAGTACAACGCACACGTCTCATACATGGAGGAGTGGCTTGCTGTTATCCCGTACCCTCTCCCCTTCGACAGTTGGATAACAGACAGCAATGGCGAGAAATGGAAGGTGCTTGCAGGGAGGGCCGACCTCGGTGTTGACGAGGTAACGTCCGAACACTATGTGAGAGTTTATGCACCTCCAGAAATTTGCCTGGCAGCAGACATCATGAACGATCCAAAAGCTTGCCCCAAGTGGCCAGCAATTCTTCATTCGCACGGAGAGACCTGGGGCGATTGCGATGGAGAGGATCGCACGGATTATATGCTGAGCCCGTTCAGAGCGGAGGAGGTTCAAGATCGTATAGCTATCGCTAATGGAAGCTCGACTTTACCTGGAGCGGAGGTCCTCAACTGGCCGATGGTAATAGCGGGCCTTGTCAAATTGCTTGAACCACAATGGCCAAAGCAATTCCTAATTTCAGACGCAATCGACGAGTTCCATTTGCCTGGAGCTGGAAAAAAGAGTGTGGATAAGGCTCTAAGCGCCGCCAACCAAGCGATGCTAGGGACAGGCCCAAAAAAGCGCAGGCGAAAAGTTGCGAACTGATTTTGCAATGCAAACAAAACTTCTTGCGCTGCAATGACTTCAACGGATCGGGTGAATAACGTAGCGGGCTTCAATCGTATGGAGCAAGCAAATGCACCCGAATCACCCTACACCAAGCAAAGGCTTGATTCGTCAGCCCGCACTCTGCCAATGGCTGGACGTTACCCGCTCCGGCCTCGCCAAGCTAAGAGCGAAAGACCCCTCATTCCCCAAGCCCATCAAGGATGGAGACTCCCGACAGGCTGCTGCTTATTACGTTGTGGCGGAGATGGACGCCTGGCTGTCTGCCAAAATCGAAGCACGGGACGCTATTTAAAATGAATACAAACAACGGAACAGCTCAGTGCGCCCGACTATTGAAGCGCCTGCAAATGGGGCCCATAGATACGTTCACCGCCATCCGTGAATTGAATATTCTTCGCCCAGGCGCCCGTATTAGCGAGCTGCGGGATCTAGGCCACAAGATTTTTACTCACCGTCTTGTGCTCACTGACGACCAAGGCCGCACACATCGCAGGATCGCTCTGTATTACCTCAGCACCAACCCGCCAGATGAAGTTTCCGCATGAACCTCTATCCGTCCAAAATCCGCGCACTTGCTCACCGCCGCATAGCCTTAAGCGCCCTCCGCGCCGACTCCAGCCTCGCAACTCGCCTCAAGCGATATAACAACCACATGACCATTGTTCGCGCCTTGGAAGTGCAAGGCGGTGCAAAGTGAACTGGCCGCTGTTGGTGCCTTTTCTGAGCCTGGCCTATTTCGGCTGCGGGGGCGTTACGAAGCGCAGTTCTTGCGCCTTGGTTGCCCTGATCCCAGCCGGTCGCAACTCATCCATGAAACACAGTCAGGAGTTGCCGTTATGGGTAGCGTGAAGCCGTTGAATGGCGAGCCATACGCGTATGCCAGCACCACCGCTACGCCGGGAGCTTACGACGACTTCTGCGCTCCCACAGCACCAGCCATCGACGACGATAGCTTAGCCCTGCTGATTGATGCCTGCTCTGAGCTTCGCGATTTTTACGACCTTGAGCAGTGCCCTGGACGTGCAGGGTGGCTATCGGAAATCGTCGAAAACTTTGAGGCGTTAATCGCACGAATTGATCCTTCGAAGGCAAGTGAATGACTGACGCAGCAACTCTTTTCGTGACGCGTTCCAGTCTGCCTAACGGCGCTGGAGCGAGCAGCGCCGAAAGCCTCGTAACGGAATAACCACCATGATCAAAACAACCTGCAAAAAAGCGGGAACGCCGAAGGCTTGCCCGAAGAAAGTCACCGAGCTGTTTTATGTGGCCCATCCGAAAGCACCCAAGGCGCTGATGGGGCCGTTCCTGACCGAAGCCGACGCCCCGAGTGCGGGCGTGTAGTTATGCGTAGCTCTGATGCCTTGGTGACGGCCTGCCTCGTTGATTCGCTGGACGATCTGACCTACTGGCACGCCGTGAATAATGGCCGGATCTGTCGGGCCTTTGCTGGCGCTGCCAAGGGGGCCGCATGATAGACGCGACGATCCTTTTCAGTGACGCGCTCCAGTCAGTATTTGGGCCGCTCGACTTCCTGCCCGTGCCAGACGGAGCCATTCATAGGTTTCGCGTCCCTGACGACAAACCCGGAACGCTCAACGGCTGGTATGTGCTTTATCTGGACGGCATCGCTTCGGGGGCGTTCGGCAGTTGGAAAACGAATGGTTCCAGCGCCTGGAGCAGTCGCACCCCCGTCGATTATCGTGAAGCCGAACAGGTGCGCCAGCGGATCGAGCAGGCCCGCCAGCAACGTGAAGCCGAGCAGCGCAAGCGCCAGCTAGATACCGCAATTCTTGCCCAGCGTTGGTGGCGTGATGCGCGCCGTGTCGATCCTGGCCACCCGTACCTGGTTGCCATAGGAGTACGGCCTCATGGCCTGCGCCAGCGTGGTGACGAATTGCTGGTGCCGCTGTATGCCGGCGGCGTGCTGACCAACCTGCAACGGATCGCCCCGGACGGCGGTAAGCGCTTCCTGTTCGGGGGCCGAATCAAGGGTACCTACTCGCCGCTGGGGCGCATTACGCCAGGCAAGCCACTGTGCATTTGTGAGGGCTGGGCCACGGCCGCAACGCTTCACGAAAGCGGCTACACCGTCGCGTGTGCCATGAATGCCGGGAACCTAAAGCCGGTGGCGCTGGTGCTTAAAGCCGAACGCCAAAGCATCGAAATTATCATCGCGGGCGACGACGACCGGCGTACCGAAGGCAATCCTGGACGCACCGCCGCCAATGCCGCCGCCATTGCAGTTGGTGGACTGGTGGCGTTTCCCAACTGGCCGAACAGTGCGCCCGACACGCTGACCGACTTCAACGATCTGTACCGCTGGGAAGCTGACCATGCCAACGAGTAACGTAACCCGCCAGACGATTGATCTAGGCGGCACCGCTGGGGCGACTGACGGGGCCAACACAGCGAAAACTACCGCAAGCCAAGCGGCAAAGGTCTCTGGCAAGTTTCTGACGTGTGAAACCCCGAAGATCGCACCTGAGCGCCCTTGCTGGGGCGTGTATGAACACTGGGTAACGAATGAGAAAGCCCGCCCGCTGCGACCCGGTGTGTACTGGCATGGCTTTAAGCGCACGGCCCCCGATGATGAGACCGACGACGACAAAACAGATCGCGCCATCACTGACGAGTTTATCGCCAGCCCCGTGACCGTAGTAGCCCGGACAACCAATAGCGACGATGGCAGCGAAGGCCGCTTACTGCGCCTAGTGACTGAGAGCGGCATCAAGGAATGGATCATCCCCATGGAGATGTTCGGTGGTAGCTTCGAGGATGCCAGGCGCCAACTGTTCGGTATGGGCGCGACTATCTCCATGAAGAAACGTAGCGCTTTTATGGAGTACCTACTAGACCAGCGACCCAACCAAGTGTTTGCCACCACTTGCCGGCCCGGCTGGCATGAGTCGGGCGCCTTTGTACTGCCAGGCCGCACCATCGGCAGCGACAAGGTGCGCTATCAGGCCAGCGGCAAAGGACAGAACCTATTCAGCCTGCGCGGCGACCTGGAGGGCTGGAAAACCGAAGTCGCGGCCAAGTGCGAGGGCAACCCGGTACTGACCCTGGCGATTGGCTGCGCCCTGGCTGGCCCGCTGCTGAGTTTGGTGGGCGTATTGGGTGGTGGTGTTCACTTGGTGGGCGACAGCTCTAGCGGTAAGTCGCTGGCGCAACTAATTGGCTCGTCGGTATGGGGCGATCCTGGAATATTCGCCGCGTCGTGGGATATGACCAAGGGCGGTTTGGAAATCGAAGCATCGAGCCGCAATGACACCATGCTGCCTCTGGACGAAATCAAACGGGCCGACCCCAAGCGCGTACAGGAGATGGCCTACTCGCTCGCCAACGGCCAGGGTAAAGGCACCATGACCCGTGAGCGTGAAGGTCGCGCCAAGCTATCGTGGCGTCTGCTGGCGCTGTCGAGTGGCGAACGCTCCCTGTCTGAACACGCGGCCATCGGCGGTAATGCGGCCCATGCTGGCGCTGAACTTCGCATGGTGGACGTGAACGCCGGTACTCGCACCCACCGCGCGTTCGACGAATTGCACGGCCTGGCGGGCGCGGACTTCCACCGACTACTGACCGTTGCTGTCGGCGCCCACCATGGGCACATCGGGCCAGCATTCGTGGAAAAGCTACTTGCCAGTGATGACCGTCCCGGCCTGCTGGAAAACTTCGCCCGTATACGCGCCAGCTTCATCGAGGACAACGCTCAGGCCGGACGTGTGGCGGATCGCTTCGCCGTCATTGCCCTGGCGGGGGAAATGGCTATCACCTACGGCCTGGTGCCTTGGACACAGGGTAGCGCCTTAGCTGACTGTCAGTTGTTATATGGCGAGTGGATGAGTCGTGTGGGCAGTGGCAATGCCGAAGACCGGCAAATACTATCTAGCGTTAGCGATTTCATTGCCAAGCACGGCGATAGCCGATTCTCCAACGTGAACGACCAGACGCACGACACCAAGGTACATAACCGGGCCGGGTTCTGGGAGTTATCAATGGGGAAGCGGCTGTACCTGTTCAACAAACCGGCACTGATCGAGGCCGCACACGGGTACGGATTTAATCGCGTCATCAAGGCGCTAGAGGGGGCTGGCGCTCTGGGGCGTCGTGACAACGGGCGGAATACGAAGAACTTCCGGCTGCCTGGTGGCGGGCAAGATCGTCTGTATGTCGTAGATAAAGAAGCAATGGACATGGAAGGTGGCGGTGCATGAACGTCACCCAGACACTACTTACCCGGACTGCCCGAGGTCATAGGAACCTACAATCACTGGCAACAGTGGCAACACCGGCAACGGCCTTGCGGGACGAGGCTTGTAGCCGTTGCCACCCCATTAAAAAAGTGGCAACAACTGGCAACACACACCTACGTTTCAATATTAAAGGCGCACCCTCACTTCAACCTTTGGTTAACCCTGTTGCCGGTAAAAAATCGGCGGCAACAAAATAACCGCGTCGGCAACGGCTGGAGCCCGCGTATTCCGGGGCTGTTGCCGGTGTTGCCGGTGTTGCCGGCGCTTTTTGAATCATAGAAACATGTGTATGTGAGCAATCCGGGCAAGGTGTTGCAATAAGCCTGCTTTCTGACTTGCTAGATCAACTGCCACCGATCATTGCAGGCGCCGAGAAACGGAGTTAGAACTGCAGATTGCCGGCTTCGTTAACCAGCAGCTCCCGTCGTGCCGATCCGATCTCCCGCAGGAGCCAGTAACCATTTTCGTTCGCCGGGGTACTTTCGGGATGCGTTATCGGCTGGAGCATGTCGAGAAGCTCGTCCCTTGAGTAGCTCCGCAGCATGGCCGCGACATAGCGAATGTTGTGCAGATTAAGGCTATTCGATAGCACTCTTTCGATCAAAATAAGATGGACTTTCCTATGTAGCGGATTGCTCGCATGACTGAGTCTCCAGAACATTTCTTCCTGATTGACATGGTCTGATGCGACAAGGCGCTCAAGCTGGTCTGCCGGAAACGAATCAAACGCCTCGGCAAAGACCTTCGGGATCAGAGGCGCCAATACTGGGCTCCCCATCATTCTGTCAAAGAGTGCTGCGTCATATACCTGCAAGCTTTTCAGGTTTTCCAAGATAGCCTTCGCTCGATCATCGTCCTGGGAAAGAGAATTCAGCACAATTGGGACAGCCAAGTCCGGGGCTAAAGCGAAAGCTGCTGGAGCAGAATGATTGTCCCAATTGTCTGAAAGTAGATTGAAAAGCGCCCAAAGACGAAAAGGTATCTCTGTTTGCGGCGTCTTAATTCCAAGATCTAATGAGTGCTCTTTTCGCCATACGGTGTATAACCGGATGACCTGCATGAGGTGGTAACTAGAAAGCGCACCTGGCTGGAGTGCACATAGTCGAACGATCCAAATCATCCCCTTTGGTTTGACACGAGCCACTGCCTCAAGTACATCCTGCCCAACTTTTGGGCTCGTGTGTCCTCGAAGGCGGGAGTCAATCTCGTCAAGCAGAGAGAGTGGCGCATCTTTAAGGAAGCGCATTACTGCTAAGGCTGGAATACTGTCGATGCCCTCGAAAGATGCGGGCAGCTCAGCAATCAACTCAGGAAGAATTGCCGCGCCGTGGCGAGCAATTAAAATGCGCCATCCAGACTCGTAATGTCCAAGTGCAATCCACTGTCTTGCGGTCGCGTCATCGATGGCGAGGCTAAGATGTTTTGCTAAGCGATGATGGTGCTTGCCGTCAGCCGAGGCAAACGCCACTTGCTGGAAACGGGCAATCCAGGGTGAACCACGCTCGACTACAGCGAAGCCAAGTAGCTCCTGCGCCCGAGCATCCATTGAAGAGAACTGGGCAAGCAGTCGCTCAAATACATCATCGTCGGCGCATGAGACCAGCACTCTATTCACATCAAGCCAGCTACTAGATTTGGTGTTGATCACTTGCGCATAGTTTTCGCCAATCCACCGTGCAAGGGCAAGGTTCGCGCCACGTTCGCTAGTGGGGCGAAGTTTCCATGCGGTGGCCCCAGTCAATTGGTGGAGATGGTCAAAGCCCCACTCCGGAATATGGTCGCTGCATGCAAGGAACGCTGCCAACGCGATCACCGGATCCAGGCGCTTCATGTGGAAAAGATGCTCTATCCAAGGCGCCCACGCTGCGTCACCGTGATTAGCGATCGCGTCGATAACCATCTCCGTTCCTGGTGATCCAAGCCACTCTGCGACGACACTGCGGTTTGCATACAGTGCAGCTGGGTTTAGTGCTTCGTGCAGTTCGGACACATGCAGACCCGCAGTCGCTATTTCACTTATTACAGCCAGCGCCATACGTACGTAGCGAATGCGTTTTGTGCATAACCCCGCGATGGCGGCTCGGCATCTCACTGCTAGTAGGCTGTGCGTGAACATCGCGTCGAGTTGTTCAGCGAGGCACTTCTGAATCATAGGCCTGCCCCGACTAGCATCGAAGCTCGCCGCCAGAACCACATCAATCGGCGTTGTGCACTCAACACTTTCAGGGCTCACAGTCTCGCCTGCCTGCATGGCGAGGCTGTAGCTTTCACGCGTATCAAGCTGCAACAGCGCGTCTCTGGTTCGGTTCTCTCGCAGCAAGCCCAGCCCTGCGAGCCAACTCCAGTACAAGTCATGGATGGGTAGCGAGTTTTTACTGCGCTGCGTGATAGTTCCAAGTCGCTCCATTAGCAAAACCGGCTCGGTCAGTCCCTGACTGGATGATCGCACTCGTAACTCGGCAACAAGCCGCAAGTAGGACCGATCACAAGACAGTGATAGTGTCGATATGGCGCCTGCCAGAACGTCGTCGAAACATGGAGGTATCCGCTGCGCTAGATGCCGGTGAAGATGGCTTAATAGCTCCCCCTGCGAGGTAGCCGACCCGCCTAGCAGAAGATAGAGCGAGAGCACGAGCGGTAGGCGTAATAAGTCCGAAAGGTTTTGCGGCGTCGGCTCACCCGCGAAAGCCCGTTGGACTATCCGGCGTACTGCAACTGGGGCAAGCAGTTCTAGAGACCAACTGCGAAAAGTCGTATCAGTAGCGTCGGTTTGGCGACCACAGGCAATGACTCGGGTGCCGTGAAGCAAGCGTAGGAGCTTAGCTCTTTCCTCAAACTGCTCACCAGTTGCGAACTCCGACCAACCATCCAGAAATATACAGATACGAGGATCCCGCAACACTTCCCTCGGATCGAAACCCAGCCCTAGATCGCTGATCAAAGTAAGCACATCTGCTAAAAACTTGAGGCCGCCAACAGAGAGGAATATCGGAATCGCCTGCTCGGTTCCGGCACCTTGGATAATTGCGCTGCTGTCGTCGTTGATATTCGAAGCCGACCTCTCAGTTGTATATGCGGCTAAAAGCTCCTGCGCAACTTGCCACAGAGCGTGAGTCTTGCCCGCGCCTGGCGATGCATAGAAGAGATGATGACACTCGGGCGCGTATATCAGGTCGACGAGACGACCCCTAATGCGCTGGCCTGAGCCTTCCAATGGTTTCAACTCGACCACCCAACGCGGAATGGTCGACAGCTCATCGATAGCGCGCCGCACCGGCTGGGGTGTATCGGGAAACAGGGACTGGAGTGACGGCGGCGTACTCACGTCGAGCAGCACCTTGGCCAAGCGTCTGAGAGACACGAGGTCAATGGTTTGGGGAGAAGTCGGGCCCCTTGCGCCGCCGCACGCAGGATTGGAAAGGGAACTTGAGACGAAATCTACAACGGTTTGCGAGGGCAGAGTAAGCGAGGTGGCCTGCCTAAATACGGCGAGAAGCTGCTGCCGGTCGAGTTTTCGGTCTTCGGACGATAGGATCGTGGCTAATAGACGGCCAAGCAGGACATCGTAGGCACGCCAAGCCATATCTTCCGTTGCGTACACCTGACCGCACATGGCGACAAGTTCGTCACGACTGGCTGTCTCGATCATTTGCCAGTCGGCCGCGCCGCAGACAAAGTCCAGGTGGGTAACGAGTTGGCTACGGAGTTCAGTCTCAGAGCAGCCCTGAATAAACTCACCAAGCGATCCGGTGGTGAAACGATCGCGAAGTGCCGCATGCAACGCACCAATGTCACCGCCAGCAGCAGCATCTTTCCACGCCTGCAATCCAGCGACTTTGTTTCTAAGAGGTTTCTTTTGTTCCTTGCCCACTGGTGATGTTGTGAGAAACGTGAGTGAGACAGTGCGCCCAGCATTGGCTGCCTGCAGGGAGAACAGGTGCTCGATCGCCTCCTGTACATCGACTGAGTTCAACGTGACTGCTCCCGACTCCCGGGTATCCTTCACTTGGGTGGCTTGCAGTACCTGATGAGGTTTGCCGGGTGCGCCCACGAGTTTTGCATAGTCTTCGGCCACCTCTAAATAGAGCTCGGCATCCGAAGGCAGTCTAATCCAGGCCGCGACCGACGCATGCAATTGGTAAGCATATCCGCGAAGAGGCGCGATAGCCTGACGGGCAGCCTCGGTCTTGTCGAGTGACCATGGACTTTCCAGGCTGCCAAAAGATGTGATTTTACGGGTAGCCATTTAGGATCCATCTAGGCGGTAATTATAAAAGTAGGGTTACATCCCAAACACGATCGAGAGGACTGTCAAGCATCATCGTGTTAGCTCTCGCCCACGGTAATAAAGATGACGGTTTCGCGCTCATTAGCGTCGAGGCAACACAGATGTATCAATTCCCCCTGTTTTTTGTAGGCGATACGACCGGCCGGATTGGGCCGAATAGAGCCTATCGTCACTACGGCGCGTGCAGCTCAAACAGCATGCGAGGTGGTCAATATGGGTGTAAATGCCTGTTCAGGTGAATGCAATTACCCAATAGATACCGGATTGCGTGACGAAAATGACGCCGAGCCAATGCCGGCGCTGGTGGAGTGCCAACTTAAACGGCACGAGGCTTCCCTCAGTCACGGATTGTGATGCCAAAACACAACAAACAAATTGTTAAGGTTAACCACTTACAAACGTGCCGTTTTTTCGGAAAAAATCTCGTATCTATTGGTCGATAGTGGCCTACCCACGTGTCCGTCGTCTGTTAAGTTTGGTTAAGGTGGCGAACAGGAAATAGTTGTATGCGTCCGGCCAACACACCTTCCTGACCCCGACACCAAAGTCGATGGTGTCTCCTATGAACCCGTACCTCTAGGGCGTTGCAGCGATTCTCTATGGATAAGAGTAGGGAGTGGGGTTAAGCTCGGGCGGACATGAATACGCCAAGGAATAAGCGATGCTGCTCGGGCTCAATCTTCTAAAGAAAACCAAGGACGAATTTCTCACAGATCTTGCCAATCTGGCCAAAGCGAAAGACACCCTGATATTCATCGATACCAACATCCTGTCATACCTGTTCAAGCTCCACTCCGCTGCGAGGCAAGAGTTTTTTGACTGGGCGGTGGTGGCGATTAGCGAGCAGCGCCTTTATCTACCAGCGTGGTGCGCAGGTGAATATCTGGCAAGAGTTAGAGAAAACCTGCTTCACACTTACACCCCCAAAAGTAAGGGTGACGACCAGCCGAGGAAGGCCCTTGAGGCTATGCTCGATACTGCCTCACTGTTCGTAGATGACGCAGTACTCAGATCAACCACCTATTCCGGCAGCCGAACCGAATATTTAGCGGGCTTCCGGGAAGCCATAGACGGCCTCAAGCAATACACCCAGGCGTTCAAGCACCAATTTGACCCGGACAAAATCCACGCTGAAATTGAGGAGCATCTGGGGCCGGCTGTGCTTGAATCACCCATTGCCAAACTCTGCGACCGAGCGGCCAAAGAAGGGCCTTCACGGATTGAGCATCGGTTGCCTCCTGGCTTTCGGGATGAAGCGAAACCTGAAAACCGCTTAGGCGATTTGATCATTTGGTTGGAGATTCTTGAATATAGCCTTGTGCGGAAAAACGACTTTTCTCACGTGCTCTTTTTGACTAATGATGAGAAGTCGGACTGGGTATACGTGCCGGCAAAACGACTTGATATAACGCGCACCGGCCTAAAACCGATTCCAAACAATAATCCTAATCTGAAGATTATCGATCCTCGTCTGGTTTCTGAATTCAAACAGACGATCGGCCATCCGCATGTCTCGATTTGCACCCTATCTACCTTGGTGCAAGGCCTATCCAAAACTGACCCTACGACTGTCGCCCAGCTCGCCGCTGCAATCCAGATCGAATTGGTAGCAAGCGAAGGGCTAGCGGCTGAAATAAATACGTCCGTGCTGGAACAGCCAAATGCAGAAGTGGAAATCGAACCTGTACCGGCTCCGGCTCAGGCTCCCGAACCTGCACCGGTTCTGACTCCCGAAGCAGTACCTGAAGCTGATCCTCTAGCGGAACATGCAGCCGGTGATCACGGGATCGACGCAGCTAACATTGTGCCTAATGTTGCCCCAGAGCAGCCTGTCCAGGTAGACCCAGCCGTCCATGCGGCTCCCGCCCCTGGAGATGAGATAGCAGGCGCCATCCAGTTGGAAGGATACCGAGATTCAACCTATCAGGCGGATGCCCCTGGCGAGCTCAACGACATAATCAGCTCTCTCCAATCACACAATTGGTATGTTCAGAATCCCGCTATAGAAAAGCTGAGAACGATCATCCACGAAGAGTTCCCCCCCACTTCTTGGTTTGTTTTAGGTCGCAATATCTATCAGGCCGCGTGTGGGAACGCACAGAAGGCTATGGATTTCATATCTAACCTGGATACTCGCCTTAAATGGTTCCCTCACCCCATCTCGAAATACGTCCTAGCGGGTATAGTTTTCGAAATTTATTTCGACAGCAAAGGCGCGCTGCGCGATTCGCCAAAAGCTGGCTACTTAGCCAAACCGTTATCCCTACTCGCCAAAGCTGACTATCCGGATGTACGCGCATTTATCAGATCAAAGCTGGAGCTCGCTGGTGCGCACCTCTTCTTCTCCCCTGGTGACGACCAACAGCGTACGGTGGCCGTTCAGTCGGAACCAGTCGAAACTGAAGACGTTCTCGACGCCGGTAAGCGAAGACAATTGAGCTCGATTACCCTCGACGGACGCCAAATTCTGGTGGATGCGCCGCCAGACGAGGATCGCTGGTCGACCCGCTATAGGATGACCTATAGCAGTACAGATATTCTGGAGGACATCTCCACCAGCCTGTCGATTCCTCGCTGGGCGCTCACCTTGGTACTGAACCCGGAAGTCGATGCCAACGTTCGATTCGTCCTCCCCGAGGATCGCTGGTTTAGACCCGGCATCGTGCTGGGAGCAGATGACGCGGATAGAGCGGCTCAACCCAACGACTGATCTTTCGGCTGTATTGGCTCAGCCGTCGGCATTCGGTATGAAACAGGCAAGTCATCTGCAGCGATTAGAGCATCTCGCTGCTGTTGCCAAGCTCCAGCCTCTACCCATGACACCCCCAAAGGTTGTGTCCAACCTTTGGGGGTCAGTTCAAAAGGGTGGACACCATCGCCTTAGGCGTCGGTATCAGGAAGGTGTGTTGGCCGGACGCATACATAATGCTTCCATCCGACCAACAAAAAAATTGAACAAGTTGATAAGGTTAGCCACCTACAAATGCGTCACAACTTCGCCAAAAAGACCTGGTTTTGCTGGTCGAGGATGGTCGAGCTCTATGTCCGCAATCTGCTAAGTTTTGCTAAGGTCACTTTTCCCATCAGGGAACGGGAGGCCAGGGCGCGGCAATCGTTTCGGTTCAGATGCTCAATGAGGATTCCAACCGCCGTCGGTGCGTTACGCGTCACGTTCCGTTGCAGGTGCGAAATTGCACTCCACTTGACCACCTGATTGCATCGGATTTTACCAGCGCGTTCAGTCAACATGATCGGCGGAGAGCGACCCGCTGCTGCCATTCATTCATCCCTGAGCCTGTCTCGTGCCATACCCAATATCTGTGCGTAGTTGCCTTCTACTGGAAGGTTCAGGTGTTTTTCAAATACGCAGCAAAGGTTCCATAGG
>Ga0182007_10001152_pt1 | contig 14327 bp, 13 predicted proteins | sample Sormic07211113_1_FD_123023 | JGI IMG/M metagenome (GOLD analysis project Ga0182007, IMG submission 123023) | Rhizosphere microbial communities from Sorghum bicolor, Mead, Nebraska, USA - 072115-113_1 MetaG | ecosystem: Host-associated > Plants > Roots > Rhizosphere | place: USA: Nebraska... | reverse complement strand
TTTCGGGCATTGCTTCACCACGGTCGCGATGTCGTCGAAGAAACCCATGGCGAGCATGCGGTCGCCCTAGTCGAGCACCAGCGTGTTGAGCGACTGCAACGGCAGGCTGCCGCGCTCGAGGTGATCCATGATGCGGCCCGGCGTGCCGACCACGATATGCGCGCCGTGTTCGAGGCTCGCCGTTTGCGGGCGCATCGGCGTGCCGCCGCACAGCGTCAGCACCTTGATGTTTTCCTCGGCGCGCGCGAGGCGGCGGATTTCCTGCGTGACCTGATCGGCGAGCTCGCGCGTCGGGCACAGCACCATCGCCTGGACGGCGAAGTTGCGCACGTCGAGGCGGTTGAGCAGCGCCAGCGAAAACGCCGCCGTCTTGCCGCTGCCGGTTTTCGCCTGCGCGATCAGATCGTGGCCGGAGAGCGCGATGGGCAGGCTCGCGGCCTGAATCGGCGTCATCTCGACATAGCCGAGTTGCGTGAGGTTGGCGAGCGTCGCGGGCGGCAGCGCCAGTTGGCTAAACGGCGCGCCCGCGGTGGTGGGACTGTTCATGGAGGTGATGACTCGCTATCGACTGAAGGCTGGGGACTAAACGGCCATCGGGCCGGGGGAGGGACGGCCTTCGATCTGCTCGTACAGCACCGAGCCATCGTCCGCGTCGAAACGTTCGACGTAATTGCGCGCGCCGCACATCGGGCAACGGAACAGGAGCCCCTGGCCCTCGTTCTTGATGACGACGTCCGACTGCTCCCATTGCGCGCCGCAGGACTGGTTTCTACAGGTAAACACGTTGATTCTCCAACTGGATTCGATTGTCTATGGGACGGGCCGCACGAACGGCCTGGCCGTGAATGAGGTTTGGGTCGCCGCCGCGGTTGCCGCGGTTGCCGCCGCTCACGCGCCGCGCGCTTCAACCCAGATGCGTATGCCGCGCACGCGTCGCGCTCACGTCCATGTCGTTGAGGCCCTGCACGATGCCGCAGTCTTCGACGGCCTGTTCACCGTGGCATTGCTCGCGCAGCGTGGTGAGCTGCGCTTTCAACTGCGTCAATTCCTCGATGCGCGTGTCGACGTGCGCAATGTGCTCGTCGAGCAAATCGTTGATGCCGCCGCAGCCGTTCGCCGGCGCGTCCGTGAGAAGCAGCAACGCACGGATCTCGTCGTGGGTCATGTCGAGCGCGCGGCAATTGCGGATGAAGCGCAACCGCTCGACGTGCCTCGCGGTATAGCTGCGGTAATTGGCCTCGGTGCGCTCCGCTTCGGGCAACAAGCCTTCTTTTTCGTAGAAGCGGATGGTTTCGGTCGTGCAATGGGCGATTTTCGCCAGTTCGCCGATTTTCATGGACCCTCCGGGTGGCGGTCTTGACCTTGTAGTGGCTTCAAGGTGTTTACTAGACCACAAATCGAACCAGGAAGCCACCTATGCCCCACGCTCATCACGCCGAAGCCGACCGCCATGAACAGCCGAAAGCCCGTGCGGATGGCGATGAACACGGCGCAAGCTGCGGCCACCAGCCGGTGGCAGTCGACGGTGAGCCGAACCGCAAACACGCGCATACGACAGGCGAATGTCGCGGGCACGATCACGAGATGCACGATCACGGCCACAGCCAGGGCAATGCACAAGCTCACAACCACGTCGCCGCAAGCTGCTGCATCCCCGCGCCCGTTTCACTCGCGCCGCCGTCTCCGCTTCCTCGTTCGGAAATCGTCGGCAGCGACGTGCGCACCGCGATCCGCATCATGCAGATGGATTGTCCAACCGAAGAAGCGCTGATCCGCAAGAAATTCAGCCGCATGGCGTCCGTGCGCGGCATGGACTTCAACCTGATGCAGCGCGTGCTGACGGTCGTGCATGCGCCCGAGGCGCTCGACTCGATCCTCTCCGCGCTGCGCTCGCTCGACTTCACGCCCGAACTCGCGAACGACGACGCGGACACCACGCCCGCCGCCGCTTCTCACGTACCGTCGAAGCCGTGGTGGCCGCTCGCGCTCGCGGGCGTCGCCGCGGCGGGCTCAGAGGCCGTCGGTTGGCTCGGCGCACCGATGTGGCTAGCCGCGGGTCTCGCGCTCGCCGCCATCGCTTCTTGCGGCCTCACGACCTACCGGAAAGGCTGGCTCGCGATCCGCAACGGCAACCTGAACATCAACGCGCTGATGAGCATTGCGGTGACGGGCGCGCTGATTCTCGGCCAATGGCCTGAAGCCGCGATGGTGATGGTGCTCTTCACGATTGCCGAACTGATCGAGGCCAAGTCGCTGGACCGCGCCCGCAATGCGATCGAGGGCCTCATGCAACTCACGCCCGAGCAGGCGAGCGTGCGGCAGTCCGACGGCAGTTGGCGCTCGATGGACCTGAAAGCGATCGCACTGGGCGCGCTGGTCCGCGTGAAGCCGGGCGAGCGGATCGCGCTCGACGGCGAAATCGCCGCGGGCCGCTCGAGCGTGAATCAGGCGCCGATCACCGGCGAAAGCCTGCCGGTCGACAAGGCAGCCGGCGACGCCGTGTTCGCCGGCACGATCAACCAGGCGGGCTCGTTCGATTATCGCGTCACGGCCTCGGCTAGCAATACGACGCTCGCGCGCATCATTCACGCGGTCGAGGAAGCGCAAGCCAGCAAAGCGCCGACGCAGCGTTTCGTCGATCGGTTCGCACGGATCTATACGCCGGCCGTGTTCGGCGTCGCGCTCGCCGTCGCGGTGCTGCCGCCGCTCTTCCTCGACGGGCTGTGGCGCGAGTGGGTCTACAAGGCGCTGGTGATGCTGGTGATCGCCTGCCCTTGCGCGCTCGTGATCTCGACCCCGGTGACGATCGTCAGCGGCCTCGCCGCGGCCGCCCGCAAGGGCATTCTGATCAAAGGCGGCGCCTTTCTGGAACAGGGTCGCAAGCTGAGCCGGCTCGCGCTCGATAAAACCGGCACGATTACGCACGGCAAGCCGGTGCAGACCGAATTCGAAACGCTCGCGGATCTCGACGAGCCTCATTGCCTGACGCTCGCGGCGAGTCTCGCTGGCCGCTCGGACCATCCCGTGTCGATGGCGATTGCGGCGGCGGCCAGGACAGGCGGCGTGATGAGCGTGACCGTCGATGCGTTCGAGGCGCTGGCGGGACGCGGCGTGCGCGGCGACATCGGCGGCACGCCGTACTGGCTCGGCAATCATCGCCTGATCGAAGAACTCGGGCGCTGTTCGGCATCGCTCGAAGCGCGGCTCGACGCGCTCGAACGCCAGGGCAAAACCGTCGTGATGCTGGCCGACGCCGAACGCGTGCTCGCGCTGTTCGCCGTCGCGGACACGGTGAAGGAGACGAGCCGCGCCGCCATCGCCGATCTGCACCGCCTCGGCGTGCGTACCGCGATGCTCACCGGCGACAATCCGCACACCGCCGAGGCGATCGCGCAGCAGGTCGGCGTCGACGAAGCGCGCGGCGATCAGTTGCCGCAAGACAAGCTGAACGCGGTGGCGCAGTGGTCGAAGGACGGCGCGACAGTGGGCATGGTCGGCGACGGCATCAACGACGCGCCCGCGTTGGCGCGCGCCAGCATCGGCTTCGCGATGGGCGCGATGGGCACCGACACCGCGATCGAAACCGCCGACGTCGCGCTGATGGACGACGACCTGCGCAAGATTCCCCTGTTCATCCGTCTGTCGAAGGCGACGCATTCGGTGCTGGTGCAGAACATCGCGCTGGCGCTCGGCATCAAGAGCGTGTTCCTCGTGCTGACGGTGATGGGCCTCGGCACGATGTGGATGGCGGTGTTCGCCGATGTGGGCGCGAGTCTTCTGGTGGTGGCGAACGGACTGCGGCTGCTGCGCCAATCAGATCAGTGAGCGAACGAACGACTCGCCGTGGTTTGAAACGCGCCGATCCCGGCCTTCAACGTATCCGACGGCCGCACGCCGAAAAGCTTCCGGTAATCGGTGGCGAACTGGCTCAGATGCCAGAAGCCCCACGCCGCCGCGACGTCCTGCACCGAGCGTGATTCACGCGACGCATTGCACAGATCGCGCCGCGCGCCGTTCAGGCGAATCGTGCGCAGATAGATGGCGGGCGCCATGCCGAGCACGTCCTGAAAGCAGTATTGCAGCGTGCGCCGGCTCACGTGCAGGCGCTCGCACAACTCGGGCACGTTGACCGCGCGCTCGCGGTTGGCGAGCACATACTCGCGCGCTTCGGAAACGATCGACTGACGACGCGCACGCGCGGGCATCGCCAGCGGCTCGCCGCCAGGCAATGCGCCCACGTCGAACAGCGACGCGAGCACCGACGCCTGCAAGTTGCCGCGCGCCAACGTGGAGAGCGGCGTGCCGCGCGCCGCTCCGTCGTCGAGAAGCTGGCGCAGCGAGGCGCACAACCGCTCCTTGCGCGGCAGGCCGATCGGCACGACCGCCGTATTCGGCAGATGCTCGGCCAAACCGATGCGCTCCACTTCCGCCGCATAGCGGCGCAGCACTTCGCCCTTCACCACCACGCCGAAAATCTCGTAGCCCGCCGAGGTCAGCAATTCGAATTCAATGCCGCCGGGACGGAATGCGAGCGCATCGCCCGCGATCACTTGCGCGTCGATACGTCCCGAGCCGGCGGGGCAGGTGGGAATGCCGAACCAGTACGCGTCCTTTCGCACCTCGCAGGTTTGCCGCAGCGTATGGCTGGTTGTCTCGACGAACACCTGCATATCGTCGAGACATAACTCCGTCAGTCCGCCGATAAAACGGCCGGCGGTCAACTGGTCGTAGGTCTGATGCCAGCCGTGCAGGTTGCGCGCCTGCTCGTCGGCGTCGTGAGCGACGCAAGTCTGCACGCAGAAGCTGGGCTGCTGCGCGAGCGTTGAACCTGTCAGGCTCTCGGGATGGGCTTCAATCGTCATACCGGATCGGCGAAAACGGAATATCGGCGAAAACAAGGCAATTCCCATGCCGAACGGATTGGGCGATCCGCTTGCACGCGCGTCCACGCAAGCCACGCCGCCTGTTCATTTCATGAACAGCGCCGCGCGCGTTGATCCGAAACGATACGTTCACCTGTCTCCGCTTGAACGGGGCAACGCGTCATGTCGGGTGCGAGTGCGTGCTGCGCGTGCACGGCTCACCAGTGCGGTGCATTGGCACACTTCTGGCTCTACGCTGTTGCGGCCCAGCGAAACATCGCGCCGAATAGAGCCCGTTAAACATGTGAGGAGCACACTGATGAATCACGCAGAGATGCAGTTTCTGACCACCGAATTCCCGTACAAAAAGCAGTATGCGAACTTTATCGGCGGCGAATGGGTCAAGCCGGTGGGCGGCGAGTACTTCGACAACGTGTCGCCGATCACCGGCGAGCCGTTCACGTCGATCCCACGTTCGCGTGAAGCCGATGTCGAACTCGCGCTCGACGCCGCGCATCGCGCAAAAGCTGCATGGGGCAAGACCTCGACCACCGACCGCGCGAACATCCTCAACCGCATCGCCGACCGGATGGAAGCGAATCTGCAGCGCATCGCGGTCGCCGAAACGATCGACAACGGCAAGCCGTTGCGCGAAACCATGGCTGCGGACATTCCGCTCGCGATCGATCACTTCCGCTATTTCGCCGGCTGCGCCCGTGCGCAGGAAGGCTCGATCTCGGAGATCGACGACGACACCGTCGCCTATCACTTTCACGAACCGCTCGGCGTGGTCGGTCAGATCATTCCGTGGAATTTCCCGATTCTAATGGCGGTGTGGAAGCTCGCGCCCGCGCTTGCCGCCGGCAATTGCGTCGTGTTGAAGCCGGCCGAGCAGACACCCGCGTCGATTCTCGTCCTGATGGAACTGATCCAGGACCTGCTGCCGCCGGGCGTGCTGAACGTGGTGAACGGCTTCGGCCTGGAAGCCGGCAAGCCGCTTGCATCGAGCAAACGCATCGCGAAGATCGCGTTCACCGGCGAGACCACCACCGGCCGTTTGATCATGCAGTACGCGAGCCAGAACATCATTCCGGTGACGCTCGAACTCGGCGGCAAGAGCCCGAACATTTTCTTCGCCGACGTGATGAGCCAGGACGACAGCTACTTCGACAAGGCGCTCGAAGGCTTCGCGATGTTCGCGCTGAATCAGGGCGAAGTGTGCACGTGTCCGTCGCGTGTGCTGGTCGAGGAAACGATTTACGACCGCTTCATGGAGCGCGCATTGAAGCGCGTCGCCGCGATCACGCAGGGGCACCCGCTCGATACGAAGACGATGATCGGCGCGCAGGCCTCGCAGGAACAGTTGGAAAAAATCCTGTCGTATGTCGATCTCGGCAAGCAGGAAGGCGCCCAATGTTTGATCGGCGGTGAGCGCAATCAGCTCGACGGCGAACTGAGCAAGGGCTATTACGTGAAGCCGACGGTATTCCGCGGCCACAACAAGATGCGCATCTTCCAGGAAGAGATCTTCGGCCCGGTGGTTTCGGTGACGACGTTCAAGAACGAGGAAGAAGCGCTCGACATCGCCAACGATACGCTCTACGGTCTGGGCGCCGGCGTATGGACGCGTGACGGCACGCGCGCCTACCGCTTCGGCCGGCAGATTCAGGCGGGCCGCGTATGGACCAACTGCTATCACGCGTATCCGGCGCACGCGGCGTTCGGCGGCTACAAGCAATCGGGCATCGGCCGTGAGAATCACAAGATGATGCTCGACCACTATCAGCAGACCAAGAACCTGCTCGTGAGCTATAGCGAGAAGCCGCTCGGTTTCTTCTGAGCGGTAGCGCTCACGTTCCAGCGGGCCGCCTTGCGCGGCTCGCTTCTTTTTAGCGAGGACATGTGATGGCTGATGAGAAGGAAGTCGCCCGCGTAATCGCAACGCCCGCCGCGGTCGAACTGATCGACAAGCTGCGCGCCGAACACGGGGCGGTACTGTTCCACCAATCCGGCGGATGCTGCGACGGCAGCGCGCCGATGATGTTTCCGCAAGCCGAGTTCATGGTGGGTTCGTCCGATGTCAAACTCGGAACGATTGCCAGCGTGCCGTTTTATATGAGCAACTCGCAATTCGAATATTGGCAGCACACGCAATTGATCATCGACGTGGTGCCCGGCAATGGCGGCATGTTTTCGCTGGAGCGGCCTAGCGGATTGCGGTTCTTGACGCGCTCGCGGCTTTTCGAGGACAACGAGAACGCGTGGCTCGCAAAGCATCCGGTGGCGCGGGCGGATGCCTGATTGTTTTATTCAGCGCTCGAGTTTGACGCGTCGCTGATCGAGGGCGTTGGCGCCGCGCTCGCGAGCAGCGCGTCGCTATCGTCTTTCAGGCCGATGCCGGTGACGCCCAGGCGCCTTGCATGCGTGAGCAGGTAATGCAACTTGTGCGCGGCCGCCGGATAGTCGAGACCCTCGGGACGCACGTTCGAAATACAGTTGCGTTGCGCGTCGCTACAACCCACTTTCGGCGCGTAGGTCAGGTAGATGCCGAGGCTGTCGGGTGAACTCAAGCCTGGCCGCTCGCCGATCAACATGACCACCAGCTTCGCACCGAGCAACTCGCCGATTTCGTCGCCGAGCGCGACGCGCGCCTGGCGTGCGACCACCACTGGCCCGATCTTCCAATCCGTGAGTTTCGTGCGGACGGCTTGCAAAAGCGGAATCGACTGCTTCGACGCCGCGAACGCCGAGAGGCCGTCGGCGATCACGAACACGACCTCGGGCGAATCGACCGTGAGCTGTTTCAGCGCCTCGCGGCTTTCGTCGCTCAACCGCCTGCCGAGATCGGGACGCCGCAAGTAATGCTCGCGATCCGGCGCGGCGCTATGCACATCCAACGTCTTGAAGTTCTGCGCGCGCAACTGTTCGTGCAGCACGTCGGTATCGAGCGGATGATGCACGGCGTCACGCGCCTGCGCATGCGACAGGTTGAACGCGAGCAACGGCGCGGTTGGCAAGCTGTTGCCCGCGCGGCCCAACGCGATACGCGCGTTGGTGAACTGGCGCAGCGCGTTCCACGGGTTCTTTTCGAGGAAGTCGCTCATGCTATGCCCATCCAGTCGCGCGCGCCTTCCAGGAGCGGTTGTTGCGTGGATGCGCTCAGCAGCGCGCCGCGCGCGTCGGTGATCCGCATCGACTCCAGCCACCCTTCGAATTCGGGCGCGCGGCGCAAGCCGAGCACGTCGCGCACGTAAAGCGCGTCGTGGAACGAGGTGCTCTGATAGTTGAGCATCACGTCGTCCGCGCCCGGAATGCCCATGATGAAGTTGATGCCGGCCACGCCGAGCAGCGTGAGCAGATTGTCCATGTCGTCCTGATCGGCTTCGGCATGATTCGTGTAGCAGATGTCGCAGCCCATCGGCACGCCCAAGAGCTTGCCGCAGAAATGGTCTTCCAGACCCGCGCGCGTGATCTGCTTGCCGTCGTACAGATACTCCGGCCCGATAAAGCCGACCACCGTGTTGACGAGAAACGGATTGAACTTGCGCGCCACCGCATAGGCGCGCACTTCGCAGGTCTGTTGGTCGACGCCGAAATGCGCGTCCGCCGACAACGCGCTGCCTTGGCCCGTTTCGAAATACATCAGATTGTTGCCGACCGTGCCGCGCTTCAGCGACAGTCCCGCTTCATACGCTTCCTGCAGCAGCGCGAGCGAGATGCCGAAACCGGCGTTCGCTTTTTCCGTCCCCGCGATCGACTGAAACACGAGATCGACCGGCGCGCCTTTTTCGATCGCGGCGATCGTGTTGGTGACGTGGGTGAGCACGCACGATTGCGTGGGCACCTGGTAGCGTTGGCGGAAGTCGTCGATCATCAGCAACAACCTGGTGATCGCGCCGAGATTGTCGCTGGCCGGATTGATGCCGATCATCGCGTCGCCGCAGCCGTACATCAGGCCGTCGAGCATCGAGGCGGCGATACCTTTCACATCGTCCGTCGGATGATTCGGCTGCAGGCGCACCGACATGTGCCCCGGCAAACCGACCGTGTTGCGAAAGCGCGTAATCACCGGACGTTTGCGCGCCGCCGCGATCAGATCCTGGTTGCGCATCAGCTTCGAGACCGCCGCGACCATTTCCGGCGTGAGGCCGGCGGTGATGCGCGTGAGCGCGTCGGCGTCGGTCGTGCTGCTCAACAGCCAGTTGCGGAAATCGCCCACCGTCAGATGCGCGATCTCGGCGAACGCCTCTTGCGAGTGATCGTCGATCACGAGACGCGTGACTTCGTCACTTTCGTACGGGATCAGCGCTTCGTTCAGGAACGTGCGCAGCGGCACCTGCGCGAGCGCCATCCTGGCCGCGACGCGCTCCTCCTCGCTCGCCGCCGCGACGCCGGCGAGCTGGTCGCCGGAACGCTGCGGGCTTGCCTTCGCCATCAATGTTTTCAGATCGGCAAAGCGATACGCGCGGCTGCCGATCGTCTCCGTATAGCTCATCTTTACGACTCCATCGCCGCTGCTCGCACAGCGGCTCGATTCGTCACTCTTCCAGCAAGGCGTCCGCCGGCGCCGCTTCGCGTTGATGGCGCGTCAAGAGGAAATAGACGTAGCCCAGCGCGAGGAAGATTGCGAACACGACGGCCACCAGAAAGTTGAAGTAGACCATCGTCCCGAGACAGATCACCGCGGCCACCAGCGCGAACGCCGGAAAGAACGGAAACAGCGGCGCGCGGAACGGGCGCTCCATGTTCGGCTCGGTGCGGCGCAGCTTGAACAGCGACATCATGCTGATGATATACATCACGATAGCGCCAAATACGGACATCGTCACGATGTTCGCCGTCAGCGTCTGACCGCCGAACTGGATCAGCTCGTCGCTATAGATCGCGGCGATGCCGACCACGCCGCCCGCCAGGATCGCGCGATGCGGGGTCTTGAAGCGCGGATGCACTTTCGAGAGCCACTCCGGGAGATAGCCCGCGCGAGCCAGCGCGAAAATCTGCCGCGAATAGCCGAGGATGATGCCGTGAAACGACGCGACGAGTCCGAACAGGCCGAGCCACACCAGCATATGCATCCAGCCGCTGTTTTCGCCGACGATGTACTTCATCGCTTGCGGCAGCGGATCGTTGATGTTCGACAGCTTGGTCCAGTCGCCCGCCGCGCCGGCGAACACCATCACGCCGATCGCGAGCACCACCAGCGTCAGGATGCCGGCGACATAGGCGATCGGAATCGAACGCTTCGGGTTCTTCGCTTCCTCGGCGGCCATCGCGACGCCTTCGATCGCAAGGAAAAACCAGATCGCGAACGGAATCGCCGCGAACATGCCGTGGAACGAGCCCATGCTGAAGGTATCCGCGCCGGCCCAGCCGCCTTTCGTGAAGTTCGACCACTGGAACCCCGGCGACACCACGCCCATGAACACCAGCAACTCGAAGATCGCGAGCAGCGTCACGCACAATTCGAAGGCCGCGGCGATCTGCACGCCGACGATATTCAACGCCATGAAGATCAGATACGCACCCATCGCCGCGTGCTTCGGCTCGAGACCCGGAAATTGCACGTGCAGATAGGCGCCGATCGCCAATGCGATCGCCGGAGGAGCGAACACGAATTCGACGAGGGTCGCCGCGCCCGCCAGATAACCGCCGGTCGGGCCGAACGCGTGCCGCGCGTAGGCGAACGGGCCGCCCGCATGCGGAATCGACGTGGTGAGTTCGGTGAAACTGAAAATGAAGGTCGTGTACATCGCGGCGATGAAGACCGCCGTGATGACGAAGCCCAGCGTGCCCGCGCTCGCCCAGCCATAGCTCCAGCCGAAATACTCACCGGAAATAACGAGGCCGACTGCGATTCCCCACAATTGCCACGTGCCGAGCGTCTGCTTCAACTCGTGATGCGTGACCTTACCGACGTGCTGACTGCTGGACTCTGTTTTCATCGGACTCTCCTGAGGGTGCCGCTTGCTCGACGCCGCAAGGCTTTGCGGTGCATGGGCGGACAGGCTTCCGCCGATGGTAGTGAGCCATTAATCGAGGTGTTATCGAAATTCGGCAAATTTTGGCGGGGTTTATATCAGTGGGCGCTTAACTGCGGGGCTGTTTGGCGAGGATTGAATGGGCGGGTGATGTTTTGCCGAACGTCTGGTTTGATGCCTTGTACGCCGCTTTGCCTGCTCGGTGCCCGCTTGTGCAGCGGGCTTCGCGGAGGTCTCTCTGGTTTTTATAGTCTTTGTATATGTATACGTAGTAATAGTTAACAAGCATGGGATGCGGTTGTGGATAACCTGAAACTTCGTTTTCGAATCAGAAGCCTGCGGAATCGATAACCCTGCGAAGCGCCAGCGGACAGCGACGCTCAGCCAGGGAAAACTTTTGTGCCGTCCGGCGACGCCGCGGCCTTATCAAGGTTTCGCCCACAACGTGTCAGGTGGCTTTTACAAAAGTTGTCCAGAGGGGACTGTGGATAAGTTGGAGGGCTTTGTGTGGCGCGGCCAAGGAGGAAAGGCTTTGGCGCAAACCCGCGATTCATGCGCCGCAGCGCCGGTGCGTTTATCGCGAAAATGTTCGCACTACCAAGGCGTTGACAAGCTGCGAGCCCGTCGCTTATCGTCGCGTCGCGGGACGGTTGGTCAAGCTTGCCCCGGTTCGGGCCGCATACGTTCCGGGCACTACGGGGCTACCCCGTGGATCAGAATGACCTCCGCAGTTCGTCGCATGAGCCCGTTGTTGCGCGTTGCGCAAATACGCTCACGCAGCACAAGACGCGTTGACTGTCGTCCCGCCCTCCTTTGCTCTATGCCGCAATCTTCCCTGCAAGTCGTCACCTACGCGATCGCCGACGCCATGCTCGCCGGGCCTGCCGATCCGGCCACGATGGTCGAGCGGATGACGCGCGTATTGGGCGAGTCCGCCGACTGGATGACCGGATTGGCGCGCCGGGTCGAGAGACGATTTGGCGCGCGCTGGAACAGCGTCGAAGCCAAACACCTGTCGAAGATCATCGCTGAAACCGCGGGCTTTGTTGCGGCGTGGAGAAGCCAGAACCGTCCGCGCATTGTTCGTGTGCTCACGCGACCGCCTGTTCAGCGACCTGCTCCGCGCTGGTTGCGGGACGTCACGCTGCCGCAACTGCCGACACTCGGCGATCTGGCTGCGTGGCTCGATGTGGAACCCCTGGAGTTGGACTGGTTTGCAGATCGCTGGCGTGTAGCGGCTCACGATGCGACGACGCGGCTTCACCACTATTCCTACAAGGCGATAGAGAAACGCGACGGTCGATGTCGAATCATCGAAATTCCCAAGTCGCGGTTGCGGGAATTGCAGCGGAAAGTGCTGCATGGCCTGCTCGACCGGATTCCCGCTCACGATGCGGTGCATGGTTTTCGGCGCGGCAGGAACACGGTCACGTTCGCGGCGCCTCACGCTGGAAAAGCGGTTGTGATTCGCTTCGATCTGACCGATTTTTTTGCGTCGGTTCATGCGGGACGTGTTTACTCTGCGATTCATGCTTTGGGTTATCCGTTGGAAGTTGCGCGAGCGCTGACTGCGCTGTGTACCAATCGGGTGCCGAGTGGTCGCCTGCGGCCACCTACAAGGATCCGGCCACCGACGATGGCACCAAGAAGTCGGCCAGGGGGCTGTCGCGCGTCGAGAGGGAAGGCGAGCGCTTCGTGCTTTACGAACAGCAGACCGTCGAACAGGCCGAAGGCGGTGCGCTGGTTCCGGTCTTTCGCAACGGCGCGCTTCTGGCCCGCCAATCTCTCGCCGAGATCCGAGACCGGCTTAGGGCGTCGTGGACCTGTCCGACGCCCGGCTCGATCGATTGGGATTAATCTGGGCCGCCGCCCCGGCATTGCGCGGGTCAGCAATTACCAGGCACACGCAGCCGCGAAAAAAGTCACCGATAGCGAAACTGTGGCGCCAGTCGCAATTACTCTGGCGCCCTACGCCCGACACGGACGAATGTAGCGAGACTCAAAACGTGAGATTTTCAGGCCCGTCGGACGAGGCTCTGCGGACTGTGGGACGCATCGGATGAGATTTGGGGAAGCATCGCGTAAGATTTTTTTGCACGCAGCTGAACCGGCATGACAACGGGGTACCTTCCTGGCGAAGCTCTCCCATCGCCATCTTCCATAGGGCCGTCGTGAGCGACCCATCTCGATGCACGCCGGCGGTCAAGAAATGTCCAAGTTTCTGAGACTGACCTACTCACGCGCCAAGCAGACAGCGATGGCTGTTTAACGAAGCAACTACCGAGTTAAACCCCTCTCTATCCCGTCTCAGGCCAGCCGTTTCGGTGGCTGGTCGAGGCGTCGGCGTCTGCCCGTCGCAACCCGACCTCGAGGGCACTCATGAAATCCCCCCGCCTCTGTCTCGCGTGTGGCAACGCGTTCGTGCCGCTGGCGCATGTTCCCCGTCAGCGTTACTGCTCGTCGGAAGCTTGCCAGCGCGCCCGTCGACGCGACTGGCAGAACCACCGGCTCCGTATCGACCGCGACTATCGCGACAACCAGGCCCGTGCTCAGGCGAGATGGCGCGCAGGCCACGCCGCCTATTGGCGCGAATATCGAGCTGCACATCCGGCGTATCGGGAGCGCAACAGCAGCATGCAGCGGATGCGCAATGCACGACGGAGTTTCAAGCCGATTGCAAAGATGGATGTCTTCGAAGTCCCCCGGCCGCTGGGCTCTGGCTTCTATGTGCTGCGTCACGCGGATGATGCCAGCGCTGCAAAAATGGACGCGTGGACCGTTCACATCGCCGTGCTGTCTGCCCCGCCAGCACCGCCCGTGTGATTGCAAAGAGATGACGTGATACACATTGGCGTTTGGCCTGCTACCTTTGCCTTGTCACCGTTCGCTTTCAAACGCCACCGCCTGATGTGAAGCCGCGGCGTTCGCATTTTGGGGCTCCCATTGCGCTCGGTACCTGCCGCGTGTCTGTGTCTGAGTTGCGGAGCGGAGCATGTCAATCAATAGCGCGGGTCCAGCAGTCGTCGCCGGCTCCATGGCAGGACGGGCAGCTGAGTACGTCCGTATGTCGACCGAGCACCAGCAGTATTCGACCGAGAACCAGCGCGACCGAATTCGGGACTACGCGACCCGCCGAGGATTCGAAATCGTCCGCACCTACGCCGACGAGGGTAAAAGCGGTCTTCGAATCGACGGCCGCCGGGCCCTTCAGAATCTCATCTCCGATGTCGCTAATGGCAAGGCCGATTTCTGCGTAATCCTCGTCTATGACGTGAGTCGCTGGGGGAGATTCCAGGATGCCGACGAGAGCGCGTACTACGAGTACATCTGCCGCCGTGCTGGCATCCAGGTTGCGTACTGCGCCGAGCAGTTCGAGAACGACGGGTCGCCTGTCTCGACCATCGTGAAAGGTGTCAAGCGGGCAATGGCTGGTGAGTACAGTCGAGAATTGTCCGCGAAAGTGTTCGCGGGCCAGTGCCGTTTAATT
>Ga0182007_10001151_pt1 | contig 14335 bp, 9 predicted proteins | sample Sormic07211113_1_FD_123023 | JGI IMG/M metagenome (GOLD analysis project Ga0182007, IMG submission 123023) | Rhizosphere microbial communities from Sorghum bicolor, Mead, Nebraska, USA - 072115-113_1 MetaG | ecosystem: Host-associated > Plants > Roots > Rhizosphere | place: USA: Nebraska... | reverse complement strand
CAGTCGAGCAGGAAGCAATGCAGCGCGCCGCTGCGTGCCTGCTGCGGGCGGCGGCGCAGGTGCTCCGGGCGCAGGTGGCCGGCACCGCGCGCCGCGAAGGTGCACGGCCAGTCGAAGGCCGCACCCTGCGAGGCGGGGCCATGCCATGCATCCCTCTGCGCGCCCTGCCTCCGGTCACCCTGGCGTGCGCCAGTGGGTACGGCGTCCCGGAGGCTCAGGCTTTTTTTGACGCGGCCTGTGCAGGAGCGATCAGCGGTCGCAGCGGCTTCACGCGCTCGATGCCGACGGGCTCGGGCGGCATGGCGCCCCAGTCTTCATCGCCCGCACTGTTCGCGGCGTCGTTCGGATTCGCGTCGGGCATTGCGGAGCGAGGAGCCGCCGATGGCGCAGCCTCGGCTTCGGGCCTGCGCCGGTGCAGCAGCACGGCTTCGGCCACGCGCTGCACGTGGCCAGTGGTAATGGCGCCCGCCCCGTCCCAGGCCGCGAGCGCGCGAGCGGAGCGCAGCATCACGAGATCGGCGCGCAAGCCATCGACGCCGGCTGCGATGCACAGCGCACCGACCGCCTCATGCACCGCATCGCCATACGGCAGCGCTGTCGCATCGGCCACGAGGGCGCGCGCACGGACCAATGCGGCTGCCAGTTCGGCTTGCGCCTTCGCATGCGTCGTGCGAAAGCCCTGCGGATCGGCATCGAAGGCCAGCCGCGCACGCACGATGGCCTGCCGTTCTGCGGCATCCTCGATGTTGCGCAGCTGCACGCACAGGCCGAAGCGGTCGAGCAGCTGCGGGCGCAGCGTGCCCTCTTCCGGGTTCATGGTGCCGACCAGCACGAAGCGCGCGGCATGCCGGTGGGAAATTCCGTCGCGCTCCACCACGTTGACGCCGCTGGCCGCGGCGTCGAGCAGCGAGTCGATCAGCGCATCGGGCAGCAGGTTGATCTCGTCGACGTACAGCACGCCGCCGTGCGCGCGCGCCAGCAGGCCGGGCGCGAACTTCAGTTCGTGGCCGGCCAGCGCCTGCCCGAGGTCGAGCGTGCCCACGAGGCTTTCAAGGCTCGCGCCCAGCGGCAGCGTGACAAAAGGCGCGCCCGGCAGCAGCTCTGCCAGCGCGCGCGCAGCGGTGGTCTTGGCGGTGCCGCGCGGTCCTTCGATCAGCACGCCGCCAAGGCCCGGATCGACAGCGGCCAGCAGCAGCGCCTGGCGCAGCTGCGGCTGGCCCGCGATCGCGGCAAAGGGAAAAGGGACCGGCATGGGGGCGGCAGTGGTCATCGCGAAAGTCCTTCCATCTGCTGCTCGTGGCCGAGCAGCAGGTTTTGCAATTGGTCCTTGTAGTCGCCGGGCGATTGCCACAGGCCGCGCTGCATGGCCTCGAGCAGCCGGCTGAGCATGTCGTGCAGCGCGCACGGATTGTGCGTGTTCACGAAGTCGCGGGTGGCTTCGTCGAGCACGTAGGCGTCCGCCACCATCGCGTACTGGTGGTCGCCGACCACGCGCGCGGTGGCGTCGAAGCCGAACAGGTAGTCCACCGTCGCGGCCATTTCGAAGGCGCCCTTGTAGCCGTGGCGCTTCACTCCGTCGATCCACTTCGGGTTGACCACGCGCGCGCGGATGACGCGGCTGATTTCTTCCTTCAGCGTGCGCACGCGCGGCGCCTGCGGGTTGCCGTGGTCGCCGTGGTACATGGCCGGCTGCCGCCCGCTCAGGTGGCGCACGGCGGCGGCCATGCCGCCCTGGAACTGGTAGTAGTCGTTGGAGTCGAGCAGGTCGTGCTCGCGGCTGTCCTGGTTCTGCAGCACGACGTTCATCGCGCGCAGGCGGCGCACCAGCGCGCCGGTGGCGGGCACGCCGTCGCTGCCCTGGCCGTAGGCGTGGGCGCTGCCGCCGACATAGGCTTTCGACAAATCGTCGTCGGTCTGCCAGTCGCCATGATCGAACAGCCGTTGCAGGCCGGAGCCGTAGCTGCCGGGCGCGGAGCCGAACACGCGCCAGCCCGCCTGCGTGCGGGCGGCCTCGGGCGCCATGCCCTGCGCTTCGAGCGAGACGGCCTCGCTGAGGATGCGCGCGCGGATGGGGTTGCGCTCGGCGTCTTCGTCTTCCTGCGCGGCGACGGCCTGCACGGCCGCGTCGAACATCTGCACGGCATTGGGAAACGCGTCGCGGAAGAAGCCCGAGATGCGCAGCGTGACATCGATGCGCGGACGGCCGAGGCCCACCGTGGGCAGCACCTCGAAATCGACCACGCGCTGGCTGCCCGGCGCCCACTTCGGTCGCACGCCGATGAGGGCGAAGGCCTGCGCCAGGTCGTCGCCGCCGGTGCGCATGGTGGCCGTGCCCCAGACCGAGAGGCCCAGCGCCGCGGGATAGTCGCCGTGCTCCTGCAGGTGCCGCTCGACCAGCTGCGCGGCGGACTTGAGGCCGAGCATCCAGGCGGTGGGCGTGGGAATGGCACGGGTGTCGACCGCGTAGAAGTTGCGCCCGGTGGGCAGCACGTCGGGGCGGCCGCGCGATGGCGAGCCGCTCGGTCCGGGCGGAACGAAGCGGCCTTGCAGGGCGCGTGAAAGCTGCAGCAGCTCCTGCGCACCGCAGGCGTCGAGCGCGGGGGCGAGATCTTGTTCGACGCGGCCCATCACCGCAGCGGTATGCGGCATGCCGGACGGACAGGTGTTGTCCTCCAGCAGGCGCTGCGCCAGCAGCTCCAGCCGCTCGCGCGTATCGCCCTGATGCCGCCACGCATCGGTGCTCACCGATTGCAGCAGCGCGGGACGCGCGCCCAGCCACGGTTGTGCCGCGTCGATGTCGAGCGGGTCAAACGCCTCGCCCGGCAACAGGTCTTGCGACAACGCGCCGAGCAGCCCGGCATTCGCGCCCGCACCGTCCGCAGCCGGATAGCGCGCCAGCGCCAGCAGCGTGTCGCGCCGCAGCCGCTCGCGCGGCGACACGCCGAACACATGCAGCCCGTCGCGGATCTGCGTTTCCTTCAGCTCGCACAGGTAGGCATCCACGCGCGCCAACACCGCATCGTCTTCCGCGCCCGGCAGGCCGCCCAGCTCTTCGACCAGATGCTGCGCCCGCACCGCCGTGAGGATCTGCGCGCGCAGCACCTTCGCGCGGCGCGCATCGACCAGCAGCGCGTCGTAGTACTCGTCGACCTGCCGCTCCAGGTCCTGCATCGGGCCATGGTTCTCGGCGCGCGTGAGCGGCGGCATCAGGTGGTCGACGATGACCGCCTGCGTACGCCGCTTGGCCTGCGCGCCCTCGCCCGGGTCGTTGACGATGAAGGGGTACACGTTGGGCAGCGGCCCGAGGATCGCGTCGGGCCAGCAGGCCCGCGACAGCGCGATGCTCTTGCCCGGCAGCCATTCGAGGTTGCCGTGCTTGCCGACGTGCACGACCGCGTCGATGGCGAAGGCATCGCGCAGCCAGAAATAGAACGCGAGGTAGCTGTGCGGCGGCACCAGCTCGGCGTCGTGGTAGCTCGCATAGTCGGCCATGTCCAAGGTGCCCAGCGCACGCGCGGGCTGGATGCCGACGAACACGCGGCCCAGCCGCAGGCCGGCGATCATGAAGCGATCGCGCCGCAGCATCGGGTCCTGCTCGGGCGGGCCCCAGCGTGCGTCGATGGCGTCGGCCATACCTTCAGGCAGCAACGCGAGCCGCATGCGGTACTCGGCCAGCCCGTAGCTCTGCCACGCCGGCCGCGCAGCCCACTGCGCGGGATCGTTCGCAATACCTTCCTGCAGCTTGCGCATCAGCGCATCGCCGTCGGCGGGCATCGCACCGGGTTCGCCCAACGCATAGCCCTCGGCCGCCATCGCCTGCAGGATCGCCATCACCGAAGCCGGCGTGTCGAGCCCCACACCGCTGCCGATACGGCCCTCGCTGCCCGGGTAGTTCGCAAGGATCAACGCAATGCGCTTCTCGTCGGCGCGCAGGCTGCGCAGCCGGCACCAGCGGCGCGCCAGCTCGGCCACGAAGGCGATGCGGTCCGGCTCGGGCTGGTAGCTGACCACCTCGGTCTGCGTGAGTTCGCAGCGGTGCGACAGGCCCTTGAAGCTCACGGCGCGCGTGACGATGCGGCCGTCCATCTCGGGCAGCGCGATCTGCATGGCGATGTCGCGCGGACGCAGGCCCTGGCTGTCGGCCAGCCAGTCCTCGCGGTTGCCGCCGCTCACGATCACCTGCAGCACCGGCGCGTCGCCGGCCAGGGCCAGGGCTTCGCCGTCTTCATCCTGCGCGCCCTGCCCCAGCGCCGCGAAGGCCGTGGTGTTGAGCACCAGTTGCACGTCATGCTCGACACACAGCGCACGCAGCGTGGACAGGCACAGCGGGTCTTTCAGCGAATCGAGCGCCACCGGCAGCGGGTTGAGCCCCTCGGCGCTCAGCGCCGCGGCGAGCGCATCGAAGGCCGCCGTGTTGCCCGACAGCAGATGCGAGCGATAGAACACCAGCGCCACCACCGGCGCACCCGCATGCCAGCCGGCGCGCAGGTCGTCGATGCCGGCGACGGCATGCGCCGCGCCCATGCCCTGCGGCACATGCAGCGCGACCTGCGGCAGGCTGCGCGGCGGCAGCGGCGCTTCGCCGTGGCCAAGCCCGTGGAAAGCCACCGCACGCAGGAACTGCATCGCATTGCCCGCTCCGCCGCTGCGCATGTACTGCCACAGCTGGCGGCTCACCGCGCGCGGCGCCGTGCTGCGCGCGAGCAGGTCTTCGTCTTCCTGCAGGTCGCCGGAGAACATGGCGAGCTGCTGGCCTTTGCGTTTGGCCAGCTTCTCGAGCTGCTGGAGTCCGTAGGCCCAGGCCGATTCCGCGCCCAGGTGGTCGACCACCACCACGCGCGCGTGCTGCAGCACCTCGTCGATGTACAGGTCTAGCGAGGCCGGCTGGCGCAGGTGCATCAGGTTGGCCAGCCGCAGCGACGGGTAGCCCGGGTCGGTGAGCGCCAGCGCAGTGCGCGCGGCCGCGAGCAGCGCGAGCGTGGTGTCGGCCGAGCTGAGCACCACGATGTCGCCCGGCGTCTGGTCGAGGCGGGTGACGACGCTGTCGTCCTCGACGAAGCGTCCGGGCTGGGTGCTCAGCAAGTGCATCGGTTCAGGTGGTCAGGCGGCGACTTCGCTCACCTCTTCCAGCGCCTTGCGCAACATCGCTTCGTCAAGGTCTTCGCCGATGAACACGAGGCGCGTGCGCTGCGCCTCGCCATCGCGCCAGCGGCGATCGAAGTGGTGGTCGAAGCGGCGGCCCACGCCCTGCACCAGCAGGCGCATCGGCTTGCCCGGAATGGCGACGAAGCCCTTCACGCGGTAGATGGTGTGCTGCTCGACCAGTTGGCCCAGCACAGCCAGCAGGCTGTCGCGGTCCACGGGCGGCAGCTCGATCACGAGCGAGTCGAACTCGTCGTGATCATGGTCTTCCTCATGGTCGTGGTGGCTCTCGCGCAGGTGGATGGTGGCTTCGGCCTCACGGCCCTGGCCCAGCAGCAACGCGAGCGGCAGCCTGCCCTCGGTGGCGGCGACGATCTTCACTTCGGGCGGCAACTCCTCGCGCACCAGCGCCTCGACCTTGGCCCGCGCGGCGTCGTCCATCAGGTCGGTCTTGTTGAGCACCACGAGGTCGGCGGCCGAAAGCTGGTCTTCGAACAGCTCATGCAGCGGCGATTCGTGGTCGAGGTTGGGGTCGGCGCGGCGCGCTTCGTCCACGGCCTGCGGGTTCTCGGCGAACTGGCCCGAGGCGGCGGCCGGGCCGTCGACCACCGTGACCACCGAATCCACAGTGAAGATGTTGGCGATGTCGGGCCACTGGAAGGCCTGCACCAGCGGCTTGGGCAGCGCGAGGCCGGAGGTCTCGATAAGCACCGCGTCAAGCTCGCCGCGGCGCTCGGCCAGCTGCAGCATCACGGGCAGGAACTCTTCCTGCACGGTGCAGCAGACGCAGCCGTTGGCCAGTTCGTAGAGCGCGCCCGCACGCTCGTTGCCTTCCTCGTCGCAGCCGATGCCGCAGCCGCGAAGAATCTCGCCGTCGATGCCGAGCTCGCCGAACTCGTTGACGATCACCGCGATGCGGCGGCCTTCCGCGTTGCCAAGGATGTGGCGCAGCAGCGTGGTCTTGCCGCTGCCGAGGAAGCCCGTGACGATGGTGACGGGGATCTTGGCGTTGTTTGCTTGTGTCATGGATGTGTTCGAGGCGCCGCTGGCAAGGGGATGGGTGAGGGAGAACCAGGCGCCCAGCGGCGCGCCTGCTTCGGATTTTTCCAGGGGATGCGCCGCTCCCCCGAGGCGTGCTCGAGGCAATGGCGCCGGGCTTGGGTCAGACGCTGCTGTACAAGCGGCGCTCGACGAAGGCCGTCCCTTGCAAACGGCGCCAGCCCTTGGCGGCGGCCAGTACACCCAGGTCGACCAGCGGCTCGACAAGCACGACGGTCATGTAGGCCGCGCCGAAGCTGGCGATCTGGCCCAGGTTCTCGAGCCCGGTACCGCGTCCGTACAGCGCCCAGAAGCCGACCCAGACCACGATGCCGCCCTGGTAGGCCACCGAGAGCTTGAAGGCCTGCTGGTAGCCGATGTCCACGTAGGCCAGCTTTTCGGGAATGATCCGGCGGGCCAGCGCGGAAGTGGCGAACAGCGGCACCAGCAGCGTGGTGACGTTCATGCCGTACTGCGGCAGATCCTGCGGCTCGAAGAACAGGCCCTGCACGAGCAGCCCGCCCGCCAGCCCGATGGCCGCGGGCGCCAGCCCGAACACCAACAGCAGCGTGGTGCCCAGGATCAGGTGCACCTCGGACACGCCCACCGGATGGTGCGGGAACACCTCGAAGAAGCAGAACACCAGCGCCACCGCGATGGCGGAGCGCAGCACCAGCGCGGCGGGCCCGTCCTTCATGAGCATCTGGAACGCGACCTTGCCGGTGTAGGCAAGAGCGGCTGCCGCCGTCGCATAGCTGAGGAAAATCTTGGATCCGTCGACGAGACCTGGTTCGATGTGCATCGAGCACCTCCTGAAATGCACCGCAGTGCGAAAGTTGATTGTTGGTGGATGGGCCGGCTCGCGCAAGCCCCTGTCATGAACGCCGAAGCACGGGCTGCGCTCCCGGCACGGCCGACGAGCGAGGCTTGCGCAGCAACCGCCGCCAGCCGATCACCACGCCGCTGGCGGAGGCCACGGCGCCGATGATCGACAGCAGCCACATCACGATGTCCCAGGCCGGCCGGTACTGGATGAGCCAGGGAAAGTCGAGGCTGTGCGCCGCGTTGAAGAGCCAGCGGCGCAGGCGCGAATTGCTGTCGTTGCTGCCGACGACCTGCCCGCTCGCGGGATCGATGTAGATCCAGCTGCGCGCGGAGTCGTCGAACTGAAGCCGCCATACGGGCACGATGCGCTCGCGGTGGTGGCCGTACCAATGGAAGTCCTCGCGGGTCTGGAGCGCGGCCTGCGTGACGGCCGATCCGGGCCGCAGGCGCGGGGCGGCGCGCAGGATGTCTTCGCGGCTTATCGACGCAATCGCGCCAGTGGCAGCGTCGATCACGCGAACGTGGGCCTGCGCATCGCGCAGCTGCAGCAGCGGCTTGCCATCGAACCACAACGGCACGGCTTCGCGCGGTGCGGCAGCGCCCTCGCCGGTCTGCAGCGAAGCCGGTGGCCATGGGAACGTCGATGTGCCGGCGCCCGTGTAGCGCGCCATCACCGCCGCATCGACCGGTCCGCGCTGGAACCAGCCATTGGGGTTCATCGACAGCCAGCCGCTGACGATCCACGTCAGCACGAAGAAGCCACCGATCAACCCTGCAATGTGGTGCCACGCCATCCAGCCGGTGTACGGCGTGACCGCGCCGTTGCGGAATCGCCGCCGCAAGCGCACCCGCAGGATGCCGATGACGATGCCCGTCACGGCCGAGACGATGCACGCCCCCGACAGCCACACCACCACGTCGTGCCACAGCGGCGGATCGGCGCGCAGCGGCGTGAAGTAGATCCAGTGCGGCACGCAGCCCAGCCAGTTCCACAAACGCTCCGAGCGCGAGGTGTCGCGCACCACCTCGCCGTTGCGCGAGGACACATACAGCTCGGTGCCGGCCGCGTCGCCGACCTCGATGCGGTGCAGTGGGCGCAGCGGGTCCAGGCCCTGCGGCACGGTCCACTGGTCGCGCTCCAGCGTCTCGGCCCAGTGCGCGCCGGCACGGCCCGAGAAAGCTCGCGCGATGGCCTGGGCTTGCGCGACATCGACCGGGCCGGTCACATGGCCGTCGCGCGCCGAGACGGTGTGCCGGCCGCCGCGCGCATCGACGATGCGCCACACCGGTTCGGGGTTGTCGCCGCCCTGCATCTCCAGCACCATGCGCCGCGGCGGCTGGGGTAGTCGATCGAGCGCGGCAGCGGGCGACACCGCCGCCTGCCCGAAGCGCAGCGGCGCGAGCCCCGCCAGCCGCTCTTCGTCCGTGAGGTTGGGATATCCCACGTACATCATCACCACGCCCGAGACGAACCACATGGCGAACAGCAGGCAGCCGCCGATGCCCAGCCATCGATGCGTCCAGTAGAGCCAGTGCCGAATTCGCGGCCAGGCGCGGCGCCATGCAGAGGTCATGAGGGCACTGCTCAGAAGTTGACCAGCGCCGACAGCTCGAACGAGCGCGGCCGTCCCAGCAGCCACTGGTTGCCGCCGTTCGAGAACGACACCGGATAGCGCCGGTCCGCCAGGTTGTAGGCGCGCAGCGCGAGCTTGAGCGACGGGTTCGCCTGCCAGCTCACGCCTGCGTCGGCCACCGTGTAGGAACCGATCTTGCGCGAGTTGGCCGTGTCGGCCTGGCGCGGGCCGACGTAGCGCACGCCGAACTCGGCTTCCCACTGCGGCATGAAGCGCCAGTTGAGCCACAGGTTGGCTGCCTCCTCGGGCACGCCTGTGGGCGTGTTGCCCGTGCGCGAGACCAGCGACTGGCCGACCAGCTCATTGAAGTCGTCGTAGCGCGCACGCAGCTTGGCGACGTTGGCTTCGAGCCTCAGCGTGGATGTCAATGCCAGGTCGAGCGTGGCCTCGACGCCTTCGGACGACTGCTTGCCGATCTGCTGGGTGATGGTCGGGTCGGTCGCGTCGCGCGAGAGCAGCTTGCTCTTCTCGATGCGATAGGCCGCCACCGTCCAGGCACCGCGGTTGTCGGCCAGCTGGCGCTTGTAGCCGACCTCGACCTGCCTGCCGGTGCTGAGGTCGAAGGCCGCCTGCGAAGTCGAGGTCGTGACCAGCGAGCCCAGCGGATCGGCCGCGCGCGCCACCTGTGCATAGAAAGACTGCGACACATCGGGCGCATAGACCACGCCGAGTCGGCCGGTGGCGTACTCGAAGGTCTTGCCGAAGCTGTTGGCGGCGTTCAACAGGTCGGTGCGCGCGATCTTCGCGTGATCCCAGCGCAGGCTGCCCACCACCGACCACTGCTGGTTGAAGGCCAGCTTGTCCTCGGCGAAGAAGGCGTAGGTGCTGGTCCTGGTCTTGTAGCGCGGCGTGTAGGCCACGGGCGAAGCGTAGTAGCCGGGGTTGAAGACGAAGGGGTCGACCACCGAGCGGCCGCCATAGGGCGAGTCGTTGGTGTGCGTGAAGTCGATGCGGTTCGCATCGAAGCCCACCAGCACCTGGTTGGCCAGGCCGAACAGACCATGCCTGAAGGTGGCGTCGGTGCGGTTGCCGATCTGCTCCTGGTCGTGGCCGATCTCCAGGTAGTCGCCGCGCGTCACGCGCCGCGTGGCGGCGTTGTAGGTGTAGGTTTCGCTGTTGCGCCAGTGGCGCTTGCTCTCCAGCCGGTAGAGCTGGTTGCGCACGGTGACGGCATCGTTGGGCGTCCACTGCGCGTCGAGCCGGGTCCACTTGTCGCGGTACTTGATCTCGGCGTCGTCCACGTTGTAGTTCTGGCGCAGCGTCTGGCTGCCCAGGCGGCCGTCGATCAGCGGCACGCCGTAGTAGCGCTGCGGCGACTGGCTGCCTTCGTCGTGCGACAGCGTGAACTGCAGCTGCGGCGACACGTCGAGCCGCACGGCCGCGCCCACGGCGAGGCTCTCGGCCTCCCCGCGCTGCATGAAACCGTCGGTGGCGCGGTGGCTGATGTCGAAGCGGTACGAGAGCCTGTCGTCGATCGCCCCGCCGCTGCCGAAGGCCACCTGGCGGGTGGCGTCGGAGCCGAGCGTAACGAGCGCCTCGTTGCGGATCGGGCCGCGCGTGGGCTTCCTGGGCACCACGTTGATCGCGCCGCCGATGGCGCCCTCGCCGTACATCACCGAGGCCGCGCCGCGCAGCACCTCGATGCGATCGACCGACCAGGTGTCGAACGGAAAGGTGACGGTGCCCGCGCCCGCATACAGGCGCGTGCCGTCGAACAGCTGCATCACCGAGCCGTGGCCCGAGAAGCCGCGCGCGGCCATGGCGGTGCCGCCGTTGCCGGGGCCGGGCGAGCCGGTGATGCCGGTGGCGCGGGTAGCGGCGTCGATCACCGAGACGTCGCCGCGCGCGCGGATGGTGTCGCCCGTCAGCACCTCGATGCTGGCCGGCGTTTCCAGCGGGGAGAGGCCGAGGCGGCTGCCGGTGTACGAGGGTTCGTCGATGGCCAGCGGCGTGTGCCGCTCGGCCTCGACCTGCACCGGCCTCAAACCATGGCCGCTGCCGGCCGCTTCATCCGGCGATTGCGCGAAGCCGGCGGAAGGCCCGAAGGCCAGCCCCAAGCCCAATGAGAAACCCGAAAGGCGCGCCCAACGCAGCGGCGTACCCATGCAATCGCGCGCCGGCGATGCTTGCTGACCCATTTGATCTCTCCTGCGACCTGCGTCCCCGCAGGCTCCCGACCGATAGAGGAAGCAACGGAAGAGGCGAAGGGACTGCGGCGGTCCGCGCGAGCGCGAGGCGGCAGGCCCGGACACGCACTCCCGCAGCGTCCGAAGGCGATTGCGAAGGCCGGTATCCGGGCTCGCGGAGCGCCGCGGTGTGCTGTTGGATTGCACACCGCGGCCGAAACCCTCGCCTTCCCACGCCGATGCGCAGTGGCTGCCCATGCCTGCGTGGAAGCAGGCATGGGCGTGAGGGTTTCCAGATCCGCCGACCGTTGCGGGGGCAGCGCAGGAATTGACGCGTCAAGATCGACGCGGCGCACCTGCTTCCCGTTTAACCCCGTGGCCATCACATGGCGTGCGGGGCACCTTCGAACCGTGTTGCCTGGCGCAAGTCAGTTCATAAGAACTGACACACCAGGGCGGGCGGGATTATAGGGAACGGCCTGCGGCAAGCCGCATTGCGCCGAGAACTTCAGGCGGGCTTCCCGTCGGGCCCGAACAGCCGCCGCAGCACGGCCACGCCCGCCACCAGCGCATTCGAGTAGGTGGCGTAGGGATCCTGGGCGGCCTCCAGCGGCATGTAGACGTGGGAGGTTTCGCCCGGCGTGTCGTCGACCGCCTCCATCAGCACCCAATAGAACTCGCCCGCTTCCAGTTCATGGACGGTGAGTGCGACGTTTCTTGATAAGGACATGGAAATGGGCGTGACGGGATGGTCTGTCCTGAATGGGCGGGGAACGCATGCGGTTGACAGTGCTTTCGGGGTTCTCCTACAGAGCCCGACCCGCGCGCGGCCTAATGTTGTAGTCAGGGATCTTCGAAGAACCTCAAAAGAGCCAGGAGGCATCATGAAGCATTTCACTCTTGAACCGAACATGCGGTCGAGCATCGGCGGCGCCTTTTACCCGACCGGCTACTCGATGGTGATGTTTCCAAGCGCAGAAGATGCCAACCGCATCGGTCACCGCCTGATCGAAAAAGGCATGAGTGGGGACGAGGTCTACCTGCTTCCCGCGCAAACGGTGCTGGCCGAGATCACCCCGACCGTGAAGAGCTCCGACGATCCGTTGCCGTCCGCCGGCACCGATGCCGCGACCGTACGCGCCTATACCAAGCTGGCGAACGAAGGCCACACCGGCCTGCTGGTCAGGACCCGCGACAGCGCGACGGCCGAACGCCTGATGGAACTGGTGCGCACGGTGCCCTATTCCATCGCCCAGCGATACCGCACACTGGTCATCGAAGACCTCTGACGGCACGGGCGTCAAGCCGGCACGGCCATCGACACGGCCCGCTGGACCACGTCGCGCGCCATGGCCTGGGCCAGTTCCTGTTCGCCCAGGAACACGGTGGCGGAAGTCTCCTGCGTGAGCAGCCGGGCCTCCTGCTCGTTGTGGCTGCGGATCACGGTCTGGATGGTGGGGTTGAGCGTGCGGGCTGTCTCCATCATCTGGCGCACGTTCATGGCGTCGGGCGTGGCCACCACCAGCACGCGGGCACGCGCGATGTGCGCCTGGATCAGCACGGCCGGATCGGCCGCGTCGCCCCACACGGCCGGCGTACCGGCCTCGCGCAGCCTCTCGACCAGTTCGCGGTTCTGCTCGGCCACCACATACGGGATGTCGTGCGCGTCGAGTTCGGCCGCGATGCGGCGCCCCACGCGGCCGTAGCCCACGAGCACCACCTGCCGCGAGAGGTATTTCGCCTCGGTGGTCATGGGCAGTTCGGCCAGCGGGTCATCGCGCGATTCGAGTCCGCGCGCGAAGGAGGAATGGGCGTGCAGCCACTTCTGCATCGGCACGATCAGGCTGAACCACAGCGGGTTGGTGGCAATGGAGATCAGCGCGCCCGCCAGCACCAGGCTCTGCCCTTCCACCGGCAGCAGGCCCAGCGATACGCCCAGCCCGGCCAGGATGAACGAGAACTCGCCGATCTGCGCGAGGCTGGCGCTCACCGTGAGCGCGGTGCCCAGCGGGTATCGGAACACCAGCACCAGCGCGCAAGCCGCGAGCGACTTGCCCAGCACGATGACGAGCACCACCGCCAACACCTGCAGCGGCCGCTCGATCAGCACCGAGGGATCGAACAGCATGCCGACCGACACGAAGAACAGCACTGCGAAGGCATCGCGCAGCGGCAACGACTCCTGCGCCGCGCGATGGGCGAACTGCGACTCGCGCATCACCATGCCGGCAAAGAAAGCACCCAGCGCGAAGGACACGCCGAACAGCGCCGCCGAGGCGAAGGCGATGCTCACGGCGGCGGCCACCACGCACAGCGTGAACAGTTCGCGCGAGCCGGTGCGCGCGACCTGCCAGAGGATCCACGGGAACACGCGCCGCCCGACCACCAGCATCAGCGCGACGAAACCGCCGACCTGCAGCAGCGTGAGGCCCAGCGTCTGCCACAGCGGATCGCCCGGCCCGGCCTGCGCGCTCTGGCCGCCCAGCGCGCCCGCCAGCGGCGGCAGCAGCACGAGCACCAGCACCATGGCCAGGTCTTCGACCACGAGCCAGCCGACGGCGATGCGGCCGGTGAAGGAATCGAGGATGCCCAGGCTTTCGAGTGCGCGCAGCAGCACGACGGTGCTGGCCACCGACAATGCCAGCCCGAACACCAGCGCCGCGCCGGGGCTCCAGCCCCACCACAGGGCGAGCCCGCCGCCGAGCAACGTGGCCACGGCGATCTGCGCGAGCGCACCGGGCAGCGCGATCTTGCGCACGGCCAGCAGGTCGTCGAGGGAAAAATGAAGGCCGACGCCGAACATCAGCAGCATCACGCCGATTTCGGCAAGCTGCGCGGCAATGCCTGCGTCGGCCACGAAGCCCGGCGTGAACGGGCCGATGATCACGCCGGCCAGCAGGTAGCCGACCAGCGCCGGCAGCCGCAGCCTGGCTGCCAGGAACCCGAGCACGAGCGCCAGCCCCAGGCCGGCGGCTATCGTGTTGATGAGGGAGACGCTGTGGGGCATCGCTGCATTCTGCAGGAACGATGTCTGGCCTTTTATTTCACACGGCCTTCTTTGAGGGGCTCTTTTTCGGACTCTTCTTCGGGGGGGCGTGCACAGGCCACCGGGTGCTCCCCTGCGCGAATGTCCCCCGTCGGCGTGAGCACCCCCGAATCACATATGCAAAAAGTTCAGCCTCAACCAGCCATCTTGCTGCTGCGCGCCGCGTCGAGCGCCTCGGGTTCCTGCGCCTCGACCCAGCTCTCGTTGTTGAGTCCAGCCTGCAGCCGTGTCTCGTCGAGCTCATGGGTCCACTTGGCCACCACGATGGTGGCGACGCCGTTGCCGATCAGGTTGGTCAGCGCGCGGGCTTCCGACATGAAGCGGTCGATGCCCAGGATCAGCGCAAGGCCCGCCACCGGCACGTGCCCCACGGCCGACAGCGTGGCCGCCAGCACGATGAAGCCGCTGCCCGTGACGCCGGCTGCGCCCTTCGAGGTGAGCAGCAGCACGGCCAGCAGGGTGATCTCCTGCGTGAGCGTCATCGGCGTGTTGGTGGCCTGTGCGATGAACACGGCCGCCATGGT
>Ga0182007_10001150_pt1 | contig 14339 bp, 10 predicted proteins | sample Sormic07211113_1_FD_123023 | JGI IMG/M metagenome (GOLD analysis project Ga0182007, IMG submission 123023) | Rhizosphere microbial communities from Sorghum bicolor, Mead, Nebraska, USA - 072115-113_1 MetaG | ecosystem: Host-associated > Plants > Roots > Rhizosphere | place: USA: Nebraska... | reverse complement strand
CGCACGCTATGGCATCAGCCAGCCCCTCGAAATCCTGTCCGGATTCCGGACTGCAAGCACCAATCAGCACCTGATCGAAACCGGCGTGCCAGCGGCGCGTAAATCATTGCATCTGGAAGGCCGCGCGGCTGACATCCGCCTCACCCAACTGGATGCCGACGTGCTGGGCGGCTTGATACGCAGCTTCCGCCAAGGCGGCGTCGGCTTCTATTATCGGCCGGGGAAAAACGGCGGCTGGATTCACGCCGATACGGGACTGCAGCGCACCTGGAAAGGTTGATTGCCTGCAGCCCGTAGCGATTATTCTCTCGTTGAGAATAATCGCGTCAAGTCACCTTAAAGACGCTCGATGATCAGCGCGATGCCTTGACCACCGCCAATGCACATGGTGATCAGGCCGTAGCGCTTGTTGGTGCGGATCAATTCATACAGACATTTGACCGCAATGATCGTGCCGCTCGCGCCCAACGGATGGCCAAGCGCGATGGCGCCGCCGTTGACATTGGTCAGCGCAGGATCAAGACCCAATCCTTTGCAAACACCCAGCGACTGCGCAGCAAACGCTTCATTCGACTCGATCACCGCCATGTCGCTGAGGCTAAGGCCGGCACGTTTCAACGCCAGTTGGACCGCAGGAATCGGACCGGTTCCCATGATCGACGGATCGACCCCGGCCACCCCGTAGGACACCACACGCGCCAGTGGTTTCAAACCGGCTTGAGCTGCAGCATCAGCGGCCATCAGGACACAGGCAGCCGCACCGTCGTTAATGCCCGACGCGTTACCGGCCGTGACTGTACCGCCTTCTTTTTTGAATGCCGGCTTGAGCTTGGCCAGCGACTCCATGGTGGCGTCGGCCTTTGGGTATTCGTCGGTATCGAATAGCGCGATGCCTTTACGGGTCTTGATTTCGACCGGCACGATCTGCGACTTGAAGTGACCGGCAGCGATGGCTGCCGTCGCACGGCGCTGGCTTTCCAGCGCGAATGCGTCCTGCTCTTCACGCGAGATGCTGTATTTCTCCGCCACGTTTTCAGCAGTGATACCCATATGCCCACCGCCGAAAGGATCCGACAAGGCGCCCACCATCATGTCGACCATCTTGACGTCGCCCATGCGCGCGCCCCAGCGTGCGGCCTGGGTGCCGTACATCGAGCGGCTCATGCTTTCGACGCCGCCGCCGACAGCGACATCGGTCTCGTCCAGCTGGATCGCATTTGCCGCGGTGATGATGGCTTGCAAACCCGAGCCGCACAGACGGTTAAGCGTCAGCGCCGTGGACTCTTTACCCATGCCTGCATTGATACCCACCACGCGTGACACGTACATGTCGCGCGCTTCGGTGTGTATGACGTTGCCGAATATGATCTGGCCGGCCTGGAGCGGATCAACCCCGGCCCGTGCAAACGCTTCCTTGACAGCAATCGCGCCCAGCTCGCCCGGCGCGAAATCCTTCAACGCGCCGCCATATGTTCCAATCGCGGTACGTGCAGCGCCGACGATAACTACTTCTCTTGTGTTTGCCATGCTTATCTCCTCGTTGAATTTGATTTGACGGTGTGGTCACATGCTGGCTTGCCGCCGTCTAGGAAGCCAGCTGGTGTAGTGCTTTCATAACTTCAGCAGCGGTATGTTCGGAATGCTCGCGCAATACCTGCGGCAGGTTTGCCGAACTGGCGCTTAGCGCTTGCATGATTTGTTCATGCTCAAGCAGCGATTCCTGCCAGCGCAGGGATTCTGCATTGGCGACGCCGCGTGCACGATGGATTTTTGCCATCAGGTTTGCATAGATCGACGACAGCACCGGATTGCGGGCGGCGTCCACGATCATTTGATGGATTTCCTGGTTCAGCCGGAAATAGGCGATGCGCTTACCGTTAACGTGATGCACGACCATGGCCTGATGCTTGCGTTCGATCGCGCTCAGCGCTTCTTCATCGATGCGTATACATAACTGCCGGCCGGCCAACTCTTCCAATCCGTGCAGCACGTCAAAAATCGACCCGATTTCATCGATGTCTATTTCGGAGATGTGGTAACCGAGATGCTGGCGATGCTTGATCAAGCCTTCCGCCACCAGCACTTTCAGCGCCTCGCGCAGCGGTGTTTTTGAAATTTCGAAATATTCGCACAACTCTTTTTCCATGATGCGGCTGGCCGGCGCAAGCTCGCCCTCCTGGATCATTTCGCGCAGCCGGTCGGCAATCTCGCTTGAAAGCCCGCTACGACGCAAGCCCCGGCCATTGACGGGACTGGTCTTCACTTTGGTGCTTGTTTCGGGCGCGATCAACATGGCGTTTACATCACATCTTGGCTGATTTTGATAAAAAATCTTAACACAGATCAATTAAAGTTTTAAATAATCATATAAATCAATAACTTACATTGCTTGTAATTACAGATTAAGTATTATATGCTTACACCAGCAAGGAAAATACCGTGCACAAATAAGAGCTGGAAAGAACTGTTCACCCTAAATGGAGACGAAATGGACGCCACAACCAATACAGCAGCGGTAACAACAGCAGGAAAAACTTCCGTCCGATGGAAGATTTTCTTCACCATGTTGCTACTAATTTCGATTAACTACATCGACCGCGCATCGCTCTCAGTCGCCATGCCGCTGATCGCAAAAGAGTTCGATCTCGGTCCGGCCATGCAAGGCTTGATCCTGAGTTCCTTCTTCTGGACTTATGCGTTCATGCAAATCCCCGGCGGCATGCTGGCCGATCGTTTCAAACCGCGTATCGTGATCGCCATCGCGACAGTCTTCTGGGGCGCATTCCAGGCACTTGCCGCGGTTTGCACCAGTTCCACCGCATTGTTATTGACACGCCTCGGCCTGGGCGCGGCAGAAGCGCCGATCTATCCGGCCGGCGGCAAGCTGAATGCGATCTGGATGACGCAAAACGAACGCGGCCGCGGCGCCACACTGCTCGATGGCGGCGCACCGCTCGGCGCTGCGCTGGGCGCGATCATCATCACCGCGCTGATCACGACGCTCGGATCATGGCGCCTGGCGTTCGTGGTGGCCGGTGTCGGCACCGTACTGGCCGGCATATGGGCCTGGTATTACATCCGCAACAATCCGCGCGACCATAGTGGTGTCAATGACGCCGAAGCCAGCTACATCGAAGCAGCGCAAGCCAGCGAGTTCAAGAAAGAACCGGCTAACCTGAGCGGCCGCTCCCTTGATTTCTTCAAACACAAATCAGTGCTGTTCATGTTCTTCGGCTGGATGTGCTTCAACTCGGTGTTCTACGGTTTGCTGACCTGGATGCCGAACTACCTGAACAAAGTGCATGGTTTCGATATCAAGCAAATGGGCGGCGCCAGCTTCATCATTTTCTTCTCCGGCTTTGTCGGCGAACTGGTTGGCGGCTACATCGCCGACAAATGGAAAGCAGCCGGCGGTTCACCTAACAAAGTGATGCGCACACTGTTTGGCATCGCCGCCGTGATCGCCACGTTCTCGATCTTCTCCGTGGCTTACATCAAAGACGCGACAACAGTCGTGGTGATGTTATCCGTAACCTTGTTCTTCATCCGCTGGTGCGGCCTGTACTGGTGCATCCCGTCAATTCTTGGCACTCGCGACAAGGTGGGTTTCCTTGGCGGCCTGATGAACCTGGGCGGCAACATCGGCGGCATCTGCGTGCCGATTATCGTCGGCACCATCGTGCAAGTAACCGGCTCTTACTTCCTGGCGCTGATGTTCTTTGCAGCGGCTGGCGTCGGGCTGTTCATCTGCTCGACCGGCATCGATTACGAGAAAAAAATCCCGATCTGAGTTTCGATCTGAATGCCGCCCGGTGCGGAATACGCAATCAACGTTTCAAGTTTTTTACCTTATTATTTACGGAGCATTACAAATGACAAAGCGCACTCTCTTGGGCATGCTGACCCCATCCTCTAACACTTCGCTGGAACCGATCACCAGCGCCATGGTCAGCGGACTGCCTGGCGTTTCCGCCCATTTCTCCCGTTTCACCGTGACTGAAATATCGCTGCGCGACCAGGCTCTGGGACAATTCGACGACAGCAAAATCATTGAAGCCGCCAAGTTGCTGGCCGATGCCAAGGTGGACGTCATCGGCTGGAACGGCACCTCGTCCGGCTGGCTCGGCTTCGAAGCCGATGAACGGTTATGCCAGCGTATCACTGAAGCAACCGGCATTCCGGCCACCACTTCAGTGCTGGCGTTAAATGAAATCCTGGAAAAAACCAATGCCAGGGATTTCGGCCTGGTGACACCTTATCTCGACAATGTGATGGAAAAGATCATCGAGAACTATGGCCGCTCAGGTTTCAACTGCATCGCTGAGCGCCACCTGAACCTGCATGTGAATTTTTCCTTCTCGGAAGTCACCGAAGACCAGATCCGCAGCATGGTGCGCGAGGTTGCAAAAAAGGATCCGAAAGCGATTTCGACCTTCTGCACCAATCTGAAGGCAGCTCACCTGGTACCGGAACTGGAAGCGGAAACCGGCGTGCCGATCTACGACACCATCTCCACCGTGGTCTGGAAGTCACTGCGTATCGCTGGCTACGACACCACCAAGCTGACCGGCTGGGGCCGTCTGTTCCAGGAAGTCGTATAAGCATCAGATAAGCGGAGAACACCATCATGACAACAGCGTTCGACCTGGTCATTCGCAATGCCGATGTGGCGACAGCGTCTGACCGATTTCAATGCGATATCGGCATTCGCGACGGCAAGATCGAGGCACTCGGCAAGAATTTACCGGCCGGCGCTGAGGAAATTGATGCGACCGGATTATTGGTCTTGCCGGGTGGCGTGGATGCTCACTGCCACCTGGATCAACCGATGCCGGACGGCATGCGCATGGCTGACGATTTTTTTACCGGAACCCGTTCTGCTGCCTGTGGCGGAACCACCACGGTGATTCCGTTTGCGGCGCAAAGCAAAGGCGGGTCGCTATATGCCGCGGTCGAGGATTATCATCGGCGCGCTGGCGGTAAGGCAGTAATCGATTACGCCTTTCATCTGATCGTCGCCGATCCGACGCCGAAGGTATTGCAGGAAGAATTGCCGGACCTGATCCGGCAGGGCTATACCTCGTTCAAGATCTACATGACGTACGACGATCTGAAACTCAACGACCGCGAAATACTGGAAGTGCTGTCGGTGGCGCGCGAGCATAAGGCGCTGGTGATGATCCATGCGGAGAATTCCGATTGCATCGGCTGGCTGACCGACCGCCTGAGCGATGCCGGTCACAGCGCGCCGAAGTATCACGCGGTGTCCCGGCCAATGGCAGTGGAGCGGGAAGCTACGCACCGCGCCATCACCTTCTCGGAACTGGTCGACGTGCCGATCCTGATCGTGCATGTATCGGGACGCGAAGCAATCGAACAGATCCGTTGGGCGCACGGCCGCGGCTTGCGCATCTATGCCGAAACCTGCCCGCAATACCTGTTCCTCACTGAGCATGATCTTGGCGGCGAAGGTTATCACGGAGCAAAATGCGTCTGCAGCCCGCCGCCACGCGACCATGAAAACCAAAAAGCAGTATGGGATGGCCTGACCAACGGCGCCTTCAGCATTTTTTCATCCGATCACGCGCCGTTTCGTTATGACGATGCCGAAGGCAAGAAGCTAGGCGGCAAGGAACAACCGTTCCAATATATTCCGAATGGTATCCCCGGCCTGGAAACCCGTTTGCCGCTGCTGTTCTCAGGCGGCGTAATGGAAGGCCGGCTCGACGTACATCAGTTTGTCGCCCTGACTGCAACCAATCCGGCCAAGATGTACGGATTGTACCCACGCAAAGGTTCGATCATGGTCGGCGCCGATGCGGACATCGTATTGTGGGACACCAAGCGCAAGGTGGTGATCAACAACACCATGCTGCACCACGAAGTCGATTACACGCCGTACGAAGGCAAGACGGTACAGGGCTGGCCGGTGCTGACACTGTCGCACGGCAAAGTGGTTAGCTTGAATCAGGCCTTCACCGGCATGGCCGGCGCCGGGCAGTTCCTCCCTTGCGGTACGCCGTCGATCTAAAGAACAAGGAGCGATTTGATGAAATTTTCCACCCTGATCCGCTGGACTCTGTTTCCCGCAATCGGCGTCGCCACGATTGCGGCCAGCGCACAGAGCACAGATTTTCCGTCGGCCCTGCCCGAGATCGCCGGCGTCGATTCACGGCCATTGATCCGCATGTCGGAATGGATTCGCAACGACAAGCTGGACGTACGTAGCCTGCTTGTCATCAAGGACGGCAAAATCATTTTCGAACGCTACAGCGGCGGCCTGGTACGCGACAACAATTACGAGTTGTACTCGGTAACCAAAAGCGTCACCTCGCTGCTGACAGGTATTCTTGAGGGTGAGGGAAAACTCGCACCAACCGACAAGATCGTCCCCGGGATAGTCGCCAAACATCCGGAACTGAAGGAAGCGCTGGCAGACAAGCAAGACATTGCTGTACGCGACCTGCTGTCGATGTCGAGCGGTTTGTTTTACAAGCAAACCGAAGGCACCGACACTTTGTATTACGGCGTTCCAAATCGATTGGCGCTAGCCGCGAAAAGCCAGGCCCGGCTGCCGCCTGGGAAAGAATTCGATTACACCGACGTCAATCCGGTGCTGGCAGGAGCGATGGTGAGCGCGGCGGCAGGACAGCGCGAAGAAATATTCGCTGAAGAGAAATTATTCAAACCGCTGGGCATGTCTCACTACCGCTGGGATGGTGTCGATCAGACCGGTTCGGTCTCGGGTGGATGGGGACTCAGACTGCGCCCGATCAACATGGCCAAGCTGGGGACGCTACTGCTCAACGGCGGCCAGTGGCACGGAAAGCAAATCGTACCCAACGCTTGGATCAGGCAAATGACCACACCTGCCAACCCTGCTCTCGCCAAAGACTACGGTTACTATTGCTGGATCAATCATATCGTCGAAGGGCAGCCGGAATTCGGTGCGATGGGATTCAAGGGGCAATTCATTACCGTTCTGCCGAAACAAAATGCGGTCGTCGTCATGACCAGCCTGCTGCCTACGGATGGCGGATTAAGAGACGCGACTTACCTGCAACTGTATCGGCGCATGGTCAACGACTATATCCTGCCAGCGATGAAACCTGGACAAAAACTTGTCCCGTACGCCGCGCGCCAGGCAGCTCTTTTGAAAGAGTTGCAGCTCAGTGAACAAAGCAAGGGTGTGGCCGGTACTACAGCTGCATTCAACGATCCTCCGGAACGTTGAATATTTCCCTTGGCTCGTCTTGATCGATAGCCGATTGGGTAGCACCTATCAAGTTATGAGACAGGGATGTCTCGTTAAAAAAAGGAACTCCAATGAAATTAATGCGCTACGGCTCCAAGGGCCATGAAAAACCGGCACTGATCGATGCCGATAACCAGGTCCGCGACTTGTCGGGCGCACTATCCGACATCAGCGCGCAAACGCTGTCGCCCGCAAATCTTGCGCGCCTGGCGGCACTGGATATCAACGCTCTGCCGATCATTGCGCAGCCGGGGCGCATCGCCCCACCCTACAGCGGCATGGGCAAATTCATTTGCGTCGGCTTGAACTACGCCGACCACGCGGCCGAATCCGGGCTCACCGCACCGGCCGAGCCAGTGTTGTTCATGAAACCAACCAGTGCCGCCATCGGCTGCAACGATCCGGTGGTGCTGCCGCAAGGGTCGCTGAAAAGCGATTGGGAAGTGGAACTAGGTGTAGTCATCGGCACCACGGCGCGTTACGTGCCGGAAGCCGATGCGCTCAAACACGTGGCCGGTTATTGCGTGGTCAACGACATCTCCGAACGTGAATACCAGCTCGAACGCGGCGGCCAGTGGGATAAAGGCAAGGGTTGCGACACCTTCGGTCCGATCGGCCCCTGGCTAGTGACAGCGGATGAGGTACTCGATCCGCAGAATCTTGACCTATGGCTGGAGATCAACGGCCACCGCTTTCAAAATGGCAGCACGCGCAACATGCTGTTCAGCGTCGCCCATCTGGTCAGCTATATCAGCCGCTTCATGACACTCTACCCTGGAGACATCATCAGCACCGGCACTCCGGCTGGCGTCGGACTGGCCCAGAAGCCTGCCCCAATCTACCTCAAGCCTGGCGACCAGATGCGCCTGGGCGTTACCGGCCTGGGTGAGCAGCAACAGTCGGTGCATGCCTGGAATCCGGAGTTGATTGACGGTTGACTGCGTTACTTGTTTTTTCCTGTATTCCGCCATATGAGGCGAAATGCCGGCCCTCTTTCCACCACGAAAGCGGAACACCAAACCAGCAATAGATCATGGCATAGGAGGCATAATTTTTTGAGTGACGATATGCCTGGTCACGCCAGGCACCGTATCGCCCGGACTGCGCCATCCAGTCGGCTGCGCACCAGTACTCCCTTGACCAGCCCCCGGCATCTCGCGTAACCACACCCATGACCGGCGGGGCAATGCTCGCCCCAATCGGCAAGTCCGGCGTACTGTATGGGGGAGCGCGCATGCGCCTGTCTGCCCCATGGTCGGCGACAGTATCCGTACCGCCCTCTGAATGGCGCCGGTTACCTCGCTCTTCTAGCCACGGATGCGCCGCCCCCAGCCATCGGGTCGCGGGGGCATTTTCTTGTCTCTGGCGCGGATTGCCGGTGAATGGCATCATGGCCAGCAAGGGCGCAACGTTCTCCTTCTGAAGGGCGACTTGCCCCAACGCCGCATCCTGCACAGCCGGCACCCGGCGTACCGTCTGCCACAGCCCTTGCTTTCTGTACAGGCATTCGAAGGCGTCTTGCTGCGGCAAACTCAGCACACAATCGTCTACCAGATGATCCCGATGACGGTGCACCGCAGCCATCAATAACGACCTGCACGAAACCAGACGCAAGTTGTGTGCACGCGCCAAGGTGTGTAAGCCTTGCATCATTGCGGCGTCTACTGCCATTGCCAATCGGGCATGCCCGTCGGGTGCGGGATCGATCACTATTTGTTGTGACAGAGCGTCGCAGTCATATCCCCCGTATTGCGCGTCAAAGATAGCGTTGGCATGTGCCTGCCAATCAGCGGCCGTGGTCAAACCAGAATCCCACGGTAAAACCGCATGCCGCACATAAGGATAAGCAAGCAGCACTGTCAACGTATCATCATCGCGCATCCCACCGCGTGGTGCGCGTTGCAGCAGGTCGACGGCGGCAGATAAAGGGGTGAATACTTCACACGGGGCAGTCTCGGACTGCGCTTGCCAGGTATTGCGATCATCTGTTGATGCGGAGCGGCAAAACCAGCCACCCCCTGTTCTTTGCAGCAGTAAAAGGTGATGTAACACCAGCGGATTGTGTGTTTTCATTGATTGCGTATAGATGCGGCAGTACCTCGCCCGCCCATCGCGAGCAGCCATGCGCGGGCGTTACGGATGCAACGGAGAGAGGGATCCTGGCGACCTAGTCCCGGCCGCCTGCGGTCATCACGACATCTTTGGCGGTATGCGGAACGGTGTAACCGAGATCGTCGATGGTTTCGAAGCGCACCTCGGTCTTTGCGCCCGGCGCGGCCGACAGACTCTTCAAGACCAGCCGTTCAGTCGCGCCGGGCGCGAGCATCTGCTTGCTTTCGGTGGCGATTTCTTTGCCATCCAGCGCCACCGCTACGCTGGCGAACGACACATGGTAGGCGCCGGGGTTGTGTACTTCCAGCGTGGCGTCAGCGCCGTCTTTCATCAGTGTCCACTGCAGGTTTCGGGCGCTGTCTTCGACACGGCCCGGCAGGTTTTCGGGCCGGAAAAACAGCTTAATCCGGGTGCGGAAAGCGAACCGCACGCCGCTTTCCTCTTCCGCGCCTTTCTCGGTGGGCGGCACCGAGAATACATTGAGCCAGAATACCGACTCTTTATCTGCGGGCAGTGTTTTGTGCAAACCATCTTCTTTGGTGTAGACGATCCGCAAGGACTGGCTTTTTCCCGCGTCCATCCGGAATATCGGCGGGGTAATCGCAAAAGGCACATCGATCTGTTCAGGCGGCTTATCGGCGCCGCCGTCATCGATCCAGGTTTGCACCAGACGCGGAGAGGTTTTCTGGGTATTGGTCAGCTTGACCGTGATTTCCCTATCCTGCGCCGGGTAAATGGCGCGCGTGCTGGCAATCATGATATCTGCCTGCGCCGGTGCAGAGAGAAAACAGACGAGGCAGGCCGCAGCGCGTACCATGTATGAAATGTTCATTTATCGACTCCAATATAATATGAAGACGCGTGCGTAGCAGACGTTTCCACGGCGGCTATTGCCGCACGGTTGAGGTTACAGAGAATCGCGCCTGCTGTGACGTGTCGTCCCCGATAATCGTCACTGCAATACCCACCTACGCTTGAATCCATATGGAAATAACTATGCTCAGCACAAGGCGCGGGGACATCAAGTTGTGAGGTCTGTTCTTGCAATAACATACGTGAGGGGTTCTTACAGCGTATGCCTTGTAGTCCGAGTCGATGTTGTCGATGACTCGTGTATCTCAAATGCGCGAACATAAACGTGCCAATGCGCGACTTGGCTGCATGTTAGTTCGATCAGTCGTAAGCCATCGTAAAGGTTGCCATCGCTTTGGCGATCCCTGGCGTAATAGATCCAGTTTGTTTATAACGGGCGCTCAAGGGGATTTGGAAAGAGAGCGTCCCTGTGGCGACGTCGCCCGCCTTCCACTGTCCACGCCCTCCTATGCCATGGGTGTCCGGACCGAAAGTGACCAATGCGTCGGCGTCGTCCCTTTTGCCGATTTGAACCCCCACCCCCCCTGCGAAGCCCTCGCCGGAGATTATCGACAGTTCAGTGCCCGTGTTTGTCGGGTTATTCTGGTCTGTGACAGTGATATGTACTCCCGTCATGGCACCCGCGGTCCCCCCACTGCATCTAAGAGTGATAGCGAATGTCTTCCATGGTGTCACTCCGCCTTGGGATATTATGTCATTCACGCGGTGCGTGTCCAATGGTACGGTGATACCCTGCGAGGATGGGTGCACAGTGCATGTTGGTTTAGTGACCAGCGATACACTACTTCGAAGATAGAGGGATCGGAGTGTGGGTTCAGGATTATTCCTTCCTACCTGATCGATGAAAAATCTGAGGGCCTCTTGCGAGTAACTGATGGCCACGAGTGGTAGACTAGTCCGCCGGAACGTTCCTTCTATCCCACTCATTGGAAATACGACGGCACCCGAGCTGTCAGACCATGCCGTGACCCCGGTATCGACGATTGCGGGGCTGGCACCGGTTAATGTTGTCCCGTTGTATCTCAGGGAATGTTGAAGACCGGGAGTACGCCCGGCGTCGTGACCGGGCGATTCACCGTTGGGTGGTACTGACTGGGTTAATAGTTTGTATTCAACGTCCGCGACGACTCCGCGGCACTTGAAGTCAGGAAGGGCACCCGGCGGCAGAGGTGCTAATATTTCATCTGCTGGGCCTACTGCTGGCGCGACTATGGTGGCCTTCGGGGTGGGCGGAAAGTCGCAACTTAGAGCCGCGTCACTTCGGGAAGACCACAGGCAAGCCAGAATGAGTGGTGCTATTACATGGTATTTCATATCGTTGTCCTATGATTGTATGCGTATTGCGTTGACGATGCTGGTTGTGGTGGTTGGTTTTTGTTGTTAACGGGTCGTTTCACCACATGGTCCATCGATGTCGGCACAACACGTCGTTGGATTGTGATGGGCGTTGTACATGCGGATGTGACGACTACTGGCGGGCCGCTCCGACACTAGCCCCTTCCTGGGGTTGAGTAACGACCATCGAGTCAAAAACTCACCGCGCAGCACGCAACAAGCTTTCAGCCCATAATGTCCATCGTGTCTCATACGCCTGCACACGCCTCTGGCTGGCGGCTTCATCCAGTCCCTGAGGCGTGCCTGCTCATAAAGCCGCAAGCGACGATCGCGATGGTTGTTCAAGGCGCGAGGGGCCAGATCGGGACCTGCGGCCCCAAACCAGACCCCGAGCCAGTCAAAACGCTTGGCCAGCCGGTAATCCCCGCGCTCAACCTGCCGGCGCAAGGCGGCGCCGCCAGTGATGGCGCAAATGCTACACATCACCGTTGGCGGGGGCTTGACGCCGCTGACAACATAACCAGCGATAGGCTTCCTGCCAGGCCGTCTCTGCGTGCATCGTCATGCATACCTGTCCTGCGCGGATTGTCACACCAGCCGCATCACCGGGCAGCGTACCACCATTACTATTGGCAACATTAACATGCATCGCACTGGCAGCAGATCGTGCCCCGATAGAGGGAACGTTACCTGCATGCCTTATCCGAGCCGCGCTCATGGTACGCACCGTCCATCCACCACATCCGCCGCAGCCTGCCGCGCACCTTTGACCACTGCCGGCAATGCATAGCTGATGCGGCACTGGCTATCCGCTGCTTCACCCCATTTGACTGTCAGCACGCCGGTGTCGGCAATGCCGCGCACAAAGGCTTTGCTGGCCTGGCCGACCACGCCGACCTCTTTACCTGTTTCATCGAACACTTGCGCCGCAAACGGCAACGGCTTGCCGTTGTCCTGCCGCGCTTTGACGACGACGGCGCGACCGCTGACGGTGGCGAATTTGAGCAGGCTTACTGCGCCCAGCGTCGGGGCCACGGTTTGCGTGCTTTCTTTCAGTTCGACATGGTCTGACATGCCTTTGGGGTCGATGCCGACGATGTTGTTTTGAAACGGCGTCATGTACGGCACGACGGCGTAACCGCGGCTGTCGAGCTTGACGCCGGAGGCGCTGGTGAGCAAGGCGCCTTCGGCGTCCGGTGCGTGGACCAGGGCGACGGTGTCGCCCAGGCCTTGGGCAAAGGCTACGCCGCCGCCATGGACCAGCACGCCGCCATCTGCGCTGAACGAGAGCTGGCCGCTGTTGCCGGCCTGGCTGAAGCCGGCGCGCAGGTTGGCCGCACTGGTTTGATAACCGCCGTAGGCGTTAAAACTATGGTTGCTGCCGGCGCCGTCCTGCGTGCTGCGGCTGGCGGACACGCCGTAATTGATGTTGCGTTGCTCGCCGGCTGTGCCGTTGACGCCGGTTTGCAGACTGGTGCCGCGGCGCGAGCCCATGTCGCGGGACATGGAGCTGGTCATGGTTGGCGAACGGGCCTCGCGGCCCAGCGGCATGGACAAGCTGAGCATGATGCGATTGTCGATGCGGCCTTTGAGGTTGCCGGGGCCGAAGAACACGTCGTCGCTTTGCTCCTGCTGGGACAGCGGCTTGCTGTCCTGGATGCGGGAGCGTTGCACCGACACGTTCCAGTTGACGCGCTGCCAGTTGGAACCGTAGCCGGCCGTGAATGACGTCTGGCGCCCCTGGCGGCTGTTCCAGTAATCGATGGAGCTGCCGTACAGGCTCAGCGTGCCGCCGCCCAGCTTTTGGTTGAGATTGACATCCAGGCGGCTTTTCTGACGTGCGTACTGATGGATATCCTGGCCGCGCCGGCCCAGATCGCGGACATTGACGGCATCGGTCAGGTTAAGATAACCGCTGGTGGAAAAACGGTAGGCGCCCAACGCAAAGTTGGTGCCGGTTGCGGGGATGTTCTTGTTGTAGGCGACGCCGTAGCTTTGGCCCGACAGCGTGGCGCTGCCCGGCACGCTGGTGCGGGAGGCGGTGGCGTCGATCGAGAAGGCGCCGATCGGCGTGCTGACCGCGGCGCCGCTCTTGATTTGCGCATACCCCTGCGAGGCGACAGCGCCGCCGTACAGGGTGACGGCGTTGCTGACGCCATGCTGGAGCGTCGCCTGCATGACAAACGGGGCGCGGCCCTCTGTACCGTATTGCTTGAGCTGGCCGATGGCCAGGCTATACCTGGTGGTGTCTTCGCGCAACAGCTGCGGCAACGCCGCGTAGGGGACGACAAAGGTGTTTTTGCGGCCGTCGGCCTCGGTAACGGTGACATCCAGATCGCCGCCGTAACCGGTAGGGAACAGATCGTCAATGACGAACGGCCCGGGCGCGACCGTGGTTTCATAAATCTTGTAGCCGTTCTGGGTGATGCTGACCTTGGCGTTGGTTTCTGCCACGCCGCGCACCACTGGCGCATAGCCTTGCTGCGATTGCGGCAGCATGCGGGCGTCGGTGGCGATGCTGACGCCGCGCAGGCGCACGCTGTCCATGATCTGGCCGCTGGTGAAGCTGTCGCCGATGATCAGCTGCGATTGCAGCCCGGCCAGGCTGCGTTGCAGATAGGTGGCGGTGTTTTGATAGGCGGTGCGGCCGGTGGTTGAATTCCAGCCCTGCGAACCTTGATGGCGCAAGCGCCAGTCGCCGACGTTGATGCCGCCGTTCAAGCCCAGGTACGACTGGCTGCCGGCGCCGCCGCTGGTGGCGGTG
>Ga0182007_10001148_pt1 | contig 14345 bp, 12 predicted proteins | sample Sormic07211113_1_FD_123023 | JGI IMG/M metagenome (GOLD analysis project Ga0182007, IMG submission 123023) | Rhizosphere microbial communities from Sorghum bicolor, Mead, Nebraska, USA - 072115-113_1 MetaG | ecosystem: Host-associated > Plants > Roots > Rhizosphere | place: USA: Nebraska... | reverse complement strand
GCGTACCCAATTCCTCAATAACCTCCGCCGCAGGGCGCTTGCCATATTTGAGATTGAGAATGACGTGGTCCACGCCGATTTCCTCAAGCGACTCCAGCAAAAACCGTAGATGGTAACGTCCAAGTCTGAACCCCAAATGGATACGTGTGGGTGGCGTGGACGGATTGCAGCCGGCTAGGAAAAGGGTAGTCGTCGCGGCGTAGCCGGGCCTGATGTATCCAGGCCGCGGCAGCAAACCGTGTTTGCTCGGTGATCTCGAACTGCACTGGCCGCTGCGTTTTCTGCTGCATCGCCATGGCTCGTGATGATACATGACATCGTCGAATAGACCCCGTTATCACATGAGTAACCCAACGAGCCAAGCAAGCACCGAGCACACCCAGCATAACGACGATCCTTCGAATTATCGCCTGAACGGACATCGAGCGGCTGACACGCCTGGCGACGGGAAAGCGACTCGACCAGCCCCTAAGACTATCCCACTGATTCAAATGAGTTTTTTACGAAGGTTTCGTTAAAAAATAACCTTTTACGCACCGTTAATTAACCGTTACCCAACTTCTCACAGGCATTACGTCACAGGCAGTATCCATACAGCCCGCTGACACAAGCTGTGATCGGGTGTGCACGCACGGAGAGTAAAGACGACGCGAGGCTATCCATGGCCTCAAAACAATAACAAAACAAATGGCGAGGTACTTACGATGACGTTGCATAACATCTGGGAATCAATTGTCGCGTTCTATGAGCCGACACTAGAAATAATGAGCTTATGGGCCTTTGGGCTTCCTCTTTTCGTCACAGTCATCGCGGTGATGTTCATCCTCTCGCAAAAGTGGCAGGGTCCCCTGACCATACGCTCTCTAACCAACGCAGCTTTTCCCAAGGAGCAATACGACCACGCCTCATCGCGCGTGGATATGTGGAACGGTATTATCCTGCTTATGCTTGGTTTTCCCCTTGTAGGCGTCATCGCCATCAATGGCATCGCCATCGCTGACAATGTAGGCGCTTACTTCACCGCTGAATTCGGCGTCCGAGATCCGGTGATCACTTCAACGGGGCTGATCGTCTCCGTCCAGTTTCTAGTCTATTTCCTCAGTGTCGACTTCGTGGGGTATTGGGTACATCGTTGGTGCCATACCAATGCACTGCTGTGGCATCTTCACAAGCCTCACCATACCGCTGAAACACTGACGCCTTGGACCCTCTTCCGACAGCACCCAATCGAGTTCTTTGGCCTGAATATTATCCCGGCGGTTTTCGGTGGGGCCTTCACCGGATTGGTGCTTTATGCAATGGGGAGCCCCATTCATCCGGGCATGGTGGCTGCAGTCACCACTACGGCCTATATCGCCTTCTTCGTGATAGATGTGTTTTCTCACGTCCATATGCCGATCTCCTATGGGTGGTTGAACAGGATCATTTTGGCTCCCGTCATGCACAACTTGCACCATAGTATGGAGCCCCATCACTGGGACAAGAACAACGCAGTCATACTGACGCTCTGGGATTGGATGTTCGGAACACTCTACTTGCCCAAGAAGGGTGAAGCCTGGCGTTGGGGATGCAATGACGAAGAATATGGGGTCAACAACCCGCACAAAACCCTGAGGGGGTTCTATATCGATCCTTTCATCACCCTCTGGCGTCACTTGAAGGAAGGAAAGAGCCCGAACCCATGATGGGTACGCAGCACTTGGAAAGCACTTGGACGCGCGGGTCAGCGCACTAACTACCTATACACCCAAATTCGTATTTAACAATACGTCACCGAACGGGCACTTTTCGTATAGAGCCTAAGGCACGCCAAGCAATTACTGGCAATTCCATCAAAGGAAATCACCATGGCATTGAAAGACAAACTCCATTGGCGCTATGCAACCAAAAGCTACAACAGCAGCAAGGTGGAGCAAGAAAAGATCGACTCGATCCTGGAAGCCATACGCCTCGCCCCCAGCAGCTCGGGCCTGCAGCCTTTCAAAGTGTTAATCATCACTAACCGTGAGTTGAAGGCGCAGTTGCAGCCGATCTGCGCCAATCAGCAGCAAATATCCCAAGCGTCCCACGTATTGATTTTTGCTGCCTGGGATGAATATACGCCTGAGCGGGTCAACGCATTTTTTGAATACAGCAACGGGATACGTAATCTGCCTGCAAGTGTCACCGATGATTACCGGCTCTCACTGCTCGATTCTTTAGGCAGCATGAGCAAGGAGCAGCAGTATTTCCACGCTTCCAAACAATGCTACATCGCCTTGGGATTCGCGCTGCTAGCGGCTGCTGAACTCGGTGTAGATGCCACGCCTATGGAGGGATTCGACAACGAGGCGGTGAACGCACTTCTGAAGCTTCCCGAACAGGGTTTAAACAGTTCCGTTCTTTTGGTTCTGGGCTACCGGGATACCGAAAGCGATTGGCTGGTAAAACTCGAAAAGGTCCGGCGCGACAAGGAGCATATGTTCGTGGAGATGGCGTAGGGTCTACCCCTGAGGGTTTCCAAACAGATTGAATGTGCCTGCATGCCGGTTTGGCAGCCGCCGCCGAGAACTCATGCAGGCCATTCGCGTTTTTGCGCAAAGCATTTCGGGGAACTCAGTTCCTATTGAGCAGCCCCGCGGGGGGGCGGAATGGCCTTGCCACTGGGAGACGAAGCCCCTCGCGCACGCCACATCTGAGCGACGTCAAGCGGGCGTGCGATTAGCAACTCTGCCGATACATTCGACGGACCAAATGTGCGCACCTCGTACATCGCTTCGAAGGCTTCGCTATTACCTAGCTGGGCCTTCAAGCGACTCAGCTCGGCACTGTCTGATGCAATTTTCGCTGCTTGTACGAGTGCGGGATCCATAATGCCGGCAACGACGACGATGTGATTTCCTGCTGGTCCCGGAAAGCGGGCAAGGTACGCATAATCACGACGCATTATTCTTTCAGTGGATGGCTCGGCCCAATCGGATTGGAATTGATTCCCGCTCGCTAGATCCACAAGGGTATCGCCGCTGGCTGACAGCGAAAAACCGGAAAGATCGAAGAACGGCTCCTGCAGATCGCCGAGGGTGTCGAGTAAACCGACATAGACAATATCGTGACCGCTCAGCATCTCATTGGTGAAACGTGACGTTGTCACATCCTTGATCAGGCTTGAATTGCCAGACCTCGTCGCGGCCACGATGGGCGTCACCGAAACCAGGGCCGATGCGAGCCCACTCGGTAAGTGATAGGCATTCATATCGATATACCTCTGGCCGGCCCCAGGCGTCCGCTGCTTGTACCGATTGAGATCCTCGCTGGAAGTGATGGTGGAATCAGCGACCATACGAAGAATAGAACCGTCAGCGCCCATTTCACCGAATACATAAAAATCACCGGAAACGATCAATAGCGGAGCCGGACTCTCCGTCAGACCACTCCAGAGAATGCTCTCGATACGCGAATCACTGGGTGCTTTCCCTGCCCACCAGAACCAGCACATTGCGCTGAACGTGAGGAAAAGCGCAGCGCCGGCAAAATACCGCCAATCAAGGAAACTTCGGCGCGCATGGTTGGAGTATTTGTCTTGCTCATCGGGAACAGCGATGACTAGACGATATTCGCCACGCGGCAGGACGAGCCGCTCGCCACGCTCATCGACTGGCGCAGCATCCAGTTTTTTTCGCAGCCGATGAATATGCACTCGAACCGTTGCATCAGCCGCGAGATCCACGTTGGTAGGTCTACCAAACACGGCCAGCGCAATCTCGATCTCCTTCGTTGCGGTCGCCGTCAGTGATCGCTCGAGGAGAAACTCGAAAAGACGAATGACCTGCCGCGATTTACCGAGCGCACCACTTTCTAAAACTCTTTGCGCGTGCACCGCGAGCCGATTTTCCTCGTCAACTTCCTGTGATTTATCCATTTCACCCTCTCACTGCGGCCGTCACCATGGAAGACAAGGCGAATACCTTGGCGCTCGATACTTATGCTCGTGTTCAAGGGAGTTGCGCCTGGTAATGGCGATCGCCTGCACCAAGCATCCTGAACAAGTGTCGCCCCTGGCGGGAAGGACCGGATTGCCATCGGCAAGTCGGTTGCCGAGTAGCACAGCCGCGCTCATGGCCGCCGATTACGGTGGATAGATGAATAGGCACATACGCAATGCGCCCTGGGCCGATCTAGGGAGGAGTCTGCTCTGCTGTATCGAGATCATGACCTGATCTCCTCAGTTCAGGGCCGATGAGTTCGTCCTAAGCATAGGCGGTGGGGCTTCCGCATCCGTATCCCAAATTGGCACTTAGCCACGATCCTCGGGAAGCCGCTCAATGATCGCCGCCGCTTGAACCTTTGGTTGTGGTTGACCGGTGCGACGTTCACAGGAACAAAAGCTGGTAGCACGACTGTCTGCTGCTCACGGGAAAGCGTTAGCCCACGACGCACGACATTAGCGTTGATGCCATGACTCATCACGATGGTTGCCACGCAAACCCCGGGTTGCTGGCATTCGTGGACGACCTAGCGGAGCATATAACTGACGGGCATTTTCAGGCGCCCGTCGTTCCATCAGGGGAACAGGGGACGGATTTATTTGCCTGTCGTTATTTGTATTGCCAGTGCCGGGCAAAGGCTCTTCGTATCATCGGCTTTCATACTTTAGCCAAATAAGCCGCTATCGCTTCTGGGGTATCGAGAAAGCGCCCTATAAATAAATCCGTCCCCTTTTCGCTCTTTTCGCTCTTTTCGCTGTGTGCGTAGGATTTAATCAGGTAGCGAGCTGCTCGCCATAGGATCTTTCTGACACCAGTGATTTTTTGAACACGCTTCGTGAACAATGGCACCACATTTTGCGGCTTTTTCTTCAGCGCCAACCCTTTCAGGATGTAGGCAACTACAACAGGGAGTCACCCCATGTTTTCCGGATTCCTCAAAGACCAGCGTCATGTAAACGGCGTGGACATCGCTTATCGCATCGGCGGGAGCGGGCCGGGCCTGCTGTTGTTACATGGACATCCACAGACCCATGTCATCTGGCACAAGGTCGCCGAACAACTGGCCGAGCATTTCACCGTGATTGCCGCCGACTTGCGCGGTTACGGTGACAGCGGCAAGCCGCTCGCCAACGACTACCACACCAATTACTCGAAACGCGAAATGGCCAAGGATAGTGTGATGCTGATGAAGTCCTTGGGCTTTGACCACTTCTCGCTGCTGGCCCACGACCGCGGCGCTCGCGTTGCCCATCGCTTGGCGCTGGATCATCCCGCTGCCGTGCAACGCATGGTGCTGCTCGACATCGCGCCTACCTTGTCGATGTACGCACAGACCAACGAAGCGTTTGCCCGTGCTTACTGGCACTGGTTTTTCTTGATCCGCCCGGCACCGTTGCCGGAAACCCTGATCGAAGCCGACCCCGAATCCTATCTGCGCAGCGTGATGGGCAGTCGCAGTGCCGGGCTTAAACCGTTTACCCCCGATGCCTTCATTGAGTACCTGCGCTGCCTGAAACTGCCGGGCGCCGCCCGCGGAATCTGCGAGGACTACCGCGCCAGCGCGAGCATAGATCTTGAGCATGACCGCGCCGACATCGAAGCCGGTCATCATCTGAATCAACCATTGCTGGTTTTATGGGGCGCCGAAGGTACGGTCGGCCGCTGTTTCGAACCGCTCAAGGAATGGCAACAGGTCGCCCACGACGTTCGTGGCAAGGCGCTGCCAGCCGGCCATTACCTCGCCGAAGAAGTTCCAGAGCTGTTGCTCGCCGAAGCCTTGAGTTTCCTGCGCTGACACCTGCCTCTTGCTGATCTGAACCAACTTCCCACCACAGGCCAGCATTGGCCTGCGCGGGATAGTCATGCCCAAAATCCGCCTGGAGATAATAAAAATGACAATCAGAAAACTGCTGGGAACCCTCTATGTACAGGTCATCATAGCGATCGCCATGGGCATTGTGATCGGCCACTACTGGCCTCAGATCGGCATCGACCTCAAGCCGTTGGGCGACGGATTCATCAAGCTGATCAAGATGATTATCGGCCCGATCATCTTCTGCACGGTGGTCTCGGGAATCACCAGCATGCACGACGTTAAGCAAGTCGGTCGGGTGGGCGGCAAGGCGTTGCTGTATTTCGAAATCGTCTCGAGCATTGCCCTGGTCATTGGATTATTGGCGGCCCATCTTTTGCGTCCGGGCGCGGGCTTCAACATCGACGTCAAGACACTCGACTCATCCGCGATTGCCGGTTTTGTCGGCCAGGCTGAACATGGCGAAGGCGTTACCGGTTTTCTGCTTCATGTGATTCCGACGACTTTTTTCGATGCCTTCTCCAAGGGTGAAATTTTGCCCGTGCTGTTCGTCTCGGTGCTGTTTGGCATTGCGCTGGTGATGGTTGGTGAAAAGGGCCGGCCACTGGTGAGCGTGATCAACCAGGCCAGCGAAGTGTTCTTCCGTATTGTCGGCATCATTAGCCGCGTGGCACCCATTGGAGCGTTTGGCGCGATTGCATTTACCATCGGAAAGTACGGACTCGGATCATTGCTGCCGCTGTTGAAATTGATCGGGACCTTTTATCTGACGGCATTCATTTTCATTGCCTGCGTACTTGGCAGCATTGCCCACTATGCCGGCTTCAACATTTTCAAACTGCTGGGGTACATCAAGGCCGAACTGCTGATCGTGCTTGGCACCAGCTCTTCGGAATCGGCGCTGCCGCAACTGATTCAGAAACTTGAAAGCCTCGGTGCGTCCAAAGGTGTAGTGGGGATCGTTGTTCCAACCGGATATACCTTCAATCTGGACGGGACCAATATCTATATGACCCTGGCGGTGTTGTTCCTGGCTCAGGCGACCAATATCGATTTGAGTCTTGAGCAACAACTGACGTTGCTGGCGGTGGCTATGCTCACCTCCAAGGGGGCCGGCGCAGTGGTCGGTGCCGGTTTCGTCGCGTTGGCCGCGAGCCTGGCGGTCGTGCCGACCGTACCTGTGGCTGCGATGGTGTTGATCCTCGGTGTCGACCGCTTCATGGCTGAGTGCCGATCCCTGACCAACATCATCGGCAATGCCGTCGCGGCCTTGGTAGTGGCGGCCTGGGAGGGTGAACTGGACCGCAGCAAGATGGCACCGATTGCCCTCAAGCACGGCCGTCATGAGCGGGCGGCAGCAGCGGCTGCCAAGCTTTCCACCGAACAAGTCGTTCGTTAGGCGATGCCCTGTTGGCGGGGCATGTCGCCAGTGCGACGAAAAACTCACTCAATTATTCACATATCGTGCGCAACACTTCTGCTTTAGCGCTATTGATGCCGAGCCTGCGTCGTAATCATGCCGCTCGAATGTTGTACCCGTGATCTTACTTAGGACCGAAAAAGAGCCTACTCAATGAACAATCCCAGAACGCTCTACCAGAAGCACATCGACAGCCACACTGTTTGTGCTCTCGACGATCAAGGCCATGTGCTTTTGTACATTGATCGCCAGGTTGCCAATGAATACACGAGCCCTCAGGCCTTCAGCGGCTTGCGTGAAGCAGGCCGCCAGGTCTGGCGCCCGAGCGCTACTCTAGCGGTGGTCGACCATGTCAACCCGACTGCTCCGATTCGTATTGCCACAATGCCGGATGCAGGCGGCGCACGGCAGGTCTCCTACTTCCAAGAAAACTGCCGGGACTTCGGAATTGAGCTGTTCGATATCCTCGATAAACGTCAAGGCATCGAGCACGTCGTCGCGCCCGAACAAGGCTTCATTCTGCCGGGTATGGTAGTCGCAGCCGGTGACAGTCATACCACGACCTACGGTGCATTGGGCGCGTTTGGTTTTGGTATCGGCACTTCTGAAATAGAACACTTGCTGGCATCGCAGACGCTGGTCTACAAGCGCTTGAAGTCCATGCGTGTATCGGTGAACGGTTCACTCGGAGCCGGCGTTACATCTAAAGACATCATCATGGCGCTGATCGAAAAGATCGGGGCTTCGGGCGCCACAGGCTACGCCATCGAGTTCGCGGGGCCGGCGATCAACGACCTCAGCGTTGAAGCCAGAATGACCATCTGCAACATGGCCGTAGAGGCTGGGGCCAGAGGTGCCTTCATGGCGCCAGACGACAAGGTCTTCGCCTATCTGCGATCCAAGCCCCGCGCACCTCAAAACGAAATGTGGGAGCAGGCAGTCGCAAGATGGAGAGGACTGCACAGCGACGAAGGTGCTCTGTTTGATAGCGAAGTCACTCTCGACGTTGGTGCGCTGGAACCCATGGTCACCTGGGGCACCAGCCCCGATCAGGTGGCGCCGGTTGGCAGTCATGTGCCGGATCCGGCCACTCAACCGGACCTGATTTTGCGTCAGGGCATGCAACGAGCCCTGGACTACATGGGCCTTGAACCCGGAATGCCGCTCTGCGATGTGATGATCAGCCATGCCTTCATCGGCTCCTGCACCAATGCAAGGATCGAAGACTTGCGCGATGTCGCACGGGTGGTGCGCGGCAAACGAGTCGCTGCCCATGTACGAGCAATGATCGTCCCTGGATCGACCTTGGTGCGTAACCAAGCCGAAGAGGAAGGGCTCGCGCAGATTTTCCTGGATGCGGGTTTTGAGTGGCGGCAATCGGGCTGCTCGATGTGCCTGGCCATGAATGATGACGTACTCGCACCCGGTGACCGGTGTGCATCAAGTACCAACCGCAACTTTGAAGGTCGTCAGGGCGCCGGTGCGCGCACCCATCTGATGAGCCCGGCGATGGTCGCAGCGGCGGCGATTACAGGGCACCTCACTGACGTTCGATCTTTCGCTCTGGAGGCTTGAAACATGCAACCTTTCACCCTGGTTACCGGCAGTGCGGCACCGCTCTTGGCATCCAACATCGACACCGACGTCATCATGCCCAAGCAGTTCCTCAAGGGTATCGATCGCAAGGGGTTGGACCGAGGCCTATTCTTCGATCTACGGTTCCTTGAATCCGGCGAGCCCAATCCGCAGTTCATTCTCAATCAGCCCGCTTGGAACGATGCCGCTTTTCTGGTGGTCGGGCCTAACTTTGGTTGTGGCTCAAGCCGCGAGCATGCTGTCTGGGGCTTGAAGCAAGTCGGCATCAGGGCACTCATTGGCACCAGCTTTGCCGGGATTTTTTATGACAACTGTCAGCGCAATGGTGTGCTTGCCATTCAAGTGTCCGAGGCGCAACTAAGACAAATTGCAGCCGTTATCAGCAATGCACAAACAGCCAAGATCAACGTGAATCTGCCAGAGCAAATAATCGAGTTAGCTGATGGCGCAGTTATTCACTTCGAGATTGATCAGTTGCGTAAGCAATCGTTGCTGCTGGGTCTTGATGCCATTGGCACCACGCTTCAGCGTGCTGAGGAAATTCGAAGCTTTGAATCTCGGTACTTGGCGGAAAATCCGTGGTTGTGAATGCCAGTTGTATTGGCGGTGAGCTCCCAATCGATCCACGCCATCGTCTTATTCCACTGACAGATGGCGAAAATACTTTTCGAGAAATTCGACACAAACCCTCAATTTCGCCGACTCGCTAAGCCTGGTGGGGTACACAGCCCATACATTCGCACTTTGAGTGTATTCGTGAAGTACTTGCACCAGTCGCCCTTGCTCCAGCATTGGCTTGACGTCCCACATCGACCGCAACAATATCCCACCGCCGCTTAATGCCCACTCCAAAACAATCTCACCACTGTTAGAGGACAAGGGGCCGCTGACGCGCACCGACTCTTCTTGCCCGTCCTTTGACAGGTTCCAAATGCCAAACGCGTTATTGCGCTCTTTCAGGACCAGGCAATCGTGGTCTTTCAGGTCTTCTAGCGAGTGAGGCATGCCTCGTCGCTCCAGGTACTCCGTGGTCGCACACAGCACTCGTCGATTGCTCACAAGTTTGCGGCCTAGATGCTGACCAGGCAGGTCATCCCCCACACGTATCTCGAGGTCGAATCCTTCACCGACGATATCGACCACACGGTCAAACACGTCCAGGCGGATGTCTAGTTTCGGGTAGGTCTGCGACAGCTTGCAGATCGCTGGTGCCACGTGGTTGCGTCCAAAACCGAAGCTGCTGCAGATATGCAGCGAACCCGAAGGTTGGTGCCGCGCTTCGGATATTTCGCCAACAAAATCGTGGAGGTTACCCAACAACTTCTCTGCCAATTGCCGAGCTCTTTCGCCGTCGTCGGTTAACGCGATGCGTCTCGTCGTGCGATGCAGCAGCTTCGTTGCAAGAGTCGACTCGAGTACGGAGATTCGCTTGCTAACGTACGCGGGTGAATATCCCAGCTCTTCAGCTGCGCTTGCGAAGCCATTTTTTCGGATAACCGTTAGGAAGACTTTCAGGTCTTCCGGCAAAGGATATTGCTCACGATGCGTGTTCATATGCCTTATAAATCCGCTATCTATCACCTAATCTGTGGAGGATAGCATCGCTCTACCGATTGGTAGTTAGCGGCTGGTTACCCGAGAGTTGGCTTTTAATTTTCCTGTACGTGTTGGAGAGTGGTCGGGTGCTGCATGAAGGGCCGGTAGTCAATGACTGCATGAGCAAACCTGCACCAGCAGGGTACAAGACGACTAACTGGTCACCCTGATAGATGGCAGCCTGAATCGGACACGTTGTTGGCCTGCTGGTGAGGATGCGGTGTCGGTGATTCAGCCGATATCGACTTTCATGGCGATGTCCCAAGTGCCGGCGCCGTTCTTGGCCAGACCGATCATCATCAGACCGAGCCACTCGAGCGTCTGGGCCATCTGCAAGCCGCCGACGTCCAACGGACGCAGCTCGAGACTCTCGAGGAAGGTCGAGACGCGCGCCTTGGCGTTCGCATCGTCCGCCGCGATGAATGCGTCGAGGCGTTCATCCTTGGCAAGTACTCGGCCGAAGAGGGTATTGAACGCCTTGACGACATGCGCGCTGGCAGGGGCGCCCTTGGCGATCTCCTGTGCACCGGAACTGCCGTGGGGGGTAACGAGGCCCGAGAGATCGGAGGCGACCGGGTTGGTGATATCGATGATCACCTTACCGTCGAGAGCTTTCCCAAAGTCGGCCAGTACGGCCACCGCACTGGAGTACGGCACGGCAAGAATGACGATGTCGCCCGCCGGCGTGACGCCGTAAGTCCCGGTGATCGCTCCGGATGCGAGCTTGTCGGCAAGCGCCTGCGCCTTGGCGGGATCGCGGCTGATCACCTCGACGGTGTGTCCGGCCTTGGCGATACGGCCGGCGACCGCAGTGGCCATGCCTCCCGAACCGATGATGCTGATAATGCTCATATTCTGTCTCCGTTCTGAAATCAGGTATTTCGACTTTTCTGGATGGGTTACGCCGTCGCTGTTTGGCCACCCGCCGGGCGCAGTGCGACCCGGTGGCGTGCCGTTGTGTCATCAGTCGGCCGGGAAGTAATGACCGCTATCAAGATCGGCGAAGAGTCCGGGCTGGGTCGGTTCCCAGCCAAGAACCCGGCGCGTGATGGCGTTCGATGTCGGGGTGTCCAGCGTGACCAGATTCGCCAGGAACCCGAAGTAGCCAGGCAGCATCAGCACGTCCGCGGGAATAGACACGGCTGGCAGATTCAACCGGCTGGCAATGGCTTCGGCGATCTGGCGGTACGGGACAGCTACGTCGGCGATTGCATGCCAGTTTCTGCCCGCGGGGCCTTTCTCCAGCGCCAGGCGAAACACGCTGGCGAGGTCACGAGCGTGCACGGCCCCCCAACGGTTGGTACCGTCTCCGGGGTAGCCGACGACCCCCTTTTCCTTGGCCAGCCCGATCAACAACGGAAGGAAGCCGGCGTTATCGGTTGAGCTGTGCATGATCTCAGGGATCCGCACGATCGAAGACCGTATGCCCTTTTCGGCGAGACCGATCACCGTGGTTTCCACGATGTTCCGAACCCGCAGGGTATTCTTGTACGGATCGCCGCCGGGAAGGGGCGGGTCTTCCTCGGTAGCCGCGCGGCCCAGGCCCTCCCATCCGGGCGAGCCGACGCTTCCAGACGCGACCAGCGGCTTTCCGCTTCCGGCCAGTGCTTCGCCATAGGCGAGCATGATCTCAAGCTCCGCGGCCGCGACGGCGTTGATTCCGCCGGTTGGAATCAGGTCCTGCCGGTGCGCGAGGTGAATGACGCCGTCCGAGGCTGCGGCTGCTTCCTTGAGCCCGTCGAGATCCTCGAGATTGCCGCGACGTACCTTGGCGCCGAGTGCAGTAGCCTGCGCCGCGGCCGTGTCGGACCGAGCCAGAGCAGTGACCTCATGACCGGCAGCGATAAGATCGGAAATGATGTACGGACCGGAGTGGCCGGTACCGCCGGTAACAAAAACGTGCATGTGCGTGCTCCTCGTGGGTGATGGGGTGCGGGAAAAGGTGCTAGAGGGCCGTGCCGGACGCATTTGCGATCCAGCGTCCGCTGTCATCTCGAGTCAGTCGGTGGAAAGTAATGGCCGTTGTCCAGGTCTTCGATCAGACCGGGCTGAACGGGGGCCCAGCCCAGAGCCTGGCGGGTGATGGCGTTCGATGCGGGGAGGTCTAGCGTGGCCACTGCCGCCAGGAACCCAAAGTAGCCCGGCAGCATCAGTTCGTCCGCGGGGATGCTCACGGCAGGTATTTCCAGGCGAGCGGCTATAGCCTCGGCGATCTCGCGGAACGGGATTCCCTCTTCACCGATCGCGTGCCAGGTTTTGCCTGCGGCCCCCTTCTCGAGCGCCAGGCGGAACAGAGAGGCCAGATCGCGCACGTGCACGGCGGGCCAGCGGTTCTTGCCGTCTCCCGGATAGCCGGCGAAACCCTTTGTTTTCGCGAGCATGATCAGTTGCAGGCGACCTGTCGCACTGTGTAAGAGAGTGGGAATCCGCACGACCGACGATCTGACACCTCGCTCGGCGAGGCCCACGACGGCGGTTTCCACGATGTTGCGTGCCAACAGAGTGCCTGAATCGAGCGGGCCGCCAGGTAGAGCGGGATCATCCTCGGTCGCCGGTCGGCCGAGACTGACCGGTGCGCCGATAGGCGCCGCTCTGCCCACGTTCATGGGCGTACCGATACTGCCTGCAACGACCAGCGGCTTACCGGTGCCCGCCAGTGCCTCGCCGAACGCGAGGACAGTCGCGAGTTCCGATTCTGCCAAGGCAGCGATCCCGCCGGACGGAAGCAGTTCGGCTCTATATCCGAGGTGGATGACGCCGTCGGACGCGACCGCCGCCGCCTTGAGTCCTTCGAGGTTGGCAAGATCTCCACGACGCACCTTGGCGCCGAGCGCATGTGCAGCCGCCGCGGACGTGTCTGACCTTGCCAGAGCGACGACCTCGTGGCCGGCTGCGATGAGCTCGGGGATGACGTACGAACCGACGTGGCCGGTGCCGCCAGTGACGAAAACGAGCATGTTATAGGTCCTTTGGAACAGTGTGATGCGAGACGCGCGGGCGCGTGTACGCTCAGCCAGGAAGGCTGACGCCGATCGCGAAATGGGTGTTCTTGACCGAGTGGGTCATGAGGCCCAACGACAACAGGCAGACGTGCTCCAGCGTTCGAGCCATAAGCAGTGGCCCAGCGTCCATTGGGCGCAGTCCGAGGCTGTTGATGAACGCCGAAACGCGTACCTTCGCCTGCACGCCGTCCCCGGCGATGAATACATCCAGCGGATGGTTCTCGACCGAAGCATCGGCCAGGACGTGGGAAAAATGGGTGTTGAACGCCTTCACGACTTCTGCGTCGGCAGGGGCGGCTTTGGCGATCTCCTGAGCGCCGAAACTGTCTTCAGGGGTCACAAGGCTCGTGAGGTCGGGGGCGACGGGGTTGGTGATGTCAACAAGAAGCTTGCCTGCCAGTGCTTCGCCGTATTGCTTCACCACGTCGAGAACGGCGGAGTAGGGAACCGCCAGGATGACAATGTCCCCGGCGGGGGCTGCGCCGAACATTCCTGTGGTAGCGCGGGCTCCGATCTGCTCGGCCAGCGCCCGCGCCTTGGCGGCGTCACGACTCATCACCTCGACGGTATGTCCGGCCTTGGCGGCAAGGCCGCCGATTGATGCGGCCATGCCTCCTGAGCCGATGATGCTGATAGTACTCATGTGCAGTTTCCTTACAGATATGGGGTTGATCGTTCAAGGATTGCCGGTGCGTTACGGCGACTGCGCTCAACGTATTAGCCATGCTGGTCTTCTCACTTGCAAAATGCAAGTGAATTGCAAAAATTTACTTGCATCACGCAAGTGATGCTAGGATTCGGCCATGAAAACAACCTTTAAAGAAAACTTTCGGTCCCATTGCGCGGTGAACTATGGCGTGGAGATCTTCGGTGACCGATGGTCGCTCTTGATCATTCGCGACATCGTTTTTGTGGGTAAGAAGACGTATGGCCAGTTCCTGAAATCGGAAGAG
>Ga0182007_10001147_pt1 | contig 14359 bp, 14 predicted proteins | sample Sormic07211113_1_FD_123023 | JGI IMG/M metagenome (GOLD analysis project Ga0182007, IMG submission 123023) | Rhizosphere microbial communities from Sorghum bicolor, Mead, Nebraska, USA - 072115-113_1 MetaG | ecosystem: Host-associated > Plants > Roots > Rhizosphere | place: USA: Nebraska... | reverse complement strand
GGCGGGAGGCCGGTGGGGCTCAGGCCTCCTCCGGGTTGGTCTCCAGCCAGGTCAGTTGCATGTCGTCCAGGAGGGCCTCCAGCGGGCGTCCCGAGGCGTGGGCGTTGATCTCCACCTGGACGGTGGCCCAGCAGGTGAGGCTCATGACGAGGACGCGCAGACCGTCCGTGCCGTAGCGCTTCAGGACGTCGTCGGCGCAGTCGAGGGCTTCCTGGGCGACGCGTTCGGCCGGGAAGGTGCCGACGGACCGGCGCAGCAGGGCGATGGAGAGCCGGGACACCTCGGGCGCGAGGGCGGCCAGCCGCCGGTCCTCCTCCTCACCGAGACCGCTCTCCCAGTCCGGGAAATCCTCACCGAAGCCGTCGTCATCCACACCGTTCAGCCTAAGCCTCGACGTCGGCCTGATACGGGTTCCCACCCGAATCCCCCCGTTCGTGAAGATCCCCGATCCCCCCGGCGCCGGCGGACGCTAGGCCACCGTCCTCAACCCCCGTACGGCCGCCACCCCCATCCCCCGGACCACCCGGTGCGCGCACGCCGCCGCCAGCAACTCCCCCAGCAGATCGGGGTCGTCGATCTCCAGGCCGAGCAACGACTCGATGCGCTCCAGGCGTTGGTAGAGGGACTGGCGGCCGATGTGCAGGCGGGATGCCGTGCGGGTCGGGGAGCAGCCGTTGCGGAGGTGGACCTCCAGGGTGCGGACGAGATCGCTCGGATGGGCCGCCTCCCAGGCCAGCAGCGGGCCGAGGGTGTGCTCGACGAGTCGGGCGAGCCGGTCCCGGTTGGTGTCGACACCGCCCCGCGTCAGCTCCCGTTCCAGCGCGAGCGCCCGCGCGGAGGTCACCAACGGGCCGTCGGGCACGGAGGGTTCGGCCGCCGGCACGGTGAGCGCCAGCTCCAGCGTCGTACGGGCCGTACGCAGGGTGTCGCTCCACCGCAGCCACCCCCCGGCCGCGTCCACGGCATGGCCGACGGCGACGGTGAGCCCCGGTTCGGCGGCCGCGCGGAACGCCTCCTGGACGGTACGGATCGGATCCCCCGGCCGCCCCGCGGGCAGCGCGAGCAACGCCAGCACGTCCCCCGGGAACGCCGCCCGCATCACCCCCGCCCCGCCCAGCACCCGTACCGCCCGGTCCACCGCGCCCACTTCCCGCGTCCCGTGCACCGACACCCCGATCAGGCGTGCCCCGGGCCCGGGATGGAACCCGGCGAGCGCGGACCGCGCCTCCACCTCCGGCTGGTTCAGCGCCGCCCGGTCGGCGAGATCGGCCAGCAGCGCCGCCGTATGGTCGTCGCCCCATGGCCGTACCACCGAACGACCCGACAGTCCGCGCGCGACGATCGCCCGGTTCGCCGCCTCGGTGATGCGGACGAAGGGCACGACCCGGTGCAGGGCGAGAAGGGGCAGCCCGAGCAGGCGCGCCTCGTCGGTGACCTCTTCCGGCATCCGCGGCAGCGACCGGCCCACCTCCACCGCCAGCCCGGCGGCGCCCCGCGCGGCCAGCTCACGGACGTACCGCCGCCGGGTCTCCTCGTCCGCGCCGGTCAGGCCGAAACCGTTGGTGAGCAGCAGCTCCCCGCCGTCGAGATAGTTCGCGCCCTCGTACACCTCACTGGAGTGCACCCAGCGCACCGGGCGGTCCAGCGCGGCCTGTCCGGCCAGCAGCTCGGGCTCGGAGGCCCGTACGGGATCGAGGTCCAGGACCTCGCGGAGGGTCAGGGCGGCCACGGGCACCTCCAGGGACAGCGCGTGGACAGTTCGTCCGGCGGCGGGATGCCCGGAGAGTACTTTCCGCACGTTGCCCTCGTGTTTCGGCCACAGGAGAGTGGAAGGTATGGATCAGGCACAGGCACGCACCTGGCTCGCCACCGCCGTGGCGGAGGCCCGCGCCGGCCTCGCGGCGGGCGGCATCCCGATCGGCGCCGCGCTCTACGGCGCCGACGGCACCCTTCTCGGCCGCGGCCACAACCGGCGCGTCCAGGACGGCGACCCCTCGATGCACGCGGAGACCTCGGCGTTCCGCGACGCGGGACGGCAGCGCTCGTATCGTGGGACGACGATGGTCACCACCCTCTCCCCCTGCTGGTACTGCTCCGGGCTGGTCCGCCAGTTCGGCATCTCCCGGGTGGTCGTCGGCGAGTCGGCGACCTTCCACGGCGGACACGACTGGCTGGCCGAGCACGGTGTGGAGATCGTGCTGCTCGACGACCCCGAGTGCGAGGCCATGATGCGCGACTTCATCAAGAACAATCCGGCCCTGTGGAATGAGGACATCGGTGAGTAGCAGTTCCAGCAGCCCCGGCAGCTCCAGCGGCTCAAGCAGTTCCAGCGGCTCCAGCGCGCCGCGCATCCCGACCATCGACCTGCGGCCCTGGCTGGAGGGCAACGAGGAGACCCGCGCCGACATCGCCCGTACCGTCGACGAGGCCCTGCAGACCGCCGGGTTCCTGCTGGTCACCGGCCATGGAGTGGACCCGGGGCTGCGATCCGCGATCCGCGAGGCGGCCCGTACCTTCTTCCGGCTGCCCGTCGACGTCAAGCAGCCCTACGAGGTCAAGGTCGGCGGACGCGGCTGGCTCGGCCCCGGAGCCGAGGCCAACGGCTACTCGGAGGGCACCGAGACCCCGCCGGACCTCAAGGAGTCGCTGACCTTCGCGACCCACGACCCGTTCGAGGACCCGGTGGTCAACGCGGAGTGGTACGCGCCTAACGTCTGGCCCGACGAGGTCCCCGAGCTGCGCACCCTGTGCGAGGAGTACCTGGACCGGATGGGCGAACTGGAGAAGCGGCTCCTCTCCCTGCTGGGCGACGCCCTGGGCCTGGAACCCGACTTCTTCTCCCGCCACATGGACCACCCCACCTACGGCTTCAACATCAACTGGTACCCGGGCACCGAGGTCATCGGGGAGCCGCAGCCGGGCCAGTTCCGCATCGGCCCGCACACCGACTTCGGGACCGTGACGATCCTCGACCGGCAGGCGGGCAAGGGCGGCCACCAGGTCTACACGGACGAGGGCGGCTGGGAGGACGCGCCCTTCGACCCGGACGCCTTCACCATCAACATCGGTGACCTGATGGCCCGTTGGACCGGCGACCGCTGGCGTTCCGGCCGCCACCGGGTGCTGCCCCCGCCCTCCGACGCACCCGCCGAGGAGCTGATGTCCCTGGTCTACTTCGGCGAGTGCACACCGGGGACGACGGTGGAGTCGGTACCCGCGCCGGTGGGGCGGGTGGCGTACGAGCCGGTGGACTCGCATGTGTACCTGAGGGCGAAGCTGGACTCGATCACCGTCGACTGAGTCGACTGACCCGACTGACCCGACTGATCAGTCTCCCGGACCAGCGGTCAGCCGCTCGAAGCGGGAGCGCCACAGCGGCTCGGATCCGGTTTCCTCGTCCCGGGACTCATGGGTGACGCGGAGTGTCGTCGCGTCGTCCCCGTCCCGCTCCAGATGGAACCGGATCCGGTCGCCGCCCTCCACCGTGTACTCGGCGACCCGGTCCACGTCCCAGGCGGTGATCCGGCCGCTCCCCAGCCCGCGCAGGGCGACCGCGCCGCCGAGCCGGGGTTCGAGGGCGTCGGCGGCGGTGAACCACTGCGCGAGCCCCTCCGCGGTGGCCACCGCCTGCCAGACCTCGCCCATGGGGCGCGGGACCCGCACCAGGAAGTGCAGGAGCGAACCGGTCATGACTCCAGCGTGACCCGAAGCGCCGGCTTCCGCACCCGTCAGGGCCGCTGACCTGCGGGTGGGGACTTACACCCCGGCGTACGAGTGCTTGCCGCTCACGAAGATGTTGACGCCGTAGTAGTTGAACAGCCAGCAGCCGAAGGCGATCAGGGCCAGGTAGGCGGCCTTGCGGCCCTTCCAACCGGCCGTGGCGCGGGCGTGCAGGTAGCAGGCGTAGGCGACCCAGGTGATGAACGCCCAGGTCTCCTTGGGGTCCCAGCCCCAGTAGCGGCCCCAGGCCGACTCGGCCCAGATGGCGCCCGCGATGATCGTGAACGTCCACAGCGGGAAGACGGCCGCGTTGAGGCGGTAGGAGAACTTGTCCAGGGACGAGGACGCGGGCAGCCGCTCCAGGAAGGACGTGGCGAAACGACCGGGCGTGCCGCCGTTCTCCAGCTTGGTCTCGTAGGAGTCCTTGAAGAGGTAGAGCAGCGTGCCGGCCGCGCCGACGTAGAAGACCGCGCCGCACAGGATGGCGGTCGAGACGTGGATGTACAGCCAGTACGAGTGAAGGGCGGGAACCAACTGGTCGCTGGCGGTGTACAAGACAGTGACGGCGATGCCGAGATCGAGGAGGACCGTCGTGACCAGGAACAGCCCCAGCCAGCGCACGTTCTTCTTCAGCGCGAGCAGCCCGAGGTACACGGCGACCGCGACGGTGGAGAAGGTGATGTTGAACTCGTACATGTTGCCCCACGGCGCCCGCTCCACCGAGGCCGCGCGGGCGACCACCCCACCGAGGTGGACGAGGAAGGCGAGCACGGTGAGCGAGATGGCGATACGCCCGTAGAGATCGCCCTTCTCGTCCCCGCCGTGCGCCCCGGGCCCGTCGGGCACGTCCCGCGCCCCGGCCGACGACCGTACGACGACCTTGGGCCGCTCCAGCACAGCGGTCCCGCCGGCCGTCTGCACGGTCACGCTCGGCGCCTTCGCCGCCTTGGCCTTGGCCTCGGGGGTGAGCGCGGCGGCGGTCCGGCCGATCCTGCTGCGGCTACCGAAGGTCCACTCGGCGATATAGGTGAAGAAGGCCAGGGTGTAGACGCCCATCGCGGAGTAGATCAGCGTGTTGCTGATGTTCGCGAGATGTTCGTTGGTGGCCATGGCCAACTCGGTTCCGGCGGAGAATGTCACTGCTTCTCAGCCCCTTCGGCAGGTACGACTGTGGAGTCGGGGGTGGTGGTGTCGTCTGGTTCTGCGGAGCCGGCGTCGGAAGTGGCGTCGGTGTCTGCGGGATCGGCGGGATCCGCGGGATCTGCGGGATCCGCGGGACCGGGCTCGGGTGCGCCCGGCAGCCGGTCGTAGAGGATTGCGGCGAGGTCACCGAGTTCATCGGGCACCTTGGCGGACTCGCTGCGGCCGAGGCCGGCCATTTCCACGACCGTCACCCCGTCGGCGCCGGGCGTGGCACGCACCCACACCCGGCGGCGCTGGATGAACAGGGAGCCGGCGAGGCCGAAGATGGCGACGAGGGCGCCGCCGAGGGCCCAGGTGGTGCCGGGCTGCTGCACGACCTGGAAGTTGGCCCACTCCTTGGTGGACTCATAGGTGATGGAGCCGGCGCCGTTCGGCAGCCGCATGGTCTGACCGGGCTTCAGATTGTCCCGGAGCTGCTGCCCCTTGGCGTCCTTGTATGCCTTCACATGCGACTTGTCGAGCTGGTACACGCTCTGCGGGATCCCGGAGTCGACACCGAGGTCGCCGTGGTACGGCGTCAGGTTGAGGACCGGGTTGTCCAGCGCCGGGAAGGTGGACGCCGTTTCACTGCCCGGGGTGTAGGTGGGCAGGAGGAAGGCCGAGATGCCGATCTGCTCACTGACGCCCTGGGCGTTCCGGTAGCCGTCGAGCACCTTGACCACACCGGTGGAGGTCACGTTGGAGTCGAGCGGGAGGAGGGGTACGGCATCGTGGTAGACGACGTTGCCCTTGCCGTCGCGGACGGTGATGACGGGGGCGTAGCCGTGGGCGGTGAGGTACACCTTGGCGTCGCCGATGTGCAGCGGCTCGTTGACCTTGACGAGGTCCTTCTTGTCCTTGCCGTAGGCGCCCTTGGCGTAGGTGAGGGCGGCCTGGTAGGTGCGCGGGGTGCCCCTGTTCGGGCCGTTGCTCTCGTAGGTGCCGGTGAACTTGTCCAGGGTGAAGCTGAACGGCACCAGGTCGTCGGTGGTGAAGAGGTTGCCGGACTTGAAGTCGTCGTACTGGGTGATGGTGTTGGAGAAGCCGTCGCCCTCGACGATCAGCTTGTTGCCCTCGGACTTGTAGAGCTGGCCCCAGGCGAAGGCGATCAGCAGCACGATCAGCGCGATGTGGAAGGCGAGGTTGCCGACCTCGCGCAGATAGCCCTTCTCGGCGGCGACGGCGTCACCGGCGAGGTGCGCGCGGAAGCGGCGCTTCTTGAGGAGGGCGAGCGCGGCCTCGCGCACCTGCTCGGGTTCGGCCCCGGTGCGCCAGGTCGTGTAGGCGGGCAGCCGGGTCAGCCGCTTGGGCGCGCCCGGCGGGCGGCCGCGCAGCTGGCCGATGAACTGCCAGGTGCGCGGGATGATGCAGCCGATGAGGGAGACGAACAGCAGGATGTAGATCGCGGAGAACCACACCGAGCTGTAGACGTGGAAGAGGCCGAGCTTGTCGTAGACCGGCGCGAGGAAGGTGTGGGTCTTGCGGAAGTCGGCGACCTTCGTGGCGTCGATGCCGGACTGCGGGATGAGCGAGCCCGGGATCGCGCCGAGGGAGAGGAGCAGGAGCAGCAGCAGCGCGACCCGCATCGAGGTCAGCTGCCGCCAGAACCAGCGGGCCCAGCCGATGACCCCCAGGGAGGGCAGGTTGGGCAGCTCCTCCCTGGGCACGGTGGACAGCTGCGAGCCGGCCGCGCCGAGGTCCGGGTCCTCGGCCCGCTCGGTGGGCGTGCCGGTGGCGGTGGTCTTGCTCATCGATCAGATCCCCACGGTGAAGCCGGCGGACCAGGACTGCATGTCCTGCACGATTTGGTCCCAGGCGCCGGTGAGCAGGAGCAGACCGGTCACGATCATCATCGTGCCGCCGATCCGCATCACCCACACATAGTGGCGCTTGACCCAGCCGAAGGCGCCGAGCGCCTTGCGGAAGGCGACCGCGGCGAGCACGAAGGGCACACCGAGGCCGAGGCAGTAGGCGATGGTCAGTACGGCCCCGCGGCCGGCGCTGCCCTGCTGGGAGGAGAGGGCGATGACGGAGGCGAGGGTCGGTCCGATGCATGGTGTCCAGCCGATGCCGAACAGCGCGCCGAGCAGCGGGGCACCCACCAGTCCGCTCACCGGGCGCTTGTGGATACGGAACTCGCGCTGGGTCATCCAGGGCATCAGCCCCATGAAGAAGACGCCCAGGAGGATCATGAGCGCGCCCAGCACCTTGTTCAGGACGCCCTTGTTGTCCTGGAGGGTGTCGCCGAAGTAGCCGAACAGGGCGCCGCTGGAGACGAACACGGCGGTGAAGCCGAGCACGAAGAGCGAGGCCCCCGCGACCATCCGCCCCCGGCGGGCCTCGGCGAGATCGGTGCCGGCGACTCCGGTGACGTACGACAGATAACCGGGTACGAGCGGCAGCACGCAGGGCGAGAAGAAGGAGACGAGGCCGCCGAGCAGGGCGATGGGCAGCGCGAGCAGCAGGGCGCCGTTGAGCACGGTGCCGTTGTAGCCCGCTTCGGCGAGCGTGGTCACTGCGGTCACGTCACTTCTCCGCGAGGACCGGGTCGATCATCTTGCGGAGCTTGTCCTCGCTGAGTGCGGCCAGCGACCGGGCGGCGATCCTGCCGTCGCGGTCGATGACGAGGGTGGAGGGGATCGCCTGCGGGTTGAGCGTGCCCTTCTTGAAGCGGAGCATCAGCTTGCCGGTGGGGTCGTACAGGCTGGGGAAGGTGACGCCGTACTGCTTCTCGAAGGCGAGGGCGTTGGAGGTCTTGGTGTCGCGGGTGTTGATGCCGACGAACTGGACGCCCTTGGGGCCGAGGGCCTTGTAGACCGTCTCCAGGTTGGGCGCCTCGGCGCGGCAGGGCGCGCACCACGAACCCCAGACGTTCAGGACGACGATCTTGCCCTTGAAGTCGGCGGCCACGTCGAGCTGTTTGCCGTCGACGGTCTTCCCGGACAGATCGGGTGCGTCGGCGCGCTCCCCCTTCTTGGCGGTGGAGATGCCGTCCTTGCCCATGACGAAGTTGGTGTCACCGCCGCCACCCGAGGTGCCGCCCGAGCTGCACGCGGACAGGGTGAGGGCGCAGGCCGCGGCCACCGCGGCGAGCAGGGTGGTACGGCTTCGGTTCGAGCGCAGGGGGGTGCGGCTGGTGGCACTCATGTGAAAAGTTTCGCATGCCCGTTCCGGCGCTCTCGGCCGCCCCCCTCAAGGGCGCCCTACGGGCCGAAAACCGCATTTCAGGCGGCCTGTCCGCTGGGGGAGGCCGAGCCGGACGGAGCCTCCTTCAGGAACTCCGTCCAGCCACCGGCCGGCGCCTGCCCGACATCCAGCGTCCGCAGCTTGGCCAGCACTTCCGGCTTCTGTACGTCCATCCAGTCGACGTACTGCCGGAAGGAGACCAGCCGTACGTCCGCACCCTTCTCCTTCTCCCGGGCGATGTGCTTGAACGCCTGCTCGACGGCGTCCATGTAGATGCCGCCGTTCCAGTGCTCGAAGTGGTTGCCTATGAAGAAGGGTGCGCGATTGCTCTCATATGCCCGCCGGAAGCCGGATATGTACGCATTTGCCGACTGGGTGCGCCAGGCCGGGTAGTTGTAGGCGGGCGCCTGTGTGGAGTTGACCGACTGGTTGGCGAGCATGTTGTAGTCCATCGACAGCACCTCGAAGGACCGGCCCGGGAACGGTATCTGCTGCAGCGGCAGGTCCCAGACGCCCAGCTTCTTCTCCGGCCAGACCTGGCGGCCGCCGGGCGAGGAGGCGTCGTAACGCCAGCCGAGCCGCTTGGCGGTGGGCAGCAGGTTGTTCTGGCCGAGGAGGCACGGCGTACGGCCGCCGACGAGCTCCTTCTCGTAGTCGAAGGGCAGCGCGGGCAGGTCGGTCCGCCCGGTGTTGGTCCGCCACTCCTTCACGAAGGCCTTCGCCTGCTGGATCTCGCTCCGCCACTGCGCGGGCGTCCAGTGGCCGACGGTGCCGTAGCCGGAGCAGAAGTGGCCGTTGAAGTGGGTGCCTATCTCGTGGCCCTCCAGCCAGGCGCGCCGGACGTTGGTGAGCGTGGACCTGATGTGCTCGTCGGTGAGGTGGCCGATGTCGGAGGCGCCGCGCGGGTTGTTCGGCGGGTCGTAGAGGCGTTTCTTCGACTCGGGGAGCAGATAGAGGCCGCTCAGGAAGAAGGTCATGGACGCGCCGTGCTGCTTCGCCAGGTCGAGGAAGCGGGGGAAGAGACCGTTGCCGACCTCTCCGGCGCCGTCCCAGGAGAAGATCACGAACTGGGGCGGGGTCTGCCCGGGCTCCAGCGGTTCGGGGTGGGAGGGCTGGTGGGGCTGCTTGCCGGTGTAGGAGGTGGAGCCGTCACCGATGAGCTTGACGGGGTGGGACGGATCGCCGCCTTTGCCCGCGCTGTGGGAACCCTTTGCCGGCGTCGGCCCGTCTGACGGCTTGAGGGAGCCGCAGCCGGCGAGTCCGGCGGCCGCCGCGGCACCCGCGCCGAGACCGAGCATTCCCCTGCGCGAGAGAGCACTTCGAGTGCGCATTCCAACCCCGATTCGTCATGTGCCTCTGGTGGTCACCCGTTCAGAGGACATGACGAACCGGGAGGTTCCTCTCGATCACAGAGATCTCACAACAAGCGTCACAAGATTGTCTTAAGCAGTCTTAAGCCGTCTTAAGCCCCGAAGGCCTTGCTCTCGCCCTTCGCCGGCCTGGCTCCGGCGCGCAGATGGGCCGGGACGAGATCGATGGCCGGTTCGCGGTAGCCCACGGACACGATCTTGTCCCCCTGGTAGGTGAAGGACGTGAGCGAGGCGAGCGTGCACTGCCGCTTGCGCGGGTCGTGCCACAGCCGCCGCTTCTCGACGTACGAGCGCACGGTCCAGATCGGCAGCTGATGGCTGACCAGCACGGCCTCGTGCCCCCGCGCCCGCTCCTTCGCGGCGTCCAGCGCCTGCATCATCCGTACGACGATGTCGACGTACGCCTCGCCCCAGGACGGCCTGAACGGGTTGGTGAGGTACTTCCAGTTGGCGGGCTTGCGCAGCGCCCCGTCACCGACCCCGAAGGTCTTGCCCTGGAAGACGTTGTCGGCCTCGATGAGCCGCTCGTCGGTGGCGAGGTCGAGCCCGTGCGCCTTGGCGATCGGCGTCGCCGTCTCCTGCGCACGCTCCAGCGGGGAGGAGCAGACGTACGTGATGTCACGCGACCCCAGATGCTCCGCGACCCGGTCGGCCATCTGCCGCCCCAGCTCGGACAGGTGGTACCCGGCGAGACGGCCGTAGAGGACCCCGTCCGGGTTGTCCACCTCGCCGTGCCGCATCACGTGTACGACGGTGATGTCGCCGACTGGGGTGTTGTTGCTCTCGCTCATGCTGCCGTGGCCTCCGCCGCCGCTCGGGCCGCCGCCGGGAGGGCGTCGGCGATACGCTGCACGGCCTGTTCGTCGTGGGCCGTGGACACGAACCAGGACTCGAAGGACGAGGGCGGGAGATAGACGCCCTGCGCCAGCATCGAGTGGAAGAACGCGGTGAAGCGGAACGACTCCTGCTTCTTGGCGTCCTCGTAGTCACGGACCTCCCGGTCCGTGAAGAAGACGGAGAACATGTTGGAGGCGTTCTGCAGCCGGTGCGCGACGCCCTCCTTGGTGAGCGCCTCGGTGACCAGCCCCCGGATCGTCTCCGACACGGCGTCGACCTTGGCGTAGGCGGCGTCGTCGAGAAGGCGGAGCTGGGCGAGGCCGGCCGCGGTGGCGATCGGGTTCCCGGAGAGGGTGCCGGCCTGGTAGACGGGCCCGGCGGGGGCGAGGTGGCCCATGACATCGGCGCGCCCACCGAACGCGGCGGCCGGGAAGCCACCGCCCATCACCTTCCCGAAGGTCATGAGGTCGGGGGTGACCCCGTCGATCCCGAACCACCCGGCGCGGCTGGTGCGGAACCCGGTCATGACCTCGTCGGAGACGAAGAGGGCGCCGTTCTTGGAGCAGGCGTCCTTGAGCCCCTGGTTGAAGCCGGGGCGCGGCGGGACCACGCCCATGTTCCCGGGCGAGGCCTCGGTGATCACACAGGCGATCTCCCCGGGGTGCCGGTGGAAGGCCTCGTTGACGGCTTCGAGGTCGTTGTAGGGGAGGACGATGGTGTCGGCGGCCTGGGCACCCGTGACCCCCGGGGTGTCGGGCAGCGCGAAGGTGGCGACACCGGAACCGGCCGAGGCGAGGAGCGAGTCGACGTGACCGTGGTAACACCCGGCGAACTTGATCACCTTGCTGCGCCGGGTGAACCCGCGGGCGAGCCGGATGGCGCTCATCGTGGCCTCGGTGCCGCTGCTGACGAGCCGCACCTGCTCCACGGGCTCGACCCGGGCGACGATCTCCTCGGCGAGCGCGACCTCTCCCTCACCGGGCGTACCGAAAGAGGTACCGCGTGACACCGCGTCCTGGACAGCGGCGATGACGTCGGGGTGCGAGTGCCCGAGGATCATCGGACCCCATGAACAGACGAGGTCGACGTACTCCCGGCCATCGGCGTCCGTGAGATACGGACCACGACCGGACACCATGAACCGGGGCGTACCGCCCACGGCACGGAAGGCGCGCACCGGGGAGTTCACACCGCCGGGCGTGACGGCGGACGCGCGGTCGAACAGCGCCTGCGACACGGGTGCTTCGTAGGGGAATGGCAGTTCGCTCATGACCTGCGGCGTCTCCGACTTCTCGACTTCTTCTCGGGCCCCGATTGGCTGTGACCTCCTCAGGGTAGGCCAGGGGGCACGGACGGCATGGGGCGCCGTTCCCGACGGCCGTCGGCGGCCGCTGCTGACCGGAGGAACAGTGGCGCCCTCCGCCGATCTGCGAAACTGGGACGCGAAACACACAGCTCGAACAGCCTTCTCGTACGTATGCATGTACGGAAGCTTGTTCAGAGACTGCGAAGATCCTGCGGACAGGTGTTTCAACGCACGTTTCGGCGGGCGGCCGTGGGGGAGGTCACTGACACGATGATCGGGTTGCGCGGCGGGCGCCACGCGTCCTAGAAAAGCAGTCGGGTGGAGATATGCATCGCGGTGGCGGACTGGGCGAGGGGACCGATGACCTCGGTCCTCGTCGTGCCCGGCAGGGAAGGCACCGACGCGAGGCGGAGGAAGCGACCGAGAAACGTCATGGCCAGGGTGTGCCGGGTACCGCGGGTCCAGCGGGTACACCGGCGACAGGTGGGCCGGGTACATCAGGACCGGGTACACCAGGACCGGGTGTGCCGGGAGTACCGGTGGGACCGAATGATCCCGAGCGGATCGACCGGCGAGTCGACCGCCGGATCGATCGCCTTCGGGCGGGGAGCAGGAATGGTGGTCGGGTGGGGGTGACGTACAAGTACTTCGGCGCGCCGGACGGCGCGACCGCGGCCCGCGTCCCGATCTCGATGCGCCCCGAGGAACTCGGCGGCGACGAGCTCGGCATGAACGGCATGTTCACCAAGATCAAGCCGGAGACGATGGCGGCCATGGTCCTCACCGGCATCGAAGGCGTCCCCCTCCACAAGGTCCCGCCCCTCGAACTGGTCGTCCTGCACCCGGACTACGCGGTGGTCAAACTCCCCATGACGGTCGTGGACCCCCTGCGCGGCATAGGCGAGGAGGCGGTGGGCGCAGCAGCGTTCATCTGGTCGACGGTGCCGGACCGGGGTGGCCCCCGAGATGCCTTCAATGTGTACCAACTGCTGCACGAGTGGCAGGACTTCAGCCATCGGTTGCATGAGGCGGGGCATCAGCCTTATTGCCTGGTGTGGCCCTGATCGGCCCTGAGCTGGGGTTTCTTGCGGATCGGGCGGGGTCTTCGGGCCTCGCCCTTTTTGGTGCCGGAGGGGGCCGTCAGGCGGCCAGGGCACATTGAGGGCACATTGGTTTTGCTGGGGGCGCTGATGTGCCCTGGGTGGCGGGTGGGTCGCCGTCGGCTTCCGCTTCCGCCTCGGCTTCCGTTTCCGTTTCCGTTTCCGTTTCCGTTTCCGTGAAGGCGTCGTCGATCGCCTTGCGGGTGCGGGTCTCGCTGGACGGCAGCAGGTGCGTGTACGTCCGCAGCGTGAAACCCGGGTCCGAGTGACCGAGGTACTCGGAGAGCGCCTTGATGCTCTCCCCCGCGTCCAGGAGCACGGAGGCGTAGGCGTGCCGGAGGGCGTGCATGCCGTCCTCGGGGGCCGCCTGGAGGTAGCGCGCGCCCCGCTCTCGGGGAGGGATCACGCCAGCGGCGGCCAGGGCGCGCTTCCAGTCGCCCATGTTGAAGACGCTGCGGTTGTAGGCCCGGCTCTTCTTGTCGACGAAGAGGAGGCGGAAGGTCTTCGGCTCACCGTCCGGCTTGGCCCAGGGCAGGGTGACCTCGACCGGCGGGAACTCCTTCATGTGGGCCTTGACGGCGACGGCAAGCTGGGCCGGTAGGGGCACCGACCGGATCTTGTTGCCCTTGGGGAGAGCGAAGACGGGCTTCGTGCCGACGAGCCGCACCTGGCGGTTGACGTGGATCCAGCCGCCCTTGAAGTCGATGTCCTCGACTGCGAAGCCGAACACCTCGCCCTGGCGCAAGCCGCAGCCGAAGGCAAGCTTGCCGCCGGCCTGGAAGCGTTTCGGGAGTCCGGCGATGACCGCGCGGACCCGCTCCAGCGACCAAGGAGTGATCTTCTTCTTGGTCGCCGTCGGCAACTTGACCGACTTCGCCTTGCAGGGGTTCTTCGGCAGCAGTCCATCCTCCACGGCCGCGCCGAGAATGCTGGAGAGGATGTCGAAGATGCCCTCGATCGTGGACACCTCCAGGCCGCCGTCCTGAAGTGTGCGGATCCAACCCTGAATGACCGAAGGCTGGTTGAGGGACCGGAGCTCGCGTCGGCCGAGGTGCTCGACGATGTGGTTGCGGACGGTCGCCTCGTAACGGAGGGCGGTCGTCGGGCCAACGGAGTTCGCGTCGAGCCACTTCTGCGCATAGGCGCCGAGCGTCTGCTTCGTCTCGGCCGGGACGACGTAGGAGCCGCGCCGGATCTCGACGTCGACCTCGGCGGCGCGGTTGTCCGCCTCGGCCTTCGTATGGAAGTTCTCCTTGCGCTGATGGCCGTCCAAGTCGCGGTACCGCACCTGCCAGCGCTTGCCGATGCCGTGGTCGGCGGTGGGGACCATCCGCTTCGTACGGCTCTTGTGTTCGCCGCACTCGGCCTCGGCGGGCTTGGGGTGGGACTTGTGCCAGCGGTCGTACACGTCAGCCAAGAAGGGCCTCCTGGATGGGGGTGAGGGAGTGGGAGGTGGTGTGGGACACCGGGGAGTGCGTCGGCCACGGGAGCAGCAGAGCTGCGGGAGGGGCGCCGAGCGCAGTGGCGAGGGCGACGAGGTCGTCTACGTCGCATCGGCGGCGGGCGCGTTCGGTGCGGCTGAGGGCCGTGTTGGCCATCGGGCGGCCCAGCGCGGTGCAGCGGGCGGCGAGCTGGTGCTGGGTCAGGCTGCGCACGAG
>Ga0182007_10001146_pt1 | contig 14360 bp, 10 predicted proteins | sample Sormic07211113_1_FD_123023 | JGI IMG/M metagenome (GOLD analysis project Ga0182007, IMG submission 123023) | Rhizosphere microbial communities from Sorghum bicolor, Mead, Nebraska, USA - 072115-113_1 MetaG | ecosystem: Host-associated > Plants > Roots > Rhizosphere | place: USA: Nebraska... | reverse complement strand
TTGATAAATATCCTCTTTTAACAAGTAAATATTTTAACTACATAAAACTAAAGAAAGCATTTAATATATTAAATGATACTAGTTTAAATAAAGTAGAAAAAGATAAACTTTTATTTGCATTAAAAGAAGAAACTTTACCTGAGGGATATATATCTCCAGCTTGAAATAATATAACACTTCCATTAAAACATAATGAAATAATAAATCTTATAACTAAACCTTGATTAAGTGGATTTGTAGAAGGAGAAGGTAGTTTTTATTTAGTATCTAAAGATAGTGCTAGAATAGTTCCCCCTCCGATATCCCCAGGTTTACGTCATTTAAATGTAAATTCTAATAATGAAGAAATAAAATCGGTTATTACAAAAATTTGATTAATAGGTTTTGTAGAGGCCGCAGGGAATTTCAAAATATTAGAAGGTTGTGATAGATTTGAAACAGAGTTTAAGATTTATCTACACCAAGATGTATTCCTATTGTATCTTATAAAACGAGTTTTACGTATTAAAAATAATATTAAATTTGATAAAGATACTAATATGTATTTTTTAAGTACAAAGAATTCTAGATCCATTAGTAATATTATTAAATTATTTAAAGATAATTTTAAAGGTATGAAATCTCTTGAGTTTAAATTATGACAAAAAGCAAATTATTATAAAGATAAAAATATTAAAAAGTTTCTAAAACTATCAGAGATATCTTTAAAAGTTAAGAATAAAAATAATTTATCATCCTTCCTTCCTTTTTTTTAAAAAACGGATTTATGGACGACACTTTAGTATTATTGCTAACACTAAAATTACTACCTGGTATTACTTAAGAATCTGAAAGATTCTTAAGATTAAAGAAAATTTTCTTTAATTAATGAGCTGGTAGCTTGTCGATTCGACAAAGCGCTTTGCTTTATTAAATATATATTTAATAGTAAAGTATAATCTAGTGTTCTCCTCTGATTAAAGTAATAGAAGGTTAGGATGATAACTCCTATTTAACAGTTGCGAGGTGGAGATGTTCGTTACCTTGCCTAATTGAAACTCTAGTTAAGAAGCTATTCCTCTGCTTAAGGAGTCCACGAAATGAAGTCTACGTAGTAATCGTCCTCGACTTTTTCCCTCCTATGGAGGAAAAGGTGACATGCTAATCATCAGAAATTGGCCTGAATGCAAGGGTAGGTGGGTTGAATGAAAACCACCCGCATGAACTGGAAATGGAAGTTCGAAGGCTTTTTATAGCAGGGAGTAGTGAATGAAAGGAAAATCTAAAGCTCACCGACTAACAGTAAACGCAACAGACGTTGAATTCATGTAGTGGTTAAAGACTTTGATTTTACTCCCTTCCAGAGATTCTACACTATACCGCATGACTCTTCGGTGAATGAATGGTAGAGTTTATAAATTTTAAAATATATTACAATGACTAACAAATTAAGAAAAAATTATTTAAACGCAGTTGTATCAAAAAAACCTTTTTATTTAGCTAAAGATTTTATAAAAAACCAAAGTAATTTAACTTCAAGCTTTAGCTTACGTAATTGTAATTATTCAACAGACTCAAATAATATAAACCCTGTTGTGATTTATTTAAATGCTGACACACTTAAATTACAAATTATAAAAGAAAACAGAAAAAAGTCAGGTATTTACCGTTGAACTAATCTTATTAGCGGTAAAAGTTATATAGGTAGTAGCTCTAATTTAGGAGAAAGATTTTATAGATATTATAGTATAGATTATTTAATAGCAGTATTAACTAGAACTAAAAGTTCTATTTATAGCTCTTTATTAAAAAATGGATATTCAAATTTTAAGTTAGAAATTTTAGAATATTGTGAAAAAAAAGATCTTTTAAATAGAGAGCAATATTACCTAGATAAATTAAAGCCTGATTATAATATATTAAAAACATCCTATTCCTCTTTAGGTTTAAAACACACAGAAGAGACAAAAAAGAAAATGAGTAAATTAGCTCTTGGTCGTACATTATCTAAAGAAACCCGAGCTAAAATATCTGCTTCAAAATTAGGTCAAAGAGGAAAAATTGTACAAGTAGTTGATCAGAATACAGGTAATGTTGTTGAGTATGTTTCAATAAACCAAGCAGCCAAAGCATTTGGCGTGCGTTCAGAAAAAGTTCGTCGTTGTATTATAAATAAAACTTTGTTATTTGAACAATATATAATTACAATTAAGGAAAATAGTTCTTAGTATTAAACTGTTTTCTTTTTTTTATTAATTTATTTTTTTAAATGGTGATAGTGGTGAATGGTTAGCTGCATCGGGCGGAGGAGGGTTCATAATTCCTACTTATTAGTATGGTTTTGTATAACTCAAAAACTAGATAGTATAGTTTTAGAGGGTATAAGAACAATATTACATATTTCAACAGCTATTAGATTTAAAACTAAACATAATTACTATATTTTGGATACTACAAACTCTAGAGCTATAGAAAATATAATAAATTACTTTAAAGGTAATTTAATAGGTATGAAAAATCCAGAATATAAAATATGAGCTAGATCATATGTTAAAAATAAAGGAAATTATGATAAATTATTCTTAGTTAGAGAAACACTTAGAAAAATGAAAGAAAAGTTATTAGAAATTGATTTATTTAAAAAATAATTACAAGATAAAGGTATAGTCCGAACAATAAAGAAATTTATTGAGTGTAATGATAGTTGTATATTGTAAAATGAGATTACCAACATATTTGTTACCCACCATTAGCTGGAGTGCAAAGTCACAGTGGACCTAGTGTAGATTTAGCGATTTTTGCTTTACATTTATCAGGTGTAAGTAGTTTATTAGGTGCCCTAAATTTCATAACAACAACAATGAATATGAGAACTCCAGGAATAAGACTTCACAAGCTAGCCTTATTTGCATGAGCAGTTCTTATAACTGCTGTATTATTATTACTATCATTACCGGTCTTAGCGGGTGGAATTACAATGGTTTTAACTGATAGAAATTTTAATACATCTTTCTTCGAAACAGCTGGAGGTGGTGATCCTATTTTATTCCAACATCTTTTCTTAAAAGGATTATTAATAAGTTTACCATTATCAATTTTAGCTATAAATATAAACTTTAACAAACACAGATTAAATTATAGTACAATGAAAAATAGTGAATTCGACTTTACATCTTTCTATCAAAAGTTTCAAACACATTTACCTAATGTAAATCCACCTACAGAAAGTTTTTTAACATGATTAATAGGATTCACAGAAGGTGAAGGATCATTTATAGTAAATAATAGAGGAGATTTAGCTTTTGTTATAACACAAAGTACAGAAGATAAAAGAATATTAGAATTTATAAAAGAAACTTTAGGGTTTGGTAAAGTTATATCACAATCATTAATTACTAGTAGATATGTTACTCAAAGTAAAGTAGAAATAGATATAATTATTAGTTTATTTAACGGAAATATTATTTTACCTAGTAGACAAAAAAGTTTTAAAAAATTCCTTGAAGGGTTTAATATTTGAATATCCAAAGGAAGAATAAAATTAGATACTGTAATATTAAAACAAAATTCTATATTACCTAGTTTAAACAATAGCTGATTAGCAGGATTTACTGATGGAGAAGGTTGTTTTACTTGTTCTATAGGTAAAAATAAAGGTTTTAGTTATAACTTCAATATAGCACAAAAATGAGATATTAATCTGAAAATACTAGAGCATCTTTGTGTGTTATTTAACGGTGGTATAGTATCAAGTCACAGTGCGGATAATGTATATGAATATAGAATAGGAGGATTAAAAAATTGTAAAAATATTTTCTCATATTTTGATACTCATAAGTTATGTACTAAAAAATTAATATCTTATACTTTATGGAAAGAAATATATAACGATCTTCTCCTTTTTTCAAAAAAAAAAGGAGCTGAGCACTTAGATCCTAAAAAAAGATTAGTAATGATTGAAAAAGCTAGATTGATAAATAGTAAATAATTAATATGAAAAGGAAAACAAGCCAAGGTTTAATGTACAAATTATGAAGCTCTAAAGACAGATGTAAAAAGATATAAGATCTGAAAGAGCAAATATTTATTTAATAAAATACCTTAGGTTTAGTTAATATTTAGTCATTACTGCTTGCAATTTTTATGGGTTGTAATAAATATAATATTTTATTTATTATACCTATATCTGTGATATAAGGAAAAGCTAGTATAAATATTAGCAATGCTGGTATTAACGGTCAATAAGTATCTCGTTTAAAGACCGATGGTTATATAAGTAACCGCTACAGACTGGTTTGCCGGAAGGTAGCTGAAATGCTGCTTAATGTACAGTCGGTTTCTTCCATACAATTGTATGCACAAGCCCGCGAAGCTTCGCGGAACAGGGATTTAATAAGAGACTTAGTAAAGTTAAATTTGAAGAAATGGATTCTTTGGTCAAAAATGGCCCTTTGTATTAAATACAATGCAACAAACTATATGCGGGGAGTTCATGTTATATTTATTAGGTACTTTTATTACTTTATTTGCTATTTATTTTTCATTTAGAATGAAAAGATATTATTGCCAAATCAATGATGCATATGCAGGGGGAATCCCAAAATTGGAATCATGTAATAATAATTTCTCACCTAAATTAAATCCTTGATTTATAACAGGATTTTGCGATGCAGAATCTACATTTATTATGTCTATTTATAAAAAAATGACGAGTAAAACAGGATGACAAGTACAGCCTATATTTGCTATACATATACACAAAAAAGATAAAGTACTTTTAAGTCGTATTCAATCTTATTTTGGAGGAGTAGGTAAATGAGTAGACCATAGTTCGGATTCTGTAATGTATTCTGTAAATTCTGTTAAAGATATAATAAATGTAATTATACCTCATTTTGATAAATACCCTTTATTAACTCAAAAACGTGCTGATTACCTTTTATTTAAAAGCGCTGTATTATTAATTAATGATAAAAAGCATTTGACTTTAGAAGGTTTACAAGATATTGTTAATATTAGAGCTTCTATGAATAAAGGTTTGAGTGAAGATTCTCCATTAGCACTTGAATTTGAAATAAATCCAGTAAAAAGACCAAAAGTAAATTTACCTGAAGAAATAGACCCTAATTGAATAATAGGGTTTGTAGAAGGTGAAGGTTGTTTTTTTATAGGAATAACTAAAAACACTAAATCTAAAATAAACTTTAGTGTAAACTTATTATTTAAAATATCTCAACATAAACGTGATATAGATTTATTGAAAAAAATCTTAATGCAATTAAATTGTGGAACAATTCAAAATAATACAATAAATGTAGCAATGCTTCAATGTAAAAAGTTAAGTGATATTGAAACAAAAATCTTACCCCTTTTTGAAAATTATCCTTTACAAGGTGTAAAAAGATTAGATTATGAAGATTTTTGTAAAGCTTTTTATTTGATGAAGGATAAGGCACACTTGACTGAAGAAGGGTTAATCAAAATAAGAGAAATAAAATCAAGAATGAATTTTAGTAGAAATAAAGAAAATATTTCAAAGGCGGCATCTGAAGAAAGAGATATATTAGAATCTAATATTTTATTCTTTGATCTAAATATAATCAGAGCTCTTTGAATTAGCATAAGTTATATTCTAAATACCGCTAAAGTAAAAATCTTAATAAATTGTGATAATCCGCAAGTAACCAAAACGTTTAACTCGTGAGTAGACACTTCAGAGGCCATATGTTTGTTAAATAAAAATATAAGATATATTCATACTAATAGAGGTAACTCAGATATAAGTAAAAAGTATAAAGAGTGATTAGCAGGATTAATAGATGGAGATGGATGTTTTACACTATCAAAACAAGGATATGCAGGGTTAGAAATTACTATGGATATTCGAGATGAATGTGCATTACAAGCTGTTAAAAATGTATACGGTGGATCAATAAAATTAAGATCTAATGCTAAAGCATTAAGATATAGATTACACCATAAAGAAGGTTTATTAAGACTTATTAACGATGTTAACGGATTAATTAGGAATTCATACAGATTAGTTCAATTGAACAAAGTTTGTATTAAATATGATATAAGTTTAATTTTACCTGAAAAATTAACATATAATAATGCTTGATTCTCAGGTTTCTTTGATGCCGATGGGTCAATCAGTATAAATAAAACTAACTTACAACTATCTTTAACAGTTACTCAAAAAACATCTGAATTACTTAATCCTTTTATTGAATTATATGGTGGAAATATTTATGTCGATAATGGTAGTTCTCAATCTTTTAAGTGATATATCACTAAAAGAGAAGATGTACTTAAATTAATAGAATATTTTAAAGAAAATCCACCCAAATCAGCAAAAAATAAAAGACTCCATTTAGTTAATAAATTCTATGAGTTGAAAGATATGAAAGCTCACAAAGCTATGCCTGAAACTTTATTAGCAAAAAGTTGACTAATTTTTTATAAAAATTGGTTAAATTATGAATAACTTATAATTATTTAAAGAGATGGTCCAAGCATTTAAATAAAAATTGTTTTTAAATGTAGCATCCAGAAGTAGAATATATAAGCTTCTTAACGTTGCTATATGCTGGGACTACTTCGATATTTAGTTTTAAATACTTCATCTTAAATGATACAGTGAAAAAGTTAAAACAATGAAGTAAATCAACAGCAGGTAACATTTTTAATATTAAAAATGGAACCTCAGAGACTTTATGCAACGAAACTGTAGTAAATACAGAAAATGTAAAATCAATTTCTGTACATGTACCTGAACATTTAAGACCTGTTAGTGATGATCAATTTGGACATTATTTAGCTGGTTTAATAGATGGTGATGGTCATTTTAGTAGTAAACAACAATTAGTTATTGTATTTCATTCATTAGATGCTCCTTTAGCTTATTATATAAAAGAACGATTAGGTTTTGGAAATGTTAAAAAAGTTAAGGATAAAAATGCTTTTCTTTTAGTTATAGCTGCTAGAAAAGGTTTGGAAAAAGTAATTAATTTAATTAATGGTAAAATTAGAACAGAAAATAAATTTAATCAAATAACTAATAATATATTAAATCATGATAATTATGCTGAATTTAGAAAAAAAATTAGTTTAAAATTAAATTCAGATAAGGATCTAAAAAATCATTGATTAGCTGGTTTTTCTGATGCTGACGCAAGTTTTCAAATAAAAGTACTTAATCGAACTAATAAAGTTGAAGTTCGATTAAATTTCCAAATTGATCAAAAAAGAGATAGTATTTTATTATTAATTAAAGACTTTTTTGGAGGTCACATTTCATACAATGAAATAAAAGATGAATATTCATATAACTCATATAGCTATGGTTCAGCTAGGCATATTATTTCATATTTTGATCATTACCACTTATTATCTAGTAAACATGTTCATTATCTTAAGTGAAGAAAATCTTATATTTGTGTTCAAAATGGAAATTATGCCGGTCTAACTAAATACTATAAAACTTTAGGCTCAAAGCAACCTAATAGTATCATATCTAATGATATTAAGCTTAGCTCTCTTTTTGTTTTAGGTTTAAAAAAATTATATTCAACTGAAGTATTAAGAGTTAACAGTATTCTTACAGATGATACTAAGCTTAGCCCTTATTTTGTAACTGGATTTTCAGATGGTGAAGCTACATTTTCATTTACTATTAGTAAAAGTAATACAACAAGGATGAACTATTACCCCTTCTTTTTCTATAGAATTACATGGAAAAGATGTTGCACTTTTACAAAAAATTAATTCTTTTTTTGGGGTCGGTAACATAACTATTAGAAAAAGAGATAATCAGGTAGTTTATTCTGTAAAATCATTAAAAGAATTACATAATGTAATAGTTCCCCATTTTATTAACTATCCTTTACTTACACAAAAATGAGTAGACTTTGAATTATTTAAGATGTTTATTAAATTAATGATTAACAAAGAACACCTTACAGAGGAAGGGCTAACAAAAATTGTTAGCATTAGAGCTTCATTAGGTAAAGGTCTTTCTGAAGGATTAAAAAAACACTTTCCGAATATTATTCCTTTAGAAAAACCAGCTGCCCTGAGGGCAGCCGAAACACTAAATAATTCTTGGTTAGCTGGATTTGTGTCTGCTGAAGGTTGTTTTGAATGTGTAATTAAAAAAAGTCAAACAACAAAAACAGGTTACCAAGTAGTAGTTAGATTTACTATAAATCAACATTCTCGTGATACTTTATTGTTTAATGTTATACAAAAACATTTAAACTGTGGAGTTGTATGATTAGACTCTAAAAAACCTGTCGTTGTTTTTAGTGTATCTGATTTTTCAAGTGTATTTAATATTGTTATCCCTTTTTTTGATAAATACATAATCAAAGGAACTAAGTTCGCGGATTTTTCTGATTTTAGAAAAATTGCTTTTATTATGAATGATAAAGTACATTTGACATCTGAAGGGTTAAATCAAATTAAGGAGATAAAAGCTAAAATGAATCGTAAAAGAGACCATTATTTGGATATACAATAAATGTAGTTTATAATCACTATTATTATATTCTTCTTTTTCAAAGTTTTTGTAACAAAATTTAGTTTCATATTAATTGCACCAAAAAATTTGATGATCTTTATAGGTCTAACCAATTCTTAATAATTGATCCCTTTACCTTTAAGATTATAACTTATCTCCTTAATATTTATATAAAGTATGTAAGCGGGTAGAGGAAATAGAGGGAGAAGGGCAGAATTTTATAAGTTTGGTAGTGCATAAAGCCCACTTTATACTAAATTAAAAAATCTTAAAATTTAAATACCTTTAGATAACCTCTGTAATATAGGGTATAGAAAAAGTCAAGATACCTACTATTACGGATCAACTAGTTTTGGATCAGCCAAAAATGTTATTAATTATTTTGATTATTTTCATTTATTATCTAGTAAACATATTAACTATTTAAAATGAAGAAAAGCATATTTAATAATTCAAAATAGAGATCATTTAAATAAAGATGGTGTTGAAAAAATTATTAAATTAAAAAATACAATGAACAGATTAAGTGATACTACAGCTTAAGATAAAGTCCTAACAAGAATGTTAAATTCTTGAGTATTAATTATAATAGATTATTATTAACTATTAGATTAATCAAAACTATTGTTATATATTAATTATACCAGGTTTTGGTATAATAAGTACAACTATATCAGCTAACTCTAACAAGAGTGTGTTCGGTTACAAAAGTAGCTCTTTAATAAATAAATATTTATTAACGCAACAAACTATATGCAGGGAAGTCAACGAATTTTTTAAATTCATATTATTAGGTACTCCCTTTATTTGAAACAATTTAGTTTCATTAGTAAAAATTCTAATAATGTATGATAATCCGCAGATAACCAACGCACGAAGAAATATTTTCTTCAAACTTTGAATAAAAGAATTTTCAAAGTTAAGCATGTTAGTAGGAATTTCAGAGGCCATACGTTTGTTGTTAACATTTTTAATGAACAGTTTAAATTATTTATTTACATTTAATTATAATTTTAGTTATTTAGTCGCTCCGCCATTAAATACAGAAAATTTGATTCTATGTACAAAAAATAATAATGAAGATTATGAAAATAATCTTGAAGATAATAATACATATTTAGATGAAAGTAATTCTAATAATAATCATATTAATGACGAGAAATTTAATGAATGACTAGCTGGGTTTATAGATGGTGACGGATATTTTGCATTATCTAAAAAAGGATATGCCAGCTTAGAAATAGTAACACAACTTAGAGATAAAAAATGTTTATACCTAATAAAACAAAAATTAGGTGGAGCAGTTAAACTTACTAGTGGTGATAATTATTTAAGATATAGATTACACCATAGAGAAGGTTTATTAAAATTAATTAATAAAATAAATGGTTTATTGCAAAATCCTACCAGAATTTTACAATTAGGTAAAATTTGCGAAAAATACGGTATAGAGTTAAAAGAATCTAAACCTTTAACATATTATAACGGATGATTAGCCGGATTTTTCGATACTGACGGAAGTATTTATTTAAATGATGCTTCAGGCCAAATGTTGATAACAGCTTCTCAAAAAAATAAATATATCTTAGAAGCTCTAGTGAAATTATACGGAGGTTCCATATACCCTATGGTTAAACAAGAAGCGTTTAAGTGAACTTGTTATAGAAAAAAAGAAGTATTGGCATTAGTTAATGATTATTTTAAAGTAAATTCTTGTAGATCTGAAAAATTTATGAGAATTAATATGGTCAATAAATTTTATGAATTAAGACAACTTCATGCACATACTGCTTCACCTGGCTCTGATTTAGGAAAAGCTTGAAAACATTATATGATTAAATGAAATAGTTTTACTGATTCACATAAATAACTAAAATATGTATTATTTTAATAATGTTGACAAAGAGATGGTCCAAGGTTATAATATTGAAAAAAAGAATTTATAAAAATTAAAAAAAATATTTTAAATATATTAATAATAAACGGGCACTTTATTTAAATATAGAAAAATTATAGTATTATGTACTTTAATTATTGATAAAGTAAATTTTATCTTCGCTGTATATTGCGAAAAAGTATAAATATTTATTGTTGGGTGGTATGTGGGTGGGTATAAATAAAAAAACTTTTGATAAATATATTATATAATTAAGTGCCCAATTAATTATTTAGAATATTATAGATTATATTGTATACTTTTTCAATTATTATAATATCAGTACATTGGTATGGTCTACGCGATGATGTCAATTGGAATATTAGGATTTATTGTGTGAAGTCAAGTGACGGCTTCACCCTATAGTAATATAGGGATTTTAATTAATCTCGCTATATGCTGAAACAGTTTAGTGCTAATTGGTACCTTGAAGTGTAAAAATCTAATTAGTTATACTCAATCAGCCGGCAATTTGTCACTGTATTCATCAAGGGATAAAACACAAAGTGCCTCAGAGACTACAAGCGAAACATCTTTCAATTTTTCGGAATTCCGAAATTATTACAATATGTTATTTGGAAATAATGCACCACACTTATCTGATGACTGATTAACTTGATTTATCGGTTTTGCAGAAGGAGATGGAGCTATTCAAACTTATGCAGAAGGTACAAGAGTACGTTTTGTTCTTACTCAAAAGGAAAATGCTATACTTTATCATATTCAAAAAATGTTTAATATTGGTACTGTTAAACATTTTCCTCAAGGAAAAGGTGGAAAAAATAATGACTTTTATAGATGAATTGTTGATGATCCTTCACATATTTTACTTCTAGCCCATTTATTTAATGGTAATTTAGCTATTTCTCATAGAATAAAACAATTAACTTTATGAGTTCAAGCTTTAAACAATCGTTTTGGGCTTGATACTATAAAATTAAACAGTACTGCTGTTTCAGTCACATTACAAGATGCTTGATTAAGTGGGTTTACTGATGCTGAAGGATGCTTTAATGTATCTATTACAGCAAATGCTAGATATGCTTTAGGTCATGTTATAAAAATGCGTTATATACTCGACCAAAAGGATAGTATTATACTTAATAAGATATGTGAACTATTTGGATTCGGTAAAGTAACTCTAAGATCTGGAACTGAAGATGTTTACCGTTATACTGCTACAGGATTTAAAACAATGAATGATGTAATATCTTATTTTAAATTATTTCCACTGCGTACTAAGAAAGCTTTTTCTTTTGAAAAGTGGTTAACTGTTCATGGCCTAGTGTCTAATAAATTACATTTAACTGAAGAAGGATTAGCTCAAATAAGAATACTGCAGAAACAAATTAATATCAATAACAATACGACAAATAAAACAGGATCCGCGCATCCTTAAAATTATTTATTGAAAGATGAAGATATAGTCCGATTCTCTTTGTGAAAGGAGCGTATAGCAATACAGCTAAGCGGGCAGATATGAGGAATATTTGTTAACATTTTTTTTTTTGGGTGCTTTATATCTTATAGTATTATAATAAGCCCCCTTTCCATCACTGCGTCAAATGATGGGTATCGCCGCTGACAACATATCTGATGGAAATAATATATCTAACTTATCTTTCGTTAAATTTAATAAACTTTATTCTGAAAAATATAATACTACACTAGATCCTAATTGATTAGGTTGATTTGTAGGTTTCGCCGAAGGAGATGGATATTTAGGTATCAATGAAAATATACCTGTGTTTGTGTTAACACAAAAAGAATCTAAAATATTATATGAAGTAAGAGATACACTAAATTTTGGTTATGTAAAAGAATTTGATAACTTCTCTAGATTTATTGTAAGAGATAAATTAAGTATTCTTTTATTATTCCATTTATTCAATGGTAATCTTCATATTAAACATAAAATAAACCAATTAGTAGAATGATCTATATTATTAAATGGTAAAAATGACAATAATCTATCTGTAATTACTGAACCTGTTAAATTATCATTTAATAATAGTTGATTTTCAGGATTTACGGATGCTGAAGGTTGTTTTAATGTTTATATAAGTAAAAATAATAAAGGTATTAGCTTAAGATTTATTGTAGATCAACAAGACGGGTTATCATTATTTAATCAATTAAAAGATATTTTAGATTCAGGTTCAATTTATGCACGTAAAAATAATAATTATAGATTTGCTGTGACTAATATTAATAAATTAGTTTTAGTTATTGAATATTTTAATGCTTATGTGTTAAGATCAAAAAAACAATTTGCATTTGAAAAATGAAAAGTAATTTATAATTGTGTTTTAAATAAAGAGCATAAAACTCCAAAAGGTATGGAAAAATTAAAAGAATTAAGTTACTTAGTTAACAAAGATAATGATTAGATATATTCAAAAAATTTTTGCATTGATATTCTGAATTGGTGCAGTGGGTTTAAAATCCCACCTAGTTATTATTGTATTCGTGGCAACTTCCTAGAGAAACACGAGGAATTTCATATTTATTAATATGTTTTTAATAATGACCGGACAAGGTGAAAACGGTTAACAATACCTTTAGTTGAAGACCGTCGGTGACTTGGAGCATCGTTACAGACTGGTTCACCTACGTAGAGCTGAAACGCTTGCGAATGTACAGTCGAAACTTAGTAATCTTTAATTGTTAAATAGATTGGTGTAAAGGGATTGATATACTTAAATAAATTAATATTTAATTATATCTAAATGGTCAGGACATTCAAAAACACCTAAATGTATTTGGTCGTACGCTTAATAAATATATTGATCTAAGTTTGCACATGTATACAGTCGGTCTTGATGTGGATACAAGAGCATATTTCACAGCCGCAACTTTAATTATTGCAGTTCCTACAGGAATTAAAATATTCTCATGGTTAGCAACTTGTTATGGAGGATCTATTAAATTCACACCTTCTATGTTATTTGCCATAGGATTTGTATTTATGTTTACAATTGGAGGGTTATTAATTCACCACTTGGCTCTCCCTTTAAAGACTACTATATTCGGGGAACTTCTGACAATTATGCTACTTGGAACTTATTTATTAATTCTAGTAAAAATGTATAATTTTGAACAATCCGTAGGTAACCAACAGATATGTAAAAATATCTTAGTAGGAACCTCAGAGACTAAAAGTAGTCCACCGCAGGTTTTATCCTGCGGGGAAGATATAGTCCGTGAAATAAAGTGTTCAGTAATCTATTTCTATTTATATATTTACCATTTAAGCTATACTAGAACTCATTGTTATAGCTCAATTAACAATCCTGGTACAGAAGATAACATAAAAAATTTAAAAGCTGAAAAAGTTTATAATAGTTTAAAAAAAGATAGAGTTCAAATACTAAAAGATGAAAAAGGTAAATCTGGTGTTTACTGTTTAATAAACAACATAAATGGTCATCTGTATGTAGGAAGTTCTATTAATTTATCTTCTAGAATGAGAAATTATCTTAATAATGCTTTTTTAAAAAGTAAACTAAATAATAATATGCCTATTGTAAAAGCTTTACTTAAATATGATCAATCCAATTTTAGTCTTTGAATCTTAGAGTACGTAGAACCGGAATATTTAGCTATTAGAGAAACTTTTTACATAACACTTATAATGCCTTATTATAATGTATTAAAACAAGGTTACTCCTCGGTAGCTCATAGAGCTACCGAGGAAACTAAGCAATTGCTTTCTGAATTAGCTAAAAATAGAACACATTCTGATAAGACTAAAACTCTAATAGCCAGAGCTTTAACGGGTGAAAATAATCCTTTTTATAATAAAAGTCATTCTATTGAAAGTAAGATAAGGATTATGGAAGCTAAATCAGCTTATTCTGTTTATGTTTACAACTCATTTAAAGAGTTATTAGTTATTTTCCCTTCAGTTAAAACTTTAGCTAA
>Ga0182007_10001143_pt1 | contig 14375 bp, 15 predicted proteins | sample Sormic07211113_1_FD_123023 | JGI IMG/M metagenome (GOLD analysis project Ga0182007, IMG submission 123023) | Rhizosphere microbial communities from Sorghum bicolor, Mead, Nebraska, USA - 072115-113_1 MetaG | ecosystem: Host-associated > Plants > Roots > Rhizosphere | place: USA: Nebraska... | reverse complement strand
CAGCGGATGCAGCAGACCACAACGCCCACGCGTGCCATGACCCGCGAATTTAACGCCGCCGTGAAGTCGGCCAGCTTGTTAAAACAGGCCGGCCATCAGCAAGGCGAACAAATGCAGATCCTGCGCAGCCGTTTATCGGGCGCCGGCATCGACACGCGCAAGCTAGGATCGGCACAAACCTGGCTGAAAGACAGCATCGCCTTTACCAATGCCGAATTGACAGCCCAGCAGAAGAAGCTGGCAGCGGTCGGGGCGCAGCAATTGAAGGCCAACGCTGCCCGCCAGCATGCCGACAAGCTGCGCACCACCGCCGGCCACGTGGCCGCCGCCGGCATTGGTGCGACTGTCACCGGCGCCGCCGTTGGCGCGCCCATTGTCAAAGGCTTGCAGGAGGCGAAGCATTACCAGACCGAGCAAGCTCGCGTGACTGCCCTGGGCCTGGGGCCGAAGGTCAGCGCCGACGCCGAAAAGTACGCCCGCAGCATGAAAACCTACGGCACCAGCCACGCCGAGAATCTGGAATTAGTCAGAGACAGCATGTCCGTGTTTGGCGATCTGCCGCACGCGCAGATGGTGGCGCCCATGCTGGCAAAGATGAAATTCGCCAATAAGGCGTTTTACGGCGAGGAAGCCGGCGGCGAGAATGAGCGCAAGTTCATGGACATGCTGAAAGTCGTCGAGGTGCGCGGCGGCACTGCCAGCTCGGCGAAATTCCACGAACAGGCCAACATGGTGCAAAAGGTCATTTCCGCCACGGGCGGCCGTGTCGGTCCTACCGAGTGGCTGAACCTGATCAAGACCGGCGGCATTGCGGCCAAGGGTATGGATGAAAAATCCTTTTACTACGAACTGGAACCGCTGGTGCAGGAGCTGGGTGGCTTTGGCGTCGGTAACGGCTTGATGTCGAGCTATAACAATCTGTACCAGGGACGCACCAGCAAGCGGGCCGCGATGAACCTGGACAAGCTTGGCTTAATTGGCGATCACACCAAAGTGAAACACGACAAGGTCGGGCAAACTGCCCAGTTGGATCCTGGTGCGCTGCTGGGTTCGGATCTCTTCAAGAAAAGCCAGTTTGAGTGGATGGAAAAAGTCCTGTTGCCACAGTTGGCGAAGCATGGCATCACCGACAAATCGAAAGTCCTGGATACCATTGGGAGTCTGTTCACGAACCGCAAGGCCGGCGACCTGATGGCAAACATGTATTTGCAACGCCAGCAGATCCACAAAAACCAGAAATTGAACGAAGGCGCCTACGATGTGGACCAGCTCGAACCGCTGGGCCGGAAACAGGCTGCCGGGAAGGAAATGGAGACATTGGCTAAGCTGGCTGATCTCAAGTTGACCATGGGCGAAAAGATCCTGCCGCTGTATTCCCGCGCCATCGAGTCCGTAACCGCTGCCCTGGAGGGCTTGAACGGCTTCATGGAGCGCAATCCGGTCACGGCTAAAGCCATGATTGTGGGTTTCGGTGGCCTGGCCGCCATCCTGGTGGTGCTGGGACCGTTGATGTTGGGCCTGGCTGCTTTGATCGGTCCCTATGCCATGTTGCATGTGCTGTTCGCCAAAATGGGGATTGCCGGCGGCGTGCTGACACCGATCCTGCGGGGCATTGGCACGGCCTTCTTGTGGCTCGGTCGCGTCCTGCTGTTTGTCGGTCGGGCCTTCCTGATGAATCCCATCGGGCTGGTGGTGACTGCCATAGCGCTGGCCGCTTACCTGATCTACCAGTATTGGGAACCGATCAAAGGCTTTTTTACTGACCTATGGGACGGCATCGGCAACGTGTTTAATCGTGCCTGGGCAGCGATCAAGGGATTTACGAGCGGGCTATGGGCGGACGTGCAGCAGGCTTTCGCCGGCGGTATCGGTGGCGTGACTGCCTTGGTACTGAACTGGTCGCCGCTGGGTCTGTTCTACCAGGCGTTTGCCGGCGTGATGAATTGGTTCGGCATCGAGCTGCCAGCCAAGTTTAGCGATTTTGGCCTGAACATCATGCAAGGGTTGGCGAGCGGCATCACCGGCGCACTGGGATTCGTGAAATCGGCGATTTCCGGCGCCGGCGATAGCCTCGTCGGCTGGTTTAAGGAAAAACTGGGCATCCATAGCCCAAGCCGGGTATTTGCCGAGCTGGGCGATTTCACCATGCAAGGGCTGGCGATTGGTTTGCAGCGCAGCCAAGACAGTCCTATCGAACAGGTTGGCGGCCTTGCCAAGCGGTTGACTCAGCTCGGCGCCGGCATCGCCATCGGCGCGGCAACCATGCCGGCGCTGGCCTTCGATACGCGGCCACAGATTGCCCCGCGTGCCGCCGGCGCCGGCGTCGTGGTCCAGGGCGACACGATCACGATCTCCGTCACCGCTGCGCCCGGTATGGATGAACGGGCAATTGCTCGCGCCGTCATGCTGGCGATGGAGCAGCGCGACCGGCAAAAGGCAGCACGGATTCGGTCCAGTCTGTCCGACAATCACTACTAAGGATTTTTACCATGATGATGGCCCTGGGCATGTTTGTCTTCAGCCTCCCGACCCTGGCGTACCAGGAGCTGCAGCGTAAAACCGAGTGGAAGCACCCGAGCACGTCCCGCGTCGGCGTCCGCAATGCCCGCCAGTTCACCGGCAAGGGCGACGACACAATCACGCTGTCCGGCTGGATCGCGCCAGAGCTGACCGGCAGCGTCTATTCGCTGGATGCATTGCGCCTGATGGCCGACACCGGCAAGTCGTGGATACTGATTGCGGGTACGGGGCGCATCCTCGGGTCGTACATCATCACCGGCATGACCGAGGGCCGCACCGTGCTGGGCCAGGATGGCGACGCGGGCAAGATTGATTTTTCCATCACGCTGGAGCGTACCGACGAATCGGTGCTGGGCTTATTGAATACGCTGGGCGACCTGGGCAGCATCAAGAACATGCTGAGTCTGGAAGGCATCGGCAACAGCGTCAACAATGCCATCAATACCGGCGTATCGACGTTTAACAATGTCGCCAATAGCGTGGGAAGCCTGTTCTGATGGATTACCCCGTTCCCGCTTTCAAGATCACCCTGGACGGCCAAGACATCACAGGAAAATTCGCGCCGCGCCTGGTCAGTCTCAACCTGACTGAGTGCCGTAGCGACAATGCCGACGAGCTAAGCATTACCCTGTCCGATACTGACGGCCAGCTCGCACTGCCGGCCAAGGGCGCCAGAATTAACGTCCAGATCGGCTGGCAAGAATCCGGCCTGATCAACAAGGGTGTATTTACGGTCGATGAGATCGAGCATAGCGGCGCGCCAGACGTGCTGACCTTGCGCGCCAGGACGGCCAGCCTGATCGATACATTTCGGCAGCCGGTCGAGCGCAGTTTCCACGACACGACCCTGGGTGCAGTGATCGAGGTGATCGCGTTTCAGCAGGAGCTAAAAGCCGGCATTGCCGAAGCGCTGCGCAATGTACCTGTAAAACATCTGGACCAGACTAGGGAGAGCGACGCGGCATTCTTGCGTCGGCTGGGCAAAAAATACGACGCTGCAGCGACCGTAAAAAATGACACACTGTTATTCATGCCTGCGGGCCGCAGCAAGACGGCGTCGGGCCGCGACTTGCCGGTGATCAGAATCACGCGCAACCTGGGTGACCGGCACCGCTACCATAGTGCCGAGCGTGACAGCTACAGCGGCGTGCGCGTGTTTTGGCATGACGATCGGCACGGCCTGCGCCGCAGTGTTGTGGCCGGCTTGCCTGGTAACAGCAAGCGGCTACGCACAACCTACGCCAGCGAGATCGACGCCCGCGCTGCCGCCGTCGCAGAGTGGCGACGCATCCAGCGCGGCGCCGCAACCCTGGAGCTATCGCTGGCGCTTGGCAATCCTGCATTGATGCCGCAATCGCCGGTGACGGTCGTCGGATTTAAAACCGAAATCGATAACCAGGACTGGCTAACTGCCAAGGTTACGCACAGCATCAGCGACGCCGGCTTTACCAGCGGCATTGAGCTGGAGACACACACCGAGGAAGCCGAAGTCGAGCGCGAAGCCGAGGTTGATCCCGACCCGGGAGTCACCGGCGTTATCGCGAAATGGCGCGACAAGGTCAGCAAGAAACAAGGTGAACAATTTGCAGGATCCCGTACTCGTCCCAAAACACTACCGCATATTTATACCAGTAAGCAATCGGCTGTGCGCTCAGCAAAACTTGAGTGGGTAAAGATTCAGGAACGACGCGAAATAATTGCGGAAAATGGCGACGCGACATGACTTTCTGAGGGGCAATCTGTATCATTTCGGCCCCGGTCATGTTGCCAGCATTTCCCCTGCAACATGGCTTCTTACGTTTATCGATTAGAACGCTGAATGAGATGCTCAGGCGGGACAGACTGTGCCTAACCTTCAGTAGCGTCCTTTTTTTTACGACTGACTTTATTGACTGTTTTTCCCGTTGATATCGTGCCGTGATTAGCGCCTATCACTTGGGCGCTCTTCCCGGTTATTGTGTGAACAAGTTGCGCCTGCTTTTCGCGTACAGCACTTGATGGATCTGTTCCGAGACCGTCAACCATTCCGAGTACGCTAACTTTGCCTCGGATATCGAGACATCGATATCCGCGCAGTAATTCATCTTCATCCGTCGACAGTTCCGCAGACGATACCTTACCCGTCAGCACGTATTGAACGTCAACACCTGCTGCTGCGACAAGAGCGAGATAGTCCCAATCTGGGCTTCTTTTGCCAGCTTCGTAATTAATTTGTGAAAGCCGTTGCACTCCGCCAGCCACCGCCATTGCGTCTTGACTTAGCTCTAATCTCTTTCTTTCTTCCCGCAGTCTATCGCCAAATGAATTCATTTATTTCCAATATCTATTTACATGTATGCAATTGCATACTAAAATTGAGCCAATTCTAGTCACTACACATCATAGCACCATGCAAATATTGCCAAAAGACAGACGTCTTCCCAATGGAACGATTTCCATGCCGCGCAACGTGCGCATCACGACCGATGAAATGGTTGAAATAAAGCAATACGCATCCAACGAAAAAAAATCTCATACTTGGTTCTTGCGCGTCATGGTCCTGCGCGGCCTTGACAGCTACAAGCGCGAACTTGCCTTTAAGTCTCGATAATCGATCTCGCATGAGAGTCATCAGCATACCTTGCCCGCATTGCCGCCACCGCGTGCGCGCCGCTAAAAGCCGCACCATGTCCGAGCTGATGAAAGAGATCACTTACATGTGCCAGAACCCTGATTGCGGTCATAGCTTCGTCGCCAGCCTGGAAGTGCTGCGCACATTGTCTATGTCGGCAATCCCGAATCCTGATATTCGCATCCATGTTTCCCAACATGTCCGCAACGCTTGTGCCAATCAACTGGCGCTATTCAAGAATGATTGAGGCACGCATGACTACTTCCCGCATCCTGGCGCCGCCGTAATTCTCCGCTAGTTCGTTTTATCCCTTTCGTTGTTACCTGCAACGCCTGTTTTCAGGCGTGCGGGATTTGCTCACCCTGAAGAAAGGCAATCATGTCTACCGAAACAACTTTCATCAATATCAAGAGCCTCACCGTCAGGCCGCTAAAAATTTCTCTGCATGAGGATCCGGCTATTGGCACGTACTCGACGCAACGGCTGATTATCGAACTGGAAGACGGTGGTCAACATCATCTGGTGCTTTTTCTTGAAGCTGGTATGAACGCGCTGGCCGTGGGCGAAGTGGTAACGAACGAGCAGGTGACCGCATGAAAAAAATCAAAAAATTCCTGCTCGATTTCTCCGTGATGACGCTCGGATGCTTGCTGATAATGGCAGGCCCGTTGTTGCAAGCCATTGGCATCATCGGAGGATAGTCATGGCGGGATTATCCAAACAAGCGCATCACGACATTGCGCAAACACACCTCCAACACGCCTACGTTGTCCTGGCCGGCGATAAAGAAAGCGTCCGCGCCGCCTATTGGAAGCGCGTCTCACAGCGCGGGCGCAGGATGATTTTGTGGTCGGCAGATCTGGACGTCAAAAAGAGCGAGGGAACACTGCAATCCTTCGACGCCCTGGAGCGCGGCAAGATGCATTGCGAGGCCCGCCGCATCATCAAGGAAATGGAACTGATCTTGCGATGCGCCCAAGGTGGTGAACTGCCTAGCCGGTTTCCGCCAGCCTGTCACGAATCGGACGGTATCGCTGCATGAGTTATCGCTTCTATTCCTCCGAGGCCATCACCGGCCTGCCCAAACGCATGGGCCGCGCCCTGCGGGCGCTGTTCGAGCGCGACGGCATGGATAAACACGAACACAAGATCGACGTCATCGACGAAATCTGGTCCGACGACCACTTGCCGCCGCTCGATGCCTCCGATGAAGCGCTGTACCGGGCAGCCGACACCGCCGCCCGCGAGTGCTACCAGTTCTGCGCCGAGCTGCAATCCTTGGACGCGATTGTGTCGGCCATTCGTAACCATTGCGACCACCATGGTGTCGCCGCGCCGGCTGGTGAGGAAGAAAGCGAGATTATTCGCCGGGCAGTCGATAAAGTCTGGTGGCTACGCGGGATCCGCAAGGCGCATGCCCGCCGCTGCGAACATATGGCTATTCGCCTAGGTTTTACCCACTTCAAGGCTGGTGCTTATGTCAGCAATGAAACCGCTTTTCGCCAGCTTCGCCGTAACAAGCAGAATGCCAAGCTGCTAGCGTCAATTGAATTGCAAAATGAAAACGGCCAGGTCTACAGCCTGGAAGCGCTCGCGGCCCTCGGCACGGCGAACAAGTCCATTCGACGTGACGAACTGATGACGCGGATCCGGGGCTTTGAAGAAATCGCCTTCGACCTCGGGCATGTCGGCATCTTTGCAACCATTACAGCGCCGAGTAAATATCATGCCGTCCTGAGCAAGAACGGCGAGCCTAACCCGAAATACATGGCGTTCGGTGAACCAACGCCACGCGATGCGCAAGTCTATCTGTGCGACGTATGGAAGCGGATTCGCTCGAAGCTGCACCGCGACGGTATCCAGGCGTATGGCTTTCGCATCGCCGAGCCACACCACGATGGCTGCCCGCATTGGCACATGCTGATGTTCGTGCCGCCTGAGCACTTGAAGCGTTACGAGACGGTCATCACAGCCTATGCCATGGCTGAGGATGGCGACGAACGTGGCGCCGACAAGAACCGCGTCAAGTTGGTGCGCATGGAAGCGGGCAAAGGTACGGCAGCTGGCTACATCATCAAATATATCGTCAAGAACGTAGACGGCAAGAATCTGGGCGACCACCACATGTTCGAAGATGGTCAAACGCATATTGTTGTAGACGACCTGGTCGGCGATGAACTGATTACGCCGAGTCAGCGAGTGTGCTATTGGGCGCAAACCTGGGGCATTAGACAGTTTCAGCAGGTCGGCGGTGCGCCGGTCGGTCCCTGGCGCGAGTTGCGGCGTGTCAAAAGCGAAACCATCCACAATGCACCCGAGGCGGTCAAAGCCGCTTGGAACGCCGCGCAGAGCATCAAGGCCACGGAAATCAATGTTGTCGACGGCAAGCGCGTCAAAACCGTCAAGACCATTAAGCAAGCGTCCTACCGCGATTACCTGTTGGCCCAGGGTGGCCCTCTGGTCGGGCGTAAGGGCCTGGTCAAGATCGCCACACGCACCACGGTGGTAGAAGGCAAGTACGCTATTTATGAAACAGACAAGCCATGCGGGATATATCACGTATGGAATCCGCACGCAGTGTACGAATCGGTCCGTTATCAGTGGACGGTCGTCGGCGCCGCCAAGGCTGTGGCTTTTGACTTCCCTTGGACTGGTGTAAATAACTGTACGAAAAAATCTAAAAAGAAAATTTCGACTTCGGTTTTATCTCCGGAAGAAATAGCAGCAACGGCAGTTCGGCTTGCTGCTTTCATCGAAAAAAATCCGCAGCAGACATATCACCCCACCGACTGGTCGGCGATTGATAAAAAATCGAAAGACCTGGAGCGGGAAACCGACAAATTTGCCACCGCAATGAATGCGCGGTGTGAAGACACGCGCCGGCAGGAAGTGGCCGCGTATGAAAACAACGATATGGCGGCACGGAAGCGTCTTGTCACCGGCTGGGCAGATCTTGGCGCCTGCCCTTACCCACGAATTTTTATTACTGAAAGCGACCTATGAAAATCTTGATGCACGTATGCCTAAACTCCCTGCTGGCCTTCGCCATGTGCGGCGTTGTCGAGACCATCCAGCTGGCATTTAATCGCTTCCACACGCGCTACCGGGTTCTGCTGGCCTTCCTTTTCTCCTTGGTCATTATGTTCTGCCTGTTGGCCGGTTTGATCCTGGGGGCTTTCCATGAATAAGGCGAATCAAATTATCACCGTGAAACTACGCGACCGCGTCACGTTCGACACCGACGAAGGCATCCAGGCCGGCTACGTCAACGACCTGCGCCGCGACCTGGGCAATGGCGAACTGCACGCCTGGATTGAGCTGGAACACCATTTGCCTGGTTGCTTTCGCGCCGTGCCAGTCTCGGACATTTTGACTTCTGACCAGGTCGGACCGCCTTCAACCTGCCACATCGGGATCGATTGGGCAATCTAATGGCTGCGCAACTTGAAACGAACACCGCATTAATATCACTAAGACAACATCAAATAAAATGCTAATCAATCGAAAAACATTACTGGCAATGATTCCACTTTCAGATCGGGTCATCTACAACATGGAAAAGCGCGGCGACTTCCCAAAACGAATCGCACTTACAAGCAGGAACGTGGCCTGGGACTTATCGGAAATCGAAGAATGGATCGAAATAAGAAAATCCTCTGGCGACCAGGCCGCCCGCCCTGGTACTACGCTGCAAGTCGCTTACGCCTGATCGTCCACTCGTCAATCATATCCGCCCAATCCTGCAACATGGCCATGCGCTGCTCTCTGTACTCGGCCTTGTTGTAGACAGCTCTTACGCCCTTCTGCTCATGCGCTAGGCATTTTTCAATCCAGTCCGTGTTATACCCCGCCTCATGCAACAAAGTGCTGGCCGTGCGTCTCAAATCATGCGGCCCGAACTTCGATAGCACCTGCCCTTCTTTCTGAGCAAGACGATAAGTCAAAGTAAGCACCTGGTTCAATGTTGCGCTACTCATGGGGAGATCAGAATCGTAGCGCGACGGCAGAATGTATGCCGACCCACCTGCAAATGTCTTAAGCGCGATGAAGATATCTAGCGCCTGCCGCGAGAGAAACACTAAGTGCGGGTTGCGGCGCTTCATTCGTTCCTTTGGAATTGTCCACAGCGCTTGGCTGAAATTGATTTCATCCCACGTCGCATTCGTAAGCTCACTCTTCCGGACCATCGTTAGCAGCAGCAGCTTGGCCGCCGCCCGAATGGAAGGCGTCGTGCCGATCCGCTCGATGTACTGATATGCCACGCCAATTTCTTCCGGTGTCAGCGCACGATCACGAGGTTCGAACGTCGCGATGGTCGTTGGCCGTACCAAATCGGCGGGGTTAACCACCTTTTGTCCGCGCTCAATCGCCCAGCGATAGACCTGAGAAACAATTTCCCGCACGTGTACAGCGGTTGCCGGTGCCCCGCGCTCCACGATTGCATCAGTCAATGCGCGTAAGTCCTCGTGATTCATTTCAATCAATTTTTGGTTCGCAAACTTTGGCTTAAGTTCTCGTTCATAAACGGACGTCCGCATATCCCGAGTCGAATCTGCCATCTGATAGCCGCGTAGCCATTTGTCCGCCCAGGCGCCGAAAGTCTCAGCATCTTTCACTCGTGCCTTATCTCGCGCTTTTTCCTTAGCTGGAGACTTGCCTGCAGCAATCATCTTTTTCGCCTCGCCCAATCGCTCCCGCGCCTCTGCAAGCGTAATGCCGCCTATGCCGTAACGTCCGAAAGTCAGCGTCTCCTGCCTTCCGTTAATCGAATAGTTGTAACGAAAAGAGATCGAACCTGCCGGAGTGACCGCCACATATAAGCCATCGCGGTCGTTTACTTTGAAGAGTTTTTCTCCCGGCTTCAGATTACGTAACTTGGTATCGGTCAACATGGCTTTCGTCCTTTTTGGGTTAGAAATACCATGATTCACATAGCTTCATTTTCCGCAGAAAATCCCTTATAAATCATATAGATAATCGCAATCAGTACCATGAACACAGAAAATCACGTGGCATGGTATCGAAGGTGGCTCATGGCATCGACCTGGATAATACCACCAGATACACCATCTAAAATAGGTACTTGGGTATACGTTAGCGTGCCAATCAATGCCGAATCGAAAAGCAAAAAAGCCCGCATTTACGCGGGCTTTCAGGCATTTCTTACTTTTGTATACTAGCGAGTGCTAGACATCAGATCATTCCCACTCGATCGTAGCCGGCGGCTTACCGGAAATATCGTACACCACACGATTGATGCCGCGTACTTCATTGATGATGCGGTTAGACACCCGTCCCAGCAATTCATGCGGCAGATGCGCCCAATGCGCGGTCATGAAGTCCTGCGTTTGCACTGCGCGCAAGGCCACCACGTATTCATAAGTACGGCCATCACCCATCACGCCAACCGACTTGACCGGCAAGAACACAGCGAACGCCTGGCTGGTCTTGTCGTACCAGGACTCGTCCTCATCGTCCTTGGTATTGCGCAATTCTTCGATGAAGATGGCGTCGGCGCGACGCAGCAGGTCGGCGAATTCCTTTTTGACTTCACCCAGGATCCGCACACCCAGACCAGGACCAGGGAACGGATGGCGATACACCATTGAATGCGGCAAACCGAGCGCGACGCCCAGCTTGCGCACTTCGTCCTTGAACAGTTCGCGCAGCGGCTCCAGCAATTTCAGGTTCAAGGTTTCCGGCAGGCCGCCGACATTGTGGTGGCTCTTGATGGTGTGCGCGGCGTTCTTGCCCTTGCCTGCACTTTCGATCACGTCCGGATAAATCGTCCCTTGCGCCAGCCACTTTGCGTTCTTCAGCTTGGCCGATTCGACCTGGAACACTTCGACGAATTCACGGCCGATGATCTTGCGCTTGGCTTCCGGATCGGTGACGCCGGTCAGATGGCCCATGAACTGTGCCGTGGCGTCGACATGAATCACCTTGACGCCAAGATTTTGGGCAAACATCTCCATTACCATCTTGCCTTCGTCGAGGCGCAACAGGCCGTGGTCGACGAATACGCATGTCAGCTGATCGCCGATGGCGCGATGGATCAGGGCTGCGGCGACACTACTGTCAACGCCGCCGGACAAGCCCAGGATTACTTCGTCGTTGCCGACTTGCTTACGGATCGATTCAACCGCCTCGGCGATGTAGTCCGGCATGTTCCAGTCTGGTGTGCAGCCGCAGATATCGATGACAAAACGCGTCAGGATCGCTTCGCCTTGCACCGTGTGGGTGACTTCAGGATGGAACTGCACCGCATAGAATTTACGCTCTTCGTCCGCCATGCCGGCAACCGGGCAGTTCGGGGTCGATGCCATCAGCTTGAAGCCGGGCGGCATTTCATTGACCTTGTCGCCGTGGCTCATCCAGACCTTCAGCATCGCATGCGAATCGGGTGTGACGAAATCGCTGATATCCTTCAACAGCGCCGTATGACCGCGCGCGCGCACTTCGGCGTAGCCGAATTCACGGACCTTGCCCATCTCGACCTTGCCGCCCAGTTGCTCGGCCATGGTTTGCATGCCGTAGCAGATGCCGAACACCGGCACGCCAAGTTCGAATACCGCTTGCGGCGCACGCGGGGTATCACCGTCGGTGACGCTATTCGGGCCGCCTGACAGGATCACGCCGGCAGCACCGTAGTTACGGATGAATTCGTCGGACACGTCGTAGGGATAAACTTCAGAAAACACGCCAGCTTCGCGCACGCGCCGTGCGATCAGTTGGGTTACCTGGGAGCCGAAATCGAGGATGAGGATTTTTGAGTGCATGGTGGAGGCCTGGTAGCTGATTTAGCAAAAAATGAGAATCTTTAAACTGCACGCGCCACCTGCAGCATATAGCCGCAGGTGGCGCGTTCATGAGACAGAGTCAAGATCGCCGCTATCAATCGGTACGATAGTTTGGCGCTTCCTTGGTAATCTGCACATCATGGACATGCGACTCGCGCATGCCGGCTGAAGTGATTTCGACAAACTCGGCTTTTTCGCGCAGTTCATCGATCGTCGCACAACCGCAATAGCCCATGGAAGAACGTACGCCGCCGACCAGTTGGTACAAGATGGTCAACACGCTGCCCTTGTAAGGAACCCGGCCTTCAATGCCTTCCGGTACGAACTTGTCAGCCTTGTTGGCGGAATCCTGGAAGTAGCGATCGGCGGAACCATCCGACATCGCACCCAGGCTACCCATGCCACGATACGACTTGTAGCTGCGGCCCTGGAACAGGATCACTTCGCCCGGTGCTTCTTCAGTACCGGCGAACATGCTGCCCATCATCACGGTGGAGGCGCCGGCTGCCAGTGCCTTGGCGATGTCGCCCGAAAAACGGATGCCGCCGTCGGCGATACATGGAATGCCCGTGCCCTTGAGCGCTTGCGCGACATTGGAGATGGCTGAAATCTGCGGTACGCCGACACCGGCCACGATCCGTGTAGTACAGATGGAGCCCGGGCCGATACCGACCTTGACGCCGTCGGCGCCATGATCAGCCAACGCCTTGGCGGCGGCAGCGGTAGCGATATTGCCGCCGATGACTTCAACCTGCGGGAAATTCTGCTTGACCCACTTGACGCGATCCAGCACGCCTTTGGAGTGACCGTGTGCGGTATCGACCACGATGACGTCGACGCCGGCTTTCACCAGCAACTCGATCCGTTCTTCGTTATCGGCGCCGACGCCGACGGCTGCCCCCACCCGCAGCTTGCCCTGGCTATCCTTGGATGCCAGCGGGTGCGAGGTGGATTTCTGGATATCCTTGACCGTGATCAGGCCGCGCAGCTCGAATGCGTCGTTGACCACCATCACGCGTTCCAGACGGTGTTTGTTCATCAGGCGCTTGGCTTCCGACAGATCGGCGCCGTCCTTGACGTACACCAGCTTCTCGCGCGGGGTCATCTTGGCGCTGACTTCCGCATCCAGCTCTTCTTCAAAACGCAGGTCGCGATTGGTGATGATGCCGACCAGGCGATTGCCGTCGACCACCGGGAAACCGCTGATGCCATGCATTTCCGACAATGCCATCACTTCACGGATGCGCATGTTCGGCGGAATCGTGATCGGATCACGCACCACGCCGGATTCAAAACGCTTGACCTTGGATACTTCGCGCGCCTGCTCTTGCGCTGTCAGGTTCTTGTGAATAATGCCGATGCCACCCTCTTGCGCCATGGCGATCGCCAGCCTGGCTTCAGTCACGGTATCCATTGCCGCCGACAACAACGGAATGTTGAGGTCGATATTACGGCTCAGGCGTGTCTTGAGAGTAGTGTCTTTGGGGAGGACGTCCGAATAAGCGGGGACTAACAGCACGTCATCGAACGTGAGTGCTTTTTGAAGTAGACGCATAGTTTTTCCTATAGGCGCAAAACCGAATTATACAGAAATCCAGGCAAGTCGCCTAACGCTGCGCGATTTTAGCCGTAACGCGTAAAATATTTCCACAAAGCACTATCCATCAATTGACACGACTGGTAAAACATGGCGAAATCTGCGCACTGTTTTTAGTTCTGCCATTTCACTTTTAATACGCCCCAAGGATAAGCAATGAATGCACCTCGCCTGAAACAGGTTTTCTCCGCCGCGGCGGCACTGGTTTTGCTCAGCCTGGCGACTTCCGCCCTGGCGCAGTTCGTGTGGCTGGATGAAAAAGGCGTCAAACAATATTCAGACCAGCCGCCGCCGCCTTCGGTCCCGAACAAACGCATCCTGAAAGCACCGGGCCAGCATCTGCCGCGCAATGCCGGCTATGCCGGCTCAGAAGATGCCGGGGCTAACGCAACGACCGCGGACGCTGCCGGCGACAGCAAGCCGGATGCGAATGCGGCGCCGACTGTCGCCGAGCAGAATACCGCATTTCAAAAACGTAAGGCTGAGCAGGCTGAAAAGAGCAAGAAAGCCGAGCAGGACGCCAAACTGGCCTCTAACAAGGCAGAAAATTGCGCCCGTGCCCGCGCCAATCAGCGCGCCCTCGCTTCCGGTGCGCGGATTGCCCAGACCGACGCTAACGGCGAGCGCTCATACATGACCGATCAGCAGCGCGCGCAGCAAAACGAGCAAAACCAAGAGACCTTGAACGACTGTCAGTAAAACTGGAAGTGAAATAGAAAACCGTAAAAGCCCGCCATTCAGCGTAATGCCGTTCAGTTAAGCTCCAAACGGCATTCTTTAAGGCGCCAATCCGATCATTCCGTCATCCCCGCGAACGCGGGGATCCATGTTGCAGACCATGGTGGTT
>Ga0182007_10001140_pt1 | contig 14392 bp, 15 predicted proteins | sample Sormic07211113_1_FD_123023 | JGI IMG/M metagenome (GOLD analysis project Ga0182007, IMG submission 123023) | Rhizosphere microbial communities from Sorghum bicolor, Mead, Nebraska, USA - 072115-113_1 MetaG | ecosystem: Host-associated > Plants > Roots > Rhizosphere | place: USA: Nebraska... | reverse complement strand
GATTTCGTGACGCCTGAGGCGATCAATTTCATGGTGAAGTATGCGCGCGGCCTGGTCTGCCTGACCTTGACCGAGGAACGCTGCGACCAGCTCAACCTGGGCATGATGACCAGCCGCAACGGCACCGCCTACGGCACCAATTTCACCGTATCGATCGAAGCCGCCGAAGGCGTCACCACCGGCATTTCGGCCGCCGATCGCGCCCGCACCATCCAGGTGGCGGTAGCGCCTGGCGCCAAGGCTGGCGATATCGTGCAGCCGGGCCACATCTTCCCGATCAAGGCGCGCAAGGGCGGCGTGCTGATGCGCGCCGGCCATACCGAAGCCGGTTGCGACCTGACCGAAATGGCGGGCCTGACGCCGGCTGCCGTGATCTGCGAAATCCTCAAGGAAGACGGCACCATGGCGCGCCTGCCTGACTTGCTGGAATTCTCCAAGGAACACGGGCTCAAGGTCGGCACCATCGCCGACCTGATCCATTACCGCGGCCAGCACGAAAGCATCGTCGAGCGCCTGGCTGAACGCACTACCCATACTGCCCAGGGCACATTCAAGACCATCGCTTATCGCGACACGCCAAGCGGCGGCGCCCACCTGGCCCTGCTGCACGGCACGCCGTCGCCGGATGTGGAAACCCTGGTGCGCGTGCACCAGCCGGTATCGATCCTGGACTTGCTGGAAACCGAAGCCACCAACCATTCCTGGAACATGGCGTCGGCGCTGGCGGCGATCTCCGCTTCGCCGTGCGGCGTGGTGGTGCTGCTCAACTGCGAAGAATCGGCCGACCAGATCTTCGCCAAGTTCGCCGCGCTGGAAGCAGCTTGCAGCGGCGTCAAGCCGCCGCCGCCGCGGGTCGACCTGCGGACATACGGCATCGGCGCGCAGATCCTGAAAGACCTCGGCGTCGGCAAGATGAAGCTGCTGGCCAGCCCGCGCAAGATGCCGTCGATGACGGGTTACGACCTCGAGATCACCGGTTATCAAAACAAGCCGAATGCCTGAAGAGTAGAAGAGTAGAGTGCTGTAGCGGTGTCTGTTGTAGCCGATGTTTGCAGTAATTGATAAATAGATAAGCGCCTGGTGCGTATAAGAGGAAAACCATGACAGTCGGAATTTACGAAACCAATCTGGATGGTGCAGATTTGCGCATCGGTATTGTGCAAGCCCGCTTCAACGAAGATGTCTGCCACGGCTTGATCTCGGCCTGCCTGGCGGAGCTGAAGCACCTGGGCGTGGCGGATGAAGACATCCTGCATGTCACCGTGCCCGGCGCGCTGGAAATCCCGCTGGCGCTGCAGAAGATGGCAGAGACCATGCAGTTCGATGCGCTGATCGCGATCGGCGCCGTCATCCGCGGCGAGACTTACCATTTCGAGCTGGTCTCGAATGAATCCGGCGCCGGCATCACGCGCGTCGGCCTGGACTCCGGCATCCCGATCGCGAACGCCGTGCTGACCACCGAGAACGACGAGCAGGCCGAAGCGCGGATGGAAGAGAAGGGCACCGACGCTGCGCGGGTGGCGGTGGAAATGGCCAACCTGGCGATCGCGCTGGAAGAGCTGGCGGAAGCCACCAGCGAAGAATAAGATGTTGTGACAGGCGAGGCGCCGGCGGCGCTTTGCTTTTTGTATGTGAACGATAGCTGGAAAAATTATGACCAATAAAACTTTGCACGCCAATCCGAGCAAGAGCCGCACGCCGCGTCACCGCGCGCGCGAATTCGCGTTGCAGGGCCTGTACCAATGGCTGTTGAACAATGAAGACGTGACCGCGATCAGCGAAAACATCCGCCAGGCGCACGGTTTCGACAAGGCCGACGCCGAGCATTTCAACTCGCTGCTGTACGGTGCGATCAAGGACGTCGCCACATTGCGCGCCGGCCTGGAGCCGCTGATCGACCGCAAGATCAGCGAGCTGTCGCCGGTAGAACACGCGGCCCTGCTGATCGGCGCTTTCGAACTGCAGAACCACGTTGAAATCCCTTACCGCGTAGTCATCAACGAAGCGGTCGAACTGACCAAATCGTTCGGCGGCATCGATGGCCACAAGTATGTGAACGGCGTACTGGATAAATTTGCCGCGAAGGCGCGCGCCGTGGAAATCGGCGCCGGCAAGAAATCCTGATCCAGCAATCAAGGCGGAGCCGCGGATGCTGCGTTATCGCTTCCGGTTCCGTGTTTCAGGCGAGGCGAACAGCCGCTGGCAGCTAGCGCCGCGCCATTCGGAAAAGCATTCATGACATTCTTGCACCTAGCTTCACGCCTCGACAACATCGCACCGTTCCATGTGATGGAGCTGGCAAAAATGGCTGCAGCGCTGGAACGGCAAGGCCGCCACATTATCCACATGGGTATCGGCGAACCTGATTTCACCGCGGCGCCGCTGGTGATCGAAGCCGCCGCCAAGGCCATGGCCGACGGCAAGATGCAGTACACCTCGGCCACCGGCCTGCCGGCGCTGCGGGAAGCGATCTCGGCCCATTACCGCCAGGTGTTCAGCCTCGATATCGCGCCCGAGCGCATTGTCGTCACCGCCGGCGCTTCGGCCGCCTTGCTGCTGGCTTGCGCCGCGCTGGTGGAAAAGGGCAGCGAGGTGCTGATGCCTGATCCTTCCTACCCCTGCAATCGCCACTTCGTCGCGGCCTTCGACGGCCAGGCGAAAATGATCGCCAGCGGTCCGCAGCAGCGCTTCCAGCTGTCCGACCAGATGGTGCGCGAGCACTGGGGCGGGCAGACGCGCGGCGTGCTGCTGGCGTCGCCGTCCAATCCGACCGGCACCTCGATCCTGCACAGCGAGCTGGAGAAGATCATCGCCACCGTGCGCGGCAAGGGCGGCTTTTCCATCGTCGATGAAATCTACCAGGGCCTGAGCTACGAAGGCGACCCGTTTTCGGCGTTGTCGCTGGGCGACGACATCATCGTCATCAACAGTTTCTCCAAATATTTCAACATGACCGGCTGGCGTCTCGGCTGGCTGGTGCTGCCGGAAGCGCTGGTGGCGCCTATCGAAAAACTCGCCCAGAACCTGTTCATCTGCCCCTCGGCGATCGCCCAGCACGCGGCGCTGGCTTGTTTCGAGCCCGAGTCGCTGGCTCTGTACGAATCGCGCAAGAGCGAATTCAAGCGCCGCCGCGATTACCTGGTGCCGGCCCTGGTCGAACTGGGTTTCAAGGTGCCGGTGATGCCGGATGGCGCGTTTTATGTGTATGCGGATTGCAGCGCCCTGTTTAAGGAAGGCGACGACGCCGACAAGTTCGTCAAGGAAGTCTTGAACCAGGTCGGCGTCAGCATGGTTTCCGGCCTGGATTTCGGCCCCTACACCGCACAGCACTACATCCGCCTGTCGTACGCGACTTCAATGGAAAACCTGCAAGAAGCGGTACGTCGCCTGGGGCAGTTTCTCGGCAAGGATTGAATTCAGACAATGTTCGCTGCCGGCATTTCGGCGGTATTGAAAAAGGAGCTTCCATGCACTTCATTTTCCCTCCCAAACCGGCAGCAGCCGTTCCCGTGGCCGGCAGCGACCAATTGTTTCCGGTGCACCGGATCTACTGCGTCGGCCGCAATTATGCCGAACACGCCAAGGAAATGGGCAGCAGCGGCCGTGAAGCGCCGTTCTTCTTCATGAAGCCGGCCGACGCCGTGCTGCCGGTTGCCCACGGCAGCATAGGAGAGATGCCTTATCCATCCATGACCCAGGACCTGCACCACGAAATCGAACTGGTGGTGGCCCTGTCCACCGGCGGCAAGAATATCCCGGCAGCCGAAGCCGTCAAGCACATCTGGGGTTACGCAGTCGGGCTCGACATGACCCGCCGCGACCTGCAGGGCGAAGCCAAGAAGCTGGGACGGCCATGGTGCACCGGCAAGGGCTTTGACCATTCGGCGCCGATTTCACCCATCCATCCGATCGGCGCCACCGGCGTCATCGAGCAAGGCGATATCCACCTGGACGTGAACGGTGCATTGCGCCAGAAGGGCGACATCAACCAGATGATCTGGAACATTGCCGAGACCATTGAACAACTGTCCGCCTATTTTGAATTGCAGGCCGGCGACCTGATTTTTACCGGCACGCCGGCCGGGGTTGCCGCCGTGGGCAAGGGCGACCTGCTGGAAGGATCGGTAGCGGGCGTCGGCGATCTGCGCGTACGCCTGGTCTGAGCAGATATCGATGAAACTGTATAGCTACTTCCGCAGTTCCGCCTCCTACCGGGTACGGATTGCCTTGAACCTGAAGGGCATGCCCTACGATACCGTTCCCGTGCATCTGCTGAAACATGGCGGCGAGCAGCTCAGCCAGATGTATCGGACCTTGAACAGCGACGGCCTGGTGCCGACCATGGTCGACGACGATGCAGCCGACGGCCAGGCTGTGCTGACGCAGTCGCTGGCGATCCTGGAATACCTGGAAGAAATCCATCCGGCGCCGGCATTGCTGCCGCCGGCTGCGCTGGACCGGGCTTTCGTACGCAGCATAGCCTTGTCGATTGCCTGCGACATCCATCCGCTCAACAACCTGCGCGTGCTGCGTTACCTGGTGCACGAATTGAAAGTGGATGAAAACGCCAAGAACGCCTGGTACCGGCACTGGTGCGAAAGCGGCCTGGCGGCGCTGGAGGTGACGCTGGCGAGGGACAGCCGGCCCGGCAAGTTCTGTTTCGGCGATACGCCGACGCTGGCCGACTGCTGCCTGGTGCCGCAGATTTTCAATGCACAGCGCCTGAAATGCGACCTGTCGGCGATGCCGACCGTGATGGGCATTTACCAGAACTGCCAGCAGCTGGACGCCTTTATCAAGGCAGCGCCGGAAAACCAGCCGGATGCCGAAGCCTGAACCGGTTCAAGGACGACAAAAAAGCCAGGGTGTGCAACCGCCCTGGTTTTTTTTCAGGCGCCGGCCTGGATCGGCGCGGCAGGATGGAAACTCTCCGCGCGCGCGATAGGCCAGTATTTCTCGAACACCGGATAGCGGTATGTCTGGTTCAGCAAATCTCCCGGCTGCAGGTAATGCAGCAAATCAGACATCAGCTTCACTTCATGGTCCGAGGTACGGCGCACAATGTGATGCGCGCGTAGCGCAGAAGCATGCGGCAGGCCCGCGGCCTGCACCAGCTCCTGCAGCGCATGCAAAGTGCTTTCATGGAAGCGATATACGCGTTCGGCCTTGTCCGGCACCACCAGCGCCTTCTGCCGGCCCACGTCCTGGGTGGCGACGCCGGTCGGACAGCGGTCGGTATGGCAGCTTTGCGACTGTATGCAGCCGAGCGAGAACATGAAGCCGCGCGCCGAGTTGCACCAGTCGGCGCCTATCGCCAGCGTGCGCGCCAGGTCGAAGGCGGTGATCACCTTGCCGCTGGCGCCGATCTTGATGCGGTCGCGCAGGCCGGCGCCGAGCAGGGTGTTATGCACCAGCAGCAAACCTTCCTGCAGAGGCATGCCGACATGGTCGACAAACTCCAGCGGCGCCGCGCCGGTGCCGCCTTCGGAACCGTCCACCACGATGAAGTCCGGCAGGATGCCGGTCTGCAGCATGGCTTTGACGATGCCGAAAAACTCCCAGGGATGGCCGACGCACAATTTGAAACCGACCGGCTTGTCGCCCGACAGCGTGCGCAGTTTCTGGATGAATTCCAGCAGGCCGATAGGATTCGAAAACGAGGAATGGGCGGCGGGCGAGATGCAGTCGACGCCCATCGGCACGCCGCGCGTGGCGGAAATCTCCGGCGTGACCTTGGCCGCAGGCAGCACGCCGCCGTGGCCGGGCTTGGCGCCTTGCGAGAGCTTGACCGTGATCATCTTGACTTGTGGCGAAGTCGCTTGCGCCACGAATTTTTCTTCATTGAAGCTGCCGTCGCCGTTGCGGCAGCCGAAATAGCCGGAGGCGATCTGCCACAGCAGGTCGCCGCCGAATTCGCGGTGATAAGGTGAGATCGAGCCTTCGCCGGTATCGTGCGCAAAGCCGCCTTTCTTGGCGCCGCGGTTGAGCGCGCGGATGGCGTTGGCCGACAGCGCGCCGAAGCTCATCGCCGATACATTGAAGACTGACATCGAATACGGCTGCGCCCGTTCGGCGCCGACCGTGACGCGGAAATCATGGCTGGCGATGATGGTCGGCGACAGCGAGTGGCCTACCCATTCATAGCCGCGCAGCTTGACGTCCAGCTCGGTCCCGAACGGCCGGCTGTCGACTTCGCCTTTGGCGCGCTGGTAGACCAGGCTGCGTTCCTTGCGGGTGAACGGCGCGCCGTCGTTGTCGCTCTCAAAAAAATACTGGCGCATCTCGGGGCGGATCATTTCAAACAGAAAACGGAAATGCCCCATCAGCGGATAGTTGCGCAGGATCGCATGGCTGCGCTGGTTCATGTCCCAGACGCCGAGCGCGGTCAGCAGGCCGGGGAGCACCGCCCACCACCAACCCATCTTGCCGGCCGCGGCGCCGGCGGCAAGCAGCAAAGTCAGCAACAGCACTGCCCAGAAACTAAGGTAACGACTGACTCTCATGTTTTCCTTCCTTTTAAGATTGCCGCGGCGCCGGCGGTTTGCTTGTGGAAAACCGCCTGTAACGGTAGCAGGCCGACAATTTTACACATTGGCGACGCGTTCCGTGCGGCCGCCGCTTCCGTTTGTCCTACAAGGACTTCGGTCCCTGTCCTATAGCGCCTCATGGGGAGGCTGGTTAGCATGGACTCACCGATGCAAGGGCAGCGATGCGGGCCGGCCGGGCCGGCGCTGTCGCTCTACAGGCGCCCCTGCATACCAGGCCAGCCGCGTTGCCGGAAAACCGGCCTGGCATTGAATCGATAACCATCAAGGAGTGCACAATGAACTGGGACACTATCCAAGGCAATTGGAAGCAATTCAAGGGCAACGTCAAGCAGCAATGGGGCAAGCTCACCGACGACAAGCTGGAGCAGATCGCCGGCAAGCGCGACCAGCTGGCCGGCAGCATCCAGGAAGCCTACGGCATCAGCAAGGACGAGGCTGAAAAGCAGATCCGCGCGTTTGAAGAGCGTCACAAGGATCGGTAGTTCCGGATCCTCGATTCCACCATGCATGATTGGCAATGACGCCATGATGTCGAAGAAAGAAAGGACATTGACATGACTATCAACAAAATCCTCGCGGCCATGCTGATCGGCGTTGCCGGTTTTAGCGGCACATCGCCGGCACTGGCGGCGGACAGCGCCAAAGCCAGCTACAAGGCGGCGGAAGACCTGGCTGAGGCCACCTACAAGAGCGACAAGGCAAAATGCGACGAACTCAGCGGCAACGGCAAGGATGTCTGCCTGAAGCAGGCCAAGGCCACCCGCGAACACGCCACGCAAGATGCAAAAGCCGAATATAAAAACACCCCGAAAGCTGTCGCCAGCGCGCGTAAATCCGAAGCTGACGCCGACTATGCTGTCGCCAGGGAAAAATGCAATGGCCTGGCGGGCAATGCCAAGGATGTCTGTATCAAGCAGGCCAAGGCGGACCGGGTTAACGATGTAGCCGACGCCAACACCCAGAAGGATGTTTCCAAGGCCAAGGCTGACGCTCGGGAAGAACGCGCCGATGCACGCTACAAGGTTGCCATGGCCAAGTGCGATGCGCTGGCAGGCGCTGCCAAGGAAGACTGTGTCGCTGCAGCCAAGGCCGAGCTCGGCAAATAATTGATCGTTTGCGACTGCAACTGCAACATCTCAAGGAGAACCATCAATGACTACTTTTTACAAACGCATTTCGGCTTTTTTCTTCGCGCTGTGCATGGTGTCCCTGGTCGGCTGCGCTGCGACCGCTACCCAGGAAGGCACCGGCGGCTACGTGGATGACGCTGTCATCACGACCAAGGTCAAGGCTGAAATCTTCAATGAGCCAAGCTTGAAATCGGCCGAAATCAATGTCGAGACGTTCAAGGGCGTGGTGCAGCTGAGCGGCTTTGTGGCGCAACGGGATGATGCTGCCAGGGCTTCCGCGGTGGCGGCCGGCGTCAAGGGTGTGAAATCGGTGAAGAACAATATCTTGCTGAAGTAGGTTGCACCCGTCCGCCGGCCGGAGCCGGCATGGCAGAGGCTCGGCGGACGCACATCCGGGATGAAGTGCTGGATGAAAGATTGAACGGATACGGGAAACGGTTATACACTGGATCTGCGTTTACATTGAAGGCAGTCGGACGCACACTGAACGTCACGCGCTGGAAACAGCGCCGGACAACTTATCTGATTGCGACGGTTGAATAGATGATAAAAATTTTGGTGGTTGACGACCATGCGGTAGTCCGCGCCGGCGTCCAGTACTTCATTGCAGATATCCCGGAGATGGAAATCACCGGGGAAGCCGCCAATGCACAGGAAGCGATCCGGCTGATCCGCTCCGAGGAATACGACATCGTGCTGCTCGATATCGCGATGCCGGACAAGAGCGGCGTGGAGGTGCTGAAGCAGATCAAGCGCGAGAAGCCGCAATTGCCGGTGCTGATCCTGAGCATGCACCCGGAAAGCCGTTACGCAGTGCAGGTGCTGCGCAGCGGCGCCGACGGTTATGTGCAGAAAGAAGCGCTGGCGAAGGAGCTGGTGAAGGCGATCGAGACCATACTGCAGGGCCACAAGTACATCAGCTACGCGGTGGCCGAGCTGCTGACGGCAGATCCTGCCAGTAATGAGAATGCGCCGCTGCATGAATCCTTGTCGGCGCGCGAGTATGAAATTTTTTATAAATTGAGCCAGGGTGAAGGAGTGACCAGGATTGCCGAAGAGCTTTGCCTGAGCGTCAAGACCATCAGCACTTACCGTACGCGTGTGCTGCAGAAGATGAGCATGACCAGCAATGCGGATATTATTTATTATGCGATCAAGAACAATCTGATCGACTAGATGGGGCAATCGTGTCGTGGGTGAAAACTGCCTGCCGTTCGCCAGCCTGGCGCAATGCATGAATTGAAGCGAGGGATGTTGAAATAGCCGTCAACCAAAATGGACCATACAACAACCTCCGATATAGCCAAGTCCGGCGCCACGCCGTTGCGGATTTTTTTGGTCGAAGATTCAGTGGCTGTCAGGGATTTGATGATTGATACCTTGAGCGAAATTCCAGGCGTGGTATTTGCCGGATTTGCAGAGGAAGAAGCGGATGCATTGAAAAAAATCGATGCCGAGCCTTTTGACGTGCTGATCCTGGATATCGAACTCAAGCAGGGCAATGGCATGAGCCTGTTGCGTACGCTGGCGGCGTCGCCCAAGCCGCTCAATTCCACGAAAATCATTTTCAGCAATAATGTCAGCAACGCCTTTCGCCGCGCCGGCGAGAAATATGGCGTGCGTTTTTTCTTCGACAAGAGTTCGGAATTCACCAAGCTGCGCGACTTGCTGGCAGCACTGGGGACAGGACTGCCGGATCATTGACGGAGCTGTTGCAGCCTGGCAGCTGCTTGCGGCGTTTTCAGCCATATCCGCCCGCCGGCATCCGGCGGGTTTTGTGCTTTTCATGCTTTCCTTTTGCAATGGCCCGGTTATGCTATCGAACGACATGAAAATCCTGGAGACGACTTGACGACAGACGACCATGAGGCGGGACTAGGCAATCCGCATTACCAGGATTTGCTGAAGGCGCGGGCGCTGGAAAGCCTTGCCGCTACACGCACCTATGTATCGCGTACCGCCATCGCCGCCATCCTGGTGAGCCTGGCGCTGACGATAGTGTCCGCGGTGGTGCTGGTTGCCTGCGTTTACCAGGTGGCGCTGCCGTTCCCGACATCGCAGCTGCCGCTCATGCGGGCCAACACCGCCGCCGGTTTCTTGCTGGCCGCCGGCAGCTTGCTGCTGCAATGCCTGACGGGCAGGCTGCGAAAAGCCGCCAGGCTGGCGGCGCAAGCGCTGGCCGTCCTGCTGCTGCTGTTTGCCATCGCGGCGCTGTGGCATGAAGCGTTTCGCAGTCCAGGCTGGCTTGACCTTCTTCTTGCCGCACTGGCGCCGCAGCCCGGTTTGCGCAACCCGAGCGGCTTGCATCCGATGGTGGCCATCGGTTTTGTTTTCTGCGGATTGGCTTTGCTGCTGCTTGACCGCCGCGGAAAAAAAGAAAGCCACCTGGCCGAATACCTGGCGATTGCCTTGATATTCCTGAGCGCGATCCCGTTGCTGGGTTACCTGTACAACGTCGCGGCAATGACCCAGATGGTGTACGCCACCAGCATCCCCTGGCTGTCGGCGACCGCGTTCCTGTTGTTCGGCATGGCGCTGCTGATGGCGCGTCCGCATCAGCGCCTGATGGCGATCATCACGCGTCATGCGCCGGGCGGGCAGATGCTGCGCCGCTCCCTGCCGCAGATGCTGGTGCTGCTGGTGGCCCTGCACTGGCTGGCGGACTGGGGCGCGCGCCAGGGTTTTTACGAGCGTACCTCGGTGCCGCCTTTGCTGACCCTGATCGACGGCGTGCTGGTGCTGTTCATTTTCTGGCGCGCCGCAGGCAAGGTCGACCGTGAATACGGAGCGCGCCTGCAAAGCGCCGCGGAACTGGCGGAAGCCACCGCCTTGCTGATCGCGGTGAGCGACAACACCAACGACCCGATTTTCGTGAAAGACAGCCAAGGGCGCCTGATTTTCGCCAATCCAGCCTATTTGCGCCAGCTCGGACTGAGCTGGCAGGACGCCAAACACCGCCGCAGCCGCGAACTGTTCCCGGATCAGGAAGATGCAATCCGCATCGACCAGGATGACGCCCGCATCATGAGCGGCCGGGTTTCCGAAACGCTGGAACAGACGGTGCAGCTGCCGGGCGACATGGTCGCCACTTTCCAGACCACCAAGGCGCCATGGTTCGGCCAGCAGGGGCAAGTCATGGGCGTGGTCGGCATCGCCACCGACATCAGCGAGCGCAAGCGCGCCGAGGATTCGCTCAGGCAGCGCGAACTGGAGCTGGAACGCACCATCGCCCAGCGCACCGCCTTGCTGCGCGAGCTGGCCAACCACATGGAAACCATACGGGAAGAAGAGAAACGGGCGATCGCGCGCGAGCTGCACGACAACATGGGCGCATCGCTGACGGCGCTGAGCATGCACCTGGAGGGCGTCTACAAGATCCTGCCGGAGAATGAGCACTGGCAGCATCGCCAATCGCAGATGCAAACCCTGCTGAGTTCACTGGTGGCGACCACGCGCCGGATCCAGACTGAATTGCGGCCGAACATGCTTGAGCTGTTCGGGCTGAAAGCGGCGATTGTCGAACAGCTGGAAGATTTCAGCCAGCGCACCGAGATCGTGTGCAACTCCAGCCTGCCGGACGAGGACATCGCTGTCGATCGTAAAATCGAAATAGCGGTCTATCGCATGCTGCAGGAAATCCTGAATAACGTCTCCAAGCACGCCCAGGCCACCCAGGTCGATTTGATCCTCGACATTGACGAAGACCGGCTGGCGCTGACGGTGCGCGATAACGGCGTCGGCATGTCGCAGCAGCGTTTTGAAAACACCACCACCCACGGTTTGCGCGGCTTGCATGAAAGGGCGACCTACCTGGGCGGGCAAGTCCGCTTTGCCGGCGGCGAAGGCAAGGGAACGACGGTGGTGATCGAATTGCCGATGCCGGGGCAGGCGCCGGCGGATGCGCCTAAGTCATAAGCCGACGGCTGCAAGGTCGAAAGCCGGGAGCACCGGCCTGGTGCAGGCTCAGGACGGCGGGCAGGGATCGGTCGCCACCAGTACGCTGCAAGGCACTTTTTCAACCAGGAGGGTATCCACCGAGCCGCGCCACCAGCGTGTCGCCATCGGTTTCTTGCGTGAATGGCCGACGATCACCAGGTCTACCCCCAGCTTGCTGACCAGGTCGCTGATCACATTCACCGGCTCGCCGCTTTCAAAATGGTCGACAGCCTTGATGCCGGCGTCGCTGAGCAGCTTGTGGCCTTTGATCAGTTCTTGTTCGAGCAGGGTCTTTTCAGCCCTGATAGCGGATTCGGCGACGAATTCGCCTGCCATCAGGTAGGTGGCAAGGTTGATGACCCCCAGCAGGTGGACCTCGACTTCAGGGCCGGGCGCCAGCTGGATGCAGGAATACAGGGCCGAACGGCTTTCGGGCGTGCCATTGTAGGCGACGAGAATTTTCCGGTACATATGCCCTCCTGAAAATTGTATTTGCAATGTTCTCTGCTTTCATCATAGCGCAGTCCAGGGCTGTCAACCAGATACCATTTGGGTATTTGCAGCGATGTTTTCCGGCGCCGGTTTTGCATGGCGAAAATCGATTTTCGGATTCTGCCCATGCCGTTTTCTGGTGCGTTGCCGGGTTTTCCCGAATACTGCAAATTGGCGGCGCCTGATCAAAAAAGCGCCGAAACTACGGCACTATTGCGCTATGCAGCACTATAAAAGTAGACTTGGCGGGTAATGCGCCAGTTCGGGCTGCGCAAGCTTCAGCGGTTTGCAGCGTGATTGATCAATAAAAAGTCGAAGGAAAAATGGATGGCGGATGAAATCGTGATTGTCGGCGGCGGCGCCGGCGGCCTGGAGCTGGCATGCAAGCTCGGCCGCAAGCTGGGGAGCGGCCACGTCACGCTGGTGGACCGGGCGCTGTACCACATCTGGAAGCCGTCCCTGCACGAAGTTGCGGCGGGAACGCGCGACATCCATCAGGAAGGCTTGTCTTACCAGATGTTGGCGCACGACAATAAATTCCGCTTCGTCTACGGCGCCATGACCGCGCTCGACAGCGTCAACAACACGATCACGGTGGATGCGGTGCTGGATGAATCGGCGCAGGAACTGATCCCGCCGCGCCAGATCGGCTTCAGCAAGCTGGTGATCGCGGTCGGCAGCGTTTCCAACTATTTCGGCATCAGCGGCGCCGAGGAAAACACGATTTCGCTGAACACCACCGAAGACGCCGAGCATTTCCGGCTGCGCCTGCTGAAAATGCTGGCGATGGCGGACCTGAAGAAAGAAAAGGATCCCGACGCCGGAGTCGACATCGTGATCGTCGGCGGCGGCGCAACCGGCGTCGAACTGGCGGCCGAGCTGCGCGATGCCAGCAGCGTCTACACCGATTACGATTTCCCGCACCTGAATCCGAACCGCGATGTCCGCATCACCATCCTGGAAGGCGCGCCGCGCTTGCTGGCGCCGCTGACCGAACGGGTTTCCAAGGCGGCCACCAAGCTGCTGCAGGAACGCGAGGTGAAGGTGGTCACCGATTGCCGCGTCGCCGCCATCGCAGAGAATTTCGTGACTGACGCCAACGGCAACAATTACGCGTCGGACCTGTGCGTATGGTCGGCCGGCATCAAGGCTCCCGATTTTCTCAAGACCCTGGGTTTGCCGGTGACCAAATCAGGCCAGCTGGAAGTCGACGGCTTGCTCAAGGTCGCAGGCAGCAACAATATCTATGCGCTGGGCGATTGCGCCGCTTGCATCGGCCCCGACGGCAAAATGGTGCCGCCGCGCGCCCAGGCCGCGCACCAGCAGGCCGACTACCTGCTGGAGATGTTCGTCCGCTCGAACAAGGGACAGGCGGCGCTGGACACCCCCTACGTCTACAAAGACCATGGTTCGCTGGTGTCGTTCGGCAGGAATACCTCGGTCGGCACCTTGATGGGATCGCTGACCAAACTGGGCTGGTTCGTCGACGGCTTCTTCGCCCGCATGATGTACGCCAGCCTGCACCTGATGCATCTGAACGCCTTGCTGGGACCGGTGCGCACCGGCGTTACCGCCGCCGCCAGCAGCCTGATGAAGCACGCCAAGCCCTCGGTCAAGCTGCACTGAGTTTGTAAGCATGTTGTTCAGATGTAAAAGTATGTATCGCTTGCATGATTTCCGGCGGAGCTGGTCTATAGTTCAAATCAACAGCCGTGGGCATACCGGTCTGTGACTATGCGACCCTTGAAGGAGTCAATCATGCTGTACAAAAAATGGATATGTGTTGCGCTGCTGGCCAGCACGACTGCTGCGGTTTCCACCTCTGCCATGGCTTACGACGACGGCGCCAATACCGCCATCGGCGCGGTGGCAGGCGCTGTCATCGGCGGCGCGGTGGGCGGCCGTAACGGCGCTATCGTCGGCGGCGTGCTGGGTGCCGCGGTAGGCGCGACTTCGGGCGGCTATCGTGACGATGGCGGTTATTACGACCGTGGCCAAGGCTATTATGCGCAGCCGGCGCCGGTGTACGTTCGCCCTGAGCCGGTCTATTACCAGCCTGCGCCGGTTTATTATCGGCCGGCCCCGGTGTACTACCGTCCGCAGCCTGTGTATTACCGCCCAGCGCCGGTGTATGTGGAAAACCACGATTACTACCGCCAGCAATATCGCGGCGGCTACTACGAGCGCTGATCCAAGCCCGGATTAAACAACAGGCGCCGGTCCAGATGAGAATCTGGACCGGCGTTTTTTATTGGCGCGCCGGATTCTTTGCTATGCGCCAGGCTG
>Ga0182007_10001138_pt1 | contig 14409 bp, 15 predicted proteins | sample Sormic07211113_1_FD_123023 | JGI IMG/M metagenome (GOLD analysis project Ga0182007, IMG submission 123023) | Rhizosphere microbial communities from Sorghum bicolor, Mead, Nebraska, USA - 072115-113_1 MetaG | ecosystem: Host-associated > Plants > Roots > Rhizosphere | place: USA: Nebraska... | reverse complement strand
CTGCAGCGAGTGCGTGTAGCGGTCGACCGGAAAGCCGCCGTAGTCGCCTTCGAGGATCTGCAGGTGCTTGATCACGCGTGCGGGCAGGCCGCCCGCGAACTGCATGAACTCGCCGCCGATCAGTTGCCAGTCTTCGCGCGTGCTTTCCTGCATGCTCCTGAAACTTGCGCGTGCGTTGCTCATCGTGAGGTCTCCGTTCTTGTGGGTGCCGGTCACTGTATGCCTGCGCTTGACGCGGAACTGTCAAGAATTTGACAATGCGGGGTTCTGGTAAACCCCCGCCCGCATGGCCGCTTCGTCCAAACCCCGCCTCTCCGCCGCGCATCGCGGTGCCCTCGAGGGCAATCCATGGTTCACCAGCATTCCGCGCGCGCAGCGGGAGGCGCTGCTCGGCGCGGCCGAGCTCATCCATGCACGGCGCGGCGCGATGGTGTTTCGCCAGGGCGATCCCATTCACGCGGCTGGCGGCGGCTTCTATGGGCTGGTGGCCGGCACCATCAAGATCTCGTCTCTGCGGCAGGACGGGCGCGAGGCCATCCTCGCCGTGCTGGAGCCCGGCAACTGGTTTGGCGAGATCACGCTGATCGACGGCTCGCCGCGCACGCACGACGCCACCGCGCTGGAAGCGCTCGACCTGCTCGCGGTGCCGCCCGCGGCTTTCGTGCAGCTGATGCGCGACGTGGTCTTCTCCAACGCCATCGCCGCGATGCTGGCGGCACGCGTGCGCATGCTCTACGGCCTGACGGAAGACGCCATGCTGCGCAGCCTGCGCGCCCGCGTGGCGCACCGGCTGCTGGTGCTGGCGCGCGGCGATGCCACGCAATCGGTGCACCTGCGGCACCAACTGCAGCTGCCGCAGGAGGCGCTTGCCATGATGCTGGGCGTGACGCGGCAGACGCTGTCGAAGGAGCTCAATGCGCTGGCAGGCGAGGGCGTCGTCGCACTGGGCTACGGGCGCATCGAGCTGCGGTCGATCGATGCGCTGCAGGCGCTGGTGAGCACGGGTTGAGCCCGTGCGCAGGCATCAGCGCAATACGCGGCCGTCGGCGGAGATGCTGATGAGGTCGATGCTGCGCACGCTGTCGCGCAGGCCCGGGCGCAGGTTGATGCGGAAGCCGCCCACGTCGTAGTCGGTCATGCCGGACATCACACGCAGCAGGCTCGCCGTGTTGAAGCCGCGGCCCGCGCGGCGCACGGCCTCGCCGGCCGCCTTGGCCGCGATGAAGCCTTCGAGGCCTTCGTACGACGCGGTCTGGTCGGAGTTGTCGACGGCCGCAAGGTACTCCTTGACGATGGGAATGGCCGATGGCCGCGGCGAGGGCACCACCTGGGAGATCACGATGCCGCCGATGTCCTTGCCGAGCGTGGCGTAGAGCGGGTCGATGCCGACGATGGAGAAGGCCATGAAGTTGCCCGCATAGCCGCTCTTGCGCAGCTTGCGGATGGCGTTGGCCGTGGTGCCCGAGAGCGACACCAGCACAATGGCCTGGGGCGACTGCTGCTGCACCGCCTTCAAGGCTGCGTCGAGCTTGTCGCCGGTCGGCGGCACCAGTGCGGTTGCGACCAGCGGCGTGAGCTTGAGTTCGCTGATGGCCTGCTCGACGGCCGCGAGGCCGGCGCGGCCCATCGCGTCGTCGTCGCCCACCAGCGCCACGCGGGTCTGCCCCACGGTGGCGCACTGCTTCACGATCTTGAGGGCCTCGTCGATCATGCCGGGCCGCACGTGGAACACGTTGGGATGGTCGGCGCCGCGCAGCGTGTCGGAGGCCGCGAAGGGCGCGAACAGCAGGCTGCCCTGCTGCGTCGCAACGTTGGCGCCGGCCTCGCTGCTGGCCGTGCCGACGAAGCCGAAGAGCATGTCAGCCTTCTGGGTGGTGAGCAGGGTGCGCGCGTTGACGGCGGCGCGGGCCGCGTCGTAGCCGTCGTCGAGCTGCAGCAGCTTCAGCTGCAGGCCGCTGGCGGCGTTGCGTTCGTTGAAGTCGCTCACCGCGAGGCGGCTGCCGGCGGCGAAGGCGGTGCCGATCTCGTTGGCACTGCCCGTGAGCGGCACCGATTGCCCAAGCAGTACGACACGCGGTGCGCCGGCCGCCGTGCGCGCGGACTGCGCCATGGCGGGGTGAGCAATGCCGATGCCGCTGCCCAGCATCACCGCGCCCCATGCCTTGCCCAACCACTCTCTGCGTGATCCGTTCATTGGAGACCTTCTTTCACATTAGTAAAAAAGTGTAGCAATTTCGGGGCCAAGGGGGAAGGCGGGTTAGCTCGGCCTCCTGGTCGCGAGGAGCCGGCTCAGGACAGCTGCTGGATGCGGATCAGGCTGCCCGCAGGATCGCGTACGGCGCAGTCGCGAACGCCGTACGGCTGGTCGGTCGGATCCTGGACGATCTCGGTGTCGCTGGACTGCAGCCGTGCGAAGGTGTCCTCGAGATCGGGAGTGGCCAGCAGGATAGCGGCATAGGTGCCCTTGGCCATCATCTCGGCGATGGTGCGGCGCTCGTCGTCGGTGATGCCGGGGTAGGCGGCCGGCGGCGCCAGCACGATGGACGTGCCGGGCTGGCCGGCGGGGCCGACCGTGATCCAGCGCATGCCCCCGTATCCGACGTCGTTGCGGACCTCGAAGCCGAGGAGGTCGCGGTAGAAGGCCAGGGAGGCTTCGGGGTCGTTGTGGGGGAGAAAACTCGCGTGAATGGTGATGTTCATGGTGCTCGGTCCAGTCCAGGTGTTGTCAGGCCGGCCAGTCTAGATTCGGATCTTCGAGTGGCGCTTCTCGATTCCTGATCGGTCTGGTGACCTGTTTCGCCACGCACGCCGGCATTCCCGCGGCCGCATGCGCGGCTTGGCGCCGGTAGGTGCTGGGCGGCACGCCGACCAGTTCGGCGAAGCGCGTGCTGAAGGTGCCCAGCGACGAGCAGCCGACCTCGAAGCAGACCTCGGTGACGTTGAGGTCGCCGCGGCGCAGCAGTGCCATCGCGCGTTCGATGCGCCGGGTCATCAGATAGGAATAGGGCGACTCGCCGTAGGCGAGCCGGAACTGGCGGCTGAGGTGTCCGGCCGACATGTGCACGCCATAGGCGAGCGCCTCGACGTCCAGCGGCTGTGCGTATTCCCGGTCGATGCGGTCGCGAACGCGGCGCAGCCGTGCGAGGTCGCGCAGATGCTGCGCCGCTTCGGGTTTGCTGGTCATCCGCGGGATCGTGCCACGCCCCACCGGGGCGCTCAAGCCCGCTGACAGGGCGTGGTCAGGTCGATGCGACCCGCTCGAACACCAGGTCCCACACGCCATGCCCCAGCTTGATGCCGCGGTTCTCGAACTTGGTGAGAGGGCGGTAGCCGGGCTTGGGTGCATAGCCTTCGGCCGTGTTGCGCAGCAGCGGCTCGGCCGACAGCACTTCGAGCATCTGCTCGGCATAGGGCTGCCAGTCGGTGGCGCAATGGATGTAGCCGCCAGGGCGCAGGTGCTGCGCGAGCTTGGTCACGAACTCGGGCTGGATCAGGCGGCGCTTGTTGTGGCGCTTCTTGTGCCACGGGTCGGGGAAGAACACGTGCACGCCGGCCAGGGTGCCGGGCTGCAGCATGTGGTCGAGCACGTCGACCGCGTCGTGGGCACAGATGCGGATGTTCGACAGCGACTGCTCGCCGATGCGCTTGAGCAGCGCGCCCACGCCGGGCTCGTGCACTTCGCAGCAGAGGAAGTTGGTCTCGGGCAGCACGGTGGCGATGTGCGCAGTGGCCTCGCCCATGCCGAAGCCGATCTCCAGCACCGTAGGGCCGGCGCGGCCGCCGAAGGCGGCAGTCAGGTCGAGCGGTTCGGGCTTGTAGGGCAGCAGGAACAGCGGTCCCAGTTCGGAAAAGGCGCGTGCCTGGCCGTCGGTGGTGCGGCCGGCGCGCTTCACGAAGCTCTTGAGGCGGCGATGCAGCGGGTGCGGCTTGGCCGCGTCGTCGCTGCCTTCGGAAGAGGGCGCATCGTCGCTGCGCGGGAGGTCGTTGGACACGGTGTCGGGAGAATTCATTACGGCTGCGAATTGTAGAGAGCGCGCCATTCGGGCACCCAGCCGGCCAGGGCGTCCGCGCAGCCGGTGGCCGTGGTGGGGCGCAGGCCGAGCACGCGCGCGGCGCTGTCCAGTGCGGCCAAGGCAGCTTCGGGCGTGCCCGTGTCGATCGAGGTGGCGCCGTTCTGCTTCGACAACTTGTCGCCATCGGCGCCGCGCACCAGCGGTGTGTGCAGGTAGCTGGGTGTGGGAAAACCGAGCGCGCGCTGCAGCAGGATCTGGCGCGCCGTGTTGTCGGTGAGGTCCTCGCCGCGGACCACGTCGGTCACGCCCTGTTCGGCATCGTCGACCACCACGGCGAGCTGATAGGCCCACGGGCCATCGGCGCGGCGCAGCACGAAGTCGCCGACTTCGCGGCTCACGTTCTGGCACTGGCGGCCGAGGCGGCGGTCGGTCCAGCAGAGTTCGCTGCCGGCATCCGGGGCGTCGGCGTCTTCTTCCTCCCAGGGCACGCCCGGTGTGGGCGGCCGGTCGGCTTCGAACTTCGCGGTGGCGAAGCGCCAGGCGCGCGCCGGCTTGCCGTGCAGTCCGTTGCGGCAGGTGCCGGGATAGACCCGCTCGCCGTGGCGCTCGTGCCGCAGGCCGAGGCGCGCGAGCGCCTGGTTGATGTCCTTGCGCGAGCAGCCGCAGGGGTAGGCCAGGTCGCAGGCCTGCAGCCTGGCCAGTGCGGCTTCGTAGCGCGCGGTGCGCTGGGTCTGCCACACGGGGGCTTCGTCGGGCAGAAGGCTGCAATCGGCCAACTGCTGGAGGATGTGCTCGCCCATGCCGGGCAGGCAGCGCTCGGTATCGGCGTCTTCGATACGGACCAGCCAGCGCGCCTGCGGACCGCGGGCGCGCACGTCGAGCCAGCTTGCCAGCGCTGCCACGAGAGAACCCGCATGCAGCGGGCCGGTGGGCGAGGGCGCGAAGCGGCCGGTCTCCCTCATCATCTCCCGGTCAGATGACTTCGAGTGCGAGCGACAGGCCGGAGAGGAACGCGTCTTCCACGCGGTGGCCGGTGCACCAGTCGCCAGCCACGCCGATGCGCGCCTTGGCGTCCCAGAGGTGGGTGGTGCCCATCGGCACCTGTGTCTGCGCTTCGCTCCAGCACAGCGCCTGGGCGTGCGCGGGGGTGGCATGGACGCCGGTGATCTCGGCGAAGGCGCGCAGCAGCTTGGCCTCGACGCGCGTGGGCGTGTCGCGCACGTGTTCCTGCGACCATGCGGCGCTGGCCTGCAGCGTCCAGCGTTCGACGGGCTCGCGGCCGGGCTTGGAGGATTCGCGCGCCAGCCATGCCACGCGGTGGTGGGTACTGCGCGCCGCATTCCACTGCGGGCCGAGGTGCGACATGGTGGGCTGGTTGGCCTGGGGGTAGGCAATCATCAGCGTCCAGCAGGGCGCGATGCGCACGGGTTCGATCTTGCGGCTGAGCGTGGCCGAGAGCTTGCCGTCGCCCAGCAGCGCGCGGGCGCGCGAAGGCGGCACGGCGAGCAGCACGGCGTCGAAGCCCGAATACACGTGCCGGGAGTCGTCGGTGCCCGTGGTGCGCAGCTGCCAGCGCTGGGGGGCAAGTGCATCGGGCTCGATCTGCGTGACCTGCGTGCCGGCGACGAGGCTGTCGCCGAGCGGCTTGGCCCAATGGGCCACCAGCGCATCCATGCCGGGCTGCGCCACCCAGTGCGGCTCGAGCGAGGGCAGGGCCGCCTCGGCTACGCGGCCGTGGGCGTCGAGCACGCGCACGAGGTTGGCGCTCCAGCGCTTGCACAGGCCGGGCGTGCTTGCCAGCGCGAGCGCAAAGCGCGGGTCGCGCACGGTGAAGTACTGCGCGCCGCTGTCGAAGCGGCCGAAGGCGGTGTCGATGCTCGCCATGCGTCCGCCGGCCGTGGCCTCGCGTTCGAACAGCGTGACCTTGTGGCCGGCTTGCACCAGCGTTCGCGCACAGGCCACCCCGGCAATGCCAGCGCCGACGACGGCGTAATGGCGCGGGGTGGCTGGGGTTCGGTGGCGGACGGAGGGCTTGGCAGTTGCGCGAGTGCTCATTGCAGACTCTTTTCTTCTGGGTGGGAATGCGGTTGGATGTGTCTGCACTCTACATCGGTCCGAGAGGGGCTTCGCCTGAGGGCACACCCTTAGCGAAGCCGCGCGATCCTCGGCAATACTTATCGGCCCCGATGCCGATCGAGCAACGCGCGCCGCGTGCCTTCGTGCTCGAACTGCGCCAGCCACCATTCGAGCGCCTTCCCCGGCTTGCCCGCGCTGCGCACGCGCCATGCGCAATGCATCGTTCCAAGTGGCGGCTTGCGCTCCGTCTTCAGCTCGACCAGGTGCCCGGCCTCGATGTACGGCCGCGCCATCGGCTCCGGCAGGAAGCCACCGCCCAGCCCGTGCAGCTGCGCCGCGATCTTGGCCTGCATGCTCGGCACGGTGAGCACGTCCTGCCCGCTCACGAGGTTCACCGTCATGCTGGGGCCGTGCCGCGCCGAATCGGCTGCGGCCACCGCGCGGTGCTGCCGCATCACCGCGTCGCTCAGCGGCTCGGACACGCGCGCCAGCGGATGTTGCGGCGCCACGGCGTAGACGAAACGCAGCTCGCCGATCAGCCGGCTGCGGATGCCGGTGGCGGTGAACGTCAGGCTCGCCGCATCGAGCACCGCGCCGATGGCCAGGTCGGCCTCGCCGGTGGTCAGCGCCTCGATGGTGCCCAGCAGCGTCTCGTCGCGCAGCTTGAGCCTCGTCGGCGGCTCGAGGGCGAAGAAGGCGGTGGCCAGGTCGAGCAGCGGGTCGCGCGCGATCACGCTGTCGACCGCGATGGTCAGCATCGGCTCCCAGCCCGTGGCCACGCGCTTCACCCGGTTGGCCACCGCATCGATCTCGGCCAGCAGCCGGTCGGCCTCGCGCAGCAGTTCGGCGCCGGCCTCGGTCAGCCGCGCCTGGCGGGCGCTGCGGTCGAACAGCAGCACGTCGAGCGCGTCCTCGATCTGGCGCACGCGGTAGCTCAACGCGCTCGGCACGAGGTTCAGCGAGCGGGCGGCGGCAGCAAAGCTGCCAGTGCCGGCCACGGTCTGGAGCATGGCGAGGGCGTCGGGGGTCAGCACGTCTCGGGGGCTGGGCATAGGGGCTCCATTGATCAAATTATTTGAATGGTGCCATCAAACCGAGGCGTCTTTCCGAATGGGGTGCGGACCTAAAGTTCTTCACATCCGCTGCGCATCCGGCGCGGCATACGAAAAAGGCCCGCACACCCCAACGGGGCAGGGCCAAAGGAGTTCGACGATGTTGCAAGTCCGTAAATCTCAGGAACGCGGTTATGCCGACCATGGCTGGCTGCGCTCGTTCCACAGCTTTTCCTTCGCCGGTTACTACGACCCTGCCTACATGGGTTTCGGCAACCTGCGGGTGATCAACGAAGACCGCGTGGCGGCGGGCGCCGGTTTCGGCACCCACGGCCACAAGGACATGGAGATCATCAGCTACGTGCTCTCGGGCGAACTGGCGCACAAGGACAGCATGGGCAACGTGGAAAGCATTCCGCCGGGCGACGTGCAGCGCATGAGCGCGGGCCGCGGCGTGATGCACAGCGAGTTCAACCACAAGGCCGACGAGACCACGCACTTCCTGCAGATCTGGATCGAGCCGAATGTGCGCGGCATTGCGCCGGGCTACGAACAGAAGCAGTTCACCGACGCCGAGAAGCGCGGCAAGCTGCGCCTCGTGGCCTCGCCCGACGGCAGCGACGGCTCGGTGACGGTGCATGCCGATGCCCGCCTGTACGCCGGCCTGCTCGACGGCGAGGAAAAGGCCGGCCTGGCGCTCGACCCGCAGCGCAAGAGCTATGTGCACCTGGTGCGCGGCGAGCTCGAAGTGAACGGCCAGAAGCTCGTCGGCGGCGACGCCGCGATGCTGCAAGGCGAATCGCAACTGACGCTGGGCGCCGGCAAGGACGCCGAAGTGCTGGTGTTCGACCTGGCCGCCTGATCCCCCTTGCCGGGCGCGTGGTGCGCCCGGTTCTTTTCTTTTCTCTTTTTTCTTTTTCAACAACCGAGGAGTTTTCAACCATGGCAACCGCAACCGCAACCGCAACCGCAACCACCACCAATTCCACACAAGACACGCTCGCTCTGATCGGCCGCATCCTGGTCGCCTACCTGTTCATTCCCGCCGGCATCGGCAAGCTCATGGGCTTCGGCGGCACGGTCGGCTACATCACCTCGGCCAGCCTGCCGCTGCCCGAAGTAGCGGCGGCCATCGCGATCCTCATCGAACTGGGCCTCGGCATTGCGCTGCTGCTGGGCTTCAAGACCCGCTGGACCGCCATCGTGATGGCGATCTTCTCTGTGGTCACGGCGCTGTTCTTCCACAAGTACTGGTCCGCGCCCGACGCGATGAAAATGATGCAGCAGATCAACTTCAACAAGAACATCGCGATTGCCGGTGGCCTGCTTGCGATCGCTGCTTTCGGCGCTGGTCGGTTCAGCATCGATAGAAAGTAAGCTCTTCCTGGAGGCTTCGCGCACTTCGGGTCGTTTCGGGGTGCGCTCATGCCGACGGGGTACCTTGCTCCGCGAATGTCCCCCGGCCTGCGGCCTCCTCCTTTATTTCGCTGCACAAGGCACCCCATCGGCGTGATCGTTCAGCAGGGCGGTTGAACTGCCGGCATGAGCAGAGCGCCCTTCGTGCACAGGGCACCGGGTGCTCCCCGCAGCGAAATAAAGGAGGAGCCGAAGGCGGGGGACATTCGCGGAGGGGAGTACCCGGTGTCCTGTGCACGCACCCCGAACAAAAGCACCCCGAACAACCCACAGTCACTGGAGAAAACATCCCATGGCAAACATCGTCGTCGTCTTCCATTCCGGCTACGGCCACACCCAGCGCGTGGCGCAAGCCGTGGCCGATGGCGCTGACGCCCAATTGCTCGCCATCGACGCGGACGGCAACCTGCCCGAAGGCGGCTGGGAACTGCTCGCCGCGGCCGACGCGATCATCTTCGGCTCGCCAACCTACATGGGCGGCGTGAGCTGGCAGTTCAAGAAATTCGCCGACGCGTCGTCGAAGGTCTGGTACACGCAGGGCTGGAAAGACAAGCTCTTCGCCGGCTTCACCAACAGCGCGACCATGAACGGCGACAAGGTCACCACCATGACCTACCTCTGGACGCTCGCGATGCAGCACGGCGGCATCTGGGTCAGCATGGGCATCCTGCCGGCCAACAGCAAGGCCGCCACGCGCGACTCGATGAACTACGTGGGCGGCTACGGCGGCCTGCTGACGCAGTCGCCGTCCGACGCCAGCCCGGCCGAAATGCCGAAAGGCGACTTCGACACCGCCCGCGCGTTCGGCGAGCGCATCGGCACAGTGGCAAGATCGCGCGAATAACCGGCAACCCCACGGAGAACACGATGGCCGACACCAACCCCGAGACCCAATTGCTCAACCCGCACGACAAGGACCTCGGCGGTGGCTTCAAGGTGCGGCGCCTGCTGCCCGCGGCGCAGCGCCGATCGGTCGGCCCGTTTGTGTTCTTCGACCATTTCGGCCCGGCCACAGAGCAGCCGGGCACGGAGCACGACGTGCGGCCGCATCCGCACATCGGCCTCTCGACGGTCACGTATCTCTTCAAGGGCGCGATGATGCATCGCGACAGCCTCGGCAGCGTGCAGGAGATCCTGCCCGGCGCCATCAACTGGATGACCGCGGGGCGCGGCATCGTGCACTCCGAGCGCAAGCCCGAGCGCCTCAAGGCCGACACCTACGTGAACCACGGCCTGCAACTGTGGGCAGCATTGCCGCAGGCGCATGAAGAGATCGAGCCCAGCTTCGAGCACACGCCGGCCGACGCGATTCCCGAGTTGAAAGAGCAGGACGCCGGCGTGCGCGTGCTGGTGGGCGAGGCCTTCGGTGCGCGTTCGCCGGTCAAGACGCTGTCGCAGACCGTGTACCTCGACATCGCGCTGCCGGCAGGCGGGCGCTTCGTGCTGCCCGCGCTGGCGCCCGAGCTGGCCATCTATGCGGTCGATGCCGATGTCAGCGTGAACGGCGAGCCTGTTTCCGTGCACACCATGGCCGTGCTGCCCGACGGCCAGGGCGCGGTGCTGGCTTCCGACACCGCCGCGCGCCTGATGGTGATCGGTGGCGAACCGCTCGACGGTCCGCGCTACATCACCTGGAACTTCGTCTCCAGCCGGCGCGAGCGCATCCTCGAAGCCGGCTCCGACTGGGCCGCCCAGCGCATGGGCCATGTGCCCGGCGAGACCGAGTTCATTCCGCTGCCCGGCAAGCCTTTTGGCGTGCGCGAGCCTGATGTGGGCACTACGCCGGTCTGATCTCGAGTGCCCGTTGTCCGGGGGCGCGTGCGCAGGCGTTGTTTTGCTCGATCAACAAGTGCCATGAAAAAGGGCCCGTTCAACGAGCCCTCTGCATTGGCGAAGCGCGCGGGTCATTCGCCGCTGAGGGACACCGCCTCGGCCGGTGGCGAGCCTTCCGGCGCCTTCGGCAGCTCGACCATGGCCTTGCGGCCGCCACGAGCGCGCCACGCCGAGTAGCCCACGCCCGCCAGCAGCAGCGCGCACAGGCCGATGAAAGTGCCACTGATCGGACGCGTCACGAACACCGACATGTCGCCGCGCGAGAGCAGCAGTGCGCGGCGGAAGTTCTCTTCCACCATTGGCCCGAGCACGAAGCCCAGCAGGATCGGCGCGACCGAGAATTCGAGCGTCATCAGCACGGCGCCGACGATGCCGAACACCAGCACTTCCCAGATCTGGAACAGGCTGTTCTGCGTGCTGTACACGCCCGTCGCAATGAAGAACATCGCGGCCGGGAACAGGTACTTGTAGGGCACCTTCAGCAGCTTCACCCACACGCCGATCATCGGCACGTTCAGGATCACGAGGATCACGTTGCCGATCCAGAACGAGGCGATCAGGCCCCAGAAGATGTCCGGATGCTCGGTGATGAGCTGCGGGCCGGGCTGGATGCCCTGGATCAGCAGCGCACCCAGGATCAGCGCCATCACCGCGTCGCCCGGAATGCCCAGGCTCATCGTCGGGATGAAGTCGACCTGCGTCTTCGAGTGGGCAGAGGCCTCGGGGCCGGCCACGCCTTCGATCATGCCGGTGCCGAACTTGTTCGGCGTCTTCGACACCTTGCGCTCCAGCGCATAGGCGATGAAGGTGGTGATGGTCGGGCCCGTGCCGGGCATTGCGCCGAACACCGTGCCCACCAGCGTGCCGCGCAGCATGGCGGGGAAGGCGCGCTTGAGTTCTTCCTTGCTCGGGCGCATGTCGCTGAGCTTGAGCGTACCGGTGTCGCCGATGGCCTTCATGCGGTTCACGTTGAGCAGGAAGTCGGCCACGCCGAACAGGCCCATCGAGATCGCCACGAGTTCGAGGCCGTCGCTCAGTTCGGGCAGGCCGAACGCGAAGCGGAAGCTGCCGCTGTTCACGTCGGTGCCGACCACGCCGCACAGCAGGCCGAACAGCGTCATCGCCACGCCCTTGAGCGGTGAGCCGCGGGACATGGTGGAGCCGGCGAGCAGGCCCAGCAGCATGATCGAGAAGATCTCGGTCGGGCCGAACTTGAACGCGATCTGCACCAGCAGCGGCGAGGCGAAGATCATCACGATGATGCCGACGGACGCCGCGAAGAACGAGGCGATCATCGTCACCCCGAGCGCGACGCCCCCCTTGCCCTGCTTGGTCATCGGGTATCCGTCGAGACAGGTCACCGCGTGCGGCGGGTGCGACGGCATGTTCATCAGGATGGCACCGATGGCGCCGCCGTACTGCGAGCCGTAGAAGATGCCGGCCAGCATCAGGATGGCGGGCACCGGATGCATCGCGTAGGTGAGTGGCAGCAGGATCGAGATGGCCTGCAGCGCGCCCATGCCCGGCAGCACACCGATCAGGTTGCCCACCAGCACGCCGAAGAACGACCACAGCAGGTTGGAGCCCTGGAACGCAACGCCGAAGCCGAACCAGAGGTCGTGAAGCGATTGACCGATCATGATCTCAGCCTCCCCATTGGAACAGGGGCAGCTGCAGCTTCAGCGCCCACCAGAAGACGACCACCGCGACGAACGACATCGCGAGCGAGAGCAGCAAGGCTTCGGTCAGCGTGTTGTCGCGGTCGCCGAGCGCCGAGATGAACACGATCGCGAAGGTGGCTGGCAGGAGGCCGCCGTACTCGCCGAACAGCAGGAACGCGAGGATGCCGAGGATGATGCAGATGCAACCGCGCATGTCGGGCATGCCGCCCGGATGGCCGTGCGACGCAGCCTCTTCACTGGCGCCGCTCGCGGGCTTCTCGGCGCGCGCCGAGATGGCAATGAGCAGGCCGGTGAGCGCCAGCAACCCGCCGAGCGCAACCGGAAAGAAGCCCGGTCCCATGTGCGCCAGCTCGCCCACGCGGTAGCCGATGCCGGCGTATACCGCGGCCAGTCCGATGACGATCAGCAGGGCGCCGCCGTAGTAATCTTTTTTGAATTTTGAAGCGGGCCGGGGCGCGTGCGAGGCCGGATCTTCACCGAGCTGGTGATGCATTGAGACTCCTTCGTTTGGAAGGAGCGGAGTCTAGGAATCGAGACTTTCAATCGCCTTTCGGATCACGTCCAAACGGCCCGGTGGCCCGCAAAATACGTGTATTCACGTATCGGCATATGCGGTGAAACCCTTGCAAAAAGGACCTCAGAAGGCGCACAGCGGCAGCCTCAGGATGGCGCGCAGTCCGCCGCCGTTGGCGCTCTCCGGCATGTCGGCATTGTCGAGTTCGATCTCGCCGCCGTTGCGCCGCGCATAGCTGCGCGCAATGGTCAGGCCAAGGCCCGCGCCGTGCGCAGCATCGGCGCCTGCGGAAGGGGCGCGATGGAAACGCTCGAACACCTGCTCGCGCCGTTCGGGCGCAATGCCCGGTCCGCTGTCGCACACCTCGGCCAGGGCGTACGAAGCCTCGCGCCGCACGGTCACGGTGATGTTGCCGCCGCGCGGCGTGTACTTGATGGCGTTGTGCACGAGGTTGGCGAGCGCCTCGTGCAACTCTGCGGCGTTGGCCGCGACGGGCAGCACGGGCGGGTCGTTTTCCTCGCCGGCCTCGTCGGTACCGTCGATGTCCGCCACGCCGTTCGCAGTGTCGCCGCGCGCATCGACCCAGCCCAGGTCCTGGTCGTTCTCGCGCGCCAGCGGCAGGTACTGCAGCACCACGGCGCGCGCGATGGCGTTGAGGTCGGCCACCGCGGGCTCGGCCGGGGCGGTCTCGTCTTCGGCGGTGGCGTGGGCCAGTGCCAGCAACTGTTCGCTCAGGCGGCGCGTGCGCGCGAGCTGCGCGACGATGGCGTGCAGCGACTCGCGCATGCGCGCCGGATCGGTCTCGCGCACCGCGTAGCCCGCCTGGATCGACAGGATGCTCAGCGGCGTGCGCAACTGGTGCGAGGCATCGGCCAGGAACTGCGATTGCTCGGCCACCATGCGCCGATGGCCCGCGATGTGGTGGTTCACCGCGTCGACCAGCGGCACGACTTCCTGCGGCACGCCGCTGGCGTCGAGCGGCTTCAGGTCGTCGCGCGAGCGTTCGCGCAGCGAGCGGCGCAGGCGCTCCAGCGGGCGCAGCGACCAGGCCACGCCGAGCCACACCAGCAGCGCCATCACCAGCACCATGCGCGTGTCGCGCAGCAGTTCCTGGCGTAGTGTCTCGGCCTGGGCCTCGGTGCGCGGGCCGATGCCCTCGGCTGCCTGGATCAGCACGCTATAGGCAACGCCGGGGTGGACGTCGTCGTACACCGTCTGCCGCAGCGCGGCCACGCGCACCGGATGCTGCTCGTGCACCGCGTCGTAGAAGACCGGCGTGCCGTCGGTCGGACGCTGCGGCGGGCGGGGCAGGCCAGGCACGCCCATCAGCGTGGTCTCGGGCGAGTTCTCGTCCAGCGTCTCGCCCTTGGGAATGCGCTGCACGCCGACGTGCAGGTACTTGTAGCGCAGGTGCGTGGACTCGAACATTGCCTGGATCGAGAACGGCTCCTGCACGCGCACGCTGCCGTCGCCGGCCACCACGATGCCGTTGGCCAGCGCCTGCACGGGTTCGAGCAGGCTCTGGTCGTAGGCGACCACCAGCGAATCGGTCAGCGCCTGATAGTCGCTCCAGCTGTCGAGCGCCAGCAGCGCGACGATGCCGGGCAGCAGCAGCGCGAGCAGCCGCGCGCGGATGCCGAAGCGCTGCGCTTGCTGCGGCACCGGCTCAGTCGTCTTCGCGGGGAAGCTCGGGGTGGGCCGCTGGGGCAGAGGATCCATCGGCAATGCTCTCCAGCATGTAGCCCAGGCCACGCACGGTGACGATGCGCACGTCGCTGTCCGCGAGCTTGCGCCGCAGCCGGTGCAGCACCACCTCGATGGCG